>Ga0105104_10003624_pt1 | contig 10944 bp, 9 predicted proteins | sample PPLLaktember2015_3_FD_87034 | JGI IMG/M metagenome (GOLD analysis project Ga0105104, IMG submission 87034) | Freshwater sediment microbial communities from Prairie Pothole Lake near Jamestown, North Dakota, USA - PPLs Lake P7 Core (6) Depth... | ecosystem: Environmental > Aquatic > Freshwater >... | reverse complement strand
TTGGCTACGCGCAGGATATTTGGAGATACATCAGTGATGGGATTCTCAAACAAAGAGTCGTCGAAGGCGAGATCGGTTCCTCGACCATGCCGCAGAAAGTGAATCCGATCGACTTCGAGAACGCCGAAGGCAATCTCGGGGTTGCAAACGCCCTTTTCAGCTACTATGCAGAGAAATTACCGATTTCAAGATTACAACGAGACTTATCCGACTCGACCGTCCGCCGAACGTTCGGCACGGCGCTGGGTCATTCTCTGCTCGCCTGGAACAATCTCAAGCGTGGCATGTCGCGCGTCGACGCGAATGAGGAAAAGATCAGACAGGAGTTGAACGCGCATTGGGAAATTGTCGGTGAAGGAGCGCAGACGATCCTGCGCGCCGCGGGTCGCAGCGACGCGTACGAGTCGCTTTTGGCGCAGACGCGCGGGCGCGTATTCAACGAGAACAGCTACCGGCTTTGGGTCGAGGAGCTGGAGATCGATGAGGAAACGCGCGGGCGCCTGTTGGGGTTATCCCCAGAGACATATATTGGCTTGGCAGTCCAACTAGTAGATTCCGTCATTGCAGGCCATTCGCGCTGAGCGCTACGCAAACAAAGCGGGGCGAAGCAATCCCACAATCTGAAAACAAGGTTGCTTTACAATGACGACAAGGAGACATCATGACAGTCATATCAGTAATCGGCACGCAATGGGGCGATGAAGGCAAAGGCAAGGTCGTGGATTATCTGGCGGGGCAAGTGGATTATGTAGCACGTTTCAACGGTGGGAACAACGCCGGGCACACCGTGATCAATGAGTACGGTACATTCAAGATCCATCTGGTGCCTTCAGGGATTTTCGCACAGAACACAGTCGGGCTGATCGGCGGCGGTGTGGTGATCGACCCCGAAGTGCTGCTCGAAGAAATCGAGACGCTGAATAAGGCTGGCGTCGGTGTGGATGGACGGCTATGGCTCTCGCCGCGTTCACATTTGATCATGCCCTATCACAAAATCCTGGACGGTTTGTACGAGGAAGCCAAAGGCGCAGGCGCAACCGGGACGACTCGCCGGGGCATTGGTCCCGTGTTTGCGGACAAGGTCAGTTACAACGGGATCCGCTGGAGCGATTTCGCAAGCGAGATGTTCGAGTCGCGTTTGAAAGTGCAGATGGAGTTGAAGAACAAGATCATCGTCGCGCTGGGCGGAGAGGCGTTGAACTATGAAAAGGTGCGGGATACATACGGCCAGTATTATGAGCGCCTGCGACCGTACATCCGTGAGTTGTTTGGGATCGTGCAGGACGGATTGAAAGCGGACAAAAACTTTCTGCTCGAACAAGCCATGGGGACGTTCCTGGATACCGATTGGGGAACGTATCCGTTCGCGACCGCCTCGACGACGATCCCCTCTGCCGCTTCGGCAGGGCTTGGCATCCCGCCGCGCTACATCACGAACGTGGTCGGCGTGACGAAAGCCTACACCACACGCGTCGGCGGCGGGCCGCTGCCCACCGAGATCCATGACACCCATAGCGAGGTGTATAAAAAATTCGGCGAGACCGCTGCAACAACAGGTCGCACGCGCCGGGTCGGCTGGCTCGATCTGGAAATCGTGCGAACCGCGGTGCAACTCAGCGGAATTAGCGAATTGTGCCTGACGAAATTAGATATTTTGAGCGGGTTGGATGAGATCAAAGTTGGCACCGGCTATAAGCTGAACGGCAAATCCGTCAGATATGCAGATGTGGACGCGTACGGGCTGGATGCTGTGGAGGTCGATTACAAAACGGTCAAAGGCTGGCAGGAAGACATCAGCCAGGCAAGGTCGTTTGAGGACCTGCCCGCCCAGGCACAGAGCTACATCAAGATGATCGAAGACGCGGCAGAGACACCCGTGAAATGGATCGGCGTGGGTCCCGAGAGGGATGCGACGATTAGAAGATAAACAGTGAAAAGTTGTAAGGTGAAAAGTGCAATGAAAAATTCCGCCAGCAGCGGGATTTTTCTTTTTTAGTCTTCTACTTGTCAAAGTGTAATATCACAAGATTTCCATCAAAAGAGGCGGCAAGGCGTTCCGGTAAATTGCCAAGAGTATCTGCCACGCGTTTGCGGGAGCCAAAGCCCGGCACGACCATGAAGCTGCTGATGCTTTCCTGCTCCAGCATGGCAGGTTTGAGCTGGTCTTTGAGCGGCTCGACCTCTACGGGATGGTCATGGTCGATGCGAGCCAACAGGGCTTCAACGGATTGCAGATAACTCGAGTCCGCTCTGATAATGAGGGGGACGTTCAAAGCTTTCGCCATGGCAAGGTTCACCTCAAGCATACGACGCAGAATGACCAGTGGAATCGAGTTGGGCGGCAGGAGAAATGCTACGCGTTCCGTTCCGTTTAATGGAACAGCCAGTTTTGCAACCATGACCGGTGTATCCGAACCCCAAACGACTTCATCCAGGACCGTGCCAAGCAGAGACTCGCGCAGTGTCCGTTTGCCGCGCCAGCCCATCAGGATGATCGAAGCATTCTGTTCCTGTGCGGTATACAGAATCCCTTTTGCATGCGTCTCCGCCAGACGCGGGATCAGCTCGATCTCGGATTGGGGATCGTTCAGGATTTCAGGTGTCCGTCCCAGCAGATCGCGATGGAGGGCAAAGTTATTTTCCTGGGTACTGCCAGCTTTCAGCACACTGACTGCGATTGTTTTTCCATCATTGACCTTGGCAAGTAAGGCTGCCAACCCGAGCAACTGATCCTGTGTCCTTGGATTTATAACGGGGACAAGGATGCGCGAGAAGAGCGGCGAAGGCTTTTCGTCCTCAGTATCCGTTTGCAGGTCCGGGGCGAAGCGCTGCACGATCAACGGTGAAGTGATGGAGGTCAGCAGGATCATCAGGATGGCAGCGTTGAAAAGCGTCGTGTCGAATAATCCCGATGACAGACCAATCACGAGCGTCGGGATGGTGACCGCAGCCTGGGCATGCGAGAGTCCGTAAACGGTCCAGAACTCCTTTTTCGTATATTTGAAAATACGGGCAGTGATCCAGGCGGCAATGAACTTCGAAACATACGCGACAACGGTGACGCCCAGCGCGACGACAATCGTTTGTCGATTTTCCAGAAAGGACAGCGGGTTTGTGATCATCCCACTGTAAAGCAAAAAAACGGGAATAAAAAACGACTCACCGATGAATAACACGTGCCCGGTCACGGGGCTGTAGCGCGGCAACGTGGCATTCACGGCCAGCCCGGCCAGAAAGGCACCGACGACTTCATGCACACCGATCAATTCCGCGCCGAATGCCGCGACAAACAGTACGACAACCACAAACTGGAATTCGACTTCACGGGCCCGAAAATGCTGAAAGAAAAACTTCCCCAGGCGCGGCAAGCCGAAGATGATGAGCAGTGTAAAGAGGATTAACATGACAAGGAGCTGAACGAAATAAGCGATGTTCAACCCGCCCGATTTTGCGCCAAGCACCACTGCCAGGACAATGAATGCACCAATATCAGTAAGAACCGTGGCGCCGGTGGTCACTGCGACGGCTTCATTGCGGGTTACGCCCAGGTGGGTAAGGATCGGAAATGCGATCAAGGTATGGGAAGCGAAGGCTGAACCCAGCAGGATGATCCCCAACCATTCAAGTCCTAAAATCAGCCCCAGTGCCATACCCATGATTTGTGGCAAAAGAAACGTAAAGAAGCCAAATACGACCGCGCGCCCGCGCACACGCATGAATTGGTTGATATCCACTTCCAGACCCGCACTGAACATCAAATACACCAGCCCGATCGTGGACAGGAACACCATGCGATCGCCTGCCTCGATCAAATGGAATCCATAGGGACCGATCAGCATCCCGCCCAGAATAATACCGACAATCCCCGGCAAGCGCACACGCTCGGAGAGGATCGGCGTAATTAAGATGATACTCATGATCAACAGAAAAAACGCGACGGGTTCGTTCAGATCAACCATGCACGCACTCCCAAACTAAGTCTTGCTGCATTGTACACCCGTAACAACAGAGTCCCTGCCATAGGGTGGGGATATTTTCTATTTTGTTGCACTCGTTTTGGGTATATAACAATTAAAATCTATAAGTTGGTTCGACCCATTGGAATGTAAATTGATCCTGAAATGAGAAAATTGTTTTCTAATCTCCCAAATTTGCTTAAGCTTACTTATCAGGGCTGGAAGGAAGATAAGGCCTCACGCTTGTCGGCCGCCCTCGCCTACTATACAATCTTTTCTCTCGCGCCCCTGCTGGTGATCGTCATCGCCATCACCGGGCTTTTTTGGCAGCGCGAGGTGGTGCAGTCACAGGTGATGACTCAAGTCGCGGGTCTGGTCGGCCCGGAAGGTGAGGCGTTCGTCTCGAGCCTGCTCACCAGCGCGAATAAGCCAGCGGAAGGGATTATCGCCACCCTCGTAGGGATCATTACACTGCTATTCGGTGCGCTGGGCGTTTTCAATGAATTGCACAACGCCCTCAATACCATCTGGGACATTAAGGAGGAGGAAACCAAAGGCTTCCTCCAGTCTATCAAAAAAGTGATCTTCAGTCGTTTGCTCTCGTTCTCAATGATCCTGGGAATTGGATTCCTTTTGCTCGTTTCGCTGGTCGTGAGTGCAGGTCTTTCGGCAGCCCAGGAAACGGTCGGGAATGCCATTCCGATCTCAGAAATTCTTTTGCAGCTTGCAAATTTGGTGATCTCCATTGGCGTTATCACCGTCTTGTTCGCGCTGATTTACAAGTACCTGCCAGATGCCGAAATCGCCTGGCGCGACGTCTGGCTGGGAGCTTTTGTGACCGCGATCCTGTTTTCCCTGGGCAAAATGCTCATTGGACTTTATCTGGGCAACAGCGCCGTTGCCTCTTCCTTCGGCGCGGCAGGCTCATTAGCCCTGTTACTGATCTGGATCTATTATTCTGCCCAAATCCTCTTCTTTGGCGCGGAATTTACACAGGTCTACGCAAACCAGTATGGCTCGAAAATCGTTCCTGAAGAAGATGTCATACAACCTGAAGAGAGTCCGCAACCTGGCTCGAAAGCCACCAGAGAATTTAAACCCCAGTTCGCCGTTTCTGCCGCATCAGCTGTCATGGCCGGTGAAAAAAGGCTGGAGCGGGAGAATCAACAGACTGCGCGTGTTTTCGTCGGGCTTATGGCTGCCTCGTTTTTCACAGGAATCCTGACAACTATTTTGGGGCTCAGGAGAAAGTAGAATTTCTCACAAGTGTATCCTGGGGCAACAGGCAGGGTTGTATTAATTTAGAGAAACGTAACAATAATTTTTTGTTTTCGTTTCTCACAATGAGCGGGAACGTAATGCCCGCCCAGCAAGTATTGTCCAAGCCGTAATCAAATTCTCGGAGGTAGAAATGACTAACATCATCGTATGGATCATCTTCGGTGCCATCGCTGGATGGATTGCAAGCATCATTATGGGTGCGAACGCCCGCATGGGCGCACTCGCCAACATCGTCGTGGGTATTGTCGGCGCATTGATCGGAGGCTTCATCATGAATGCCTTCGGTGCACAAGGCGTGACGGGCTTCAACCTTACCAGTCTGATCGTTGCCATCCTGGGCGCGGTCGTCCTGCTCTTCCTGGTAGGTTTGGTACGTCGCACCTGATTGTATCCGACCAAATCGTGCTAGACAAAAAGCCGTGCATAAAAATATGCACGGCTTTTTGTTTTCAGAAGACTGATCGAATCGAGCACATGGTTATAATTGAACCATTATGCCAGAACTTATGATCCTGTCACGGAATGCAGATGAATATAAGCAGCTGATCGAATCAGCCCAACTACCAGAGCTTGAACTTACCACCGACCCCAAAACATGCGATATTGTCCTTGGCGAACCAAAACTGATCATGGATGCACTTCCGCTTCTCTCCAGCCTGAAGTGGGTCCAGTCCATCTACGCGGGGGTTGAACCTCTGGTTGATCCCGCTCAACGCCGGGACTATATCCTCACCAATGCCCGCGGCGTGTTCGGCGAGGCAATGTCAGAATATGTATTTGGATATATACTTTTTCATGAGAAGAAAATTCTCGAGCGGATCCGGGCGCAGCAGGCAAAACAATGGCGGCGACCGGAATCAGGCGTCTTACGCGGGAAAACAATCGGCTTGCTCGGGGTCGGCTCGATCGGTGCCCATCTGGCGGGAACCGCAAAGCATTTTGGAATGACCGTGAAAGGCTTTACGCGGGCAAGTGAAACAAGTCCACAGGTAGACAAGTATTATCATGGCAAAGAGTTGTTTGAATTCGCGGATGGATTGGATTACCTTGTCAGTGTTTTGCCGAGAACAAAAGATACAAATCAGATCGTGGATGCGAACCTGCTGAATGCCCTGCCGCCTCAGGCGGTTTTTGTCAACGTCGGGCGCGGGAATGCCGTGGACGAATTGGCGCTGGTCAAGGCGTTGGAGGAACGCAAACTCGCCGCCGCAGTCCTGGATGTGTTCGAAAAAGAGCCCCTGCCTGAGGATCATCCATTCTGGACAACACCCAACCTTTATATGACATTTCATACGTCGGCGATCACTTATCCGCCGGATATGTCAAAGTTGTTCGCTGAAAACTATCGGCTTTACATGGAAGGCAAGCCGCTGAAACATCAAGTTGATTTTGAGAGAGGATATTAATCCAATGCCCCCCACCCTCAACGATATCCGCGCAGCCGCAAAACGAATCCGGCCCTACATCCATCGCACGCCTGTATTGACCAATGAAAGTTTGAATCAAAAAGTTGGCGCACAGGTGTTTCTCAAATGCGAGAATCTGCAGAAGATCGGCGCGTTCAAGTTCCGCGGCGCGTGCAATGCCGTCTTTTCACTACGTGATGAAGAAGCCGGGCGCGGCGTCTGCACGCATTCATCCGGGAATCACGCCCAGGCTTTGGCATTGGCAGCCAGCCTGCGTGGCATCCCGGCCTACATCGCCATGCCAAACACCGCGCCAGCCGTGAAGAAAGCCGCGGTCGCGGGGTATGGCGGGCAAATCACGTTTTGTGAACCAACACTGGAGTCGCGCGAAGCGGCGCTCGCGCAGATCGTCGCAGAGACCGGTGCAACGGTTGTCCATCCCTACAATGACGAGCGAGTCATCACAGGCCAGGGAACCGCGGCTCTTGAGTTTCTGGAAGACGTCCCTGATCTGGATGTCATGATCACGCCAATTGGCGGCGGCGGACTCTTGAGCGGCACATCCCTCGCGGCAACCGAGACAAAAAAAGGCATCCGTGTTATCGGCGCAGAACCTGAACTGGCAGATGACGCCTATCGTTCGCTGAAAGCGGGACACATCCTTCCCGCGCTGAAGCCACAGACCCTTGCGGACGGCTTGCTCTCCTCATTTGGGGCGCTGACGTTTCCAATCGTTCGGGAGCGCGTCGAGCAGATCGTCACGGTGAGCGAACAGGGCATTATTGACTCAATGAAGTTCGTTTGGGAGCGCGCCAAGATCATCATTGAACCCTCTGCGGCGGTGGCTGTCGGCGTTTTGTGGGAAAAGAAAATCGATTTGAGCGGCTTGAAAGTGGGAGTGATCCTCAGCGGCGGAAACGTGGATCTGGAAAGGCTGCCGTGGCAATCGTGAGGCTATAGCAAATAGACTTCCACCATTTCGCCCGCAGATAACCCGGTCGCGTCAGGATGAATGCGCAAAAGACCGTCGGCAGATGCCAGCGTAAAGATCAGGTTGCTTTTGCCAAAGATGGGGTCAGCTTCAAAATCGGCGATTAGCGTTTGGCGATTAGCGGTTAGCTTTACAGGCCACCAGTCTTCACGGCCGGCTTGAGACGGCAGGTTCACGGTGAGCCGCGCCAACACGGTTGCTTTCGGCCTGGGTAACGCACCCAATAATTTCTCGATCACCGGCAGGACAAACAGATATCCATTCACCAGCGCACTGACAGGATTCCCCGGCAGCCCGATCAACGCTTTTCCGTTGCACACACCCAAAATCGTCGGTTTACCCGGACGCGTGTTGATGCCATGTACCAACACGCCCGGCGTACCCAGTGAGCGAATGACATCCGCTGTCATGTCACGAGTCGAGGCAGAGGAACCGGCCGTGATGATGACCACATCGCATTCGATGAGGGCTTTTGCCGCTGCTTCTTTCAGCACATCAAATTCATCGGATATGATCCCGTACAATTTCGCGGTCCCGCCTGAGTTCTCAACCAGCGCGCCCAACGTATAGGAATTGACATCGCGCACCTGCCCCGGTCGCGGTGACTGGGAGGGATCGATGACCTCATCGCCTGTCGAGATCAGCCCGACTCGGACCTTTCTCGCCACTCTGACCTTGACGATCCCCAGCGCCATGAGTCCGCCGATTTCAGCGGGACGCAGCCGACTCCCCCTCGGCTGGATCAATTGTCCCTGAGCCACATCCTCCCCGACGCGGATCACGTTCTCGCCATCCGCCACGGCACGGAAGATTTCGATTTCAGATGGTAGACCTCCCAGGTCTTTAGAGACCTGGGAGGTCTGGCTATATTCCAACATCACAACGGCATCCGCCCCGTTCGGTAACATCCCGCCGGTATGGATCAACGCGCATTGCCCCGCCTCGATCTCGAACGTAGGTGCATCCCCCATCGGGACCTCACCGATCAAATTGAGATAGGCGGGCAAAGAATCACTAGCTCCGTGCGTATCCCTGGCGCGGACCGCATACCCATCTACTGTGGAACGCTGAAAATCGGGTAATGGATGCGGTGCGCGGATGTCTTCCGCGAGAACACGGCCCAAAGAGTTGGGAACGTCGATTAATTCAGAATCAGTGACCGGCTGGTCGTGAAGCAGATGTGAAAGGAGCAGCGCCCGGGCTTCGTCGGGAGGCAGAAGCGTCAAAAACTCAGGCATACGTCTATTGAAGCCAAAATGTCAAACTCAAAAAGTAAGCAGTCAGCCCAAACACGGAGAGAGCCGTCACGGTAAGGAGAATCCAGTTGGTTGGAGCGCCGAGGGCAATGTTGCGAAGCTGATAAATCTGGAAAAGAGCGAAGGGCAGCGTGAGAAAGGCGGGCCAGAGCAGGGAAAGTGAAAGGCCGAAGATTGGCAGTGATAAAAAGAAAAGATAGGCAAGCAGGATGAAAAGGTGATGCAAAGGCACAACCCGCTCCCAGCCAAGGCGTGTCAGAAATGTGCTGCGGGCATACTTCGTGTCCGAAGCAAAGGCTGGGAAATCCATGACAATGAAGTAGGCAAAAGCCAGGAACGTCAATGGGAGTGTGACCAGCAGAAAGCGATGCGTTTCGTCAGCTTGAAGGATGTACCCAATGGAAGGAATGACGTATGCCAGTTGTGCCGCAAGGATGAATTCACCAAATCCGCGATTGATAAAGCGAAAAGGAGGAATCGAATATGTAAGGACAAGAACGAGGGAGAGCAAAACAAAAAGGAAGGCGGAAACAGAAAGGTGATCGTTGTTGTAGAGGAGAAACGCAATGACTGCATTGGCGGTGAGCGCTGCGATGGAAACATAAAGGGCGTTGTTGCGAAGCGTGAGGCGGTCTTTGAGCGTTTCACCTTCGACAATGGGTTCATTGGCAGGTCGAAAGACTTCCACCAGCAAATTCATACTTACCTGCGAAAGCAGGACCGCAACAAGCCCGAGCCAGAAGGAGTCCGTGCGGAAGGGTCTGCCAAGATAGTTGGCAATGCTCGTGCCGAGAAAATATGTCAGCGCGGCAAGGAGCAGGTGGAGCGGGCGGGAGAGACGGAGGAGATTTTTCAATTTAGGATTTCCGATTTACGATTTTAGTTTTCAAATACACACCTGCGGGCGGTGCCAGGGAAGGACAGGGTTTTATGTAGAAAGAAATTCTTCCAGTTTTTTAATGGCTTGTGGAAGATTCTTCCTTCCGAGTCCCAAACGGAAGTGATTGCGCGAGTCATCATACATGGAGCCAGGCAGGAGCAAAACTCCAGCTTTCTTTACAAGCCTATCACAAAATTCCTCCACGTCCCCCTTGAGCAGGCGCGGAAAAGCCATCGTGCCCGCTCGTGGCCGCACCCATGAAAAGAGATTTGGATGCCGGGCAAATAAGTTATCAATGATTGCCAGGTTATCTTTGATGATCCCAAGATTACGCTCGGCAAGTTTATGCCGGTTGCGCATGGCGACTTCGGCGAGAAACTCGCTCGGAGCGGAATTACAGATCGTGGTGTAGTCTTTGAGGGATGCCATCTTTTCGTAGATCTTCCTGTTTTTTGTGGCAACCCATCCAATGCGCAGGCCGGCAAGTCCGTAGGTTTTGGACGTCACACCCAGGGAGATGGCATGGTCACCTAAGTCACATGCGGCCGGTAGACGAGTCGCAGCGTCGTACTCAGACTCCCGGTAAACCTCGTCAGAAAAAAGCAGAAGCTTCCTTTCCTGCGCGAACGTATGCACGGCTTCATAATCTGCACGGGACATCAAATAGCCGGTTGGATTATGCGGCGTGTTGATGATGATGGCTTTGGTATTTGTCCGCATCAAATGGCGGAGTTCATCGAGGTCAAGCGACCATCCGTTTTCTTCGCGCGCCGGCCAGGGACTCACGTCACAGCCTGCCGCGCGGGCGACCTCCGCCAGAGACTGGTATCCGGGCGAATGGACGATGATATGGTCATATTCCTTGAAGGCGGCAAACATGAAAAGGAAGATCGCCTCCTCCGCGCCAGTGTGAACAAGAATGTCCTCGGGTTGGATGGTCTCGTAAAGTTTGCAGATCTCTGCGCGCAAGGCCGGGCTGCCCTGCGATTCGGTGTAGCCCAGCCAGACCTGTTGGAATTTCTCCGCCGCGCCGTTTTCCATCGCAAGCAGGTCCGCAATGGACATGGATTCAGAGTCTGAGGCGCAGAGCAGATATTCTGTGTGGAATTCGTATTTGGCAAAGAAACGTTCGAGTTTGAAGGGAGGGAGGTTCATAATTTTTTAACCACGAAGG
>Ga0105104_10003623_pt1 | contig 10944 bp, 13 predicted proteins | sample PPLLaktember2015_3_FD_87034 | JGI IMG/M metagenome (GOLD analysis project Ga0105104, IMG submission 87034) | Freshwater sediment microbial communities from Prairie Pothole Lake near Jamestown, North Dakota, USA - PPLs Lake P7 Core (6) Depth... | ecosystem: Environmental > Aquatic > Freshwater >... | reverse complement strand
TGGCTTGGGAATCATCTTGGCCGTTCCAACCGTAATAACTCATGATAACACCCAGAGCGCATCGACCATCATGTCCAGAGTGTCGTCCTATAATTTGTCTAGACTTGTTTCCCATATATACGTAATATTTGAGAAACAGTCAGTTCTTGTTTTAACAATTGCAGCTGCTTACTCATTTGTACTAATATTATAATCTACAATCTATTTAGAACCTATATCCACCGAATAATAATCACATTATCAGATTTCATTAAATCAAATCCGTTTCAATTCCAATTGTTTAAATAGTCAACCAATCATGTACAAGTGTCATTTCAAGATTTAGAACTCTTAAAAAGTTTCAACAAAAATACTGAATGGTTTGATAATAATTATCATAGCTCGAAGTCTTGCATATAGAACTAAGAAATTATATGATAAATCACTATATGTAACTTTAGTAACTAGTCATGGTACAGTAGCTCCAGCAAAATAACTGCTTTTCAAATTGGAAATTATAGCTAAAAGAGGCTAGGTGGAGCCACTAAAAGTGCAGTTAATCCAAATGCAGCTATAGCCCCATAATTCATACTCGACTAATATATGAAATATTACTTGCGATTAATGAGTTAAGAAAAAACAATAGAATAGAGAAATCGGATATTTGTTATGGCATGCAATCTCGAATTGATTTACTTAGATAAAGCAAGTATCTTACTACTAATATGAAGATGAAAAAAAGTATTGGTTTTTAAACCAATCCCAGTTGTTATGTGTGTCTTATGGGAATGACTGGTCTGCTGCTGTGGCTATTCTGTTCTCGTCGCCCTGAATCTGAGATGCGGTGTTTTGACATCCGACGTTATATGGCATTACGCCATTTCCACAAGCGTTTGCTTGAGCTGTCGCTTGGCTCTTTTCGTAATTCTTCTTAAGTCCATGACCGCCAGCAAATACGCTATCGGTTGTCGTTAATGCTGTAGCTCCGATCAGCATAGCTGTCATTGCTGCTACGATCACAAAATATTTTGTATTCATAATTCTGTTAACCGGAACACAAACTATTTTTATCTGGATTAGCCAAATCCAGACTTATACTTAAATCTGATAATTATTCTATTCATGTATGTATGATATTAAAATATTCCATATCTCAATCTATCGCCATTATTATGAATAACGTTGTGGTCGTGAGATTGCTGCGTCTACTTCCCCCCACCAGCTGACATTATAACCACTTGCTAAGTATGTCATTGCAGACGCAACCAACAATCTTGACACGACAGAATGAATACCATTTACTTTTAGGTAATTTAGTTAATATATGATCAGATCAATGCCATGGATTTGATGACTATCTAGCCCTTGTTTTCAGCAATGTATTGCAATATTCGTTCTTTCTGATGCAAAAACCCAGTGAAACGTTTGGCTATCTGGGGTTATCCGTCATCATATTCATCATCATAGATGAGTACCATTGCATCTTTGGGAACGGGAATAGCCTGTATAGTCATTTACTTAGGCACTGTTATATCTTTCTGCTGCTGCTAACTGCTCCTGTACATACTTTCACCGTTATTACTCTTCAAACTATATTTCTCAAGAAAGTATTCGATGAGCTGATGTTGAAGAGTAACGAAGCGTTTACTACAATCAAAACTACTATCATTGTAAATAAGAAGTCTTCTAGACTTAGACAAATAGCACATGGGCCTAAGAATTAAATCCATCTCTTGTATCGAAGGCATATACCTCAAAAGTTTTCGCAGGTTGTCATCCGTAGACCAATACATGTTGTCGGTGATGCCTTGTTCCTTACTGCTGCTAGTTTTTAGTTCTCCAATAGTAAGTCTTAGTCTTTCTCGATATTGTCTTTCTTTCTTTGAAATGATAGCATCATTTTTATCATCTATATCTTCATTCTTTTCACGCTGATAGTCAATCACTTCTTTAGGCTATAAGGTATGCTTCTATTATTTAGCAATACGATTTGTTGCGATCGTAGGAAAGCTAAACAGTGAGGCGATCAAATTCCCCAAGGATGAAGACCGCTCCAGGAGTAAGCAATTCCAAGGATTGTTTGTAAGACCGTTCACACCTTTCATCCTTTTCCATCTTTGCGATCACCTCCTTCATATGCTGGCGATCCCTGAAGTGAAGTAATTCCATCCAGACTTCCTCGTCCTTATTAGCTGAAATGATACTGGCTATGCTAGCAAAGCCTCCTACTGGTACATCAGTATTGCTGAGTTGAAAAACTTCATGATGTAGGCCACCATTCTCCTTAAACATGGCATTTGCTTCCTCACAGAGACTTAGCATAGTGTCATGGTTGCTTTTTGGTATTCGGTAGACAATATGTTGGACTACGCTGCTACTCCCTTTCTGGATCTCACCTATATCTGATTTGCTCATGGCCATAACAGACGAGTTATGGCTTATAAATATACAACGGATCAAAAGTATAATTGACGAAAGTCAAATGGATTGAAATCATTTGCCGTTGGAGATGCTACTCCATCATAGTCCGATTCATCAATAATGAGGCTAGAGTGTAATACATGCATTACGCATTATCTTGTTTATCTGCATGTTTCTGATCCAAATGCATAATGCTCAAACACTTCAGCCATTAAAACAATAATTCTGAACAATGTGCTCGGCCATTAAATACTTCATTTGAGCCGTCAATAATTCTAAAGTGTATTCTTTAGTTTGCACCACAGTTTCCTGATATCGTTACTTCCTTTGGTACCTTGCCGCCGCATAAGGTATCTATGGATTCTCTTCCTTTCAGGTCATACTTTGACTTATCCAATGTACCACCTGTTATCGTACCCTTTTTCTCACCAAATTCAGTGCCAATTATGTGCCATTCTCCTTTCATTGTGTTTCCTTGCTTACTAGCACTAACATGTATACCAAGGGTTGGCGGATACTCTGCGGTACCGGTGCTCGTGCATTGATAATTCTTGCTAGAGCTCGAAATAAGTATACTGTTTGCTTGAGCAGCCTGATTTGAGGTAGCAGGAGCAGCTTCGGTCTGTGCTAATGACCTGCTTGATATAGACGGAAATGCTACAACTGCTGCAACATATATCGCAATTGCTAGGATTCTTAGCCTTGATTTTAAAGTGATACTCATATCCTTACAAGTAATGATGGTTATACTTAAGTAATACATACAAATCCAGGTATTCCCAATATTATTATGCATTTGTAGATGTTAATTAACCTAGCAATTGCTTTTTATGTTTGTCTATTACTGCATGAGACAGAGAACAAATAAGCCATTAATGGAGCCCTGCTCAAACATCTACCTCAGTTATGAGCAGATTACGACCTTATCAACGTTATTGTACTATATGCCGTAATCCTCTGCGTTACCTGTTGGGTATCGAGACTATCATCATGTATAGATTCATCTTGAGGTAGAAAACGTTTTGGCTTGTGTTCTTTAAGATAAGATCGTTTATTTCATAGATGTGGTAAATAGCAGCGCAATCGATCTACATAGTTATCCAGGATACTTATTAATGCCTCGCAGATAGAAAATGTGTTTGACTATCCTTTGTTCTAAGATTCTCGGACCAAAGTCTATCAAAAATTTGTATTTTTCATAAGATTTCTTTATGCTAAACTCTCTTACAGTGTTGAGAAAATTAGTAGTGCTATCCTAGACGCATGGGATGAAAGAACGAGGGTGATAATTATGCTGCTAATTTACATCAGGTGAACAATCCGATTAGTATTGGGCGTTATGACCGCGTACCAAGGCTGGGGTTCTGATGGCGCCAAAAGTGCGCTATTTGAAAAGATGCAAATATCACTCTACAAGAAAAACAATCCACCTGTTTATGACCTGCAGTTCTTGTAGCAGAAAATGTTTGTTATCCCTGTCACATTCTCGGAGAAGCATAATAACTTGTTGGCACACTGCAAGCAGATGCCTGAGTACAACAATGGCATAGTAGCTATTTAGCATAGATTTACTAAACTAATCACTGCCCTTCGTACTGCGGTAGAGAATCGTGAAGGGTATTTGGATAAGGTAACAACATCGCATGATGACTTGTTTGATGCATTCCGACTATCCCCTGCGGTTCTAGTATTAACAGATTATGTTTAGATTGACTGACTGATTGACAGTGAGACTAATTACGTTACTAGTTAGAATCTAGTGCTTTTTCACGAATGGTATCGCAAGCGATATTGTGTATCAAAGGACCATTTGAAGTTTATTATACGTATAAACGGTTAATAACCACTATTTATTCACAGTATAATTAGTAAACATATGGGTTTATTCACTATCCTATTAGTCGTGGTAATAGTCCTTGCAATCGTCGGTATGGGATGGAAGACATTTTCTTTAGGTGTGATCAATGGTTTTGATCGGGCTGTTGACGTAGGCACACCGCTGGTTAAGGACTTGACTCAGCAGGCTACTGAGCACATTCAGGATCCTAGTTTAATTGAAACAAACCTTCATAATTAGTTTGCAAATAGTTGAATGACTCCTGATTGCTCTGCATGTTTTGAAGAAGTAGTTTTTGAATTCCTCCAGATTTAGGCTTGTATACCCATTCTGAAAACAATTATCGCAAGCCGGTTTCCCTTACACTATACCTTAGTCAGTTTATCAATCCATCAACATGTTTCATCTCTTTCCTTTAGACCACTCTAAGGCGATTAAGATTTATTCTTAGCTAACGCTTCTAGCAATTGTGCTAATTCTTCGGGAGCAGTGATCATCACATCATGCCCTTTCATTAGTTCGTGATAATCCCAATCTGCCGGCGACTTTTGAGTCTTAAATTGAGAATCTCCAAATGCGCTACAGCAAATGTAACTTTTTGGTATCAAACGCTAACTGTAACTACTTCTAGACTCATCTATGACTCAATATCGCAAGCGATATCACGCTCAGGGCTTTGTTACAGTCTAACTAGTAACAGCCATTTGGCGAATACATATTTCTATGAACATTACACAACTGATTTCAGTTTACTTGAATGATGAATTGTAGTCTCTTGCATTAATGAATACCGTCATCTTCTTAAATCCCATCAAACATTACATTTAGGATCATGTGCTGTACGTCAAGCTTACCATGCCTGATTTCAACGGCTTAACCCGTATCAGTTTCAAGGAATGCCGCTCTTTAACATCTTTGAACAGCGCTTTTCCTCCACCTAAAACGAGGGGATTCATCATCAGACGCAACTCATCGATCAAACCTAGATTCATTAAACTGGATACTAGAGTGGCGCCTCCCCAAACCACCATGTCCTTACCTGGTTGTTGTTTCATTCTTCGGATCTCTTCTACATCCCTAATGATCCTTGTCGTCTTCCATGCGGCATTGTCAAGGGTCTTTGAAAGGACGAAATGGGGTATCTTATCGGCACGTTGTGCATAAGCGGACTGATTAGTTGTCCCCTCTGCTGGGTTGGTCAGGAGGGCAAGCCAGTATTGTTCGTATCCGGGATACATACCTCCCCCAAGGATTAAGGCGTCTACAGAATTGAGCATTTCATTAAGCTCCCTCCACTCTTCTTCGTCATCAACCATCATCCAATCGACTTCTTTATTGGGCCCTTCAATAAAGCCGTCCACCGATACTTGCAAAAATGCGATTATTTTTCTCATCATTATTCTTCCTTATCCACTTGCCTTAGAGACCCTTTATTCTGAACATTGGATTGTTTAGAGATCTGCAGCATCTCATTATGATTCTTCTTGGGTATCTCATAAGCAAAGTGAGAAGCTAGACTTGCACACGTCGGATCAGATTTGCTCATGAGTAACAATATATTTTTTACAGTATAAAAATTGGTATGGGATCAAAAGTATAGTTGTCGTATTTTGAACGTGATTACTTAGTAATTAGACTAGTGCCAGAACTGCAATGAATATTCTTTGAGTGGCTCCACATCCTTGATTTTGAAATGATTCAGAAAGTGGTTAATGTCTCTTTCATAATTTCTCCTTGTTTCTGGAGCCAGACCGGCAGAAGTCACATGGAAAATCGGGGCCTTATCCTTGTCCTCGTCCTCTTTACCCTGAACTTGTTGCTGTTGTTGGTTTTCTAGCGGCATTAAACAAGGAGTTTATATCTAATCTGAGATTTATAGGTAGTAATCTCTACCTGTTTCGGAACTTTTTTTATTTGACTTTCATGTATTGTACAATTGGTACTGGAGAAAATTGATTCGGGCAAGAAATTGTGACTGCGTAATCGCTTATATATAGATACTAGAAATACTGGGATAGAACGGTATACCAGGCTATCTCATAGCTCATATATTAGGTTTGATCTATTGTTATTGTTCCTATCATTGCAGGATGTATCTGACAGAAATAAGCTAAATTTGTTCCAGCGAGTGATTCATTGTTGAAGATGTGTGAAAATTTTTCGCCAGGTGATAATGCTTTGGAATCGAATTCATTTGCCACATTTGGATCATCAGGACCTGTCCCAGAGGTTACCGTATGAAATTGAGTATCACCATTAGTCCAGGTCACGTTCTGCCCTAATATGACATTTATGGAATCAGGCGAAAATGCTTTATTTCCTAAGGCTGCTGCTCCTTTCGCAATTGTAACTTCAGCTGTATTCATTGTCAGATTCTGCGCCTGTGAGTTCAAGCCGTTCGAGCCAGCATCATTGTCCGAATAGTTTTGTGCCCTAACAATAGGTTCCTCAATAAGACTCGTAAGAGACATTCCTGAGAGCAATACGATTGTCACTAGTACCAAACTATGTGTAATCATCATCTTCTGTACTGTAAGCATCTGAGGGTATGAAATAAAGATAAATTAAAAAACTTTTCTTGATGTAAGGACTATAGTTCTCACAACTATGTTCTAATAACGATGTATCTATACACGGAATCGGTTGAATCAACTAATAACTAAATTCGAGAATAATAACTTCAAAGAAGGAATACGATTGAAAATTATTATTCTTGTTAGATAGCTGGCAAAAGACAAGAAAGGGAAGGAGTGTAGTAATCTTAATCAATGCCATGATCTAATTAGTGAATTGAGCGGTATTGGTATGAAATTATACATGATTTTTGTACAGACTAATAAATTCAAACGAGAGTATTTTGATTATTGCATCTGGAGATACGAATATGGTTGAAAGTAGTGGGGAAGGGGCTAGAGAGGAGAATCCAGGCGGAGAAAATACGAACATAGAAAATAAGGGCGAGTACTTTGAATGGATTTGTAGTAGATGCAAGTGGGGAGCAAGAGGTTATGATAAAAGTGCTATTGTGAATATTAGCAGAAGACATAATGAACTTGGTTGTAGACAGTTTGCCTCTGAAGTGGAGTCAAAAGGTCTAAGGATAGACAATTAAATATTCAGATTATCCTTGACAGATTACAGTAATTTCCAAACACGAATTGATGAAATTGGAATAGACATACAAAGAAATAGAAATTGGAATTAGTCATATTGTCTTGGGTCTCACTTGGCACCTATGGGAGAAGATATAGATAACATGATCAGTATGACGAAACAACTTTCAAAGTTTGCTAGATAAAATGGATGTAACTACCCAATCTCGCCACTACTCATTTTCCATGTGAATACTTTTTCTGGACAAATCATTATACATAGCTGACCCACACCTATTTTCTGATATTGGGGATATTTTTCTAACAACAAGCTTTGAGCATTTTTTAGCAAGTTCTGAGACTTCCTGCTGATGATGCGGCTCCTCATTTCTTGCTGATGTAGGTGTAGTTGTTCTGATTTCCTGGCTGGTCTGGTGTTCCTTACTTTTCTTACATCATCACATTCAGTAAAATTTCCAATCAAAGATCCCTTCCCTTGAATCATTACGAAGAATAGTTTTGACCAGTCTTCATTGTACTCATCTATGAGTAACGCAACATTCGGATTCTGTTGAATATTCCTTACTCGTCGTAGTCGTTCAGGAGCGATATCTCTTTTAGGCTTCTTATCTATTGGAATATAATAGGAGTTGCCATCAAATACAAAGACGACAGGTACAATATGTGGCTTAGCTTCTTCAAAATCGATGGTGGCTAGTCGGGCTACTCTCACATCATTTACCAAGGACTGGATGTAATTGTTGTTGCTTTTGTTTACCACAACCATACATTTCTAAGACTTGATATAATAAAAATACTCTTAAAGCGATTTCATAAAATATCACTAGTAGCAATAACAGGCATCTTCTCATCTTCAAGGTTCATCGGGATTTAGGTTCTCTATTTTACAGTGCTAATATCAGTGTATAAACTATACATTTTCCCACTACTTTCATCCACATAAGTCCAGGAGCTAGGTCTTACTTTCAATATCTTAAATTTCGAGCGTTGTTTCTTGTCAGTTAGGTTTCTATATACCGATTGACCAATAACTATTCTGTTTGGACTAGCAAGAGAAGTCATCTTTACTGCCATATTTATCGTATGACCCAATATATCGTAATGTGGTTCCTTGACTAACTTATCATGATCACACTTGTGGATATCAAAACCGTATTGTATTATTGCGTTTTCTCCCAGATCGATCCCTATTCGAACACCTAATTCAGGATAATCAAACTGGTTAAGTATGGGATTCATGCCTTGAAGAATGATTCTGACCATTGATCGTCCACAGTCTATTGCGTTAATGCATGAGAGGAAGTAATTGTCTTCACCCATCTCTAGGTTGTCCAAGGAGGAACTATTTTCATTGGGACTATTGAGTTTCTTATTGAAACCCTCTTTCATACCAGGCGGGATGTAATCTTTGTTAGAATGCAACGTCCCTCCCGGGACAAAAAATCCTATTACTGCATCTCCAATATACTTTAAGACGTATCCGCCGTACATATTTACTACTATTGACATCTCTTGTGTAAAGGCTTGCATTATTGTTGTCAGTCTATCTAATGGAACGCTCATTGAAAGCCTAGTAGAGCCGACTAAATCGACGTGCAAAATTACCATTGGGACCTTGGACTTCGCTAATTTATTCAGCATGCCTTTAGTTTCTTCTGTCGAAATTGTAAATTCGAGTTCGGATTTCAGAGCTTTCCAAATTCTTGTTTCAGCATCCTTAATTGCTTGCTCAATGTCTACTACTGTATCGAGATAAAATGTAGAACCTAGCGAAGGGTTATTAGAAACCTGTTCCTCGAATAAGATACGTTTCCTTTCTTCCTGTTTTTTTATATCTTGTATTATTTGAACGACTTCATCCTTATCCAAATCAACTTGATCTGCAATCGATTCTGGTGGGATTCCAGAATTAGACAAATTCAAAATGGTTTGTAGCTGTTGCTCTACTTGTCTATGCATATAATTTTTTTTGTCATTATCGCTATCCATTGGTGGCTCTCCAGAATCAGTCATATTTTCATGTAATTGTAAAGATAAATGGCGCTACTTATTACTATTCTCATCATCTCTATACTATCCTTTCGATTTAAGCTATCTGGATAGTGGTCGGTCATTCAATTCATTTGAGAGTAATTCTGATAAGATTGGGCCAGAGTGAAAGTCATTTTGATGCATTGTTGTAGTTGTTCACCTGTAATTGTATTGCGAAATCATTATATCAAAAAAGGAACAGGTAAGATTGGCAGTAGGCTAATCAGTGAGTATTGCGTAATATAAGGGCAATATGATGACGTAATAATAGTTGTAGAAGTCGAGCTCGCGGTGCTCTAATATCAATTCTTATTTCTGAATTATGAAGCTTGAAATTATTATTTGGTCTTACATATATGAATGCCCAAACAAACTTGGCCGGATATTTCCCATATTTCTCAATTAAAAAAACAGTGCCTTATCAATAGTGATCATTTCTATAATAGGATATTTAGTGAATGCTGATTCACTTGAAATGTTGCTGGCAAAATTCCTATTGGTTCTCCGTCAATGGCAACTGTTATGTCTCTCTCAAGTGATTTTATTGATACCTTCCTAGCTTGTTTGTACATCACATCTACTTCGTTTGTATAATTCCCTGTTTTTATATTTGCTAATTTATCAAGCATTTTAAGGCTACCCGAATCTCTTAGAATTACAACATCTAATAACCCGTCTGAAAAACTTGCTTCTGGTGCGGCCATAAACCCACCACCAAGGAATTTTCCGTTGGCAATCACACCCATCGTCATTTTTGTGACTACTTTATCTTTTCCATCATCAAACACTATCTCACAGTTATTGCTCTCGTACGTGGGCAGAGTAGCTATGACGCTGGTGATTGTTGATACCAAACGGTTGTTAACTCTACTTCTTACTTTTTTTGACCTATCTATAACTTCGGCTCCGAATCCAAGCTCAGCTGCATTTAGAAATGCTCGGGTTGACACCTTTGAACGGGTAGTGGGATTAGTGACAGTAGCTGTTAGTACATCAATCTTTTGTGTATTACCTTGCATATAATTATGACAGCACTCATCTATACTTTGAGGCAAATTTAGAGACTTGGCCAACACATTCCTTGTACCGCTAGGGATTATCCCGAATATGGCCTCTGAGTTTATAGGCAGCATGATGTCAGGTTGTGGGAAATCATTTTTATTTTGCGGACCTCCATCACTATTTTTAGAGAAGGGGACTAGTTTTTTATTATCGCTTTTTCTTCCTTTCGGCAAGAAAAAACCGTTTGCAACTTCATTTATTGTTCCATCTCCCCCAATCGCAATAACTTTTTTAACTCCTTTTTCCAAAAATTTTTTTGTAAGCAGGGTTCCATCATTGGCTTTTTTTGTGAATACTACTTGGGTGTTTTTGCCAAAGGTATCTTTTAACTTGATATAAAGGTTATCCCATTCTTTGCCCGTTGAACCGCTCGAAGAAGTGGGGTTACTGACCAAGATGGTATCAATATGTTTCAATTTTTTCTTAAGATTTTGTTGCTGGCTGCGACTTGCAGTAAAAGTTACTGATTCTTCTTCCTTTTGTGATAACAATATCTATCAT
>Ga0105104_10003621_pt1 | contig 10946 bp, 8 predicted proteins | sample PPLLaktember2015_3_FD_87034 | JGI IMG/M metagenome (GOLD analysis project Ga0105104, IMG submission 87034) | Freshwater sediment microbial communities from Prairie Pothole Lake near Jamestown, North Dakota, USA - PPLs Lake P7 Core (6) Depth... | ecosystem: Environmental > Aquatic > Freshwater >... | reverse complement strand
TCAATCCACAACCATCCAGCATTTTGCGAATCTCTTTCGCTTTGGCTTTATCCAACGTGTTCACATCGATGTGTGTCACGCCTGCATAACGGCGGGTCGCTTTTTCGGGCGGCCAACAGGCGATCTCGATGTCTTGAAAGCCACTCTCCGAACCCCATTGGGCGACCTCTTCAAGAGGTTTGCCGGGAAATGGTGCAGTGAAGAATCCAAGTTTCATTTCTGCCTCCTTTGAAATCTGTCACCCTTCGCTTCCGCTTCGCGGGTCGCTCAGATTGACATGATCATTTAACTTTTACCCAAGCTTTCTCGCGCGCGCTCCGCTCGATGGCTTCACACAATTGCATTTCGTAATGACCATCGGCAAAGGTGGGGAAGTCGGGTGTTTTGCTGAAATCGCCGGTGAGGATGTAATCATACACCTTAGCGTAGAGCTGCTTGAACGTATCGGGGAAGCCTTCGTTGTGGCCACCGGGATAGGAGGTCACCGCGCGCGCTTCGGGAGATAAAAGCGACGGGTCTTTCATCAACGTTTGGTTGGGTCCCGCTCGATGACCGATCCACAACTCGTTGGGTCTTTCCGAATCCCATCCGAGCGAGGATTTTGATCCGTTGATCTCATAGAATAAACGGTTCTTGCGTCCCGAGGAAACCTGTGAGACGGTCAGCACACCGCGCACATCATTTTCATAATGCAGGATGACCGTGGCGTAATCCTCCGTATTGATAGGCTGATCGATGTAATCTTCCGGCGTGAGGATCTTTCCGGTGAACGTTTCAAGCGGCTTGGCAGGTTTCTTGCGAATGGGATGGAATGTTTTGAAGTCCGCGTAGACTTCCTCCACATGCAGACCGGTGATGAAGGTCAGCAAGTCCAGCCAGTGCGAGCCGATATCACCGACCGCGCGCAATGTCCCTCCCAGCTTCGGTTCCAACCGCCAATTCCAATCGGTGGGCAGGAGAAGCCAATCCTGCAAATATGAGCCTTGCAGGATAAACAGATCACCCACTTCCCCGCTTTGAACCATACTGCGCGCCTGCTGAGCCAGCGGGTACATACGGATATTGAAGTTGACCACGTTGACAAGTTTCCTCTCCGCCGCGAGTTTAACCAGTTCAGCCGACTCGGCCGAGGTCATCGCCAGTGGCTTTTCGCAAACCACATGTTTGCCAGCCATCAGCGCGGCTTTGGCGTGTGGATGATGAAGATGATTGGGTGTAGCAAGATGCACCACATCAATATCAGGGTCTGCCAGCATTTCATCAAGCGAACCATACAGGCGTGGAATACCAAGCTCAGCCGCTTTTTTTTCTGCTTTCTCCTTTGTGTTCTCTGCCAACCCCAGTACATTGATTCCATTGCGGCGCAAACCTTCGATGTGTGCGGGACCGATGAAGCCCGTCCCTGCCACGCCGACGCCGATGGTTTGTTTGGTGAGTTGTTTGGTCATGAAGATGTTTCTTCCTTTCACTCCACAAATGCTGTGCTGGATTTGCCAATCCGCCAGAGCATATAAAAAATCTTTAGGGTCTAGTAATTTCCTGAACCTGTGGGGGAATCAGGCTTGGGCGCCGCGAGTGGCGTTCCTTCCTTCATTCGCTTGAAATCATCGAGGATGGTGGCGGTCGCGGTGGCGCCGCAACGCGTCACGCCCGCGTCGATCACATCCAAAAGGGCCGGCAATGTGCGGACTCCGCCCGCGGCTTTCACCTGGATATGACCGCTGACATTTGCGCGCATGAGACGGAGGTCATCCAGCGTCGCGCCGCTCGGCGCAAAGCCAGTGGAGGTTTTCACCCAATCGGCTCCCGCGGCTTCGCTGAGTTTGCAGGCAATGATCTTTTCTTCGTCGGTGAGATAAGCATTCTCGAAAATGACTTTGACCTTTACCCCACGCGCGTGAGCTGCGTCACACACAGCCTTGATGTCCTCACGCACATAGTCATGTTTGCCCGAGCGCAATTGACCGATGTTGAGCACCATGTCAAGTTCGAGTGCGCCTTCATCCATAGCCTTCTGCGCCTCAGCAATCTTGATCTCAGTCAGATTGCTTCCATGCGGGAATCCGATAACGGTGCTGACGATCACATCCGAATCCTTGAGCGCTTCCTTTGCGAGCGTAACATGACACGGCTTCACACAAACCGTTGCAACGTGATAACGCGCCGCGAGTTCACAGCCAGCCAGCACATCGGCTTCGGTAAGTTCAGGACGCAAAAGAGAATGGTCGATTACCTTCGCGAGTTGTTCGTACGTGATGGTTTTGCTTGAATACTTGATCATCGATTTTCCTTCTGACAAATTTTCGACACGAATTTCGCGGATTCACAGGAATTTTTCCCTTTACGGACCAAACCTTTGTGTTCTTCGTGTCCTTAGTGGTGAATTGAGAAACACTGTCTTAAACCTTCTTCCACAGATCGATCGGCTTGCTGACTTTGGGCGGGTTGTAGGGGAATTCGATCCTGCGTCCCTCACCCGCGGATTGATACGCGGCGTACATGATCCTAAGTACTTCGCGGCCATCCTCACCTGTTTCCATGCAGGTTTCCTTGCCAAGCACACAATTGACAAAGTGCTGCATCTCCTGCGGGAAGCCGTAGTTCCAGATCTCTTCGAACATCGTGAAGGTATAACCTTTGGTCACGCCAGCCTTTTCCACCGCGTAACCATAGCCTTCCTCTGAATAGGTGAGCAGGGAACTGCCGCGCAAGAGATCGGCACGGGTATGACCTTTTTTGCCATAGATCTCACAGCGATCATCCACGCCGCCGCCCTTTGCCCAACTGTTTTCGATCATCGCGATCTTATTGCCTTCATATTCGATGACTGCATACGAATGATCTTCGCCTTTTGTTTTGTCATGGTGAACATACGTCCCCATGAAAGCGGTCACGCTCCTGACACTGGGTTTGCCCAACACCCAGCGCGTGTATTCAATCGAATGACAGCCCATATCGAGCATCACGCCGCCGCCGGAGCGATTCACATCCCAGAACCAGGGCATGTGCGGACCTGGGTGCTCCTCCGCTTGTTTGGCGAGGAATGGCTCGCCAATCGCGCCTTCATCGATCAACATCTTGGCGCGGACATACTTCGGAGCAAACAATAATTCCTCTGCATACATGAGCAGAACGCCAGCCTTTTTGCATTCCTCGATCATTTCATCCGCTTCCTCCAGAGTAACGCAGAGCGGCTTCTCGATAATGACATGTTTCCCCGCCCGAGCCGCATCCACCACCACCTGACGATGCAGATCGTTAGGGATGCCAATGTCAATGACATCGATGTCCTTGTCCTTCAACATCTCGCGGTAATCGCTATAGTGATTTGCGATGCCGCGTTCTTCTGCAAACTTCGCAGCATTGTGTGGACTGGAAACCGCGACCACTTCCGCGTTATGTACCCAGCCCTTGAACGCAGCGTAATGAAGGTCCCCAACAAAGCCGGTTCCCACCATGCCAACTTTGACTGTTTTGTCCATGGAGTACTCCTATTTGTTCCAAAGTGTAGGATGCGTTCTCTAACGCACCCGTCGGTGTAACACCTGTCCCGGGCGCAGGTGCCGGGGGAGAACGCCGACTACACAAACAACTATTGCCTCAACGCTCTTTGGCGGCCGTAGATGGAAATCAAAATCAATAACGTCGCGCCCAGCACCATGCGTCGAACGGATTCGGGCATTTGCATCGTCGTAAGCAGACTCGTAATAAGAGTCAACACAATCGCGCCAGCCATCGTGCCCCAGTAACTTCCCTTTCCACCGGAGAGAAGCGTGCCGCCAACTGCCACCGCCGCAATGGATGGAAAAAGGAAGGGCTGACCCAACTGAAGATGCACCACACCTGTGTTGCCGACCAGCAGGAAACCACCAAAGCCAGCCAGGGCACCAGCCAATGAATACGTAGCCAGATTCATCCCGGTCACATTCACGCCGGAAAGCCGCGCTGTAACACGGTTCACGCCAATTGCAAAAAGATTCCTGCCAAATGTTGTCCGTTCCAGCAGCAGCCACATCAGGATGCCAAAGATAAGCCAGATGATGATCGCGTTGGGGATCTGGAGGTCTGGCGAAAGCGGGCGTGCGATCAGGCGGGTCATGATCGGCGCGACTTTGCCGCTGACGGTTCCATGGGTGATGACAATGATCGCGCCTGTCACTACACCCGCCATTCCAAGCGTCATAACAAAAGGAGAGATTCTAAGGAAGGTAATGCCCACCCCATTGATAAAGCCAATCAGCGCACCTACCGCCAATGTAACAAGCAGCGCCGTCAGGACTCGCTCGTTTGCGCCGTTTACGACGATATACGTTAGGATCGCCGTCAGCGTGACCACCGACCCTGCAGAAAGATCGATCCCTTCCGAGCCGCTGATAATGACAAGCGTTTGTCCTGCCGCGATCACGCCGAGAAACACTGCCAGGCGCACAATATTGGTTGCCTGCGCCCTCGCCACATCCAGGTTGCTGCCGAATCCGTTGGGTAAAAGACCGGATAACAGGAACAGGGTCACTGCCAATAAAAGTGCGGCGACCGGTGGAGAGATGGAAATCCTCTTCATATCCTTCTCCTGCGGAATAAATTAACGATGCCGGGTGTAGCCAGCGCTACGACAATGATCGTTGCCTTTACAAACGTTTCCCACCATGTATCGATATCCGCGAATGAAATAATATTTTGAATAATACCGACTGTGATCGCACCCATGACGGGACCGACCACACCGCCTACGCCTCCGCTCAAGGCGTTCCCGCCAATGACCACGGCAGTGATCGAGTTGAGGGTCATGGGACCGCCAATGTCGGCATTACCCGATCCGCTCAACATCGTGATGGCAATCCCCGAAAGGGCTGCCATCAAACCCGAGATGACATAGGTGCTGAATCGCACCATGTTCACAGGGACAGCTGTTTCATAGGCAGCCTCAGCCTTGCCGCCCACCGCATACAGGAACTTGCCATAACGCGTGGAACTGATATACAACCAAATGAGAAGAATAATGGCAATGACATAGAAAGCCAACGGCAGGCTGAAAGGAGTGGAGTTTCTATAAAGCGCCGCAATGGAGCCTGGAATGCCGCCGCCGGGATTCGGCAAAATGAAGAGCCCCAGGCCTGCATACAAAAAGCTTGTGGCATACGTGGTGATAATAGGCTGTAAACGCAGGAAGGCGATAAAAAAACCATTGATCGCCCCTGCCAGCAAACCGATCAACAAGGAAAGGAACACAAACCCCCACATTTTCTCTGGAGAGCCATCCAGCCCCACGCGGGTTGCCAGCACAGTATTCACAATCGAAACAATACCGCCCACCGAGATGTCGATCCCGCCGCCAAGTATTACAACAGCTTGTCCTACAGCCATGAGAATGATCGGCAAAAAGACGCGCATGTTGCTGTTCAACGTTTCCCTGGCGAACATATTTGGTTGCAGGATTACATTAATAACAAGTGACAATACCAGCAAGACCAGCGCAAATAAGGCAGGTTGGCGTGCTGCCAACGCATCCCACCTGGATTGGTTCATTGTGCTCCTCCGTTGGAAGCGCCCAGGCTGGCGGCGATCAGATTTTCCTTGGTCAGGGTGTTACCGGCTAACTCGGTGCGGATTTTGCCATCGTGCATCACGAGAACTCTGTCACATAAGCCAATTAATTCCTCATCATCGCTGCTATAAAAAAGAACCGTCTTGCCTTCCTCGTTACTTAAGCGGGTGAGAAGCGCATAAAACTCTGCCTTTGTACCAACATCCACGCCTTTTGTAGGATCATCCAGCAGGAGCACTTGTGGTTCACGCATCAGCCATTTGCCGATCACCACTTTCTGAGCGTTGCCACCCGAGAGACTGCTGACAGGCTCCTCCAAGCCAGCCATTTTCAAATTCAAGCTCGAGCCGGTCTGGGTGGCATCCTTTCTGGCATTGCTGACCTTCAATGGCAAGCCGTACCTCCTCCACGAAGGCAACACGAGATTATCGAGGATCGAACGAATATAAAGGAGCCCTTCTCTTGCCCGGTCTCCCGGCACAAGCGCAAAGCCATTCTTCATCGCTTCACGCGGGTGCTTGAAATGAACCTCTTTGTTGAATAGTTTCACCGTGCCGGAATAAGGGAGATCGCCAAACAGGGAATGAAGCAAATGGCGCTGCCCCTGTCCGCGCAAGCCGCCGATTCCCAACAATTCACCTTTATGAGCTTTGAAACTGACTCCTTTCAAGGATTCGGTGGTCAGGTTTTCTGCTTCAAGAGATATTTCCTTTTCGACCTTCTCATCCGACTTCGCCTCACCGCGCAAAAACCCCAGCACCGATTCTTTTTCGATCATTAATTTGACAAGCTGCTTTTCATCAATATCTTTGATATTCCCCGCGCCGACCGTTCTGCCATTGCGTAAAACACTGTATTTATCCGCAATCCGAAAGATCTCCTCCATGCGATGCGAAACAAAGACAATCGCCTTGCCTTGTTCCTTCCATTTCGCGATCAACTCGAAGAGACGTTGTACCTGTCGGCTATCGAGGCTGGCGGTCGCTTCATCGAGGATGATCAACCACGGGTCGAAGCTGATCGCCTTCAGGATCTCGATGATCTGCCTTTCATCAGGAGGCAGTGAGGCGATCGGCGCCTCGGGATGAAGATCGGTCTTGTAGGTCCCTTCAAATAACGCGAGCAGTTCCCCGGTCCGCGCATTGACCGTTTTCCGATCCACCTGACCAAGCCGGTTGAGCGGTTCGCGCGTCAGCCAGATGTTTTCGGCAACCGTCATCTGCGGGATCAGGCTGAGTTCCTGAAATACGGTTGCAATCCCTGCATTCTTTGCAGCTTGTGGAGAAGGAAAATGAACGGGAGTACCATCAAGGAGTAGTTGCCCTCCGTCGAGGACAACTACTCCATTGATCACCTTACTCATTGTGCTTTTGCCGCTTCCATTCGCCCCGACAAGCGCTACAACTTCATGCGCGTTGACATCCAGATTTCCATCCGAGAGGGCGACGACACCGCCGTAACGCTTGACAATGTTTCGGGCAGAAAGCGACTTTGCCATATGCACCTACGGGACGAAATACTCGCTGACAACTTCCTCATCTGTCAAAATATCATCGAGCAGATAAGCATCCGGCTTGCCTTCGCACATCGCCAGACCTTCATCCAGGTTCTCGGAGGTGATGACGGCTGCCACAGGCAGAACAAACGACAAACCATTCGCGCCGCCGAGCTTGCTCTCATCCACTTCCTTGCCCTGCAGCATGTTGACTGCAATGCGCAGACCGGTGGGAGACACACCCGGATGATTGGCAACTGCAATGCTGTCGAATTCAGGATTGAGCGCAAGCGCCTCTTCCCAAAGCCTGAGATACTGGCAGCGACCCTCACCAACACCCTGCGGCCATTGTGCGGGGTTGGCAGCCATCACAGCCTGTAACGCGCCGATCGCCATACCATCCTGTGTCCAATAACCATCGAGGTTGGGGTAAGATGCCAGGAAGTTGGACATCACCTGCTGACCGGTTGCCTCATCCCAGCGACCGGTGTCAGTCGCAAGAACGTTAATGCCAGGATTCTCGGCAAACACTTCGGCAACACCTTCCATGCGGGCGACATTCGCCGGATGGCCGGGGAAGCCTTCGATCTGAACGACATCGCCTTCACCGCCGAGCTTTTCAGCGAGCCATTGGGCACTGGTTTTTGCCCATTCTTTTTGATCGATACCCACGTTGTACACACCGGGCACATCAAGTTCCTGATCCACCGAGATGACAATGATACCCGCGTCGAGCGCTTCCTGAAGGGTGGCATTCAAACCGCTTACATCACCGGGATTTACAAGGATCGCATCCACATCTTGAGCAATCAGGTTCTGCAGCTGCTGGATCTGACCGGCAACATCTGTGTCGGCGCTTTCGATCACGAGTTCGGTGGTGAGACCCTGATCCATGTATTCCTGGTTAACGGCGATCAACTCTTCGATCATTTGTGTGCGGTATTCACTGCTGATAAACGGATTCGAAACGCCAATGGTAAACGGTGCGCCTTCAACGGCAGGCTCTTCGGTTGGCGCTTCAGTAGCAGCTGCTGTAGGTGCTTCGGTTGGAGCTTCGGTAGCCGGAGCTTCCGTGGCAGGAGCTTCAGTGGGTACAGCAGTGGGAGGCGCACCACAGGCGGCGATTATGGATGCGATGGTGATCAGTACTGTCACTAACAAAACAAACTTCTTGCTTTTTGTAGACATTTTCATCTTCTCCTAGATTTTAATTAGAGTCTAAAATTTTTGTGACCGGACAGGGATTTGATCAATAAAAGTAAAATGCACCTCCTTATGTTTAGATAATGAAATGTGGACTATCTTCCATCGCGAAGAGATAATCCAGCGCCAAAGAAATCGCGCCCATGACGCCAGCATCCGCACCCACACGGGAAAACTTAATGGATAAATGTGTGGTTGCCAGTGGGAGAGAACGGTGTAACACTGCTCTGCGGACTGCCACCAGCAGATGATTTCCAAAGTTTGCAATTCCCCCGCCGATAAATATATGACTGGGGTTGAAGAAATTGACCAGGCTCGCCAGCACATCTCCGATCATCTGTCCGCTTTGGCGAATAATATCAAGTGCTGCCTGGTCTCCCTCGCGGCAGGCTGCATTGACATCCTCCGGACGAAGCACGCCGCCATTTGCCTCTCGCATCTGACTCAGGATGAGGCTGGTCCCATTTCGAGCGGCCTCCATCGCCTTCGAGACGATCGCGGGTCCCGCCGCCATGGCTTCCAGGCAACCTGTGTTCCCACAGGAACACAGGGGACCCTTCTTATCCACACAAATATGACCGATGTCGCCTGCACAGCCATCCGCGCCGCGATGCATTTTCCCATTGGAGATGATCCCTGCCCCGATCCCGGTTCCGATTTTGACAAAAATAAAATGATCGATACCCGCTGCATCCCCGGCTCGTATTTCCCCCAAAGCCATAATATTTACATCGTTATCCACAACCACAAATGCAGAAATAAAGGTTCTCTTGAAACAATCCCGAATGGGGAAATTCTCCCAGGCGGGCATCAGAGGCGGAGCCACCAGAACACCACGGGCAAAATCAACCGGACCGGGAACGCCTACACCTATGCCGAGGATCTGATCTGGAGTTGCGCCTTGCGCCCGGATTAATTCAAGAAGGAGTTCACCGCAGCGTCCAAGAACTGTTTCGGGACTTAATTTCACATCTGTGGGTTCCGAGCAGCGCTGCAGGATCAAGCCGGTGACATCCGCCAGTGCAATATCCAGGCTCGTCGCCCCGACGTCAATCCCTGCGATATAACCAAGCTGATCGTTGATCCGTAAAAGCCGCGGTTTGCGGCCACCCTGGGATGCCCCCTCACCAACTTCCACCAGATAACCTTTATCTACAAGGTTTCGAATCTCCTGCGAGGCTTTTGCCTTTGACCAGCCCGTAATACTTGAGATTTCACTGCGGGAGATTCGTGCCTGCCTGCCCAATACCCGCATAACCTCCACTTCGGCTGAATTAACCAGAATTGGAGCCCTGAGTCGAGAGATTTTCTTCGTGCTGGTGGCTTTACTTGCGGACAAGGTTTGCACCATCAATTCGAAAATTTCGTTGAAGATTGTAATGAGTAGGGGCTATTACATTATAGCATTTTTATGTTTGTTAATTCAATAGCCGAACATATGCTATAAATTAAGAACTTCGTTCAATTTGTGAACGAAGTTCTTTTTCACCGCGCTGAACGGAGGACAGTGCTCGTCTATCCCGAAGTCGAAGCGGCTAAGCAATCTCCAATTTATGTCACTCTGAGGGAGCGTTCTTGGCGACCGAAGAGTCTCGCACATTGTTGAAGAGATTCTTCGCTTCGCTCAGAATGACATAACGAGAGAAGATTGCTTCGCCCATCGGGCTCACAATGACGAATAGTCATTGAATAACCTGCGAAATTTTACCCGTCTTCTTATCCTTCAGGATCACCTTTAGTTTTCCATCGGGCATCTTCTCTTCCTTGATCAGGAAGTGCTGTTCATCATAATCCTTTAGACCGGCATTCTCCTGGTTCACCGCACCACCCCGCCAGTCTTTCACTTCAACAGGTTCCCATTTCTTACTTTGCGCGGCTTTATAGGAGGCATCGATGATCGTGTTGACGATATACCCGTCATAGAACGTTTCCATTGGCTTGGTGCCTTTGTCCATTGAATTGAACATATCCATGAACATCGCCACATAACCCAATGATCCAACCTCATCCCCCACCGGGAAAAGCCAGCCCGTATCCCCTTCCGCTTTTTCCGCTACATAGCCGCCCTGACCAATCCCTGTAAACATCTCGAAGCCCGTCCGCATCCAATGGTTCAGCCAGATCGTGCCATCGGTGCCGGAGACTTCATCGCGCAGATCCATGCCACCGCGGAATGTCCAGCTGACTTCGAACTGGCCGATGGCGCCATTCTCGTAGCGCACCAGTCCAACCGCGTGGTCCTCCGCCTCGATTGGGTGGACTTGTGTATCCGCCCAGCAAGTCACTTCCACGGGACGAATTCCCTTACCGATGAAATTGCGTGCGATCTCGATGCAGTGACAACCCATGTCCACGATCGCACCGCCGCCCGAAAGCTCCTTCGTCCAGAACCAGTCACTGTGCGGACCGCCATGTGTCTCGCGTGAGCGCGCCCATAAGACCTTACCGAGTGCACCCTTTTGCGTAGCCTGCAATGCTTTCAATGTCTTGGGGGTGTAAACCAGGTCTTCCAGATAACCATGGAAAACGCCTGCCTTCTCCACAGCTTCGAGCATCTCGAGCGCTTCCGGTCCGCTGATAGCAAGCGGCTTGGTACACAAAACTGCCTTCCCTGCCTCCGCCGCCAGCAACACGGCTTTTTTATGCAGGTAATTGGGAATGCCTATAATAACGGTATCAATCTCAGGGTCCTGAATTGCCGCG
>Ga0105104_10003620_pt1 | contig 10948 bp, 6 predicted proteins | sample PPLLaktember2015_3_FD_87034 | JGI IMG/M metagenome (GOLD analysis project Ga0105104, IMG submission 87034) | Freshwater sediment microbial communities from Prairie Pothole Lake near Jamestown, North Dakota, USA - PPLs Lake P7 Core (6) Depth... | ecosystem: Environmental > Aquatic > Freshwater >... | reverse complement strand
TGCTCTTCCTGGGTTCCGGCTCGGTGATCCACGGGATGGAACACGGTGTACTCCATACCGGCAGCCACGTTGACCCACAGGATATGTGGAATATGGGCGGACTGCGTAAGAAGATGCCGGTGACCTTCTGGACCTTCCTGATCGGCGGGTTGGCTCTCTCAGGGTTCCCGTTGATTACAGCCGGGTTCTGGTCCAAGGACGAGATCCTGAGCGGGACGTTCAACGGGGGGTTCCCGGTGGTATTTGCGGTCCTGGCTCTGGCGGCGCTGCTGACCGCTTTCTATACCATGCGCCAGATCACGCTCACCTTTTTGGGAGAGCCGCGCACAGATGCCGCCGAACATGCCAGCGAAAGCCGTTGGACCATGACCGTCCCGCTGGTTGTACTGGCCTTCTTCGCCGTTACAGCCGGCTGGGTGGGTATTCCGCAGGCATTCCCCATTCTGGGCGGCCTCATCCCCAACTGGTTCGAGGAGTTAGTCTCCGGGACGCTGATCTTTCACCCGGCTGCCGAAGGCGGGAGCAGCCTGCTCCCGCTGCTCACATCTTTGGTGGTTGCCCTGGGCGGGTTGTACCTGGGCTGGCTGGTCTACCGGGTTGACCGGCCTGCCGGGGCCGTGGATCCGCTCCAGCAGGCGCTGGACGGCTTTTATACCTGGATGAAGAACAAGTTCTACTTCGATGAATTGTACGAACGCTTGTTTGTGCGCCCATCCATCTGGCTGGCGGAGACCTTCACCTCCGCCTGGATGGATCGCGGTGTCATCGACGGGCTGCTCAACGCGATCGCGAGTGCAGCCCTGGCGGTTGGATCGTTCTTGCGCAAGTTCATCGATCTGCCCGTCTGGAACCGCGGCGGAGACGCCCTGGCCGGTGGGGTGGGAAGGGCAGGTTTTTCGCTCAAAACGATCCAGACCGGGCGCGTCCAGCAGTACCTGGTTTTCGCCATTCTCGCGACGGTGGTCATCGCCGCTGTCTTCTACTTTTTACTGAGGTCTGCCTGATCCCGGGCAAACAGGAGCAACGATGGAATTCATCGCCAGTCACGTGCTCTCATTGATATTGTTTTTCCCAAGCGTGGTTGCCCTGCTGATGCTGTTCCTGCCCAGCGCGGAGGAAAAGCTGATCCGCTGGATCGCCTTGCTCGCCAGCCTGGTCCCACTGGGTTTATCCGTGTGGGTGTGGTCGGCCTTCAACCCTGGGCTCGCCGGTTTCCAGTTCGAAGAGAAGTATGTCTGGTACCCGGCCATCCATTCCACCCTCCACCTGGGTGTGGACGGCATCTCGCTCCCCATGGTCCTGCTGACCACCCTGCTGACCCCGCTGGCTATCCTGGCCTCCTTCAGCATCCAGGAGCGGGTTAAATCTTACATGATACTCTTCCTTCTGCTCGAAACGGGCATGCTGGGTGTTTTTCTGGCTCTGGATCTGTTGATCTTCTTTGTGTTCTGGGAGATCGGCCTGGTGCCGATGTATTTCTTGATCAACCAGTGGGGTGGCTCCAACCGCAATTACGCCTCGCTCAAATTTATCATTTACACCGTGGCCGGGTCCCTGGGCCTGCTCCTCGCCATCCAGATGATTGGAGTGGTGGCGGGCACCTTCGATTTCACCGAGCTGCTGGCCGCCTGGCCCGCGCTGCAAAACCAGGTCTGGTACGGTATCTCGATCGAGACCCTCAAAGCCATCGCTTTTTGGGCTTTTGTAATCGCCTTCGCCATCAAGGTGCCGGTATGGCCTTTTCACACCTGGCTGCCGGATGCGCATACCGAGGCGCCCACCGCGGGCTCCATGATCCTGGCCGGGGTGCTCCTAAAACTCGGCGCATATGGTTTCCTGCGCCTGGTGCTCCCGCTCTATCCTGTTGAAGCGCAGCGCTACGCCGGCTGGCTGGCATTCCTGGCGGCCATGGCGATCATCTTTGGCGCGCTGGGCGCTTTCGGCCAGACGGATTTCAAACGCCTGGTTGCCTACGCATCGATCAACCATATGGGGTTTGTCATCCTGGGGATCGCCGCGGCGGCCTGGGCGGCAGGCACCCAGAACGGCGTTCTCGCCCTCAACGGCGCGGTTTTGCAGATGTTCAGCCACGGTCTTTCCGCGGCAGGCATGTTCTTCCTGGTCGGGGTGATCTACGAGCGCACCCATACCCGCGATCTGGACGCGTACGGAGGGCTCTTCCCACTCGTACCTGTGTACGGCGGCATCCTGGTCTTTACCGCCATGGCCTGGCTGGGCCTGCCCGGGTTGAGCGGATTTGTCCCCGAATTCCTGGTCGTGCGCGGTTCCTGGCCGGTCTTTACCCTGGCCACTGCCCTCTCTATGATCGGGTTGTTCTTTACCGGGGCTTATGCCCTAAAAGCCCTCAAGAAAGTCCTTCACGGACCGCTGAACGAAAAGTGGGTAGGGCATCTCAGTGAGATCAACACGCGCGAGGTGCTGGTGATTGCCCCACTCATGCTCCTGATGCTGTGGATTGGCGTCTGGCCTGCCTGGCTGCTTGACGTGATCAACCGCGCAGTAACGATGTGGTATTAGGCGAGGTGTAGGATGCAGTTTCCCATTCTGAGCGTCATCGTTTTTACCCCACTCATCGCCGGGGTGCTGATCTTACTCTACCCGGCCGAGCGTAAAACGGAAGTGCGGGTAACCGCCCTGGCTGCTACCGTCATTTCGCTCCTGCTCTCTCTATGGGTATTCATCTCTTACGATGTTTCTGCCGGCGGATACCAGTTTATCGAAAAGTTCCCCTGGCTGCCTATCCTGGGCATCTCTTATCATATGGGTGTGGACGGCATCAGCGCGCCAATGGTCCTGCTGACCGGACTGGTCTCGGTGAGTGGTGTGCTCATCTCGTGGAACGTGGATGACCGGCCGCGCGAGTTCTTCGCCTTTATGATGTTCCTGGTGGTCAGTATCTACGGGGTGTTTGTCTCCCTGGATTTGTTCCAATTATTCTTCTTTTTCGAGATCGCCGTTTTCCCCAAGTACCTGATGATCGCGGTATGGGGGTATCCGAAGACGCGCGAGTATGGCGCGATGAAGCTGACCCTCTACCTGTTTATTGGCTCGGTGATTGCCCTGGTGGGCGCCCTGGCCATCTACTTTGCCTCCGGACAGCATACCTTTGATATGTTGGCTCTGGAAAACGCCGGTTTCCCGTTGGAATTCCAGCGGATCTGGTTCCCGGTCGTCTTTTTTGGTTTTGCGATCCTGGGGGGTATCTTTCCTTTCCACAGTTGGGCGCCGGATGGGCACGTGGCCGCGCCAACGGCGATCTCGATGCTCCTGGCAGGGGTGGAGATGAAAGTGGGCGCTTTTGGAGCGCTGCGTGTGGCCATTACCCTGCTCCCCGACGGTGCGCGTGAGTGGGCCTGGTTGATCCTGCTGCTTGGCACCATTAACGTGGTCTACGGCGCTCTGATCGCCATGATCCAGACCGATTTCAAGTACGTCATCGGTTTCTCCTCGGTATCCCACATGGGGCTGGTCATGATGGGTTTTGCGACCCTGTCTCGCGAGGGGCTTCTGGGCGCGGGCATGCAGATGTTCTCCCACGGGGTGATGACGGCGCTCTTCTTTGCCGTGGTCGGCATGGTGTACGACCGGGCGCACACGCGTGACATCGGCCATCTGGGAGGATTGTTCAAAAAGATGCCCTGGGCCGCGGTGGGTTTTATCGTGGGTGGGTTGGTCTCGATGGGTATGCCCGGCTTTTCCGGGTTTGTCGCCGAATTCCCCATCTTTATGGGCGTCTGGCGCAGCACGCCCCCTATTTTCGCCATCATCGCCGTGTTGGGGATTGTCATCACCGTCGCCTACATCCTGCGCGTCGTGGGGCGGGTTTTCTTTGGAGATACGCCCCTGGAGATCCAGGACGTGGGGGATGTGACCGTACTGGATAAGGTAACGGTTGGCGTGCTGGCAGTCATCATGATTGGATTGGGGCTGTTCCCCATCCTGATGACCCCCATGGTGCAGTCGGGGGTTGAGCGTGTGCTGGCGCTCCTGGGAGGTGCATAAGTGGTCGCAGAGAGCTTCGTACCGGAAATGCTGTGGGCTTTGGTCCCCGAGATCGGCCTCCTGGTTATTGGAACGCTGGTGCTGGTCTTTGATGTGCTTTGGAAAGACAACCGGCGGCGTAACCTGGGCTGGTTGACCGTGGCAGGTCTGGGGATCGTGTTCTTCCTTACTTTGATTTTCTCCCGCCCCGGCCCACAGCCGGCCTTGATCCTGGGCGGCATGCTGCGTCAGGACCAGCTTAGTTTTGTCTTCCAGCTCTTGTTCCTGGCGGGGGGAGCCCTAACCGCTTTGTTTGCCATGGATACGGATGGGATTGGCCGCCGGGGAGAATTCTACCTGCTGATGCTGGCCTCCACCCTGGGCATGTGCCTGATGGCAGGCGCTGCCGACCTGGTGATGCTGTTCCTGGCCATCGAAATGACTTCGATCCCCCTGTATGCCCTGGCCGGTTTCCTGATCCGCGATTACAAATCCACCGAATCGGGTTTCAAATATTTCCTGTTTGGGGCGGCTACCTCGGCCGTTATGCTGTACGGTATGAGCCTCCTGTATGGGTTTAGCGGTACCACCCAGATCTACCAGATCACCCGCTTGCTTGTCCAGAACCAGACCCTGGTATTTCCCATTATGGCTGTGCTGGTCCTGATCCTGGTGGGGTTCGGTTTCAAAACCTCCATCTTCCCTTTCCATTTCTGGGCGCCGGATGTCTATGAAGGCTCACCCACCCCGGTAGCCGGTTTTCTCTCCACCGCTTCGAAGGCAGCCGGTTTTGCCGTTTTGATCCGCTTCCTCATGGCCATCCTCGGTGAAGGGACAATCCCCTCCATGGTCATCGTCCTGGCCATCCTTTCCTCCGCGACGATGGTGATCGGGAATGTGCTGGCCCTAGCCCAAAAGAATATCAAGCGCCTGCTGGCGTATTCGTCCATAGCCCAGGCCGGGTATATGCTGATCGGCGTGGCAGTGGGTACCGATCTGGGGATCACCGCGACGATCTTCTACCTGGTGACCTACCTGCTGACCAACCTGGCCGCCTTTGGCGTGGTAACCGTTGTGGGCAAAACGCTGGGTTCGGATGAGATCTCCTGTTATGCCGGACTGAGCCGCCGCTCGCCTGGTCTGGCCCTGGCGCTGCTGGTTTCTTTCCTGTCGCTGGGCGGTATCCCGCCTTTTGGCGGGTTCGTCGCCAAGGTGCTGGTGTTTGCATCGGCGGTGCATGCAGCGACCGTGAATCCTTTAATGCTCTGGCTGGCCATCATTGGGATCCTCAATTCCATCATCGCTTTATACTACTACCTGACGGTTTTGAAAGTAGCCTACCTGTACCGCACTTCGGAAGAAGGCCGGCCTTTGACCCTTTCACGCCCCTGGGTGATCGCTCTGACCGTCTGCGTGGCGGGTGTCATCCTGTTGGGGACTTTCTTTGCTCCCTGGTTCAACTGGTCGCAGGCGGCGGCGGTTTCGCTGTTTTAGTTATTTTTCCCAGGGTAGGGGCGCGGCCGCAGTTTGGCCGGGCGGCATCTGTTCTGGAAGATAACCCGTTTCCCTACCGGGTAGATGTCGTTTACTGATAGAAGGTGAGGTATGACCGGTTTCCTCCCCCAGCCGCTGGCAGATTTATTCGCTCAGATCCCGGTATTGGCTCTCTCCCCAATCCCGAAACTCACCATCACCGGGATCGCCCTGGATTCTCGGTCCGTAAGGCCGGGGAACCTGTTTGTAGCTTTATCGGGGGGGAATACCGACGGACACCGTTTTATCCCCCAGGCGATCGAACGCGGCGCGCGAGCCATTCTGGGAGACCGGCCCAACCAGCATGTCGGCATCCCTTACATTCAAGTCGACCAACCCCGCCAGGCGCTGGCCTATCTCGCGGCTGCCTTTTATAGTTTCCCGGCTCGCCAGCTCACCGTCATCGGTGTCACCGGGACGGATGGAAAAACGACCACCTGCAACCTGATCTACCAGATTTTGTTGGCTGCCGGGAAGCGGGTGGGGGTTATCTCCACCATCAATGCGACCATCGGAAAAGAGGTGCTGGATACCGGTTTCCATGTCACTACCCCGGAAGCCCCGGATATCCAACGCTATCTGACGCGTATGGTCACTGCGGGGCTCACCCATGTGGTCCTGGAGGCCACATCGCACGGACTGGACCAGCACCGCGTCACCGGCTGTGAGTTCGATATTGGGGTGGTCACCAACATCACTCACGAGCACCTGGACTACCATGGCACTTACGAGGCCTACCGCGAAGCCAAAGCGCGGCTGTTTCGCATGCTGGAGGAAACCCATCCAAAGCCCCAGGGGAACCCCAGGTTGGCCGTGCTCAACCGGGACGATTCATCCTTTGAATATCTGGATGAGATTGTTTCTGTGCACAAGGCTTCGTATAGTTTAAACCCTGGCGGGCTGCTCACAGCCCGTGAAATCCGCCACGAACCGGGCGGGTTGCGTTTTACGGTCGTGGGACCGGGTTTTGAGTTCCCTATCCAGACCCGCCTGGTTGGATCGTTCAATATTTCCAACTGCCTGGCGGCATTGGCTGCCACGGTGGTCGGTTTGGAAGTTCCACCCGAGGACGCTCAACGGGGGATCTCCGCGCTGGGCTTGGTACCCGGGCGCATGGAATCGGTCGACCTGGGCCAGGATTTCATCGCCCTGGTGGACTTCGCCCATACACCCAATGCGCTGCGCAGAGCGTTGGAAGCTGCCAGGACGATGGCAGCCAGGCGGGTGCTGGCTGTCTTTGGATCGGCAGGGCTGCGCGACCGGGAGAAACGCCGCATGATGGCCGAGGTTTCCGCCCAACTTGCCGATGTGAGTATCCTGACTGCGGAAGATCCGCGCACGGAATCCCTGGAGACAATTTTGAAGGAAATGGCTCACGGAGCAGAAAGCTATGGAGCCGTGGAGGGCGCCACCTATTATCGGGTCCCCGACCGGGGAGAGGCAATCCGTTTCGCGGTCGGAATGGCACAGCCAGGTGACCTGGTCATCGCCTGCGGGAAAGGCCACGAGCTCTCCATGTGTTTTGGCGAAACCGAATATCCCTGGGATGACCGGATTGCCATGCGCGCCGCCCTCGCTGAGCGCCTGGGGATCTCCGGCCCAGAAATGCCTTATTTGCCAACGCGGGGGTAACTGGCATGCTGTCGTAGAGCGTCTTTAGCATCCCTATATGCGCATCGAAGAATTGATCGCTACAAAACAGGAGCGACTGGACCAGGGTTTCCTTTTTTATCACGAGCATCCCCCTGGTGACTAAGGGACGCTAAAATCACTGGTCTACCCCGGCTCGACCTGCCGGTTGATTACCCCATCAGGGTTGCTGGTATAATTATTTTTCCGTGGATGGGGTCAACCCCTACACGATTTTCTTTGATTGGCTGCAGATGAGCATCCTGGATTCCATCAAACTAAAATACCCGGTTATGCAAAAACCCATCGCGGTTTTGAGCCGCTATACCGATTTACGGATCGGTTTGTTGGCCTTGATTTTTCTGGTAGGGGGGATGTTCGTCGTCACCCATTATGGCGAATCCTGGGATGAAAAACTTCGCCATGATTATGCCAAAAGATCCCTGACAGCTTATATCAGCAGCCAGCCTGGGATCCTGGCCGATGAAAAGGGCCCATTCTACAGCATGCTTTCTGTGGTGGGGTCCAAGCTATTACGGCTGGTGTTTACGAGTATGAAACCAACCCATGGTTGGCATATCATGACATATCTGTCGTTCATCCTGGGGGTGATATTCTTTTATCGTCTGAGCCGCCGTTTGGTTGAGCCAGATCCAGCCCTGGCTGCTACCCTGCTTTTCAGCACCCAACCCATCTTGTGGGGGCATGCTTTTATCAACCCCAAAGATATCCCTTTCATGGCCTTCTTTCTAGCCAGCGTTGTCCTTGGTCTGGATATGGTCGACCGCTTCCAGGCCAGGCGGCAGGAGCCGGCTCAAAAATTTTCTCTGGGAACATGGCTCACCCGCGATGGCGCGGTCATTGCGGGCGTCTCCCTGGGTTTATGCAGCGACATTCGCACCCTGGGTCCGGCCTCTGGCCTGCTCGTAGCCGTGTATTTCCTCAGCAAGGCAGGGCTTAAGGCTGTCCCGGTTCTCCTGAAATATCTCGGTGTTGCGGCGCTGACAATATTCTTATTCTGGCCTTATTTATGGAAAGCGCCTTTAAGTATTTACTTGAATTCCGCAGCCCGCGCAATGAATTTTAATTGGAATGGAAATGTCCTGTTTGCCGGAAAAGAGTATCCGGCAACCGTGCTGCCATCCAGTTATCTGCCGACCCTGTTTTCTCTCCAGCTTACCGAGACGGCCTGGGTGCTGATCCTGATTGGCTTTATCCTGGCGGTGATTGCACTCGCCAGGCGAGCGCATGTGCGTATGGATTTACTTTTATTAGGCGCCTGGTTCCTGGCTCCGGTGGGGGCAGCCGTCATCCTCCGTTCCACGATGTATGATAATTTCCGCCAGTATTTGTTTGCCTTACCCCCGCTCTTTGTCCTCGCCGGGCTTGCATTGCAGGCGGTATGGGCGCTCGTGAAGCAAAAAATGGCCTGGTTTGCTCTATTCGTTGGGCTGTTTCTTCTACCCGCACTGTACTGGAACATCCGGCTGCATCCTTATGAGTATATCTATTTCAACAGCCTGGCTGGTGGGACGCGCGGGGCCTATCACAATTACGAAATGGATTACTGGGCCACGTCCTTCAAAGAAGATATGGAATTTCTCAATAAGGTCGCCCCATACAAGGCTACCGTAGCCATCGGTGGGCCGCTGGATGTTGCCCAAATCTATGCTCGCAATGACCTGAAGCTTGTTCTCGATCCGGTGGACCCGTTTTCGGGGGTGATCCCGGATTACGCCGTATTGACGACCCGTTATTTTACCGATCAAAAATCTTACCCGAATTCCGAGATCATTTTTCAGGTAACCCGTGAGGGAGCCGTTCTGTCGGTGGTAAAACAAATCGAACCCGATGACCCCTTCAGGAGACCCCAGGAGTAATTTGGATGTTTCATTCCTCACGAACGGCGGATACCCCTTCCTCAGAGCAGCCGGCCCCATTATCCATAGCGGTGCTGATCCCGTGTCTGAACGAAGCCCGATCGATCGCGAAAGTGGTGCGTGATTTCAAGACCCAGCTCCCCCAGGCCAGTATTTATGTTTTCGATAATAATTCCGCGGATGGGACCGGCCAGGTCGCTCACGAAGCAGGCGCGATCGTTTTTAGCGAAGCGCGCCGTGGAAAGGGGTATGTTGTACAATCCATGTTCGAAAGGGTGGACGCGGACATCTATTTGATGGTGGATGGGGATGATACCTACCCGGCAGAGAACGTCTTGCAGCTGCTGGCTCCTGTGCTCCAGGGTGAAGCGGACATGACCATTGGCTCGCGGATCATCCAGGGCAGCAGCAGTGAATTCAAACCGGTTAATTTTATGGGGAATATCTTTTTTCAGAACCTGATCAACTTTATTTTTGGAACGCACCTGACCGATATATTAAGCGGTTATCGCTGTATGGTACGCAAGCTGGTAAAAAACTTACCTTTGTTTGTCACAGGGTTTGAAATTGAGGCCGAGATAACCATCAAGTCTCTCGAACGGGGATTCCGGCTGCTGGAGGTGCCGGTCAATCTGCGCAGCCGGGGTGAGGGCAGCCAATCAAAAATTCGCATCGTCCGGGATGGTCTTCGCATCCTGGGCACCATTTTTGCGCTTTTCCGCGATTATAAACCGCTCACCTTTTTCGGCTCGCTGGGTCTGGTAACCATCTTGCTCGGGATCCTGCCGGGTATTCGTGCGATCCTGGGTTATATCGAGACGGGTCTGGTGGAGAAATTCCCATCGGCTATCCTATCTGTAGGGATGATCCTCACCGGGCTGCTGTTTATTATGGTGGGCTTAATCCTGCATACCCTGAACCGCCGCTTCCGCGAAATGGAACATTTCCTGCGGGTGCTCAGCGAGGACAATCAACCGTCGCGCCGTTAATTCCACCGATCACGGCTGTGATCTCATAAATTTGTTATAGAACCCATCGCCCAGATTGCCGCCAAGCATACGCACTTCCGGGTTGTGGATTGGCGTGCAGGGGAGGGGAGCATACCAGCACTGGTCGAGAGAAACAGGCATCGACACCTCAAAGTTGCCCAATCTCTCTCTCCTCACCTCGGGGATGGGATATTTCTCCTGAAGAATGAGGATTTCCCGGATGTGGTCGGGGGTCCCGACTTTGTACAGGCCCTGTCCATAATAAGCCAAAACCAGGAGCGCGATCAGGAAGGCGCCCGTTCGAGCCAGGCAGGTTGACCATTTAAAGACCCATTGAACCACAGGCGCAGCCAGCCAGCAGATCAGAATCCCAAGATACGTGTACCCGTACCGGAAAACGGGCGCCTGTAAAAACCAATAAATCGCCCCGAGAAACCCCGTGATGTAAAGGAATAAGAACCGCCCGCTCGTTCGCCATACCTGGCTGTCACGGGATCCCCGGGCCAGGACCCCGGCCAGCAGAAGCAAACTGCCGCCGCCAAGCGCAAACAAAAGCCTCCGGTCGTTGCTGGTTTGTGCCTGGTACCAGATCGGCACCCATTCGTTCATACCCATCTTCAGAACAATGTTTTTATCCATATTGGGGATCTTCGGCCAACTATAGATCCCTTCTACATCTTCGATCACATGCTGCCTGGGAATTTTCCACTCGACCTTGAAGAGGTCCAGTTGATGGAACGGATACACGAGATATCCGGATTGAATGATAGAGCGGATGGCCCAGGGTAGTCCGATCAATGCCGCGCTCAGCAGCGCGGCAGCCAGCTGGGTCTTACGGAGTTGTTTGGCGTTCCACACAATCAGAACCAGGGGGATCAACAATATGGGAATCAGGATTAATTTGATGGTGAGCGC
>Ga0105104_10003618_pt1 | contig 10955 bp, 8 predicted proteins | sample PPLLaktember2015_3_FD_87034 | JGI IMG/M metagenome (GOLD analysis project Ga0105104, IMG submission 87034) | Freshwater sediment microbial communities from Prairie Pothole Lake near Jamestown, North Dakota, USA - PPLs Lake P7 Core (6) Depth... | ecosystem: Environmental > Aquatic > Freshwater >... | reverse complement strand
CGGGGTCTTGTATCTTGTTTTGAGACTTTCGGAAGATGACACCTAGCATTCCTTTCCCTTTGCCTAGAGTTTCAAGTAAATTCCGATAGTGGATTTCTAAATTGGCTCCATCTTTGTTTAGTAATTCTGGCCAGGTAAAGCCTTGCGGTATGTTCGAAGGCCGGTTAAAAGGCGGCTTAGTTTGTTCATCTGCCATTTTAAGGAACACCAGATAGGTTAACTGTTCAACATAATCACCGTAGCTTACACCATCATCACGGAGGACAGTGCAAAAATTCCAGAGCTTTTGGACGATTGCTGCTGAATTAGTTGGCATTGACAGTTTCCTTTTCGCAATTCTTAATAATTGCTGCCATCTTGTTTCTCAAATTAGTCCAAATTGGGTCGTTCCAATCTGATTTTTCGAGATTGGTTTTGTACTCATTTAAGTAGCTTTCCATTCCAGACAAAAACGAATTAGCATTGATAGTCAAAGTTCTGCTATTAAAAAGCGGTGCATTTAGTTTTCTGGTTATTTTCCAACCGCCGGTTGTTTCAGCTTGATGTAAAATGCCACACCTGACATTATGATAAAATTTCACAGATATTGTGTTGAACGACGAAAAATAACTCGCGTGGCGAAAAAAAGATTGGAAGCATTGTTTGCTTTTTCCATTTGTGTCTTCGTAACCTAAATAGAAAGATTCCAGAGCTTCAATCATCAAACAGGAAATGGCTATGATATTGAACCCATGTTTTCTCTCTCTTGGTATGGATTTCAAGGGTGAAATATAACGTTCAAAAAACCTTTCAAATATAAATTGGGAAATAGCAGGTTTGTTTTTACTAGTTTCGAGTTGCTTATAGTGTCCTACAGACACTGAACTAGAAAGTTTCACTGCGTCTACACTATTATTACTCGCAGTTTGCATTTAGTATTACCTTACCCTTTTTGCCTTCTCAGCCTTGATACGTTCCAGTAGTTTTTCTGCTGGTTCATCCGTTGGGTTTTGTGATACTAACCTGCCTTCAAAGGCTTTTTTCAAAATACTCTGCCGCAATTTTTCTACCTGAATAACACTTTGTTCAACGGCCTTTTCAATTTGGTCAGTTACTGAAAAATAGCGGTCAATTTCATCGAGTATTTTTTGCTGTTCGCATACTCCTGTGAAAGGTATAGGCATAGAATTAAGCTGCTCTTGGTTAATCGAAGCCATGCCAACGGTCTGTTGAGCATTCCGATTGAAAAACTGCTGGCTATACAAAAGAAGCCAATAGCTTACAAAACGAGTTCGAGCATAACTAGTGTTTAGTCTTAATCGGATATTTTTACTTTCATAAACGCAGGATTCGAGTCCTTTAGGAATTGGAGCAGCTTTCCCAACTAGTTCTCTACTGTTAACTCGATTAACAAGTATATCATCAGGTTTAAGCTCATATTCTTTTACTTCATCAGGTGTAAGGTTCATTCTTTTAATGTCTTTCCAGACAATAGAACCGTTCTCGATATTATACATTCGCAGACAAGCAATCCCTTTATCTGCATAAAATTGAGGTGGTTTATAAATACCGTTTTTCATAGATTCAACAATACTATTTAGTCTTGCCCACGCCCACCCATACGGCAAGTGTGGCAAATTTGAAGTATCTATCTCTGGCCGAGTTATATTTTTTACACGCTCCTTGCGGTCTTTCTTAATTCGCTCCAACAAAATAGTGGCTGGTTCTAGTTCGGTCTTATGAGCTTCCCGCCATTCAGCCGTTAATTTGCCTTCAAACGCATATTTAAGTATAGCTTGTCTATACCGCTTTAGCTGTAGTCTGATTTTGTTTAGAGCGTCCACACCGGCATCGAGCCGCGTAAAAAGCTCTTCAATCTTGTTAGCGATGCGGTGTTGCTCGGGGAGGGGAGGAATTTCCAAAATGGAATTTTCAAATTTCCCTTTAGTTATATGCGCGAGACCTGCAGTCCCATGCGCTTGTCTTATGAAATTTGTGACATTCCAGTTTAGTAGATACATTAAGAAGATTTTATTTAGATAATTATCATCAATCTCAACCTTAAAAATATGTTGATTTAGTACTGCTTTTCCTCGTTTCCAAATATGTGCACCAAAAGACGTACCAGGTGTACCAGACCAAGCAAATAGTAATTGCTCGTTTTCAACATGATATTTTTCTTCAACTGAGAAATTACAGTAATTAAAGTCAATAGTTTCATCGTTTAGGTTTTGGATTCTAATAATCGGGATACCTTCTGAAGACCATTCTTTCGGTTTAAAAGCTCGGCCATTTATTAAGGTGCAAATATCACCGATTGTCGTTCTCGCCCATTCACGTGGCAACTTGCTTGCTATATTTTGTCGCATTACGAGACCAACGTTCTATTGAGTTCAACTAAAATTCCATCTAGTTGCTGTTCAAACACTTTGTTTGCTCTAATAGCTCCACCTTTTTCCTGAAATGGTGAAAGTTCAAAATCATCTACACCTATGTTGGCAGATGTAACTATGTGGTCTTTTATCATATTTAGCCATTCAAGTTGTTCTTCGTTAAATTTGTGGTTTAGTTTTTCTTGCTGGGCTAGCCATAGGTTAAACCGCCGGTTAACCGTTTCTGAAAATGGTTCCAGGATATCGTTTTCACCGGCTGCAAAACGTAACAACGATACAATGTTAGTCAAAAGCTTTTGCGGCCCAGCCCCTTTTACTTTTGATTTATCTAGTTGCTCATAAGCTTGCCAGATGAGTTCCGGTGTAAGTTGGTAAGGAGGTTTCGTGATTTCCTCGGCCAATTTCTTAATATCTTCGTAAGTAATTTTACGTGTTGAATAAGGCTTGCTGTAAATCAGTTGCAAGGCGGTCAATTCATCCTTGTTATCCTCAATAAATTGCTTGAACGTATTGATAATAGACTTCGCTTTTTCCTTAGCCTTTTCATCAAATCCCGCTAGTATTACTTTATCTTGGCTAACCGTATCAATTATTTGCTCATTCTTTTTCTTGATCTCAATAAGCAGGTTCCTAAGTTTCGCGTTATCGAAAGGTTTACAAGCAGTGCCCACAAGTTCTTTATTCGCCTGTTTAATCTGTTCGCTCGTCGGGTTATCAGTGTTGTTTAGCGCTTTCGCTTTTTCTGTTGCCTTGTCCGGGTCTATAGCGTCAAGTAGGCTATTAACCAATTGCTTTAGGGTAACGCCCTTTCCCGCTTCCTCAATATCTTTACTATCCTTCGCGGTTATCTCTTTTTCTAAAGCGGCCAGTCTTCCGGCTAATGATGAAAGCGTATCTTCGTCTTTATGGCCCATTGCCACAGACAATATTAGTTTGTCAAAAGATACGTTTCGTTTACGTTCCAGAGGCCTTGAATCTGTCTTGTCATTTTCGCAAACACCGATTGCATCGACAATCATAAACTTGGTTTTATACTTTGCATCCGGGGTTACAGCGTAAAAATCAGTTGAGGATATCGTCCTTGTCCCACGTCCCTTCATCTGCTCAAAGTACACCTGCGATTTAACGTCTCTCATAAACAAAAGACACTCTAACGGTTTAATGTCTGTGCCCGTTGAAATCATGTCTACCGTAACGGCAATACGCGGGTTATAAGAGTTACGGAAACTCGCGATTAAGTCTTCAGGTTTTTCTCCGGTAGTTTTGTAGGTAATCTTTTTACAGAAATCGTTACCTTTACCAAATTCTTCACGTACAATATGCACGATATCTTCAGCGTGTGAATCATCTTTTGCGAAAATAAGGGTTTTAGGAACCTCTGTTCTTCCAGGGAATATCTCGGTAAACAATTTGTCTTTGAACGTTTTGATTATCGTCCTAATTTGGTCTACTGCTACCACAGACCTATCAAGTTGGTTGGGAGTATAAACTAAGTCATCATCAAGTTGCTCGTAGCGTTTCTTACGGGTGAGTTTGTCGCGTTTATCTACCCAATAGCTAGCTTTGACTTCGCTACCCTTTTCCGTAATTTGGGTTTGTATGCGATAAACCTCATAACCAACATTTACATTATCGGCAACAGCCCGTTCATGGCCATACTCCATCACCAAATTTTGGTCAAAAAAGCCGATAGTTTGTTTTGATGGTGTTGCGGTAAGGCCTATTAGGTAGGCGTCAAAGTATTCGAGTACTTGCCGCCAAAGGTGGTATATGGAACGGTGACATTCATCGGTGATAATAAAGTCAAACAGCTCAATAGGGATTTTCTGATTGTATGACACTTCTTTAGGCGGTAAATTGTTCGGTAGGGTATCAAACGAGGAGTGTTCTTCTAACTCTGTATCAAGCTCTTGGTCTTGCAACATGGCATAAAGCCTCTGGATAGTGGTAATACACACTCTGCTGACTTTGTCTATGTTGTTTGATGTTAGGTGTTGGACATTGTACAGCTCGGTGAACTTACGGCCATCATCCGGAGTTACATACTGCTGAAATTCACGCAATGTTTGACGTCCTAAGTTGCTTCTATCTACTAAGAAAAGAACGCGCTTTGCGTTAGCGAACTTTATCAGGCGGTAAACCGAGCTAACAGCCGTGAAAGTCTTACCGCTACCAGTTGCCATTTGGATAAGCGCTCTAGGTTTATCTTTCGCAAGGGATTTTTCCAGGTTTTCAATAGCCTCAATTTGGCAGCCCCAAAGGCCGGTTTTATTTAAAATCGGTATCTTTTTCAGCTTTGCTCTAAGTGTTTCTGCTTGTGAAGACCATTCTAGTAATGTGTCCGGCTTGTGGAACGAAAATACTCGCCTCGAGCGGTAATCGGGGTCTCTAATATCCCGGAAATACGTTTCAATACCAGTAGTTTCGTAAGAAAAGGGTAAAGGTTCATGTACTTTTGGTAAATCCTCCGGTAAACCGGCCAAGTATTTAGTGGATTGCTCGGCCACACCGCTTAATGTAGTGCCTGCTGGTTTTGCTTCAACAACGGCGATAGCTTTTCTATCGGCAAACAGAAGATAATCCGCCGCACCTGTGCTTAGAGGGAATTCACGAATTGCCACGCCTAACCCAGCGCTGAGATCCAGGTCTTTAATATCCTGAATGACCCAGCCTGCTTCGGTTAGAAGCTGGTCGATTTTTTCTCGTGCTTTTTCCTCTGGTTTCATTGTTTTCTCACACGTATTTTGCTACTAAATACCGTTGCCTAAATTTAACTCTAAAGATGACTGCTGTCAAGAAACGGACGAAATATTGAGTTTAAATGGTTACGAAAATTGACAAATCATTCTAATTAGAATTATTATGCTTTAAAATTGTTAACGCTATCCGATAAGGCAAGGAAGATATTATGAAGGTTCGCGGCGATGAACGAAGTAATTGAATTTCAAAGAAGAGTAGCTGATAGATTGAAGTTTGCGTTAAATAGAAACGATGTTAATGTAGGTTGGCACGCATTTCCAGGTCTGGGAAAAAGGATTTATCAACCTATTGTAGATATTGCTGTAGGTCCATATGCAATAGAAGGACAATATGGTACGGAATACACGGTGATGGTAAATAATCATCAACTGTTAATAAATACTTGGACAACTTTTTTCTTACAAAATTGGCAATCAGTTATTGGAGACCATTATATTGCGCTGCCTCCTCGCTCACCAACAAGCCATGAAGATTTTGTTGGAAGTAACGCTAATGAAAATGCAAGATGTTGCATTGCTATTGAAATTGAAAATGAAACGTCACGTAAACACCTAATGGGTTCAATAATAAATGCAGGAGCTTTAGGTAGGGTAGGAATTTTGATAGCATGGCAACCCAAAGTCTTAAGAGCTGCTATCAGAATGAGACAATATTTTGATTTCTTGCTCGAGGTAAAAAAACGTTCATTTAATATGGGCGGGGTTATAATTATCTCTAAAGAACAATTTGCAGACAGCCTCAATGTAACAATCTAAGCGTATATCGTAAAGTATCGACAATTGGAAAGTGGTGGTTCCCAATCCAAAATAAAAGACTAATTTTTCTTGTTACATGTTATTTGTTGGGAAAAACAAGTTTATTTCAGATTGTTGCCTAGTTTGCTCCTCAATATCTGTTACACCTTTACCGTTAATAACTGAACCCAATTGAATACCATCAGGAATAATAGGGTAAACCCAAATATCTAAACTATTAAGACCAGGGTTAAATTGAGTTACTATTTTCTTTAGGTTTCCTATTTTGACTTCACTTATTTGTATATTTAGTTTGGCGGGTTGTCTGTTATTATATATAGACTCTAGTGAACTCATGTCTAATTTCGGCCTTTTACTCGCTAAAGGTAAATAAAGTTGTTCTACTATATCAAGACTAGCTGCCCACCAGTGTAATCTCCAATCGTAGTTATTTGGTTGAGAATTTATATCTTGTTTAGTGCTAGGCAACCAACGAACATTTAGGATAACCCCATGTAGAAGATTCAGGTCTTCTGTAATTCTTCTAGCCATCGCCTCATCAGAAACCCTAAATGTTTGGGCGAGCTGCTCAAGAATAACAAGCGGAGAGATATTGGGGTTTTTTCTTAAAACTTTGCTAAATTCCTCTTGAATCATAAAAGAAGGCATAACAATTTCTGATGCGAGGATATCACAAAATTGTTCTTCCTCGTTTGGCTTTGACCCGAAAAACATCCTTTTTGGTTTGGATGTTTCGAGGTCATAAAAATATGTGTGTGCTATTTCATGGGCTAAAGTAAATCGTCTTCTAGTTTGAAATTGCTTGCTTATTTGGATTAAAAAACCGTTATCCCGTACTAACAACCTAGCATCGGACTTTAAAGCTGGGGATAGTATCTCTTTTATATGACGAAAACTACAAATTGGCGATAAATCAATAGGTGGTTTTACTTGCTTCGTGGCTAATAGTAAATCATGTGCTATATCCTCAGCGATTTTACGTATATCCTTTCGCCCATACCGAGAAGTTAGCCATTTATTCAGTTCGCCATTTTCATCTAAACTAATATGTCTCATGATTATTTAGTATTTTTTGTTTCCTTTATTATACTATCAATTACACCTTGATTAATCATTGTGGTTCCCCTTCTTTGAACCGCAACTAACTTTGATGCGATTTCTGCTACATCAGTTGGCGTTCCACCTGTTCCCATTTTTTCAATTATTATACTGGTTAATGCTGATTCTAGTTTGCGTTCTGCATCTTGAGGATTTTTGTGTGGCGAAAACCTATAATCACAAAAACCTAATAAAGACTTCATGCATTTTTCATCTATTTTTGCAGAAGGTTTGACGTAAACTGATAAAGACCACAACAACTCATGTGACTTTTCAACTGAGCCAAGAGCAGGTTTTGTAGCTGGGTCTTCTATATCCTTTAACATTTTATATTCATCTTTCCATTCCACTAGCATACGAGCATATTTTTTCCCCATATCTTGGCTTGGACAATAAATAAGGACATCTCCCGGCTCGAGGTTACATAGATTTGCTAATTGGTCTTCAACTTGCACTCGGTTTTTGGCGTCGATATGGAATTGTTCAACCATTTTCGCTATCCAATTAGTTCCTGATGGAGCTTCTGCTTCTATGCGGTTTAATGTGAAGGCAGATTTATACAGAGATCGATTTAAAATACTGTTAGCAAGCTTTTTTGCAACAGGTTGATTACAATTAGCAAGATAATGCAATAGCTGTTCATCACCCATATCGGAAATTTGTTGAATAGTTAACGGTTGCTTAGGATTTTCATTCATAGCTGACCACACAGCACGAGAAATCATTGCGGAAGAGCTTATTTTTGCGTGATGATAATAGACTTTTTCCCCAAGTGTGTAACGAGTTCTTAGTAATTCGCAAAGTTCGGATAACACATCCCGGCGATACTTAAATGACTCTTTTTTCCATAAACGAATAATTAATCTGCGGGCCGTTTTTGGAGCATTCTCTTTTATAATTTCCTCACTGTTCGGAACTTCGTCGAGATATAGGTACTTCATGAATCGATCTCCGAAATCTTCGCGGAGGAAACAAAAATATAAGTCCCGACGTAAATAGTCCAATAAATCTGCGCACAACGTATTGTTTACAATATCAGCCATGTATGCTTTCGGCCCAAGCTTTCCCACATCATGGTGTTTTGTTGAGATAATTTTCATGAGCAAATTAAATCGGTCTTCGCCAATTTCAGTCTTTAAAATTGTTCCAATTTCTGAATTGGTGATAAACTTATCGCGTCTTGCGGTATCGTTATCGTGTTTTGAGGTTATTACGTTTGTTTCGTCTTCGAGTGTATGGCCAAATGGTATGTGGCAAATATCATGTAAAAGAGCGGCTAGTCTTATCAGTTGGTGATCCCATTCATCGATTATTGTCTGATGTGGCGCGCTTTTGGGGTTATCTCTAACACATTGTATTATTTTTTCAGCTTCTTGAAGAGTACCAATTGAATGCTCGAAACGAGTATGTAAGGCTGATGGGTATACTAAATATGAAGTACCTAATTGTTTTATTGAGCGAAGTCGCTGAAATACACGTGTATCGATGATTTTGCACTCCAGCTTTGAAATAAGGACATCTCCAGTTACACCGATTCTAAAGGTTTTGTATGCTTTTATATCTGGTTCTGTCGTTCCTATTAGTGTGCCTTGCGAGGATGCAACAGGGGAAGTGGGGATTGATGGGTTAACGGGCGCTACAATGGCTGCAGACGTAGGTTTGTTATTAGTTGCAGTAGATTCCAATAAAGGTAGAGTCTCGGCCTTCAATATTGCGCAATTAGTAACCTCAAATAATTTTTTAGCCGTATCATTTTTTGGGAATGCTCTTCCATTAAAATAATCGCCAAGAGTAGAGTCGCCAATTTTTAGATATTGAGATAGTTTTTTTCTAGTTCTCCATTTGGATTTTCCCTCATTATTCCACCAATCTGTTAATTGTTTGGAAAGGACTAATTTATTATCCAGTTCATTCGCCATAATATCTTCATCTCCCTGGGTTTGTTGGGTTTATTCAACAAATCCATTTATACTGGATATAGTTTCACGAATTATATCAAATTAATTTTACATAATCAAGAGGAAATGTAAGTAATTCCTCAGGTTATACGTATTATTGAAGCTTGAAATCCTAAAATAATCTGTTTTAAACAAAGAAAAACAGCCATAACTAGTTGTAAAACCTTGACTACAGGTGACAACTACTTCGTGTTATTTTTATTACTCCTCTAGAATCAGAGAAAAACTGAAGGAGATAAAACAATGACATTACCCAGCAACGTACTACCACACAATCCACTGACCACAGCAGGCGTATTGGATGAGCTTAAGACGCTCAAAGGGGAGAAACCTTGGATACTATTTGAACTTGAGCTACTATGCAAACAGTATCCAAACAACACAAAGTTTAAAGAAGCGTTAGAAAAACTCGCCGCTAATACCACACAGGCTCAGACTAAAGCCGAGCCTTCTAAAGCCAAGGCCGCCAAAAAACCGGAGAAAAAGTAATGCAGACAAAATCATTAAGGCAACTTGCAGATGACCTTGGGGTTAGTCATTCTTACTTGTCACAGGTAATGCACGGTAAAAGACCGGCAAGCAAAAAAGTCCAACTTGCTCTCGGAATGGTAAGCATGGTAAGCAAAAAAGAGCTACTTTCCAGGACACCCCACAGTGGGACTTCCAAAGCTAATTATGGGCCGTTAGCTCAGCTGGTAGAGCAGTGGACTTTTAATCCATTGGTCACAGGTTCGAATCCTGTACGGCCTACCAATCAACCACAAACTACCAACTACTCACACCCACCCATATCCATTGGTCACAGGTTACCGCCTTCCCGGCCGCCAATCCCCGCGTAACCCCTCCATAAATTAATAGTTAGTAATTGGTCTTTAGTAATTAGGCCCAACCCCGCCAACCCAACAAAATACTACAGGCGTAATCAGCATCCTGTACGGCTGACCAAGTTCAACTCTTCATTGTAAAATTCCCTCAATGTGCACGCCGTGCACATTCAAAACACACCGCTTTTTCAAAAGTTTTCAATAGTGGAACACTGTTGACATTTTTTCACGTCTTGTGATATACCCTATTGACCCTGTCGCGGCAGGCAGGGCGGCTAAAAATTACTCCTTTTTTCGGAGCCGGTTAAAGTGATTTCTCTTACTCCTATTGTATGAACCAGGGAGAGGCCGTGGATGAGTCAAAACCCCGAAAAAAGCCTTAACACCTCCGGCTGGGCGGCCGGCTGCTCTTCCGCGTTCTTGTAAAAGCGTTGATAACACATTTCTTTAACCGGATATTTTGCAGGGAGGTGGGTCTATGTAAGATGAAAAAACAGAGAGTCACTTATTTTGGATTAAAAGCGGAGGTTAAAAAAAGTCGATGAAAAAAATATTATTCTTTGTCTTAGCGGTAATTATAATCGGTTCGATGGTGTTGGCCGGCTGCGGTGGTAGTAAGACAACTACGGCTAACCCCACCGCCGGCGCCGTTAGCGGCGGCACACTGCGCATCATTTATAACGCGGCGCCCGCGGTCCTCGGCGGCTCGGTAGAGCAGGGGCCTTTTGACCTGTTCGTGCTGCTGGCCGGCGTGGAAAAAATAATGGATTACAATGATAATCAAGAACTCGCCCCCTGGCTGGCGGAATCCGTAAAGCAGGATGACAATGCCAAGACCATCACCGTCAAACTGCACGCGGGTATCAAATGCCATGACGGCTCTGATTTTGACGCCGATGCCATGATCTGGAACTTCAAGAACCAGGTTGAACGTAAGCGTATAGGCTATATTGATTCCTTTGCAAGCATTGAAAAAATTGATAAAGTAACCGCCGTTATTCATTACACCGGTGATTACAATAACCAGCTCATTGCCGCCTGGTTGTGGTCACCTCCGATGTATTCTAAAGGCGCCTGGGACCAGGCCGTTAGCGCCAGTGGTGATGCTTCTGACTGGGCGCGCAACAACTTCTCCGGCACCGGCCCCTACAAACTTAAGGAATACCAGCGTGATGTGAAACTCGTGCT
>Ga0105104_10003617_pt1 | contig 10958 bp, 8 predicted proteins | sample PPLLaktember2015_3_FD_87034 | JGI IMG/M metagenome (GOLD analysis project Ga0105104, IMG submission 87034) | Freshwater sediment microbial communities from Prairie Pothole Lake near Jamestown, North Dakota, USA - PPLs Lake P7 Core (6) Depth... | ecosystem: Environmental > Aquatic > Freshwater >... | reverse complement strand
TGTCGGGGACCTCCGCCGCGACCCGGTCGACGACTTCGCGCCAGAACTCCTGCGGCATGGCCGCGTCGAATTCGGCCCGGGTCATGCCATGCTCGGAACGGGACGGGATCGCGCCGCCCGCGCCCGGTTCGGGGAACCATAAACGCTGGATATGTTTCTTGGCAAGCGTCATGGCGGCGTCGAAGCGGATCACGGGGAAGTTGCGGGCTACGTGCAGGATGGTCTGGATGACCGCCTCGCGCACTTCGGCCTTCAGGTAATCGAGCTGGGCCGTGTCATTCCAAGGGAAGGAGGTGCCGTCATTCCCGTGATAAATATAGCGAATATTGCCCGTGTAATGATCACGGCGCTGGAACACGACTGCCGCATCGGTCCGATTGTAGTAATGATCTTCCAGATAAATCCCAACTCGAATATCATCTGAAAGGTTTTCAGAGCGGAAGGAATAGGAGGGATAGGGAGAATAAGGCAGGGACAGGAACCAATCCGGATGTTCGATCACCCACTTCGAGTCGATGCCCATGTGGTTCGGGACCATGTCGGCGGAGAGGCGGATGCCGCGCTGCCAGGCCCGGGAGCGCAGGTTCTCCAGGGCGCCCCAGCCGCCCAGGTCTTCCGCAATGTCGTAGGAATAGAGGGAATAGGCCGAGGCGACCGCCTCCGCGTCGCCCATGCGTTGTTTGATCTTCTGGCTGGCGCGCGAACGCTCCCACAGCCCGATCAGCCACAGACCGGTGAAGCCGCGCTCCCGCAGGATGTCCAGCTCCTCGTCGGGGATCTGATCGAGGGTTTTGATCCAGCGCCCATACTTTCTGGAAAGCTGCTCCAGCCAGACGTAGGAATTCCTGGCAAGCAGGACGAGACGCGGCATCCAGTCCTTGTCGGGGCTGTAGCGCTCGTATTCCTGATATTCGCCACCGCCAAAGGTCTGCAGGGGGACGTCGGGCCGGAAATCACCCGGGCCGTGCTTGCGGATGGCTTCTTCGCGCAAAAAGTCCATGCCGCGCACCACCCGGGCGACAAACTGCTCGTCCAGCAGATGTCCCCATTTATCGAGGATATATTGCAGCTGCCCCTCCAGCGAATAGGGCGAGGCCTCCGCCGGGGCACGCAGGATTTCAAACAGCGATTCGGAGACGCTCTGCATCTCCGGGTTATCTTTGGCTAATTGGGTGAAAAAAGAATCAAGAGCGGTGATCAGATTTTTGTAGGCCGTCGGCTCCAGGGGCTCATCATCCACCAGCTCCACCAGGGGGCTGACAGCCGGGTTGGCGTTGTGCAAATAAACAAATAATAATTCCTCAACAGTCATCACGCGCCCGTTTTTGCCAGGGGAGGCTAAAAGTTTTTCGAGGTATTCCTCGGGCTTCAGTTCGCCTCGATAGACTTTGTCCGGCGGAAATTCCGAAACAAATTTCGTCTGCGTGGATTCGACCGATTCTGCACCGACAGTCTCATCCACGAAGGAGACGGCGCTGTTCATCACGGCCGGCGGGGCATAGTGCCTGACCAGGATGCGCAGTGCCTCGTCGATGAGCTGCATCGCGTAGATGTCAGAGGCCGGTACGGGCTGGATCCGGTGCGCCGACATCTGTGAGGCAAATTTGCGGGCCGAGGAATAATCCGCAAAATTCACCCGTCCGTCCGGTCGAAAGAAATCCGGACTAAACTGATAGGTATCGCGGGAGGTTTTGGTGATGAGCATACGGCAATGATAACTCATTCCCGCTTGTTTCACTAAGTATCAGGCTCCTGATCATGGATTGCAGACCATCCCCAACTGGCTTTACATATTTATGCAGGACTTCGCAAATGATTTCGAGTATACTTTGTGGCGATGTCAGCTCCAACGTTTTATTTGATATTGCACCTGATCCTGGCAGCGCTGTACGTACCTGTGCTGATCACGCTGATCCAGCGGCACGCGGGGCAGGAAACCGCCGCGATGCTGTTAAGCGGATATGTATTGGTCAGCCTGTTTTTGACTGTAGGTGAAGGTTTGTGGCGCGGGGGACAGCTTTATATTGCTTCACGACAGGTCGCAATCGACTTTCAGACGTATGGGGCGATGACGCTGGCATTCCTGTTCACTGTCACAATGGTCTCCTTTGTGCGGCGCGACCTGCGCCCCTGGCTGGGTCTCGGCGCATTCTGGCTCGTGGGGCTGATCCTCCTTCTGGCGAATATCTTCGGCTTCGGGAAAGTCGTCTGGACGAACGGCAATTTTGCCCTAACCCTCGAGCGGCTGGCACCTTACTGGGCAATGCTTGGCTGGCTGGTCTTTATGCTGGGGGCAGTCATCATCGTGCGCTCGACGTACGCCCGCTCACGGCAGCCCCTGCTGCGCAACCGCCTGAACTACTGGACGCCTGTCTTTCTCCTGATTGCCATCAATGACATTCTGATCATGGGCGGGATCCCAATCCCGGCTAATCTGATACGACTGGCCGCGGTGGTGCTGGGGACATTTATCGTCGTGACCCATGATCCGCCCGACCTGGTGGAAGTATCCCGCCGGGTGGTCACGTACATTATCACCACCCTCGTCATTGTGGGATTTTACGTGGCGGGTTTCAGTGCCTTCCAGCTCGTGTTCAAGGCGCTGCCCAATTTCAGCCCGCTGCTGGTCGGCGCGGGGATTGCCCTGCTGCTCTCCTTCATCTTTACGCCGCTGCTTTCGCTGGTGCGGCGCTGGGTCAATCGCTGGCTGAACATTCAGGAATTTCATCCGAGCCGCACGCTGCATGCCTACAGCGAACAGATCAGTAACATCCTCGACATGCAAAGACTGGCGAACGTTGCCGTGGGACTCATCATCGAGGCCATGGATATCTCGCGCGGCTTTTTGTTCCTGGTCGACTCCGAGGTCACCAGCGACGCGCAAAAAGCCTACCGGCTGCGTGCCGTCCGCAATCAGGGAGAACGCCAGATCAAGATCATCCAGCTGCCGAGCGACCATCCCATCGTCAAGCAGCTGACTCAGGATGGACGCCCGCTTCTCCAATATGACCTGGACCTGCTCCCGGCCTTCCGGTCGGTTTCCGCCGCCGAGCGCGACTGGTTCAACCACCTCGAAGCCGAAGTCTATCTGCCGATCTTCTCGAAACGCGAATGGATCGGTCTGCTGGCCCTGGGTGCCAAGATCAGCGGCAACCGCTATTCGGCGGAAGACCTGGTCACCCTGGCAGCCCTCGCCAACCAGACGGCGGTCGCGCTCGAAAACGCCCGTCTCGTCGAAAACCTGGTCCAGCTCAACACCGAACTACGGCAGGCCTACCGCGCCCTCGACAAGGCCAATCGCGACCTCGAGCGCCTCGACCAGACCAAGTCGGATTTCATCAGCATCGCCTCGCACGAGCTGCGCACGCCGCTGACGACAATGATCGGCTACACGGAAATGCTGATGGAAAACGAGTCCCTTCCGGCCGGGGCGCATGAAATGCTCAATGGCATTGCCAAGGGCACGAACCGCCTGCACGAGATTATGGACTCGATGTTCGACATCGCCCAGATCGACACCCGCACACTCCAGCTGCACCTCGTCCCGGTCGATACCGCCAGACTGGTCCAGGAAGTGAGCGATGATCTGGAAAAATCACTCCAGGAACGCAAGCAGACATTGACCATCAACATGCCTTCCCTCCCGATGGCCAAGGCGGATCCAAACCTGCTCAAAAAGCTCTTCCAGCATTTATTGACCAACGCCATTAAGTTTACGCCCAACAATGGCAAGATCACCGTTGCGGGAAGGGTCCTGCCGACCCGCAGCACGGAGCTGCCGCACGGCGGCGTCGAGATTGTGGTCAGCGATACCGGCGTGGGCGTGGATCCGGCCTCGCAGGACATCATTTTCAGCAAATTCTATCAGCCGGGCGAGCTGTCCAAACATTCCACAAGCAAGACGCGCTTCAAAGGCAGCGGCGCGGGGCTGGGCCTGGCTCTCTCCAAGGGTATTGTCGAGGCCCACGGCGGGCGGATCTGGGTGGAAAGCAAGGGCTACGATGAGGTCAATTTCCCCGGCAGCAAATTCCATGTGGTTCTGCCGTTGAGCAGCTCGAATAAACCGGAAGAAACAAAGATGGGGACAGAAGTCAAGGCCGAGCTGGCATGAGTGGAACAGACCGTTAAATAAAAGGGTGCCCAGGTATTCATGACCTGGGTACCTTTTTTTATCTATCCTTCAATTAGCGTTATCCGATGACCTTCCGATACACCCGGTGATTCTTGTACTCGACCCCGTTTAAATTCTTCAGGTCCGCGCGCATCTGGCGAGTGGTTTCGGCCACCTGGGTCATCTCCACGTGGGTGAAGCGGTTCAACCCAAAGACAGTCTGGCCCATTTCATAGTACAGCAGGGCATTGCCGCCTTTACCCTGGAACTGCGGCAGAATACCCATTCCATTCCCGGACACCGTTTTCGTCCGCTTCATCTCGAGCAAAAGATCGATCAGGCCGAAGGGGAAGAGGCGTCCTTTGGCGCGTTGGAGTGCAGCCGAAACGTCCGGAAAGGCAAACAGGAACCCGACAATATCATCCTTGTGCATGATCAGCTTGATCAGACGCGGGTTGGCGATCATAAAGACGTTGTCCACCGCGTATTGCACATCCCCTTCCGTGAACGGATAATATTCCCAGTTTTCGACGAATGCCTTGTTATAGGCATAGCCGATCCGCGGGGCCCAGCGGACCAGCTCACGCTTGCTCGTAAACTTCTTCACCCAGAGGTCACCGCGCTCAAGGACGTGTTTGGCTATGCGCTCCACGCGTTCGGGGATTCGAAACGCATCGGCCGGCAAATAGCACGAAACGAAATCCACTTCCTTTTCAAAGCCGAGAGCTTCAATGAGTTTGGGGTAGTAGGCGTAGTTATAGTTCATCATCGTCATCATCTGGCGATGCTCAAAGCCTTCGACCAGAATCCCATAGCCATCGAACGGAGAAAGTCCCTTCGGACCGATGATCGTATCCAGGCCGCGTTGGGTTGCCCACTCACAGACCGTCTCGAACAGTGCCCCCGCCACATTCGGGTCATCGATCGTTTCCAGGGCGTAGAAATGAGCCTTCCTTGTCTTATGGTAGTCATTGAAACGCTGGTTGTTCGCGGCGCAAATGCGGCCCACCACCTCCCCGTCGCGCACGGCCAGGAAAAAGTCGGCTTCCGAGTGCTCGAAGAAAGGGTGCTTCTTCCGGTTGAGCGGCAGGTACGCGTCGATGTACAGGGGCGGGACCCACTCTGGACAGTCCTTGTAAAGCCGGTACGGCAGTTCCACGAAGCGTTTGACCTGCGATTTGTCGTCGGTGTTGACTTTTTCGATGGTGAGCATAAGGTCTCCTGGAAAAGCGGCTGTGTGCGTCGTTTATAACACCGATGGCTTGCAGGAGGTTCATGCTATACTATTGAAAATCCAAACTATAAGGAACCTGTAATGTCGTCAAAAAAGCAGCATCAGGAATACCTTCGCAAGTATGCCGAAGCCATCGTAAAGGTGGGTCTTAACCTGCGGGCGGGCCAGCGGCTCATCATCACGAACGCCGTGGCACGCGGCGTCCCGCCCGCCACGCGCCCGCTCATCCATGAGGTCGCCAAAGCGGCGTACGCGGCGGGGGCCCGCTTCGTCGATGTGATCTGGGGCGACGAAGAGATGCTCCGCATCCGCCTGCAGCATGCACCCGCCGATTCGTTCGTCGAATATCCAAAATGGCACGTTTCCGGCATCCTGGATATGATCAGGAACGGCGACGCGCTGCTTTCCGTCTACGGCAACGACCCCGATGTGTATGCCGGACTCGACCCGGAGCGGGTCGGCGCCATGCAAAAATCCCATCTGGAGAATTATCAGGAGATCGGGCTGAACATCACCCGCAACGCGATCAACTGGTGTGTAGTCGCCGCGGCCGCTCCCGCCTGGGCCGCAAAGATCTTCCCGGATCTGAAACCGAAGCAAGCCGAGGAGAAGTTGTGGCAGGCCATCTTCGAAACCACGCGTGTCGTCGAGCCTGACCCCGTCGCGGCCTGGGGCGAGCATATCAAGAACCTGCGGAAACGCGCCGACTACATGCAGGCCAGGAAATATTCGTCGCTGCACTACAAGTCGCAGGACACCGATTTCACCCTCGGCCTGCCGCCCGGTCACAAATGGATCAGCGCCCAGTCCCTGGCGGAGAATGGGGTCCTGTTTACTGCCAACATGCCGACCGAGGAGATCTTCACCCTGCCCGACCGCCAGCGGGCGGACGGCACCGTCCACTCGACAATTCCGCTCAGCTATGGCGGCAGCCTGATCGAGGATTTCCAGGTTACCTTCCAGGATGGCAAAGTCGTCAAGGTCAGCGCCAAAAAGAACGAAGCCATGCTGCAAAAACTGGTCGATACCGACGAAGGCTCTCATCACCTGGGGGAGGTCGCGCTTGTGCCTGCCAGTTCGCCCATCGCCATGCGCGGGCACCTCTTCTACAACACCCTTTTTGACGAGAATGCCTCCTGTCATATCGCCATCGGGCGTGCCTATCGCTTCACACTCACAGGCGGCGAAGAATTGTCCGATGAGGAATTCAGTGCTGCAGGCGGGAATACCAGCCTGACCCACGTGGACTTCATGATCGGCTCCCTGCAAATGGACATCGACGGACTCAGGGAAGACGGCACACGTGAGCCCGTCATGCGTTCCGGGGAATGGGCATTCGATCTGTAAATCACTTTCTCCAAAGCAAAAAAGAGCCTTCACGTAAGGCTCTTTTTATTTAGAACATCTGTTGTATATCACATTCGCCCAAGGAAAGGTCAAATGAACAGAAAAGGTCTTGCTTCCCTCACCGAGGGGTTGCCTCCTGCTTATTGGTTAATCTGGACGGGTACGCTGATCAACCGCCTCGGTGGTTTCGTCATCCCCTTCCTGACACTTTATCTGACGGCGCAGCGCTCCATTTCCATCAGCCAGGCTACGCTCATGGTTTCCTTTTTCGGCGCAGGGTCGTTCCTCGCCCAGCTCAGCGGCGGCGAGCTGACTGATCGCCTGGGACGCCGCCCGGTGATGCTGATGAGTTTCTTTATCACGCCCGTCTTTATGATCGCGCTGGGATTGGCGCGTGATCTCGTCCTCATTTCCATCTCGACGTTCATGGTGGGATTCTTTACGGATCTCTACCGGCCGGCCGTCGGCGCGGCGATCGCGGACCTGGTCTCCCCCGAAGCCCGGACGCGCGCCTACGGATACAACTACTGGGCTATCAATCTGGGTGCAGCGGTCGCCCCGATCCTCGCGGGACTGATGGCAGAGTACAACTACCTGATCCTTTTCGTCGCCGACGGGCTGACGACCGCCATCTTCGGCTTCATCGTGCTCTTCGGCATCCAGGAGACCCGCCCTGCGGAAGCCCAGCATGCCTCTCACCTGCCGCCGGGAGAACGGATATCACAGCTCAGGCGCGCACCCATCCTGCTGATCTTTTCGCTCATCACACTGTTCTTTGGCATGATCTACATGCAGGGAAATGTGACACTGCCTCTGGACATGCAGTCTCACGGACTCGGCCCCGGACAATATGGAGCCGCGATTGCCCTGAACGGTTTCCTGATCATTCTGGTTACAATCCCGGTCAGTAATATGGCCAGGAAATGGCCGCGCTTCGAGACGGTTGCCGTCGCAGCGATCCTAATGGGGCTTGGCTTTGGATTTACCGCTCTTGCCACGAATCTGCCCTTATTTGCCCTCAGCGTTGCCATCTGGACCCTGGGTGAGATCGCCGCGACCTCGGTGGGGCCGACGATCATTGCAGACCTGTCTCCTGTGGAATTACGCGGCCTATACCAGGGCATTTTTGGCGCCGCCTGGGGACTGTCATTTTTCCTGGGACCCCTCGCAGGCGGCTGGGTCTACGAAAATATGGGGAGTGATGCACTATGGGCCGGCTGCCTGATTCTCGGTATCGTACTCGCCTTTTGTTACTATGCACTGAGCGCCCCGGCCAAACGTCACATGACAAAGTCCCAATCCCTTTCCACGGATTGAGCCTCCATCGACAGGAAGGTATAATCCCGGCATGCCCGACCACCAACCCGTTCCTGTTAAATTTGACGAGCTCCTTGCCTCGGAATTCGATTACATCGCGCAGACTGCCATTCAGGCCCACGAAGACCGGGCCCGTGTATCGTCGTTTTACCTGATCGCAGTGGGATCCCTGCTGGCCGCGCTGTTTGGCACGCAGCTCTTCGACCCGGAGTTTTTTTCCAGAACCGTTGACCTGATGTTCGGCGGGCTCTTCACCCTGCTGACGCTGCTTGGAACCTCGACAGTCATGCAGCTGGGACGCCTGCGGGCGGCCTGGTATGAATCCATGCTGGCGATGAACCAGCTCAAGGATTACATGATGAGCGAGAACGAAAGCCTGGCCAAAGCATTTCGGTGGAAGACAAGTACACTGCCCTCCAAATATAAACCCGGCAGCGTCTCACATTATCAGGCCGTCGAAGTGGCTCTCATCAGTGGACTGATGTTTGGCGCGGCTTCGTTCTTCCTGCAACAGGCATTTTTTTCAAGCGGCATATTGCAGTGGCTCATTTCAGTCGCGCTGGGGGCCCTAACGGTTTATGTGCAGTTGTTCGCTTACAGGCTGGCACTGAAATAATCCATCACGCGAGACTCATCCAGATCGAGTGTGCCAGTCTCGATGGGCGCAACCTTCCAATGATTTTCGCGAATGTGTTTTGTTGAGTGTATTAACTTTTTGGAGGAACCCATGCCTGAACAGAAATTTACAACCGAGGAATTCCGCGTCGAGGGCGAGAAACTCATCGCCAAGATCAAGGAACTCTTCCACGAGGGGAACATCCGCCGGATCATCATCAAGGATAAGGAAGGCAAGACCGTCATGGAAATCCCGGTCACAATTGGTGTGGTCGGGGCACTGCTGGCGCCGCAGCTGGCCGCGATCGGAGCCATTGCCGCGCTGATTACCGAAGCGACGGTTGTCGTAGAAAAAATGGAGAGCTAAGTTAGCGAGCAGATCATGGATATCTTTACAGCCATATACTTTGTCGGCATCGTCGCCGAGCTCATCATCCGCGTGCCGATCAACCAAAAGCGCCAACAGGAAAAGATGAGCGAACAGCGCGTGACAAGACAGGAACGGATCCTGCTGGGTTTATTGTTCTTCAGCATGTTCCTGGTGCCGATCATCTACGCGGCCTCCAATTGGCTGGATTTCGCCAATTACCGGCTGCCCGCCTGGGCTGGCTGGCTGGGGGTCATGCTCCTGGCCGGCGCGGTCTTCGTCTTCTGGCGCGGGCACGCGGACCTGGGACTGAACTGGTCACCTTCACTGGAAATTCGTGAAAAACATGAACTGGTCACGCGCGGCATTTACAGGATCATTCGTCACCCCATGTACGCCTCGCAGTGGCTGTGGGCCATTGCACAACCTTTGCTTCTCCAGAACTGGATCGCAGGCTTCATCGGTCTGCTGATATTCGTCCCATTCTATTTCCTGCGGGTCAAAGCCGAAGAGCAGATGATGCTTGACTCGTTTGGTGCGGAATACCGGGAATACATGAAAAGAACGGGCGGGGTCCTGCCAAAGTTATGACAAAGAGAGCCAGCAAATGCTGGCTCTCTTTTTTCAATTTCTAACCAGGCCTAATCCCGGCCCATCCGGCAGGCTGAATTTTGCGCCCTCATACGTCAAGCCGCGGTAGGGATCGTTTTTGATCAGCAGCGGTCCATCCAGGTCGGCGTAGTCGCAGAGCGGGGCCAGATGCGCCGCGGCCGTGACGCCCACCGAGGATTCCACCATGCAGCTCAACATGATCTGCATATCGTGGGCACGGGCGGTGTGAATCATCCGCAAAGCTTCACGGATACCCTCGCTTTTCATGGTCTTTACGACCACGCCGTCGATCGCGCCGGCAAGTTTGACAACATCGTGTGACGTTTTGGCAGTCTCATCGGCAAAGATGGGAATGGCGATTTTCTGGGCGCGCAGCTTTTCCCTCAGCCAGAAAAAGCCTTCCACGTCATCCACCGCCAGCGGCTGTTCGATGAATTCCAGACCATAGTCTGCCAGGCGCGGGATGATCTGCAGGGCACGCTCGCGGCTCCAGCCGGCGTTCGCATCCACGCGCAGTCTGGCGTTCGTGGCCTTGCAGACCGCTGCGACGATCTCTTCGTCTTTATCACTCCCTAATTTGATCTTTAGAAGAGGATGGCCGGAAGCCTTCGCCTGCTCCGCCATAACCTCCGGTTCAGCCATGCCAATCGTGAAAGTAGTGAGCGGCAGCTTGTCTGGATTCAGACCGAACAACCTGTACAAAGGCTGCCCCAGCCTTTTGCCCCACAGATCGTGCAGGGCCTCGTCAATGGCGGAACGCGCGGCCCGCGAGCCGGCCGGTCGCTTCGCCAGGACCGCGTCCATATCAAAAGGATCGTCGCCCAGGTCCGGCATCGACTTTAGATATTCTATAATTCCCTGCTGCGTCTCGCCGTAATAAGGGACTGCGGCCGCCTCCCCCACCCCGTCATCCAGGAAGACGAGGACATTGTGGCGCTGGTCGCTGGCGCCGTGCGCCACGCGAAAGGTTGTTTTGAGATCGAGTGTGATGGGTTCCCAGTGTAGTTTCATAATCGATTTTCCGTAGGGGCGAGGTCGTCTCGCCCGGGCGGGAGGACCCCCGCCCTTACGATCCTCTTCTTTCCAAAAAATCCAGCACCCTGGCAAGCCATTCCTCGCGCCGCTCGAGGTGGACATTATGCCCGGTCTTTTCGGGGATCCACAGCTCGGCATTCGGAATATGGCTGGCAATATATTGCGCATGCTCGTCCGGCGCGTTGACTTTATCGTCAGCGCCCATAATGACGAGGGTCGGCCGCTCGACGCGCGCTAATTCCGCAGGAGAATAATTTGGTTCCGAGATGATCTCCTTCATCGTCAGCCACAACAATTCCCGCCAATAGTCCTTTCCATTG
>Ga0105104_10003613_pt1 | contig 10961 bp, 10 predicted proteins | sample PPLLaktember2015_3_FD_87034 | JGI IMG/M metagenome (GOLD analysis project Ga0105104, IMG submission 87034) | Freshwater sediment microbial communities from Prairie Pothole Lake near Jamestown, North Dakota, USA - PPLs Lake P7 Core (6) Depth... | ecosystem: Environmental > Aquatic > Freshwater >... | reverse complement strand
ATTGGTTCTCCAGGATTTGCCGCCGTAGGCCCCGCCGCGCTTTGGCGGTGTGAAAGGGGGCCGGATTTGGGGGTGCGAGCGTGCGTACGCACGCTCGCACCCCCAAATCCGGGTATCTACCACATTATTTCTTATTCTATTCTCAGTTAAATAGAGTAAGATTGGTGGAATTTATACGGAGGATTTTTTATGGAAGGACAACCCGTCGAAAAACCAAAAAGCAATACCGGCCTCGTGATCGCTATTGTGCTCGTTGTGCTGTGTTGTTGTGTGCTGATTTTAGCCGCAGTCGGCGTAGTGGCGTATGAGTACTTCCAGCAAATTCCGTCCCTGCCAGGCAACCCTGACGTGCCCTTCGAACCTCCCACCCCCACCCCGCTGGTGGAAGTGACCCGCCCGCCAGTAGGCGAAGTACCGACCGATACGCTCCAGGCGTTACAGAACACATTGGTCCCGGAAAATGACCCTTATGAGCTGGCCTGTCGCCTGGAGGGAGTATGTAATGTTCCTGAAACGGTGCTTGGCAAGGAATACACTCTAGGCGATAAGGAAGTTTTTTGGACTATTAATTCCGACACGAATGAGCATAGCCAGATCACTGCAACGATAATGTATATCACCCCGCATTCCTATTTCTGGGTGGAGGATGGAACAGATGTCGATGAGGATGAAATGAAAACCCTCATGGATACCTTCGAAAACGAAATCTATCCTACAGACCGGGAGTTTTTTGGCAGTGAATGGAATCCCGGTGTAGATGGCGATGAGCATATCTTTGTTATATATGCAAGCAACATTGGCGGTAACATTGCAGGATATTTCAGCTCCATCGATTCATTTAATCCATTAGTGCGTGAATATTCCAACGCTCATGAGACCTATGTGATGAGTGTCAGCCAGGATCTTGGGGACGAATACACTTATGCCGTCCTGGCGCACGAATTTGTACATATGATTCAGTTCCCTGTAGACCGCAATGATGTTTCCTGGCTCCATGAAGGTTTTGCGGAAGTGGGTGTGTTTCTAAATGGTTATTACACCGGTGGAAAAGATTGGTTTTACGCTCAAAATCCCGATTTGCAGTTAAACACCTGGGAGGATAATTCCTCTCCAGACTTTGGCGCGCACTATGGCCAGAGTTTTCTCTATCTCACTTATTTCCTGGACCGTTTCGGGGAAGAAGCTACGAAGGCGCTGATAAGCAACCCCGAAAATGACCTCACCAGCGTTGATGCTACTCTCGCTGAGCTCAATATCACAGATCCACAAACCAACAAGTTGATCACTGCGGACGATGTCTTTATGGACTGGGGTGCCGCGATGTATCTACTGGATGATTCGGTGGGCGATGGAAGATATGCTTATCACAACTATCCCGACGCCCCTCAAACCTTTGCCACCGAATCCTTGACCGAATGCCCAACACAACCGATGGGGCGCTCCGTCCATCAATATGGATTGGATTATATTCAAATAAATTGTCAGGGCGATTACACCCTGAATTTTGAAGGCTCTACGATAACTGGCCTGCTGCCCGAGGATCCTTATTCCGGTTCCTATGCTTTCTGGTCCAACAAAGGCGACGAATCGGATATGACCCTGACGCGTGAGTTCGATTTCAGCGCTGTCAGCGGACCGATCAGCCTCTCCTTCCGCACCTGGTATGACCTGGAAGAAGATTACGACTACGTGTACTTCGAGGTCTCCGAAGACGGAGAAGTTTGGCAGATTCTCACCACGCCCTCCGGCACCGGTGAAGATCCCTCCGGCAACTCGTATGGCTGGGCCTACAATAACGTCACACAGGGCTGGATGCAGGAAGAAATCGACCTGTCAGACTATGCCGGGAAGAAGATCTTTGTGCGCTTCGAGTACGTCACTGATGCAGCCGTCAACGGCGAAGGTATGTTGATCGATGACGTCTCAGTGGAAGCAATCAACTATTTCACCGATTTCGAGAGCGACGAAGGCGGCTGGACAGCCGACGGTTTCGTGCGCGTACAGAACGCGCTCCCGCAGACCTTCCGCCTGGCGTTGATCAAGCAAGGATCGACCACCACCGTGGAAATGATCGAGGTCAACGACGACCAGACCGCCGAAATCCCCATCTCCATTGGCGGCGACGTGGATAGTGTCACGCTGGTGGTAAGCGGCACAACGAGATTCACACGTGAAGAGGGAGGTTATACGGTGGAAATCAAATAAATCATCTTAGTAAGTGCGTCGCACTTCTTAGCACACAAAAGCGCCTCTGATCCCTCAGGGGCGCTTTTGGCATTTTATGTACGATGGAGTCTAAAGTTTCCTGACTTTAGATTTCCAACGACAGGTCCCCTACCGGGATGATAAGCCGTTGGATTCCTTTCTAGAACGACTATGTCTGAAAATATTGCAACGCCAGTCGCAAACGTTCCTCCACCTCATCGGGCGCGTTCTTCGGGAGCGACTGCACGGCTGATTGGGCTTCGACTACGCTATAGCCCAGTGCAGTTAATGCGGCCAGCACTTCCGAATCCGAGTCGGACATGGCCGCCACGGAGGCCAGCGTATCGCTTGGCTTCAAGCGGTCCTTCAGATACAGGACGATCTTTTGCGCTGTCTTCTTGCCTACGCCTGGGACGCGGCTCAACAGCTCGGGCTCATCGCCGAAAATCGCGCGCTGGACCGCATCGACGTTCATCGTGGAAAGCACGGAGAGCGATGCTTTCGGACCGACCCCATCCACACCCAGTAACAGGTTGAACAGGTCACGGTCTGCCTGGGATTCGAAACCGTACAGGGTCAATTCCGTTTCGCGGACGATAAGATGGGTATAGAGGAAAATTGCTTCGCCGACCTTCACCCGCCCACGCAAGGGGGCCGGGACGAGCACGCGCAGTCCCACGCCACCGACTTCGATGACGAGGGCATGGTCTTCGATCTGAGTGATTTCGCCGCGTAAAGTTGCTATCATAGTTCGTCTTCCTGCAAAGGAGGCATAAGTTTAGCCGGATCAATCGTCACAGCCTCAATGATAACAGCAGTCAACCCTGTTTCCGTGCTCGATTCGTGCCACTCGTCTTTTTCCCAAAACACTGCCTGACCTCCCCTGATTGCATGTTTTTCATCCGAATCACCCCTTACCCAACCCTGGCCTTCCACGAGTAAAAACAATTGTGGAGCCGCTGCCCGATGATAGCCAATTTTTCCATTTGGGCGGATATAAACGGCATTGATCACGGCTTCATCGTCCAGGTGAACGATCTTTGAGATGATAGCTTTCACGCTGCCAAATTGCTCGATCTCCCTGCCGACCTCGGGATCAAAACGAAATATTTTCATCCGTATCGATTTGTATTCAGATGTGTGATCGCCACCGCCAGCGCATCGGCGGCGTCATCGGGCCGGGGAATGTCATCCAGCGCCAGCAACACGCGCACCATCTCCTGCATCTGGCGTTTGCCAGCCGAGCCATAGCCCGCCACAGCCTGCTTGATCTCGTTGGGTGTGTACTCGAACACTTCCAGACCGGCCCTGGCAAGCGCCAACAGCATCACGCCGCGCGCCTGCCCGACGGCGAGCGCTGTGGTCACGTTACGCTGGAAAAACAATTTCTCCACGGCAGCCGTCTCAGGTTTGTGCTCGTGGAGCAGGTCCTGTAACCGATCGTAAAGGACCAACAGCCTTTCAGGGGCAGGGGTGTTCTTTGAGGTGGTGATCACGCCAAATTTAACGGCCAGCAGGCCCCCGTCCGGTTCGAGGCGGACGAGTCCGTAGCCGGTTGTTGCAGTCCCCGGGTCAAGTCCTAAGGCAAGCATAATCTACAAAAAATCCGCTAATCCCTGCCAATCACGCGACTATTTTAGCGCAGATTGGCGAAGATCAGCGGATCATACAGGGTCAGAATAAGTTACTCGGTTTCGAGCGCCGCCAGGGCATCTTCCGACATCTTCAGATTCGAGTAGACATTCTGGACGTCGTCCATTTCTTCGAGGGTTTCGATCACCTTGATCACCTGCAAAGTGTCGTTCACGTCCAGTTCCATTTCCTGCTTGGGGACCATGCGTAACTCGGCATCCTCCGGGTTGACCTTTGCCTTATGCAGCAGGTTAGCAATAGCTTTGAAGGATTCGACGGGGCCGATGATCTCGACCATACCATCTTCTTCCGTTACATCGTCAGCGCCCGCTTCGATGGCCAGTTCGAAAGCCTTGTCGTAGTTCAATTCGCTGGCCGGGATGGCAAAATAAGCCTTACGCTCGAACTGCCAGGAGACCGATCCGACCTCGGCCATACTACCGCCGCTCCGGGAAAGCGTATGGCGGATCTCCGATACCGAGCGATTGCGGTTATCGGTGACGGTTTCGATCATCATGGCTACGCCTTTCGGGCCATAGCCTTCGTACATGATCTCTTCATATGCGTTGCCGTCTTTATCTTCGCCGCTGCCACGTTTAATGGCACGCTCGATGTTGTCTTTGGGCATGTTTTCAGCGCGGGCCTTATCGACGGCCAGGCGCAGGCGGAAATTCGAATCCGCGTCGCCGCCGCCCTCACGGGCGGCAACAGCAATTTCACGGGCGAGCCGGGTAAAAATTGCGCCGCGTTTGGCATCCGCTGCGCCTTTTTTGCGTTTGATGGTGGACCATTTTGAATGTCCAGACATATGAGTACTCCTTCAAAGAACCCACCTGCAAGCACCACACATCTAGAAATGCAGAGTGATTTGCCGCTCATCAGAGAAAGAAATTCAAATAACTCTACAATTTCTTGTCGTTGCCCCGCCGTTTTGGGGCGGGGTTGCGGCACAAACAGGCGGGGGATTTTTCGTGGGATGGAAATTATACCATGACGGCCATTTCGGCTTGTCCGGCAGTCGGTTCAAGGAAATTAGATAAAGAAGCCGACTCCCATTGTTTTCGGCCCACCATGGACCACGATCGCCGGAGGCAGCTCATAAATGGGGATATTGGAGACTGAAACACGTCCCTTCAACTCGGCAACAAAAATCTGCGCTTCCGCCTCTGCCTCGACCTGCAGCACGCTTAAATAGGACTCAGCGCTCCCAGGGCAATCCTCCGCAACCACATCCGCCAGGCGTGCCATGGCGCGCTTTTTGGTACGCTGCTGCTCGAACGGTTCGACCTGTCCCTCGCGCATGGTCAGAATGGGTTTGATCTCCAGCAATTCGGCCAGCAATTTCTTCGCCCCGCCGATACGGCCACCCTTGGCCAGGTATTCGAGCGTATCCACTACGAAGAAGATCCGCCCGCGGGGGATCATCTCGCGGATTTTGGCTTCGATCTCGTCCGCGGATGCCCCTGCCTTGGCCATGTCATCCGCCACCAACACCATAGAACCAAGGTTACAGGAAACGGTCAGCGAGTCGATCACGCGGATATCCAGACCGGGGAACTCTTGCGCTGCGATCTCCGCCGAACGGACGGTCCCGCTCACTTTAGCCGAAGGCGCGATGACGATCACGCTCTCACCTTTTTCCTGCGCCCCTTGGAAGATCGGATAATAGAGCGGCGGCTCCGGGGCTGCGGTTTTGGGCAGGGTGGGCGAAGCCTTGAGCTTCTGCAAAAAGGTAGCAGTGTCCAGTTCCTTGTCATCGTGATATGAATCTTCCCCAAAGATGACGACTTGCGGAACAACAGGGATACCACGCTGCGCCAGCAAATCACGCGGCAAGCCACAGGTTGTATCGGCAACAATGATAGTCATAAGACCCTCCAACAAGAAAATAGGTTAGTCAATTCCTAAGAGCATTTTTCCGCTCGCCAGCTCATGGTCATAATATTCCTCCAGCGCCGTGTTCGTACCGCGCAGACCGGCAACGACTTTCTCGGTCCACAGCAGGTACGCGCGGCGGCGTTGCAGCGACCAGCCTTTCGGCGGCATTGTGACCAGGTTGCGCACGTTGCAGGATTTATCGGCCAGTTTGATCAATTTGGCGCCATACGATTTTACCGGCGCGGTCTCGATTTGCAAGCGTTTCCGTTCCTGCTTGGGTAAGTTTTTGTCGTCTGTGACTTCCAAAACGAGCGACAGCACTTCCTCGCCAAACCGGTGACTGATCTCGTCGGGACGCGTATCGGTATCTTCGACAGTATCATGCAAGATGGCTGCCAATAATACATTGACGTTGCGCACACCACCGACCTCCCACAATAACTGGACGACCTCGATCGGGTGGTTGATATAAGGTGATTTGGCGCCATCTTTACGTCGCTGGTTGCTGTGCTTGTCCGCGGAAAAGCGATATGCATTCAATAAAAGGCCGGCGTTTTCAGCAAGCTCCATTCGTTCTCCAAAATCAACTATTGTCTGTCCAGCAGTTAAACTGCTGGACAAACAGAGAGCGACATGAATCCCCTACAGGGACGATGCCGTCTCCCCGGCCCGCCGTGGTCCGGGGCGGGCGCACCGCCGTGCTCGCGGCACGGACGGTGTGTCGCATCACAAATCGCGCACATACGTGCGATGTATCTTATAAAAATCTATGCCGAAATTTTCCATATCGCGCTGCATATTCTCGTTTTCCATACCGATCTGGATCACCTCGGCGTGGCGGAACTGGCCGGTCTCCAGCACAGATTTGAACATCTCGCTGTACAGGATAGCCGTTCCGCCAGAGCCACGGTATTCTGGCAGCAACCCTGCGCCGTTGATGTTCAACCAGTCGGTGCGCTTGAACTCGCGTAACAGGGTGATCCAGCCAAAAGGAAAAATCCGGCCACGGGTCTTTTGCAACGCGGCAGAAATATCTGGATAAGCCATCAGGAAGCCAACTGGTTCGTCATTCCCCTTATGGGGATCTTCGACCTTATATACGATCTTGAGCAGGCGCGGGTCGGCAAACCAGAGCAATTGGTTCGCCAGCATTTTGATCTCGGCATCGGTCAGGGGGGCATTGCCGGCGGTACCGCGCAGTGCGTTATTGTACAGTTCTTTTAGCTTTGGGACAAATGCGCGCAGGTCTTTGCGGGTGCGGTAACGGGCAATGCGCAAGCCGCGACGTTGGGCAATGCGTTCGGCCAGTTCGTGGATGCGCGCCGGAAACTGAATATCCGCGCCCAGGTATCCGGAGACAGCATCCCGATCTACTTCAAAACCCGCCGCTTCGATCAGTCCGGGATAATAGGGCGGATTATATGGCAGACCGAAGGCAGGGCGGTGCTCAAAGCCTTTCACCAGAAGTCCAAAACCGTCCAGGACGGTAAAGCCCTTCGGGCCAATGATTTTCGTTAATCCCCTTCCGCGAGCCCAGTCACAGGCGGCGCCAAATAGACCGTTGGCGACTTCCTGGCTGTTTATACATTCGAATAAATAGAAGAAGGCGGTCGCTTCATTGTTGTACTGGTTATAGAGACGGTTATCGATCGCGGCAAGACGCCCAACGACGCGCGTCCCATCGTATGCGAGAAAGAACCCGGCCTGGGAATGTTGGTAAAACGGGTACCGCTTCCGGTCCAGCCGGAGGCGGTCGTCCATCCGCAGGGGCGGCACCCATTGGGAAATGTCCTTGTAAATCCGAAAGGGCAGGGCGAGGAAGTCCCGTACTTGTTGCTTATTGGAGAGGTCGATTTGGGTGATATTCATATAAATTTGCAGGGTGGGATGACAAAGTACCCCGAAGGGGTACCGGCCTACACATAATTACATGGCTTTGGCGCGGGCAGCCATTTGTGCGCGCAAGGTTTTAATATCGCCATCTATAAAGAACAACACGCCTGTATAAATGAAGAAGCACAGAATCCATGCTGTAATGCAGAGGATAAGGATAGCATTAGATAAACCAATGGACTCGGCCAGTATACCGGTGATAGCGGGGGCAAACGCCGCTCCTGTGTTTTCAATGAAATATTCGGTTGCCTGGGCCGTACTGCGTACTTCAGGAACGGTCACATCGTATACCGTAGCTATAACATTGGGAGAAGAAAGCGGCATGAAGATTGCAGTCAGGCACATGAAAATAAAGAACTGTGTGCGAGCTTCGATGGGAGTGATCAGAGCAAAATAAAAGAAAATTGCTCCCATCAGTACACCAACACTGGAAACAATAATACGTCCCTTGTTCGTGCGCTTGAACAGGGCATCGCCAAGTGAGCCGCCAAGAAAATATCCTCCGGCAAGAATAAGAATGACCGGCGCCATCGTAAATAGCACGGCATCATTATCGTAGCCACGTTCGAGCATCAGGTAACCGAAAAAGAAGTAGACAATTACATTCCAGGGGAAGTTGCCTACGAAACCCTGTGCAAAGACAAACCACATTGTCCTTTTCTTGAAGATCTCTATGACTTCCTGCCAGGAAAAGTGGAAATGTTCCAGCTCTTTTTCTTCCATACCTTCAAACTCGGGTTCAGCCTTGCCGCGCGGCACTTCCTTGACTCCGAAGAAAATCAATACTGCAAGTACGAGTCCCAATGAGCCTGTGATATAAAAGACCGAGCGCCACCCGCCGAGCATGGGGGCAACCATCAAGGCCAGAACGGTCCCAAGCAAGTAGCCGATCGGCTGGGCAAGTTGTAAAATTCCGTAAATCTTGCCACGTAGGGTGGGTTCAAAATAATCTGCGATCAGGGTGAATAGGCCGGGGTAAGACGAGTCATCTACCCCTGTGGATGCGCGTGTGGCTAAAAAAGCAGGGTATGTGCGCACAATGGAACTCAGCCAGGTTGTCGCCCCCCAGATAGCCGAAGCCAGGGCCAGCAATTTGGCGCGCGCATAACGGTCGTATAGATAACCCCATATTGGATACAGGATTGTAGCCACGATCAATGCACCTGTGTTGACAAATCCCCATTCTTTGTTGCCAATTCCAAACGTCTCGCTGACAGGTACTTGCAGCGATCCGATCATCAGCTTATCGGTTTGATGCAGGAGCATGAAGAAAAAGAACACACCAACGACGAACCAGCGGTAATGCGGACTTTTTTGTGCCATGAGCAACCTCGAAGCGTGAAAGTTAGTGATAGTCTACATTACAAAAGAGAGCGAGTCAATTGACGTTTATCACTCGTGCCGCAACTTCCCAAAGTTGTAGGGCGTCCGGCTAATATTCAAGGTACAGTATCAAATTTGACTCTACAACTTAATCTGGGTTGCGGTACTCGTGCCGCAACTTCCCAAAGTTGTACGGCGTCCGGCTAATATTCAAGGTACAGTATCAAATTTGACTCTGCAACTTAATCTGGGTTGCGGAGCTCGCCCTGTTCCTCTCCGAAAATGATCTCCTGCGCTAGTTTATATAATTCCCCGGCCTCTTCCGTATGACTGGCTCGCCAGTACTGGTCCAGCAGATCCAGCGGAGAAAGGCTGCTGACGGTCTGGTCGGCTGGCAGGCGGATGCGCGCCTCCACCTGAGGGCGCTTGACCAGATGGAACTCAAAGCAACTCTCGGTGTGCTTGCGTAGGGCGGAATCATCGATCAGGGTATCCCATTCGCGCGGATATTCGACCGTCAGGCGGACGATGGCACCTTCGAATCCCTTCGCCTTCGGCAAGGCAGACATAAGCGTTTCGGTCACGTTCTCGCTGGACTTTAGAACTGCCCGGCAATCTATGAACGGCCTCACCCCGTCGAGTTTTCTCCATTCCACCTGTGTCTGGCCTTTGGCCACATCCACGATCACGTAAAACTTGTCGTCTTTGGCTTCACCGAAGTCCACGCGCTCGATGGAGCCGGGATAGATCACAGGGGGGTGGTGCCCTTCGTTCAAATCCTGGGGCTTGTGGATGTGACCCAGCGCCACGTAATCCAACCGCCGGTCTTTGACCAGCGAGGCGGGCAGCACAAAGTCCGCGCCCAACATCACGGTACGTTCTGAACCGTAAGTTGCGCCCTGGACGGAAGCATGCGCGGCCAGGATGACCGGCAGGTCCGGATCGGCATTCTCCAGCCACTCCATCATCAAATCGGTCAGCCGTTTCTCGATCTCGCTATAGACTTCGGTCCTGTCCACTCCGCTAACTTCCAGCGCGGCCATCAGGCCGGAGCGCGAGATATAAGGTATAGCGATCATTTGAACCGGCAGCCCCAGCTCATCCGCGCTCAGGAAACCCGGTTTTTGCAAAACGTGCACATGCGGGATTTGCAAGGTGTCGAATTCTTGAATGGCATTGGCACGCCCGGTGGCAGGCGACATATCATGGTTGCCGACCACTAAAAAGGTGGGGATACCCGCCCGCGAGAGCCGGATGATCCTCCGGCCCCATTCCCGCTGGAACGTGGGAGCAGGCGAACGGTCCTTGTAGGCATCGCCCGCGAAGATGACCATGTCCACGTTTTCAACGATGGCCGCATCCACGATGGTATCCAGCGATTTCAGGAAATCCAAGACGCGTAGAGGCAAGCCCGTCTGCGGGTCATGGCGGCCATAGTTGGCCATGTCGATGTGAGCGTCGGCAAAGTGTAATAGTTTCATAGTTCAATAGTTAGATAGTTAAGTAGTTAGGATTTCCGCAAGTAACCGATCATACCGTTGATGAGGCGTTTAACTTTGGTCGCGAGGTTGTAGGCTGTTGCGAGCTGATCTTGAGTGACATACTTGCGGTCAAGCGCAAGGTAGAGTTCAGATTGTACTTCACTTGCGAAGCGCCTTGCCATCTTCAAAAAGCGGATGAATTCGGGATTTGAGCCGGCAGCACCCTGAATTTGACCACCTAAACGAAAGTCTTTTGCGAATTTGGGATGCTCGGTCAGATCGTAATTGCGTTGGCGAGTTGCCGGGCCTTTTGCCAGCTTTGCAAATCTTCAAACCGTTCGATCTTTGCCATGACGATCTTATCCTCAATTTACAATTAAAAAGTTTCCAAACCAGAGCAAAGCAACTACAAAACTACTGAACTAATATTACAACGCAAAGTTCCAATAAAATCCCGAAAAAATGGGTGCGCGTGGGGGCGTACGCCCCCACGCGCACCCATTTTTTCGGTTATTTCTGGCAGTGAATGCACATCAGGAATACAACCTT
>Ga0105104_10003612_pt1 | contig 10964 bp, 9 predicted proteins | sample PPLLaktember2015_3_FD_87034 | JGI IMG/M metagenome (GOLD analysis project Ga0105104, IMG submission 87034) | Freshwater sediment microbial communities from Prairie Pothole Lake near Jamestown, North Dakota, USA - PPLs Lake P7 Core (6) Depth... | ecosystem: Environmental > Aquatic > Freshwater >... | reverse complement strand
TCCAGCACAAAAAATTCGTGCTCCCAAGGATGAGCGTGAAAAGGCATCGCCGCGCCCTGTTCAAATTCAAAATGGCGCATTACAAAATTAGGCGCTTTGTCCTCCGGCCCGCAAATAATACGCATCGTTACGCCGGGCGCTGCTTTGACCTCTTTTACCTGCTTATAATTTTGAATTTTCATAAATGCTCCTTAAAGGGATATACATTCAGATTATATTTACGTTAATGCTATTGTCAAGTAATTGACCGCTCGGAAGACGTCTGGTATTCTGTAGCTTAGTATCATGAATAAAGCCGTTAAAGATATCCGTGTCATTACGCGCGAGCCGCTGGAACCCAGTTTAGCCGTGATCCGCCGCGCTTTCGGGACGGTGGCGGCAGAGATGGGCATTACCGAACAAAATGCCCCGCTCTATACCGCTTTTATCACTAAAGAACGGCTGGCCGAAAGCCTGAAGAGAAACGGGGTATTCTGGGGCTTGTTCGACGGTAAAAAGCAGACAGGCTTTGTGCTGATCGAGCAGGAAAAAGACGGTACCTGGTGGATGAAGCGTTTAGCGGTGCTGCCGGAATACCGCCACGGCGGTAACGGTAAAGCCCTGGTGGATACCGCTATTGCCTATGCCCGGTCCAAAAGTGAGAAAAAACTTTATATTGCGCTGGTAAATGAAGAGAAAGTATTGAAGGACTGGTACCTGGCAATGGGATTTAAAGAAACATCGGTGCAAAAATTCCCGCACCTGCCGTTCTCGGTGGCTTTTATGGAGTTGGAAATTTGAATCAGGGGTTAGGGGATAGGGAGTAGGGTATAGGGAGTAGGGAAGTAACAAATAGGGGGGAATAACCAATAATCAAGATACAAACACCAAACATATCACTTTTGTCATTCCCGACTTGATCGGGAATCCACCAAAGAGTTCAACAATAGAATGCCTTCTTTAAATGGATCCCCGCTTTCGCGAGGATGACAAACTCTTGGTTATTGTTTCTTGTATCTTGTAATTTTTCCCCGTTTCGTATTTCGGATTTCGTACTTTAAGTTTACTTTCAACGTAAGAAGGATATTTTTAGAGGAGCATTATGGTACTTAAGACAAAAACGTTACTAAACGGCCTGGCTTTTCCGGAAAGCCCGCGCTGGCATAATGGCAAACTCTGGTTTTCCGATATGCACGCCCCCAAAGTAATAACGCTGGACTTAAAAGGGAAGACCGGGATAATTGTGGAAGTACCCAACCGCCCCTCCGGTTTGGGCTGGCTCCCGGACGGGCGCTTGCTGGTAGTTTCCATGAGAGACCGGCGCCTGATGCGGCTCGATGCCGACGGCCTTAAGTGCGCGGCTGACTTGAGCGGCTTTGTTTCCGGCGATTGCAATGACATGGTGGTGGACGCTAAAGGGCGGGCGTACATCGGGAATTTTGGCCGCGGTACTAACCTCGCTAAAGATTTTAAAATCGGGCCGGCAGAAATTGTAATGGTTACACCCGATGGTAAAACGCGCATCGTAGCTGATGATTTGGTATTTCCAAACGGGTCCGTGATTACACCGGATGGGCGTACGTTCATCGTAGCGGAAAGCTTTGCTTCACGCCTCACCGCATTCGATATTAAACCTGACGGTGGGTTAACCGGGCGGCGGGTCTGGGCTGAATTGGATAAAAATGTGATACCGGACGGGATCTGCCTCGATGCAGAAGGGGCTGTCTGGGCAGCCAATGCGGCCGGTAAATACATTATCCGCGTGAAAGCGGGCGGCGAGGTCACGCACCGGATAGAACTTAAAGCCAATTCTTACGCCTGCACGCTGGGCGGGGAGGACAGGCGTACCCTTTTTATCCTTACTGCGCCTTCTTCAGATGCTGTAGAGTGCCGGAGATTGTCCGGCGGCTGTATCGAGATGGTAAAGGTGGAAGTACCGGGGGCGGGATTACCGTAAGGGTAATAAAGTAGCAAGTAGCAAGGCTCTCTCGGGGAGAGAGCTTACAAGTAACAAGGAACTGCAAAGAGGTAAGTAATTAGGGGTTAGGGGTAAGTACCCCACCCCAAGCCGGGATCCTTCACTGCGTTCAGGATGACAGAACCAAGAAGGTATTTTTAATTTTATCACTTGGCACTTACTTGCTACTTGTCCTTTGTCATTTGTTACTTCTTTCTAAACCAGCGCTTGGTAAACCAGTCTTTCAAACTCTTCCTGGTAATTGTTATCCGGGACCATCATGGCGTTAAACATCTGGGTAAAGCAGACCGCCACCAGTTTTTCTTTAGGGTCGGCAAAGAAGGTAGTGCCGGCCGCGCCGCCCCACCCGAATGTGCCCGGCGATCTTAATATAGGCCGCGGGCTGCCGCCGGTGTAAACCCCTAATCCCATCCCGAACCCGAAGCCGTCACCCAGCATAGGAATATTCAGATTCTTCGTATGGCTGGAAGTCATAATTTCCACGGACTTACGGCTTAAAATTCTCACACCATCGAGCTCGCCGCCGTTGAGCAGCATCTGCCCGAAGCGGGCGTAATCCGCCGCCGTGGAAAGCAAACCGCCCATATCCCCGCCGGCCCCGCAATAGTTACCCTTACCTTTGACCTTCTCACTGGTTTCCGCACGGTCGTAGGTCTTGATATCCCACTGGCCTTTTTCAAAAGACGGCTGGTAACAGCAGGCAAACCTCGCCAGCTTTTTCTTATCGAGATAGAAAGACGTATCTTTCATGCCTAACGGTTTGAAAATGCGTTCCCGGTAAAATTCTTCCAGGGTTTTCCCGGTTATGATCTCTATGATTGTTCCAATGACCGGATAACCGGCGTGATATACAAATTCCGTGCCGGGGTGGGAGTTAAGCGGGAGTTTGGCATGCAGTTCTACTCTGTGCAAATAGCCTTTTTCCGGGGCGGCGTCCAGGCTTTGCATCAGGTCCCAGCCGGATTCCGCTAAAATATCTTTGTATAGCGTTATAAACCAGTAGGGTGAAAGCTGGGGTGTCGCCAAACCGGTGGTATTGCGCAGGCAGTCACGCAGGGTTATTTCCCGTTTGGCTGGAACAGTCGCGAACATCATAGGCATACCGCGCCCGTCCGTTACCGCCTGTCCCGGCGGAGCTACAACCATCGGATTTTTAAAGGCGGGGATGTATTTGGAAACGGGGTCATCCAGTGTTAATTTGCCGTCTTCATAAAGTATCATCGTTGCCAGGCCGGTAATGGCTTTGCTGTTGGAATAAAGGCGGAAAATCGTATCTGCAGCGGCAGGCGTGCGGCTTTCGCAGTCTTGAAATCCTTGCGCCTCGTTATAAACGATTTTGCCGTCCCGCGCGACCAGCATTACAAAATTGGGGACCATCTTGCGGTCAATGAACTTTTGCATGGCCGGCTTAAGGCGCGCCAGCCGTTCTGAAGAAAGCCCGACGGATTCCGGTTTGTTTAAAGGTAAAGTAGATTTCTTGTCCATTTTAATGCGGCTCCTTTTTTAAGTACACAATAGACAATCGGGGGTGAGGAAGGGTACTGATAACTTACTTATGTCAACTGTAGACTATAAACTATCAGATAGTATATAACAGGAAGCGGGGCAGTTCAAAAACCGGGGGTGTTATTTTGAGCTTTCTTTAACCGGGGTGGGTTCTTTGGGGATATCTATCTTTTCTCCGGAAACTTTTTTGACAGCCTTGAATTTTTCCGGGCAGGAATCAGCGCAGGTGCCGCACTTGGTGCACTTATCCGGATCTATCACATGGACCATGCGTTTGCCGCCGGTAATGGCTTCCATGGGGCATTCTTTGGCACAGATACCGCATCCCTGGCATTTGTCAGGGTCGATATAGTAAGTTACTAAATCCGGGCAGACGCGGGCGGGGCACCGCTTTTCTTCAATATGCGCTTTATATTCATCCAGGAAATATTTAAGCGTGGTCAGGACGGGATTAGGCGCGGTCTGTCCCAATCCGCAAAGAGAACCCCTTTTTATATCTTCACCGAGTTTTTGTAAAGTGGGGATATCTTCCGGTTTACCCTGGCCACGGCAGATCCTTCTTAAAATTTCCAGCATCTGGCGGGTGCCCACGCGGCAGGGGACGCATTTACCGCAGGATTCAGATTGCGTGAAGAATAAAAAGTAACGCGCCACATCTACCATGCAGGAATCCTGGTCCATAACGACCATACCGCCCGAACCCATCATAGAGCCGGCTTCAGTCAGCGATTCATAGTCAACGGGTTTATCCAGGTAAGACTCCGGCAAACAACCCCCGGAGGGCCCGCCGGTCTGGACGGCTTTGAATTTCTTGCCTTTGGGTATGCCGCCGCCGATATCATAAATAATCGTGCGTAATTTAGTGCCCATCGGCACTTCAACGAGGCCGCTATTGGTTATTTTACCCGTCAGCGCAAAGACGGCGGTGCCTTTACTTTTTTCCGTACCGTAAGATGCATACCATTCCGAACCTTTATAAATTACCGCCGGTATGGTGGCAAGCGTTTTAACGTTATTGATGGTAGTTGGTTTGCCGTGGAGGCCGAACTGGGCGGGGAAAGGGGGACGGGAACGCGGCATGCCGCGCTTGCCTTCGATAGACGCCATCATCGCGGTTTCTTCACCGCAGACAAAAGCGCCGGCGCCTTTTTTGATGCGCAGCCGGAAACTGAAATTGGAACCCAGGATATTTTCTCCGAGGAAGCCGTGCTCTTCCGCCTGTTTGATGGCCATTGTCAACCGCTTGATCGCGAGAGGGTATTCCGCGCGGATATAAATATAGCCTTCCGATGCCCCGATGGCGTAAGCCGCAATGGTTATCCCGCCGATGACGGTATGCGGGTCTCCCTCCATCGTGGCGCTATCCATGAAAGCTCCGGGGTCGCCTTCATCGGCGTTACAAATCATATATTTCTGGTCGCCTTTGGCGTTGCGGCAGAATTCCCATTTAAGACCGGTAGAAAAACCGGCACCGCCGCGCCCGCGCAAACCGGATTTCTTGACCTCGGCAATAACCTGCTCCGGGGTCATGGTTTTTAGCGCTTTTCTAAGTCCTTCGTAACCGCCCTCGGCAATATAATCTTCGATCTTTTCCGGGTTGATACGGCCGCAGTTCCGCAGGATGATGCGCTCCTGCATGGCGTTGAATTTTATATCTTTATACAGAGGGACGGCATTACCGGTCACCGGGTCTTTATAATAGAGATGTTCTACCGGTTTGCCGTCACGCAGGTGGGATTTAACGATTTCGATGGCGTCTTTGATACCGACACGCGTATAGAAAATACCTTCCGGTTCTACGATAACGACAGGGCCCTGCTCACAGAACTGCTGGCACCCGGTAAAATCTATTTTAACGTTGGATAAGCCGTTTTCCCTGGCTGCCTCCTGTAATACCTGGAATATTTCCTCTGATTTCCCGGAAATACAGCCGGTACCCTGGCAGACCAATACCGTACGCTGGATATCTTTATTTACCATTACTGTTAATCCCGAGGACTTCCCGGACTTTTTTGGGAGTCATTTTCGCGTGGACTTCTTCATCGATCATGATGGCCGGCGCCAGCGCGCAGGCGCCCATACAGGCCACCGTTTGTAAAGTAAATTCCATGTCCGGGGTGGTCTCCCCGGCTTTTATGCCCAGCACTTTTTCTACCTCTGCCCGTACCTTAATACCGCCGCGTACGTGGCAGGCGGTGCCCCAGCAAACGCGGACAATTCTCTTGCCCTGCGGTACCAATTTGAACTGTGCATAAAAGGTGATGACGCCGAAGATAGCGCTTTCAGGAATGTTGAGATATAGGGCAATTTCCTTTATCGCCACAGCGGGCAAATAGCGGAAAGCTTCTTGAGTTTCCTGCAGAATGGGGATAAGTTCTTCCCGGTCGATAGGATGGCGGGAAAATATTGCTTTAAGTTTATCCTCTACATCAGCTTTGGTTAAGTAGTCTTTTGCCGTGGAAGTAACGATGGGAAACCTCTTTATTCTCCGGATGCCGTCCTGGATGATTTGTTGACATCCGCAAACGGGTAATTTGAAAAGCCGGTTGAGATATTGCCGGAAACATGGTGATAAAGGTATACATTTATCATGTGGTATTATTATTTTACCGTATTCAGGGTCAAACGTCCACTGTAGAATTACCTAATCGGGGTAGGTTCTTTGGGCACATCCACTTTTTCGCCGGAAACTTTGGCAATGGCATTAAAGCGTTCCGGACAGACGTTAAAGCAGTTCCCGCACTTGACGCATTTATCCTGGTCGACCACGTGCACCAGGCGTTTCGCGCCGGAGATACAGTTTGCCGGGCATTCCCGGGCGCAGATGCCGCAGCCCTGGCATTTATCCGGGAGGATATAGTAGGACAGCAGGTCCGGGCAAACGAGGGCGGAACATTTCTTTTCTTCAATGTGCGCTTTATACTCATCCATAAAATATCTTAAAGTAGTCAATACCGGATTGGGCGCTGTCTGTCCCAGCGCGCAGAGCGAACCCGCTTTGATCTGCTCCCCGAGTTTTTGGAGGGCCGGGATATCTTCCGGGGTACCTTTACCGGCACAGATTCTCCTTAAAATTTCCAACATCTGGAGGGTGCCGACGCGGCAGGGGACGCACTTGCCGCAGGATTCCGCCTGGGTAAATGACAGGAAGTACCGCGCCACGTCAACCATGCAGGTGTGTTCGTCCATGATGACCATGCCGCCGGAGCCCATGATAGCCCCCGCGGCCTGCAGGGCATCGAAGTCCACCGGCAGGTCTAAAGCCGATTCCGGCAAACAGCCGCCGGACGGCCCGCCGATCTGCACCGCCCGGAACTTTTTACCTTCCGGGATGCCGCCGCCGATATCATAGATAATATTGCGGAGTTTAATGCCCATCGGCACTTCTATCAGGCCGCTGTTGGCGATGTTTCCGGTGAGCGCAAAGACGGCTGTCCCTTTGCTTTTCCCGGTGCCGATGGCGGCGTACCAATCCGCACCCCGTGTGATGATGATCGGGATAGAAGCCAGCGATTTTACGTTATTGATCGTTGTAGGTTTACCCCATAAACCGGACTGGGCAGGGTAGGGAGGGCGGGTACGCGGAAAGCCACGCCGGCCTTCGATAGACGCCATCATCGCGGTCTCTTCGCCGCAGACAAAAGCGCCGGCGCCTTCTTTGACATGCACAATAAAGCTGAAATCGGAGCCTAAAATGTTTTTACCCAGGTATCCCGCTTTTTCAGCCTGCTGAATGGCAAGACGTACGCGTTTGACTGCCAGCGGATACTCTTCACGGATGTAAATAAAGCCTTCCGATGCCCCGATGGCGTAAGCCGCTATCGCCAGGCCTTCCAGGACGGAATGGGGGTCGCCTTCCATGGTGCTGCGATCCATAAAAGCCCCGGGGTCGCCTTCATCGGCGTTACAGATCATGTATTTCTGGTCGCCTTTAACGTTGCGGCATAATTCCCATTTCAAGCCGGTAGAAAAACCGGCGCCGCCCCGCCCGCGTAAACCTGATTTCTTGACCTCGGCGATAACCTGTTCCGGTGTCATGGTCTTAAGGACTTTTTTCAGCGCTTCATAGCCGCCGGCGGCGGTGTAATCTTCAATTCTTTCCGGGTTGATATGGCCGCAGTTCCGTAAAATGAGGCGCTGCTGCATGTTGTAGAACTTGATATCTTTATAATGCGGCACGGTCCGGCCGGTAACGGGGTCGGCATAAAAAAGGCGTTCCAGCGGTTTGCCGCCCGGTAAAAGCGAGGCGATTATTTCCGGCGCATCTTTAATGCTTACATGTGTATAAAAAATATCATCCGGTTGAATGATTACCACCGGCCCCTGCTCGCAAAAACCGTGGCAGCCGGTAAAATCTATGTGAATATTGCCCAAACCCTGCGCCGCCGCGGCTTTAGTGAGCGCATCGGTAAGCTCTGTGGATTTACCGGAGACGCAGCCGGTACCCTGGCAGACCAATACTGTATGCTGCGGGTTATTGGTTGAGTTGGGCTCGTTCACTTAAAATCTCCGTTACTTTCCGGGGGGTCATCTTGGCAAAAACTTCATCGTCTATCGTAATGGTCGGCGCCAGGGCGCAAGCCCCGATGCAGGCCACGGTTTCCAGGGTGTATTCCAGGTCCGGCGTAGTTTCTCCGGCTTTAATACCCAGTACCTTTTCCAGTTCCGCCAGCACTTTGCCCGCGCCGCGCACATGGCAGGCGGTGCCGCGGCAGACCCGTATTATCTTTTTGCCCTCCGGCTTCAGTTTAAACCGGGTATAAAAGGTACTGACGCCATAAACGGCACTTACGGGCAGATGCAGGTATTCAGCAATCGCTTTTACCGCCGTTTCCGGTAAATAATGGAAAGCTTTTTGCGTTTCCTGCAGAACCGGGATCAGCTCTTGCCTTTCCGCGGCGTGCCGGGAGAAGATTTCCTTGAGTTTCTCCTGTATTTCACCGTCAGCTACTGCGTTATTATCCGTCACGATCATACCTGGTTCTTATTGCCTCTCTACTACTTATATTATCACCTTGCGGCGTAGAGTAATATAGTTGTTAATATAGCCCGCCGGTTTTCAGGCATGGCTGTACCTTGAAAGGGGATAAAAAGAAAAGGATAAGCGTTTCATAGTTAAATGCTATTGTATAGCATTTTGCCCCAAACTGCCAGTTTAACAATACCCTCGTTTGGGGGTTAAATATCCAGCCAGGAATGAGAGTATAGGGATTCTCCGCTGAGGACCCTGACCGTGCGGGCGTAATTCTGCATATCTTTGGGCAGCAGGGAGATGTCCGGTTTAACCCCGTCCATAACCTGGTAAATAAGGGTAACGATGTCCGGGCGCTGCCCGCGCGCGATGAGCGCAAGCTCGGTATCAAACGCATCAACGATGGCGGAAGAAAGCCCGTGACGCATCAGCATGACCAGAAAAGTACGGTTGAGCCAGCACCGCAGTGGGGCCGGGGCGCCGTTGGAAACGTTGGAAAGGCCCACGGTAGACTTGCAGCCCGGGGCTATTTCCGGCAGCATCGCCATGAATTCCATGCAGGCTTTAACCTGGTTAATTTCCACGGATACCGGCGAGGCGATTGGGTCTATCCAGATTCTTTCGTTAGGGATGCCGGCTTCATTGGCTTTATAGACGAAGTTCACGGTGTGCATGGCTCTTTCATTAACATCACGGGGCATACCATCATTGCTCCACAAAAGCCCGATGACGTCTGCATTGTATTTTTTTGCCAGCGCCAGTCCGCGGTCGATACGGCTGGACTGGAGAGAAACAGAGTTCATTAGTACTTTATTTTTGCAGACTTTCAAACCGGCTTCCATGGCATCCAGGTTAGTCGTATCCAAAGAAAGCATTTTTCCCGTCACAGACTGAATATTTTCGACCACCCATGCCATGAGTTCCGCGCCGCCCTTGCGCGCCGGGCCGATGTTAACATCGATAACGTCCATACCAGCCCACACTTCCGCCATCGCGGTTTCTTTAAGCGGCTGGGCATTTTTTTGCTGTAAAGCCGGGCCGAGGACCGGTGAGATAATATTAAGGTTTTCCCCGATAAGTATCATATTAAACAATAACCAATAACCAAGAGACAATAACCAAATAATATTCAATGACCAAATAACAAATTCCAAACGTTTGTGTTTTGGGTATCGTTATTTGAGATTTGTTTGGTGCTTGTATCTTGTATCTTGGTTATTTCCCCCTTAATCCCTCTTTACGGTTTCCACGCTCTAAGGAAAGCCGGTAGATTGGCGGCTTCTTTGGGCCCCACCTGTATTTCCCACCCGGGCATTTCTTCTTCCAGCGCGGTTTTTTCCGCGGCAATGTAGCCCGGGATAATCAGCTTGCGGTGTTTTATTTTGTCCGTAATCCCGCTCTTTAATATCGCCTGCCCGATGATATCTCCGGAGAATTTCCCCGCCGCCCAGGAAGTGACCACGGAAAGCCCTTCTGTGTCTTTAACGTAGAGATAGCCGGGCATCTTGCTGTTCTCGATCTCCCCGGAGACGATGAAGTAGGTGAGGGAGAAATTGGATGTCACCATCAGCGGCGAGTTTTCATCCGGGTTATTGATCTCATAGATGCCCTGTTTCGTCGCCAGCGGCCGCTGCGGGTCGGTATAAAGATTGAGGCGCGCCACCAGCAGGGGGAAGAGGCTTTCACCTTTAAAATCAGACATGACGATAATGCCGCCGTACTTGGCGATGAACATGGCGGCAATCAGCGGTTCTTTCATCGGGTCGTTCGTCATTTCAGACGCAAAGACGATGGTGGGATAACCCAGGGCGCGGAATTTTTTATTGAGCGCGGCGCTGCGTATGATCACCTGGTCTTCCAGCGCTTTGCGCACCCCGCGCGAACCCGGATCGATGACGATTTCTTTAATACCGGCGGCATTCAGTCTTTGGGTTAAAGCCGCCAGCTCTTCCAAACCGTTGGCTTTAGCGGCCACCGGGCAATTGACTTCTTTGGCCAGCGTTGCAACGGCTTCGGCGTTTTCTTTGGTGGCGGCATAGAGAAGGGGTTTAATTTCCGCGCAGGCTCTTGCGCCGGCGGCGAGTATTTCAACATTATCACTGATAAGAATGATATTAACATCACCGGCGGCTTTGATTTTAGCAGCCAGCGCGGCGAATTTGGCGGCATCACCCGTCTCTGATTTTAAGGCGACGAGATTGGCGCGCAGCGTCACGCCGACCCTGCCGGCATCGTCCTCGCGCGAGACCGAAGCGAAACCCGTCATCGAACGAATCATGCGGCGTGATCTCCGTTATCTGTCGAAGCGATCGCAGCCTGGTCGGTGATCTACCGACGCCTGATCAGGGTCCAGCCAGTTCTCAGCTGCCCGGCCTACGCTTCGGGAGTCAGCGCGGCGTCCAGGCTCCGGCGGCCGGCAACCAACTGCATCGCATACAGCTTGGCGTACGCGCCCCCTGGCCTGGCAAGCAGCTCGTCGTGGCGGCCCATCTCCACCACGCGGCCGCGCTCCATGACCACGATGAGATT
>Ga0105104_10003611_pt1 | contig 10966 bp, 11 predicted proteins | sample PPLLaktember2015_3_FD_87034 | JGI IMG/M metagenome (GOLD analysis project Ga0105104, IMG submission 87034) | Freshwater sediment microbial communities from Prairie Pothole Lake near Jamestown, North Dakota, USA - PPLs Lake P7 Core (6) Depth... | ecosystem: Environmental > Aquatic > Freshwater >... | reverse complement strand
CATCAAAAAGCTTTCAGTCCCCCGGGCTTCTGCCATGGGGAGGAGACTGAACCTCCTTCCTCTGTAAATTCACAAGACCAGGTAATTATAGTACAGATGTTCTAGATTGCAATACGGCGTATCACCCGCTCAAGCCGCAAATGGATTAAAGTTTGTCCCGCGATCATAATAATCTTCGTTTTCCACGCGCTTGAGAGCACCGACAGCAGCATAGGTAACCGGCGTCATGAGCGCCTCCACCCCGCATTTGAACAGGTAATTCGTCAACATCAGAGTCAGGAATAAGCTCCACGGGAAAACGCCGAACGCGGAGGCAATAACAACGAAGATGAGCGTATCGACAAACTCACCGATCAATGTGCTGCTGATCGTGCGCATCCACAGCCAGCGACCGTTCGTCAGGATCTTCATCTTCGCCAGGGTGAACGAGTTGGTGAACTCCCCTGTCCAGTAACCAGTCAGGCTTGCCAGCACGATCCCGCCAGTGCTCATCCCGCCCAAGATCGCGTCATACGCGGCGTCGCCTGCGTAGCCCTGCCAGGTCACTTCGCCGGGCATCGCCCGAACGATCCAGAAGATGAACGCGCTCAACGCCAGGCAGGCAAAGCCGGCCCAGATCACGCGCCGCGAACGTTTGTAACCGTACACCTCGGTGAGAATATCGCCAAAGATATAGCTGATCGGAAAAAGAAGTGTCCCGGCGTCGAAAGCCAGCGGCACGCCGAACAGGCTAAAGCCCCAATCCACGATCTTGGCGGAGGAAGCGATATTGCTGATAACCAGCACCGTCACAAAGACAGCCATGATCAGGTCAAAGAAGCGGTATTGTTTCATGGCACTATCCTGTAACCGCCGTGTTTTGTACTTTTTCGATCATCCTGCAAAAGGAACACAGATCCTCTGTGGACGTCGGCTGGCCACATTTGGGACAGGAGTGCAGGTGCGCTCTTTCCACGTTGTTCTCGATAAACAGGTCGCCGCGCTTTCTGGCTTCCAGAAACCGCAGGTAAAAGGTGAGCTTTGCACCCGGGCGCTTCGTTTCAAGCTGGTTGAGCAATTCCTTGTAGTAAATGGATTGCGATCCTTCTGCGAATGGGCATTCTTCATAAATATATTCGATGCCGCGCGCCAGCGAATACGCCGTCATCTCGCGCTCATAGAAGCGGCACAACGGCTTGACCTTGCGCGCCAGCCCATCCGAGGCCGGCAGGACCGGTCCCTGGCGCAGGAGATATTCACTCGACCAGGACAATGTGTTTCCGAATAGTACGGCCGCCTCATCGTCGAGGTTGTGGCCCGTCGCAAGCACATCATACCCAAGGTCGCGCGCGATGCGGTTCATCTCGTGGCGTTTCGCCAATCCGCACACGGCGCACGGCTTGCCATACCCGCGATGGGAGACTTCCGCAAGCACGGGGATGGGCTGTCCATATTCCTTTTCGATATCCACAACATGCAGCTTCAGGTTGTGTTCGTTCGCAAATTTTTCAGCCAGCCGCTGCGACTCATGTGAATAGCTTATCCCGCCATCGATCCCCAGGCCGAGATAAAGACCATCTGCCTGATAACCAAGTCGGTTGAGGATATCCCAGAGCGCCAGCGAATCCTTGCCGCCTGACACGGCAACCAGGATCTTCTCCGCGTGCGTGAACATCTCATATTTTTTGATAAAGCGCTCGGTCTGCTCGGGCACCCATTCCAGGTAATGCTCCTTGCATAAAGCGAGTTTGTGCTGGCGCATATTGACCGAGGCTTTTTCGCCACATTTACGACATTTCACAGCCGACACCCTCGGGAATCGGAATTCGTTATTCGGGATTCGGACACGATTCCCGAGTCTCGAGTCGCAATTCCCATCCCTCCCGAAATCACCGCGATCAATTTGACCACGTCGCCATCTTTCAAGATCTCGTCGTCCAGGATCATCTCTCCGTCACAGGTCGCGATGACCGACTCGGGCACGATATTGATCTTCTGCAAAGCAGAGAGCAATGTCATCCCAGGCTTTACTTCATATTCCTTTTCACGCAAGATTAATCTGACCAAAATTACTCCTTATTCGAAGCATTCTACCACTCGTCTCAACTTCGGGCAAAAGCCCGGAAAATCGCTTTCCGGCTACGAACCCTCCCCAGCAGGCTCAGAATCAGCCGGATTTCCCTCTTGTGGCTTGACAGTAACCCCTTGTACTTGTACGATTGAATCATGCGTATCGGAATGATGGTGGATGCCTACAAACCATATATAAGTGGTGTAACCAATTACGTCTCTTTAAATAAACGGGCTCTCGAAAATGCAGGGCACGAAGTTTATGTATTTACCTTTGGCGATCCTGAGTATCAGGATGATGAACCGCGCGTCATCCGCAGCCGGGCACTGCCGCTTGCGGATACAGGTTTTTACCTTTCCCTGCGCCACAAGACCAAACACAAGAAACTGCTGCAAACAATGGATGTGGTCCACGTGCACCATCCGTTTCTAAGCGGACGGCTGGCGCTGAACTATTGCCGGTCTGCGAAGATCCCGATCGTCTTCACCAATCACTCCCGCTACGACCTGCTGGCACAAGCCTACCTGCCCATGATGCCTGATGAAATGAGTCACGGCCTGCTCCAGGCATATTTGCCCGACTTTTGCGAAGCGGTCGATCTGGTCATTTCGCCGTCAGCGGGCATGGTGAAGATCCTGCGCGAGTTTGAAGTAAAGAGTCATATCGAGGTCATTCCAAACGGTGTCGACCTGCGTCAGTTCTACCAGGCAGAGCCATTCCCCCGCTCTCGATTTGGCTTCAAAGATCAGGATATACTACTGGTTTATGCGGGCCGGGTTGCACCTGAAAAAAACATTAGTTTCCTATTGCAGTCATTTGCAGGGATTGCACAACTGATCCCCAATATTTATCTATTGATCGTAGGCGGTGGCAAGAGACAATTCGAGGAGGAGCTCCAGGAGTTGATTGTCCAATTGGGGATTGCCAGCCGGGTGCACAGCACCGGGATGAGTGCCTACGAGGACATTCCTTCCTACCTGGCGATGGGCGACATCTTCGTCACCACCTCCGTCGCAGAGACATTTGGGATGACCACTGTCGAAGCCATGAGCGTGGGTCTGCCGATCATGGGCATCCACTCGGCGGGCACAAGTGATATCGTCGAAGATGGCAAGACAGGCTTCCTCTCCACCGAGGATGTAGCTGCTTTTACCGCCAAACTGACTTATCTCTGCCTGCATTCCAGCCTGCGGAAGGCAATGGGCAGCGCCGCGCGCGAGGCTTCAAAGCAATATGATATCGAACGCACAACAAAGATTCTGCTGGGGCACTACATACGTCTGATGCAAAGCACGAAGCCATTGAAGAAAAGCCTGGATGAACGCCTGATGAGCGTCCTTGAAGAGTTCATGAAATGAAACACAACCAACGCATCGGCAAATGGGGCGAAGAGGCAGTCGCCGCGTATCTGGCAGGGCGCGGCTATGAAGTCATTGCGCGCAACGCACGAACACCTTACGGTGAGATCGACATCGTTGCAAAGCAGGCTGACATTATGATCTTTGTCGAAGTCAAAACGCGCACATCGAACAAGATGGGCCTGCCCGAAGATTCAGTCAACCTGCGCAAGCAAGCGCACATGATCGCCTGCGCTGAACATTACGCCGCGGAGAATGCCATCAATCACTGGCAGATCGACGTGGTCGCGGTGGAGGGAAAAGCAGGCTTGGAGCCGAAGATCACGCATTTCGAGAATGCCATCCAGTAAACTTCCTCTCGTCCTGCTCGTAGGACCCACGGCCGTCGGCAAGACGGAGCTTGCCATTCAGCTCGCAGAGCGGCTGAACGGCGAGATCGTCTCGGCGGATTCGCGTATCTTCTATCGCGGCATGGACATTGGGACCGCCAAACCTACGCGGGAGGAGCAGAGGCGCGTTCCCCACCACCTGATCGACATTGCCGACCCGGATGAAATCCTGAGTCTGGCTGTCTTCCAACAGAAAGCACACGAGGCGATCGCAGCTATTCATACACGCAATAAAATTCCGTTCTTGGTGGGAGGGACCGGACAATACGTTCGCGCGGTCACAGAAGGCTGGAATCCTCCTGAAGTTAAACCTGATGAGAGGTTGAGGGATGAATTAGGAAAGCTAAAGGATAAAAAAGGCATATATTGGCTACGCGAAAAGCTTAAGGCGCTTGACCCCGAAGCCGCGCAGAAAATTGACCCTCGCAATTTCAGGCGCACGATCCGCGCCCTGGAAGTCATCCTGACCACAGGCAGGAGATTTTCCGAGCAGCGCGGTCAGAGCGAGCCCCCTTATCGCCTCATCACGATTGGGTTAGCACGTCCACGACCGGAGTTATATGAACGCGTCGATCAGCGTATCGAAGGGATGTTTGCCAATGGCTTTTTGGACGAAGTGAAAAGCCTTTTGGGGCGCGGCTACTCCCCCTCCCTGCCGACGATGTCCGCGATCGGGTACCGGGAGTGCATCCGGGTGGTCAACGGCCAATTAAACGAGGAGCAGGCCAAGGCTGAGATCCGACACGCAACCCGGGTCTTTGTCCGCAGGCAGGCGAACTGGTTCAAGGAGTCCGATCCAAAGATCAAGTGGTTTAACGTCGAAGAGGGAATTGTTGAAGAGATAGATGCTTACATCCGCAATTCATTGTTATCCTTCGCCGCCAACGGCGAAGGGAGCCAGTAAAACCATCCATCGGTTGGTTGACTTTTGATTCTTCCTTGTATATACTGAGAACAATCAGAGAAGGAGGAGGTATCATGAACAACCGTCCATGGCTTGTTCACTATGACAAGGGGATCCCACAGACAATAGAATATCCGGAGGCGCCGTTATTTTATTTTTTGGAGGAGGCGGCGCGCAAATATCCTGACCGCGCCTGTACGATTTTCAAGGGTGCGGTCATTTCATATAAGGAGATGAACGCGCTGACCGATCACATGGCTGCCGCCCTGGTGGAGATGGGCGTGAAGAAAGGCGATCGGGTGGGAATCTTCATGCCCAATACGCCGCAATTCGTCATTGCGTATTTCGGTATTCTCAAAGCGGGCGGTGTTGTCGTGGCCGTCAACCCGACCTACCCTCCTGATGAAGTCCTCATCCCGGTCAACGACGCAAACATCGAGATCATGTTCACGTTGACGCGCTTCTACAATGTTTTGAAGTCCGTCCGTGAAAGGTCAAAGCTCAAGAGGATCATCGTCTCCAACATCAAAGAGGCTTTACCACCCATTATGGGTTTGTTATTCACTTTATTGAAAGAAAAAAAGGAGGGTCATCACCTCGATGCGCTGGCGGACGGCGATCTATGGATGAAGGACTTGTTGAAGAAGCATGAGAATTCACCCAGGCCCAATATTGAAGTTACCCCCGATGATGTGGCGCTCTTCCAGTATTCCGGCGGGACCACCGGTGTTCCTAAAGGCGCGGTTGCGCTTCATAGAAATGTAGTGGCAAATACCCGCCAAATGCGAGCCTGGTTTGTGAATTCGGAAGACGGAAAAGAAGTGTACCTGATGGGGATCCCGCTTTTCCACGTCTATGGAATGGTCGCAGGAATGAGCGTCGCCATGGCAATGGGAGCCAGCATGGTGATGGTGCCGAACGCACGCGACCTGAAAGACGTGCTCGAAAATATCAGCAAATACAAAGCAACGATTTTCCCCGGCGTCCCATTGCTTTACAACGGGATCAACAATCACCCGGATGTCAAAGCCGGGAAGTACGACCTCTCCTCGATCAAGGCCTGCATTTCCGGTTCCGCACCGCTCATGCGTGAGACCAAGGAGGAATTCGAACGATTGACCGGCGGTAAAGTATTCGAGGGCTACGGTCTCTCTGAAGCGCCGACCGCGACACACTGCAATCCGCTCAATGGCGTAAACAAGACCGGCTCCATCGGATTGCCGTTCCCGGATGTGGAGGCAAAGATCATCAGCCTGGACGACGGGGAAACGGAAATGCCCCAGGGCGACATCGGCGAACTCGTTATTCACGGACCCCAGGTAATGAAGGGTTACCACAATATGCCCACCGAGACAGCCAACACACTGCGCCAGCTGAAAGACGGCAAAACCTGGCTGTTCACCGGCGACATCGCCCGCATGGACGAAGACGGCTATTTCTACATCGTTGACCGCAAGAAGGAACTCATCAAGCCCGGTGGTTTCCAGGTTTGGCCGCGCGAAGTGGAGGAAGCGATCGCTTCCCATCCCAAGGTCCTGGAAGTAGGTGTGGGCGGTATTCCTGACCCGAATCGTGGGGAGACTGTGAAGGCCTGGATCGTAGTGAAACCGGGCGAGACTCTAACCGTCGAGGAACTCAAGGCACATTGCAAGGAACATCTTGCACCCTACAAGGTTCCTTCTCATTATGAATTCAGAAACGAACTGCCGAAGACGACCGTCGGAAAAATTCTGAGACGTGAATTGATCAGGCAGCACAAGGAAGGCGTCCCCCAATAGGCAAGTCAAAGCAATCGAAATGAAAAGAGAGCCATCCGAATCTGGATGGCTCTCTTCATTAACCGTGTATTTTCTAGGCGCCCATGCCAATGACCTGCGGCGTGCCACTCTTCTTTGGAGTGGGGGGCGGGAAGATAGCTTCAAACTCATCGCGTGTGAGCGTTTCCACTTCGAGCAATCTCTGCGCGACCGCATCCAGCCGGTCACGGTACTTGGTCAGCAGCTTCTTCGTGAGCTGATAAGCATCATCCACCATCCTGCGAACTTCGGAATCGATCTTCTCGGCAATGGCTTCAGAATAATCACGCTGTTCAGAGATCTCACGTCCGAGGAAGATCAGTTCCTCTTTTTGGCCATAAGTCATCAATCCCATTTCACTGGACATGCCCATGCGGGTGACCATCATACGCGCCACCTGCGTGACGCGCTCGATATCATTCGAGGCACCCGAAGTAATGTCATCGAAAACCAGTTCTTCGGCAACGCGTCCACCTAAAAGGCCGGCGAGCGAAGCAACCATCTTCTTGCGCGAAGTCAGGATGCGGTCATCCTCGGGCCGGTACCACGTGAGTCCGCCTGCCTGGCCACGGCCAACAATGGTGATCTTTTGAACGGGATCCGCTTCGGGGATGGCATTCATCACCACTGCGTGACCGGCCTCATGATAGGCAATGATGCGCTTCTCTTCATCCGAGATCAGACGGGATTTGCGTTCGGGTCCCATGACGACGCGCTCGATCGCCTCTTCAAGGTCAGTCTGACCGATAGATTTCTTATTACGACGGGCTGCCAGGATCGCAGCTTCATTGACCAGGTTCTCAAGGTCCGCACCGACAAAACCAGGCGTACCGCGCGCCAGGGAAGCAAGATCAACACTGGGTTCCAGTGGCTTGCCCTTGACGTGAACCTTCAGGATCGCCTCGCGACCTTTCATATCGGGGCGGTCGAGTGTGACACGGCGGTCAAAACGACCGGGGCGCAACAGCGCCGGATCGAGGATATCGGGCCGGTTCGTGGCAGCGATGATGATAATGTTCGTATCCGTGTCAAAACCATCCATCTCCACCAGCATCTGGTTGAGGGTTTGCTCCCGTTCATCATGCGAACCACCCAGCCCGGCACCGCGCTGACGACCTACTGCGTCGATTTCATCCACGAAGACAATACATGGAGAATGGCGCTTGGCCTGATCGAACAGGTCACGGACGCGACTAGCGCCGACACCCACGAACATTTCGACGAATTCGGAACCGGAAATCGAGAAGAATGGCACCCCCGCTTCTCCGGAGACCGCTTTTGCCAAAAGGGTTTTACCGGTGCCTGGAGGACCTACAAGAAGCACACCTTTGGGAATACGTGCACCCAGTTGAATGAACTTCTGAGGTTCCTTCAGGAACTCAACCACCTCCGCCAGTTCCTGCTTGGATTCCTCCACGCCGGCGACATCCTGGAATGTGACCGTGGGGTGCTCGCCACTGAACATGCGTGCCCGGGATTTTCCAAATGACATGGCAGCGTTATTGCTGCCCTGCGCCTGCCGGAAAATAAACCACAAAACGCCCAACATAAACAGTATCGGCAGGATATACAGTGCGCCGCTGACGATCCCAGCCCACTGGGAAGGTGGTTTCACTTCAATTGTTATGTCGTTCTCAGGAGAAAGTTGTTCAGGCGTCACACCCAGCGCAAGCAATTGCGCAACGAGCGTCGAATCGGTTTCCTTGTACGATTCCACTCCCTCTGCGTCACCACCTTCTTTATAAATGACATGCAGGTTATTGTTATCTTCAATGACCACACGGGCGACCTTGCCCGCTTTAATATCACGCGCAATCTGGTTGATTGTCAGCGAGTCTTGCGTATTCGACTCCCGCTGTACAGCCATGACAACCATGGCGACTGCCGCAATAATCAACAATAAGGTTACCACAAACGACTGATTTCTAGGATTCACTCTGCCTCCAAATCATAATTCCAAGGAAGATTATACCAACATGAGCATGCCAGGAATAGCCCATTAGAAAATCTTATATATTTCTCTAATATATCCTTTTTGGTGGTCTGGACGTGGAAAATTGGGCTACTCTTACCCAATCATTAGTTCCACCGGGCAGTGGTCCGAGCCCAGAACCTCCTCATGGATGACGACATCCTGCACGAGCGGGACCAGCGCCTCGGAGACGAGAAAATAGTCAAGACGCCAGCCCACCCGACGTTCACGAGCCGTGGAACGGTATGTCCACCAGGTGTATTGGGCCCGATCCGGGTATAGGCGGCGGTAGACGTCCACGAAGCCGTGATCGAGGAACTTCTGCACCCAGGCACGTTCCTCCGGCAGAAATCCGGAGGTTCTTTGATTTTGTTTAGGGTTTTTCAGGTCAATGGGCATGTGAGCTGTGTTGAAATCCCCGGTCAAGATGAGATTCTCACCCCGAGCATGCAATCCGTCGCAGAGAGCCAGCAGATGGGCGTAAAAATCCAGTTTATAGTCCACGCGGTCCCGGCCGCGCTGTCCACTCGGGAAGTAAACGTTGAATAAACGGAATCCGGGATGAAGCGTGGAAATGAGGCGTCCCTCGATATCAAAGAGCGGCGCATTTATACCGAGGCGCGACTCAAGGCAGGAACCCCGTAAAAACGTCGCCACCCCGCTATAGCCCAGTCTTTCAGCAGGATTCCAAATGACCTCATAGCCGGGAAAATCAAGCTGTTCCGCTTTGAGTTGCTCAGGCCGGACTTTGATCTCCTGCAAACACAAAACATCGGGTTGTTGTTTCCAAACCCACGCTAATGCATTCCTGCCAAGCGCCGCACGCAGGCCATTGACGTTCCACGTTATTATCTTCATTAGGATGACTTTATGGTAAACTTCACACAGGTGACATGATGAATGCAAAACTCAAGTGCATCCTGTGCGTTGAAGACGAACCTGAGATGATTGACCTGATTCGATTAATCCTGGGTCGCCGCGGGTTTGAAGTGAAAGGCGCGAATGGCGGGGTGGAGGGGTTGAAAATGGTCCGTCAGGAAATGCCCGATCTTGTTTTGCTCGATCTGATGATGCCTGACATGGACGGTTGGGAAGTATACCAGCAAATGAAAGCTGACGAAAAAACGAAGAACATTCCTGTCATCGTCGTCACGGCAAAGGCGCAGAGCATTGACAAGGTCCTCGGCCTGCACATCGCCAAGGTGGACGACTACATCGCCAAACCGTTCAGCCCTCAGGACTTGATGAACAGCGTCGAACGAATCCTCAACAAAACCAAAGCATAAACGAGGCGACCGTCAGATACGGACGCCTCGTTTTGAATTCAGATATGCCGAAAACCATCGCGATCAAAAATAAGAATAGGACAATCAAGGGGGAGTTGTCTATTAAATATTGTGACACCTTTTTTACGCAGCTGCGGGGATTGACATTTCGCTCCCGCCTCGCGCGTGACGAGGGCCTGCTCCTGGTCGGAGGGCGCGATTCACGCATCGACTCTTCCATCCACATGTTCTTTGTGTCATTTGACCTGGCTGTGATCTGGATCAATTCCAATATGCAGGTGGTGGATAAGGTGCTTGCCAAATCGTGGAGGCCGGCTTACTTTTCAAAACGACCTGCCAGATACGTACTGGAGATCCATCCCGAACGCTGGGGTGATTTTGAAATTGGGGATGGAGTAGAATTCAAGGATGTTTAAACGCCTCTCTGCTTTTTTACTTTTCGTACTTGTTTTGAGTTTTACCATCCAGCCTGTCTCGGCACAGGCCAGCGGACCTGTGTATATCGTGCAATCGGGCGATACACTTGTGGATATCGCAGATTTTTTCAATCTGACGCTCGATGAATTGACGGCAGCAAATCCTGCCGTTGACCCAAACTTTCTGGCGGTGGGACAACAACTGGTCATCCCCGGGCTGGAAGGTGTGACGGGCATATTGGAAAGGGAAATCATTCCCTTTGGCGATAACCTTCGCAGCCTCAGGAGACGTACGCAGGTATCCGATGAACTGCTGGTGAGATTGAACCGCCTGGTCAGCCCTACGGAACTATATGTGGGCGCCAGCTTTATTATTCCCACCCAGGAACAGCAGGAACCGTTGAGGACGCGCATCACTGCTTCAAGCGGTGAATCCCTGCTTGAGCTCGCCGTCAAACAAGGCAGCGACCCGTGGACACTGGCTTCCGTCAACAAACTCGATGGCACTTGGGATGCTTTACCTGGTGATATTTTGTACTCTCCCACCGGAACCAGTGAAGGAAATGCCAGTGGTTTGTCATCCGCCTTTTTGAGCGCAACGATCGAGCCTCTGCCGCTGGTACAGGGCAGCACCGAAGTGATCCGCGTGAGAGTGCAGGAAGGTGCTTCCCTCTCCGGGGCGCTTATCGATATGCCGCTGCACTTTTTTCAGGAGAATGCCGAACAGGTCGCATTGCAGGGGATTCACGCCTTGAAGGAACCGGGGGTATATCCCTTTCTTATAGAAGCAACATT
>Ga0105104_10003610_pt1 | contig 10966 bp, 9 predicted proteins | sample PPLLaktember2015_3_FD_87034 | JGI IMG/M metagenome (GOLD analysis project Ga0105104, IMG submission 87034) | Freshwater sediment microbial communities from Prairie Pothole Lake near Jamestown, North Dakota, USA - PPLs Lake P7 Core (6) Depth... | ecosystem: Environmental > Aquatic > Freshwater >... | reverse complement strand
GGGTCGCGAAGGATGGGCAAGCCGCGCCGCCCGATGTCGCCGGAAAAGACCAGCCGCCGGCGTTTGCCGTGTTCCGAGATGTCGAGGCAGATCCCGGCCGCGCCGAGGATGTGGCCGGCTTCGAAGAACGCCGCCTGGACGCCCGGGACGACCTCGAACGCTTCGTCGTAGGCATGCCCAGTCAGGAGCGGCAACACGGCTTCCGCGTCGGGCGTCGTGTACAGCGGCTCCACCGGAGGCTTGCCGCGCCGGGCGTTGCGCTTGCTGACATACGCCGCGTCGCTTTCCTGGATGTGGGCCGAGTCGAGCAAAACCAGTTTCAGCAGGCCGCCCGTCGCTTCGGTGACGTGGATCGGGCCGGGGTAGCCGTTCTTCACCAGGTTCGGCAGATTGCCGCTGTGATCGATGTGAGCGTGCGAAAGCAGCATCGCGTCGACTTTGCGCGGATTGAACGGCAGGCTGCGGTTGCGCTCGAAGCTTTCCGCGCGGCGGCCCGGATACAACCCGCACTCCAGCAGGATCCGTTTGCCGTTTATCTCGAGCAGGTACTGCGAACCGGTGACGGTTTGGGCCGCTCCATGAAAGTGAATCCGCATGCATCGCTCCTTAGGAGGTGGGGGAATTAACCCGGGCCAGGATTTCCTCGCCATATTTTCCGAGCCGGTAAGGCCCCACGCCGGAGATCTCGCCCAGTTCGGCGAGCGTGCGCGGAGCCTGGCGCGCGATCCGGTACATCGCATCCCGGCACAGAATCACGTCGGATTCGACGCCTCGCGCCTCGGCCCGCTGTTTGCGCCATTTGCGGATCGCTTCCAGGCGCGCTTGCGCCTGTTCGTCCATGTGGCCGTTGCGCACCGGAACGGGCGGTTTGCGCCGCTTCCCTTGTTCCACCGCCTGAAGCAGGACCCGCCCCCACCGGCCGGCGACCCTTTCGGGAATGCCGCTCCCGATCAGTTCCTGCAGCGTGGCCGGCGCGGTTTGCGCCAGGCGGATCATCGACTCGCCGGAAAGCACGTGGAAGGGCGGCCGGTCTATCCGCCGGGCTTCCTGTTCCCGCCATTCATGGAGCGAGAGCAGGATCGCCCGTTGGGGCGGGGGCAGTTCATATACGCCGCGCAGTTTCCAGAACGGATTGCCTTCCGGTTCGGTGGGCTCCAGATCCGGGATGGACTCCAGCCGCAGGAACTCGTCGCGCAGTTCCGCTTCCAATCCCGCGGCTTCGATTAATTCCCCCAGGCGGTCGCGCAGCGCGGGCAGATAGTGCGTATCCAGCCGGGCGTATTCGAGCATCCGCTCCGAAAGCGGCCGGATCCCCCAATTCGCGCGCTGCATCGGCTTGTCGAGGGTGATCCCGAACTCGCGCGCCAACAGCGCGTTCAATCCGCATTCCTTGCTGCCAAGCGATCGCGAGGCGGCGTGCGTATCGAACAACCCCCGCACCCGGAAACCGAAATCCCGGCGCAGGCACAACAGGTCGTATTCCGCGGCGTGGAAAATTTTCTCGATGTTTGGATCTTCGAAGAATTCCTTGAGGGGGGAGAGGTCCGCGTGCACCAGCGGATCGATCAGGTGATCCCGGCCGGGGGAGGAGATTTGTATCAGGCAGACCCGTTCGCGGTAGGCGTGCAGGCTGTTGGATTCGGTATCCACCCCCGCGCGGAGAACTCCGCGCAGATCCTCGGCCAGCGCTTGCAGGCTTGCGGCATCACGGATGTAGCGGGGCGGATCCAGCTCCGGCATGGCGGTTATTATACGCCGGGTTGGGAAGGCTCTTGGCGGCTGGAGCGGAACGGATCGCTCAGGCGGGCCGGTTCCGGATAACGCGCGCCGCGGCATACAGCGTCAGCCCGCACAGCGCGAAGCCGAAGAGGGTGAAGGGCATTTGCCAGACGAGGTTGTTCATGAACGTGTGGACGTAGGAGTGCGCCTTGAAAATTACCAGCCAGGATAGCGGCGCGAGCAGTGAAAACCAGACCGCCGCGATCAACGCCAAGCCCGAGGCGCGCATTCCGGCTGCCTGCTTCGATCGTAAGCAGAAGACCAAGGCGACCGACATCACCGCAAACAGGAGGATAAGGTACAGGTATCGGAATTGAAATACGAAATTGGCGATGAAATCGTTCGGGGCTTTTATGTAGTAATTAAGATCCAGATAAATCTCTCTGAGGTAATACGCCACCACATCCAGAGCGTTTGCGTTCAGGGATGCCGCATAATCCGGCGGAAAGAGGTTCGGATCGGCGTAGGATCTCCGCAGAAGGGAATAGATTATATGATCGACGCCCTTGGCGAAGCTGCCGTCCACGGCGGCAATCTGGAAGCATAGGACAGTCATGCTGGCAAGGATCGCCGTCACCGAGGCCGCCATGGCAACCAGCAAGCCGGAGAGGAAAGGCTTCCATCCGGTTTTATCCCGAAAGGAAAAATATACCAGGGGAACCGCCATCATGACCAGCGTCGTGGTGATGTACTCGTACCCGTTAAAAAAGCATTTACTCAGAACCGCCAGGAAGACAACCAGCCCGAATCGGACCGGGTTGAGTTTTGACGGCCGGGCGCTTCCAAGGAAATAGAGGACGATCAGCATCGGCAGGAAGAAAGCCCAAATTGACCACCAGAGGTTTTTCCCAAAGAGTGTCAGCCATTGCGATAAGGCGGTTCCAACCAAGGCGGCCACTCCCGCCGCGAGTCCGAATTCGCCGGTAATCCATAAGAAGATCAGCGAGAGAATTGCCGCGGAGAGCAGCGAAGTCAATCCGTGGAAAAAAGACAGCTTATCCAGGGAGGACCACGGAAGAATCTCGTTCAACAGGCCGAACAGCATTCCCTGCCCGCCGGTTTGGGATTTGTACGCGGTGTAGGACTCAAAGGGGAGGGATTCCAGGTAGGCTTTGTATTGAAACCGGTAGTTGGCGTGTTCCGTATCGGGAGGAGTGGAATCCGGGCCGGTCAGGCCGGTCAGTCCGCCGGCCGAGAACAATCCATCCGATTCCGTTTTCAAAATCCTCCCGACTATAAAACTCTCCACCCCGATCTGGTAGGTATCAAAGGAATCCTGTTCCGCCGCGCGCCATAGGTTTTGGGAAAACCCGAAGAACAGGATCGCGGTGGAGGCCAGGAAAAAAGCGAACGACCGGAGTTTATGGGTACCGGGTGAAAGCATAGGGTTTGGCATTCTACGAATGATCAGCCGGTTGGATCAGGCCGAGGGCTGCCCCAGCCGGACGCGTTCTTGGTCCACGATTTCCGGCAGGAGCTTGCGAAAGAGCGGCTTCGGTTCGGCCAACGGCTGCCCGGCCGCGAGCCGGCTCGGTTCCCACTTCCCGACTGCGCCGGCGGGGTCGTACGTCAGGACGGGCCGCGAACCGAGTGAATCCGTGCGCTCCTCGACCTTCTGCGCGCCGAACATCCGGCCGCTGTGCCCGAATCCGGTGTGCAGCACTTCCGCGGAAAACGGGATGACCGGAGCGAGCAGCGTCTTCAGGGAGTCGATGACGCGCAGCCCGGTGAAGATCGTCTTCGCCGCCCCGGCCGGATCCGATTTGATCTGGAACCAGGGCGCCTGCTGGTCCAGGTAGCGGTTGGCTTCGCCGGCCAGCGCCATCGCCTCGTTGAGCGCGGCCCGCAACTGAACCGCTTCGTACAGGCCGCCGACGGCGTTGAAAGCCTGGTCGGCCTTGACCAGCAGTTCGTTGTCTTCCGGGCGCAGTTCACCCGGATCCGGCACGCGCCCGTCCCAGTTGCGGTAGGCGAAAGTCAGCACGCGGTTGGCGAGATTTCCCCAGGTGGCGACCAGTTCGTCGTTGTTGCGCCGCAGGAAATCGCCCCAATCCCAGTCGGTATCGCGGGATTCGGGCATGTTGACGGTCAGGTAGTAGCGGACCGGGTCCGGGCCGTAGCGCTCGACCGCATCCAATCCCCACACCGCCCAATTCCGGGAGCCGCTGATTTTCTTGCCCTCCAGATTCATGAATTCATTGGCGGGCACATCCGTGGGGAGGTTGAGCGTCCCGTCCTTCCCGCCGGCATACAGCTTCGACGTCCCGATCAGCTGCGCCGGCCAGATCACGGCGTGAAAGGGGATGTTATCCTTCCCGATGAAATAATTGGTGATCGCCTGCGGGTCGTACCACCAATCCTTCCAGGCCTCGGGCGTGCCCCGGCTTTTGGCCCACTCGAGCGAGGCCGAGAGATAGCCGATCACCGCCTCGAACCAGACGTACAGCCTTTTTTCGTCCCAGCCGGATTCCGGCAGCGGGATGCCCCAATCCAGATCGCGGGTGATCGGCCGCCCGTGCAATCCTTCTTCGATCATGTTGCGTGCGAAGCGCAGGACGTTCGGGCGCCAGTGTTCCTTACCGGTTGAAAGGAACTTTACGAGGGCGGGGGAGAGTTTGGCCAGATCCAGAAAGAAATGCTCGGTTTCGCGGATGATCGGGGTGGAGCCGTCGGTGCGGCTGCGCGGATTAATCAGCTGAGTCGCGTCCAGAAGGTTGCCGCACCGGTCGCACTGGTCGCCGCGCGCGTTCGGGTAGTGGCAGAGGTAGCACTCGCCCTCCACATAACGGTCCGGGAGGAAGCGCTTCTCCTTTTCGGAATACATCACCGATTGTTTCTCGCGGTAGAGGTACCCGTTGGCTTGCAGCGCGCGGAAAATATCCTGGGCCACCTGGAAGTGATTTTCCGTATGGGTGCTGGTGAACAGGTCGTAGGTCAGGCCGGTTTTCTGGAACAGGTCTATGAACCGGCTGTGATAGCGCTGATAGATTTTTTCCGGTGTCGTATGTTCCGCATCGGCGCGGACCGTGATCGGAGTCCCGTGGCTGTCGGTGCCGGAAACCATCAGCACCCGGTTGCCCTTCAGGCGGTGGTAGCGGGCGAAGATATCCGCCGGCAGGTAGGAGCCGGTGACATTGCCGACATGGATATCGGCGTTGGCGTACGGCCACGCGACGGCGACGAGGACGTTTTTCATCGTGGGTTACTCCGCGGAAGGCATCGGCTTGGAATTCGCGGAGTATAACATCCGGGGCCGGAAATATGAAATTCCGTCCGCGGAGTCGGGTTGTGGGGGGCGGCGCGGCTGTCATCCCCGGCGGCGCAGGAGGCTGCGGAGGAAATAGCGGATTGAGAAAAACGTACGCGCCCGGGCGCGCCGATCATTTATAATTGGCCAATCCGCTCCGCGGGGGCGCAGGAAGGGATGCCGCCCATGATTGCTTACAGTATCCGCAGACTGCTGATTTTGCCGGTCACGTTGTTCGGGATGAGCGTGATCATTTTCCTGTTCCTGCAAATCCTCGGCCCGGAAACCCGCGCCTCCTTTTACATGAAGCAGGTCCCCCGAAATCCGGCGGCGCTCGAGGGGATCATCACGCGCTATGGATTCCGGGATCCGATCACGGTGCAGTACTGGCAATGGCTGTTTGGAAAGCCCGATGCGGAGACGGGTGCCGCAGAAGGCGGATTGCTCCGGGGGAACCTTGGTTTCTCCCGGTTCGGGGGAGAACCGGTCTCAGGGCTCATCCTGGCGCGTTTCCCGGCCACGCTGGAGCTCACGCTTTTCGCGCTGATACCGATCCTGCTCATCGGAATATCTCTGGGAATTCAATCCGCGGTCAACCATAACCGCTGGGTGGACCAGCTTGCGCGGTTGTTAAGCATCATCGGGTATTCCATCCCGGGATTTGTCCTCGGGCTCCTGCTGCTGATGCTTTTCTATGCGGACCGCGGCTGGTTTCCCGCCGGCCGCGTATCCGATTGGGTTCGCTTGGAGGTATTGAACGGGACGTTCGAGATCCGCACCGGCCTGTTCACGGTGGATTCACTGATCAGCGGCCGCTTGGATGTGCTCTGGGATGCGCTGCGGCACCTGGTCCTTCCGGTCCTGACCCTCTCGTATGTATCCGTGGCGGCCTTCCTGCGGATCACCCGTTCGTCGATGCTCGAGGTTCTGCATCAGGATTTCATCGTCACCGCCCGCGGCAAGGGAATTCCGGAGGATAGAATCCTCCGGAACCATACGGTGCCCAATGCGCTGCTTCCGGTAGTCACCTATTCGGGGCTGGTGGCCGCCTCGCTGCTCAGCGGGGTCGTCATTATTGAAACGATTTTCTTTTTCCCTGGAATGGGATACACCGCCATGGAGGCCGCGCTTCAATTTGATATCGCGACCGTTCTGGGATTCACGATGCTGGCCGGAGTTGTCGTGGTCGTTGTTAATATGCTGGTGGATATCCTCTATGGTTTGCTGGATCCGCGAATCCGGCTGGATTGACCGGACTCTGATCAGTATTTCGCCCGCGCGGTAAAAACCGCCGCCGCTTTCCAAAAGGATTTCCACGGCCCGGGGGCCCTGGGGACCGGTCCACCGCGGAAGACGCGCTCTTCCTCAAGCCCCGTTCAGCGGCCGGATTTCTTGGTTTTCGAATTGGCCTTCGCCTGGTTTTCCCTCACCCGGAACTTCACGATTTTAACGATCAACGCGTACGGGATCGGTTGATCCAGCGGAAACCGGATGGAACCCTTCGCGCCCGCATAAGGCGCCAATTCCTTTTTAAAAGTTGCCGTGCCGCTCGGAGACGGGTAAAATCCGATGTGATGCGCAAATCCGCCGAAATGCACAAGATTTCCGTTTAGGATAAAAGTCGGTATCCCATATTTGAAGCCTTCTTCGGCATCCGGCGCCGCTTTACGGATGACGTCCCTAACTTTTTTAAGAATACCTTGGACGTCTTTTGGGTAGGTCCGGATATAAGCATCAATAGCTTTCGAGGGTTTCATTTCAGCTCCCTTCTTTTCAACGGAGGAAAAACCTCTTTATCAAATCTTACGCGATCGCGGGTGGTACTTCAATCGGTAACGGCCGCTTCCGGGAATTTTCCCTCGATCCGGGTTGAAATTTGAATGTTTTCTCCTCAAGATCATTATTTCTCTAAAGCCGGATTAATAATCGAACTCGGACCTTTTTCCCCCCGGGAAAGATCTTGGTTAAGCCGATTACTGACCCTCTCTTCCCCTGCCGGGATGGGCAGGGAGGGGTGAGGCTGGCGCGGTAAAGTCTCTCAATCACTGCGATAGACGCCCGTGCCAACGCCGCGCCGCGCTGAAGCACGGCGCTGGTACACAAAGCCCGCATTCGCGGGCTATGTGGTAAAGGTCATGCCCCGGAGGGGCATCGTGTACCAGCGCAGGGCTTTAGCCCCGCGCAAAGATGCGAATATGTCTTGGTAATTCTACTGTGCATACTCCTGCAGCTGCCGGGCCCTGCGGGGGTGCCGCAGCCGCCGCAAGGCGCGTCCCTCGATCTGGCGGATGCGTTCGCGCGTCAGCCCGAACTTCTGCCCGACTTCCTCAAGCGTATACGGCCGCTCGCCGCACAATCCGAACCGCATCCGCAGCACTCTCGCTTCGCGCGGGCTGAGCGTCCCCAGCACTTCCTCGACCTTCTCGCGCAGGAGCTGTTCGCTGGTGCTTTCGACGGGTGAGGGGGTGAGCGTGTCCGCGACGACGGTGATCATCTCCTCGTCTTCGTCGCCGATCGGGTTCTCCAGCGACACCGGCCGCCAGGAGACCTGCAGCATCCAATCCACCTTGCGCTCGTCCAGCCCCATGATCTCCCCGATCTCCTCCGAGGTGGCTTTGCGCCCGGTGCGCTGTTCGATGTCGTGCGCCGTGCGGTACATCCGCTGAATGCGGTCGGTCATGTGCACCGGAACCCGGATCGTCCGGCTTTGGTCGGCGATCGCGCGCGAAATGGTCTGCCGGATCCACCAGGTGGCGTAGGTGGAAAAGCGGAAGCCGCGGTGATAATCGAACTTCTCGACCGCCTTCATCAGGCCGAGGTTGCCCTCCTGGATCAGGTCGAGGAAGTGCACGCCGCGGCCCATGTAGCGCTTGGCGACGCTGACCACCAGGCGGGTGTTGGCCTTGATCAAATGCTCGCGCGCGGCCAGGCCGTCGAGGATGAGGCCTTCCAATTGGGTGCGTTTCTGGGTGGTCAGGGAGGAGGCTTCGCCGGGCTTGCGCATCGCGCGCAGCCGCTGGGTGGCTTCCCGGCCGCGCTCGATCCGTTGCGCCAGCGCGACTTCCTCCTGGACGGAGAGCAGCGGGACCCGCGACATCTCCTTGAGGTACAACCCGACCGTGTCTTCGATGGAGATCCGCGCCAGGTCGCTTTCCTTGCTGGCGGCGGCCCGCCGCGGTGCGGGCCGGACCGGTCCGTGGATGCCGGTTTCGCAAACCTCGACTCCGGCGCCGTGGAGGAAGGTCAGCACGCGGTGGTATTCACCGGCGCGTTTGGCGGCGCTGGGAAACGCCTCGAGGATGTCGTCGGTGGTGATGTACCCCTGGAACGCCGCTTGTTCCAGCAGATCTGCAACTTGTTCTCGGTTTCGCCATTCACGCTCCATGCGGTTCTCTCCATGATAGGAAGGTCGTGCATGGGGGCAGGACGGCTTTCGTTTCTCCGGCTGGCTGGAATGATGGGAACGATGCCTTCACGCCCGAGTACGAGTTCAGTCTCAAGGGCTTCGCCGGGATTCCAGGCGAAGTTGCCCGGGTGCCAAAACCCCACGGAGGAGTTTTGGACGGTTTGCGTTTCTGCCTATTTCTTTGTGGGATTTTTTTTCTTCCCGCCGGTGGGTTTCTTCTTTGCGGCGGTGGTCTTCTTCCCTCCCTTGGGTTGTTTGCGCGGCGCTTTGACCGCGGTTTTTTTCTCCGGAGTTTTCTTTTTCGCCGGCGGTTTTTTACCGGATTCCCCGGGCGGCGCCGGAGCCGCCAGTTTTTTCACGACTTTTTCCATCGAAGGATCTTCGATCTTCGATTCCGCCTTCAACAGGATTCGCCCGGAGAACTCGGCCGCCGGTTCTTCTTTGTGATGATGCTTCGGCTCTTCGTTGAGATCGGCGCCGCAAACCGTGCATAATCCCCGGCAGTCCTCGCGGCACAACGGCCGGGTGGGCTGGTTGAGCAGGATGTATTCGCGCAACAGCGGCTCCAGATTCAAATGCGCGTCTTCCCCGACGGCCAGGAGCGGGTCGGTGGCATTCTGCGGGGGATAAACGAAGAGGTCTTCGAGATGGATGGAGACCGGAGCGGCGAACGGCTTCAGGCAGCGGGCGCATTCGGCGGGAAGCTGGGCGGAAAAATCTCCCATGGAGACGATTCCCTGCGGCGTGCGGGTGAGCGAAACGCGGCCGGAGAATGCATCCACCTGGAGATCCCCGCCTAAATTAATTTTATTTTCAAGGAAGTCGAACTGCCGGCCGTAACCTGCCGTTTGGCTGAGGAGGAACCCAACGTTCAGTCGAAGTGGGCGGTATTGAGTATGCACTTGGGAAAACCGCATCAAATCAAGGCTTTTTGCATTCTAGCATATAAGGATATGCGAAGTCAAATTTGAGGAAATATTTGGATAATTTGTGTCATAATCACCTCTTGAGTACAATACAAGAGCGCAGGAGGAGGATTGGGCATGGATGGTTTTCCGCATGAGGTTTATTCGGAAGAAACCACACGGGGGGAATCCGTGCCGGTCAGAGCCCGGCTGCAAAGTGTTGTGGGCTCCCTTGCCCCGCAGCAGCGGTTGATACTGTCATTCTTCCTTTTTATGGACGTGTGCATCCTCAGTTTCGCCGTATTGTTCCTTTTCAACAAAATCGAGCTCCCGTTCTGACGCAGGCTTGGTACTTCGAACGGTTATCGGAAGGTATTCCCCGTGGATATCAGACCCTCTCCCATTGCCGGAACTTGGTACTCCGGAAATCCCGACGCCCTGGCCGAACAATTGGATGGTTTTTTACAGGCCGCCTCACCGCTGGAACCGTCCGGCGAGCTGATCGGGGTGATTGTCCCGCATGCGGGGCACCGGTATTCGGGTGCGGTGGCTGCGAATGCCTTCCGGTTGATGCGCGGATTGGCCCCGGAGATTGTCGCGGTCGTCTCGCCGATGCATACCCTGGCTCCGGACCGGCTGGCAACCAGCGGCCATGACGCTTATCAAACCCCGCTGGGTACCATCCCCGTGGATGCCGATGCCGTCCGTACGCTCAATGCCGCGCTGGAAAAGCGCTCCGGCCTGCGCCTGTTTCCGCTCCGCAACGATCGCGAGCATTCGCTGGAGATCGAACTGCCTTTCCTCCAGCGCGTGCTCGGCGAATTCCGTTTGCTGCCGGTGATGGTCCTCGATCAGCAGGAATCCACCGCCCAGGCGCTCGGCTCGGCGCTGGCCGAAACGCTGTCCGGAAGGCGGGCGCTGCTGGTGGCAAGCAGCGACCTCTCGCATTTCTATCCGGACGCGGCCGCGCGCAGATTGGATTCGGAGATGATGCGGCGGATCGCCGCCTTCGACCCCGCGGCCGTGATCCGCGCAGAGGATGAGGAAGCCGGCTTTGCCTGCGGGCGCGCGGCCGTCGCCGCCGTATTGTGGGCCGCCCGGGAACTCGGCGCCAACCTCGTCACCCCGGTCGCCTACGGCAATTCCGGCGATATCACCGGAGATCGGTCCTCCGTCGTCGGGTACGGCGCGGCGGCCATCTGGCGTCACGCCGCCGCATGACGACCTTTCTCGAGATCGCTCCCCTGGCCCCTTCCGCCAAATCGGTCTTTCATTACCATCTGCCCGATGGGATGGAAAATATCGGACCGGGAAATCTGGTCGTCGTTCCCTTCGGGCCGCAAAAAGTCCAGGGCGTCGTGCTCGGCTCCATTCCACGCCCGGAAGTTCCGGAAACCCGCGCGGTGGAAGGCCTGCTCGATCCGCTTCCCGTGCTCACCCCATTCCAATTGCATCTGGCAAAGTGGATGGCCAATTATTACCGGGCGACGCTGGATTCTTGCCTTTCGGCGATGCTCCCGCCGGGCCTGGCCCGGCATGCCGAAGGTTTGTACGAACTCGCGGATGAAAATTTCAAACCGGAGAAACCGGCGCAAGCGCGGTTGATAAAGTTGCTGCGCGAACGCGGAG
>Ga0105104_10003609_pt1 | contig 10967 bp, 10 predicted proteins | sample PPLLaktember2015_3_FD_87034 | JGI IMG/M metagenome (GOLD analysis project Ga0105104, IMG submission 87034) | Freshwater sediment microbial communities from Prairie Pothole Lake near Jamestown, North Dakota, USA - PPLs Lake P7 Core (6) Depth... | ecosystem: Environmental > Aquatic > Freshwater >... | reverse complement strand
TGGCCGGCATGGCGGCCGCGGCGGAGGCGAGCGTGTACATCGTCCACATGAACATGGGCGGCGAAGTGGACATGCTGAAGTACGCGCGTGAGCGCGGCGTCAAAGCGATGGGCGAGACCTGTCCGCAATATCTGTTCTTCACGATCGATGATCTGCGCCGCCCGGATGGCGCCAAATGGATCTGTTCCCCGCCCATGCGCACGGCCCAGGATAACGTCCGCCTGTGGGAGGGCCTGTCGGAGGGGATTCTGCAGACGATCGGCACGGACCACTGTCCCTTCTTTTACGACGGGACCCGGCCCATCGTCTATGAAGGACGCGAAATAGCGATCCCCGGGAAGGAACTGGGCAAGGACGATTTTACGAAGATCCCGAACGGCTTGCCCGGCGTGGAAGACCGCCTGCCTGTGATGTGGACCTGCGGGGTGCAGGCGGGAAAGATCACGGCCAATCAACTCGTTGCTTATAACAGCACGAACCCGGCGAAAATCTTTGGCTTGTACCCGCGCAAGGGTGCGCTTTTGCCCGGCTCGGATGCAGATATTGTGATCTGGGATCCGGAAAAGAAGGTCAGGTATGGCGTTGCGCATGCGCACCAGCGCACCGACTACAACCTGTACGAAGGCTGGGAATTGACTGGCATGCCCGAAAAGGTCTTTTTGCGGGGCAGGCTGATTGTGGATGGTGAGCAATGGCTGGGTACAGCGGGAATGGGAACGTTCCTGAAACGTGAAGAAGGTCTGTTCATCTAAAAGGAGAATAACATGGTACACACATGCGAAGCAGTCGTCGTACATTGCATCGACTTTCGTCTGCAGCATTATCTCAACGACTGGCTTGAGAAGCGTTTCGGAAAACAGAACTTTGACCGGATTTCGTGGGCGGGCGGAGTGAGGGAATTTGCCGTGGTTAAGAGTCAGATCCAAATGTCACACCAGCTCCACAACGTCAAGAAAATCATCCTGATCAATCACGAGGACTGCGGTGCGTACGGAGCGACCGGCACCAGGGAACGCCATCTGAGCGATCTGGCCTATGCCGCAGAAGCGGTGAAATCCTTATATTTGGAAGTGGAGAAGTATTACCTGCACCTGAACGGTGAGTTTGAACGGATTCCCTAGCCAGCGGTTCCCTGCTGCGCAAGCAGTTCCTTCAACCTGGGATGGTCCGCATACACGCCGCGATATTGATCAGGCAATATCGCCGCGATCCGGCACATGATCTCATCGGTGTATTGCCTGAGGACTTCGTCGCGGTTTTCCCGGGGCAGAGGCGGCAGTGTGAAGGCCGGCCCGGCCGTCACCGTGACGTGTGAACGGCGCAGTCGTTTGAGGTTGCCAAATAAGACCTTGTCCTGTGTGCCGGTGATGGCTACCGGGACAATCGGCCGGTTCAATTTGGTGGCCAGATAGCTGACGCCCGGCTTCGCTTCGATCAGGGCCCCGGTCCGGGAGCGTGTCCCTTCGGGGGCGATGACCAGGATGTTGTTTGCCTCCATCAAAGCGATCACCTGGCGCAGGGCCTTGATGTCCGGGTTGAAGCGGTCGATGAAGATGAAGTTGAAGTATTTCCCGACCCAGCGGAACAGACCCACATCCTGCCATTTTTCCCCGATCATCACGAACATATCCCAGCGGTCGAGCGCATAGAAGGCAATGGGGACATCCACGATCCCGAGGTGATTGGTGGCCAGGACAAAGCTGCCTTCCTTCGGCAGATGCTCGTAGCCGCGGACTTCCATGCGGGCAATCAGGTTGAAAATGCGGCGAATCAGCCAGCGGATCAGGTTACGCATGGGCCTTCAACAGTTCCTTCAGACGCGGATGATCTGCATAGACCCCGCGATACTTTTCAGGCAGGCGTACGGCGATCTGGCACATGATCTCGTCGGTGGACTGACGCATGGCTGCCTCACGTCCCTTGCCCGTGGGGAGGGCAACCTGGAGCGGATCGGCGGCCGTCACGGTGATCCTGGAGCGACGGAAACGCTTGAGGTTCTCGATCACGCGGCGGTCCTCCGTGCCGGTCAGCGCGACCGGCAGGACCGGATACCCGCTCTTGCTGGCCAGGAACGCCACGCCCCTTTTACCTTCCTGCAGCGCTTCCGTTGGGGAGCGCGTCCCCTCGGGGGCGATCACGAACAGCCCGCCCTGCTTCATCCGCTCGAGGATCTGTCGCAAGGCGGAGTAATCGGCCTCGAAGCGATTTAACCAGATGGCGTTGGCGGCGCGCCCGATCGGGCCATACAACGGGTGATCGCGGTATTTTTCGGCAATCGCCATGATGATGTCTTCACGATCGAGGAGACACAACAAAACGGCTGTATCGAGTCGGCCGAGATGATTGGCGGCGACGATCACGTTTCCCTCGGGAAGCCTTTCGATGCCGTTCACCTCGATCCGTGTGATCAGCTTCATGAAGAAGCGGACGATGGAGCGCAGTGTTCTGTATTGCATGCCGGCAATTGTACAACAAGCGGCGCCGTCCTGCCGAAGACATCGCGCCCGCAGGGTATCCCGCCGCGTTGTTTTGAGGGGTGGATAAAAAAATGTGGCGTCCCGGCCAGGACGCCACGTTTAGGCTAAAAAAAGAAAATAACTCTGAACTTATCTCCACATGTAATCGTCATAACTTTTGCTTTTTGCCTGCTTCTGGGTACCATATCTGTCGCACATGCGCTGGAAGATCGATATGTCGGTGGGGGACATGTTCATGATCTGAAAGCCGACGTTGTACGTGTTGGGGTCGATACGATCGGCACAGCACCACTTGCTGCGGGCAATGAAGACCATGAATTCCTTGGTGGCGACCTCAGGCGACAGTTGGATCTGCAGCCGCAAGTCAGTTCCCGGTGGAATTTCCTTGAGGCTGTCCAGTCTGAACCCGCCAGTGCTGATATCTGTCAGGTGTCCGACCAGCTGTTTGCTCATCGCATCCATGACCGGCATGTAATAAGTGAAGTCATGGCGGGTGATCTTTCGCTTCTCAGCCATAATGTTCGCTCCTTTCGCTTATAGTATATGCCAAGTCTGGGCAAGATTCAAGTAGTCAGACAAACATTTGCCTCCATGAGTAAGTAACGCCCATATCTGGGAGAAAACATGGGCGTGTCGCCACATGTGGATTGAATCTGAATTGCGCAGGTTTCTGACATTCGGATGTTGGTGCTGTTCTTATAACGCTGATCTGCATCCCAGTGTTCCTGTTCATCAAGCTGTCAGGCTTTTTTGGCCCGCATGGTTATAAAAACCGTTCTCGCAAGAGACCGGTTTCTTTATTCTGCCTTCAAAATATGGGTCAGGATGGTTGCGCCTGAGCCGCCGATGTTCTGCGTCATCCCGAGCCTGGCACCCTCCACCTGGGTCGGGCCGCACTCGCCGCGCAGCTGCTGAACGACCTCCACGACCTGGTACATCCCCGTCGCGCCGACCGGGTGCCCGCGGGCCTTCAGACCGCCGCGCGTGCAGACGGGCACGCGTCCGTTCGGGCTGATTTCGCCCTCCAGTCCGAGGCGTACGCCCTGGCCGCGTTCCGCGAATCCGCAGGCTTCCAGTGAGAGGGCCGACATGATCGAAAACGCGTCGTGCAGCTCGAACACGTCGATGTCTTCCGGCCCGACGCCGGCCATCTCGTAGGCCCGCCGGGCGGATTGATAGCCGGCCGTGAGGAACAGCGGATCCTTTCGGGAGTGGACGGCGATCGAATCGGTCGAGGAGCCCGAACCGGCGATGGTGATGCGCGGCCGGCCCTTCAGCGAGACGACCCGGTCGGCGGGGACGAGCACGACCGCCGCGCCCCCATCCCCGATGGGGGAGGCATCCAGCAGGTTGATCGGTGTGGCGATCATGGCCGATTTTTCGAACTGCTCCACGTTGATCTTTTGATGCAGGCGTGCAAACGGATTATGCATGGCGTTGGCGTGGGCGTTGATCGAAAAGCAGGCGAAGTCCGCGTGCTTCCAGCCGTATTCATGCATGTAGCGCCGCATGATCAGGGCGTTCAGTCCCACGAAGGAGACGCCCTGTTCGACCTCATAATCGGCGTCGGCGGCGGTTGCCAGCGCGGCGGTGACGTCGTGACCGGCCTTGTCGGTCATCTTCTCGACGCCCACCACCACGGCCGACTCGATGTCGCCGGAGGCCACAGCCATCAGCCCGGCCCGCAGCGCGGCCCCTCCGGAGCCGCAGGCGGCCTCCACTTTGACCGCTTCCTGATGCCAGAGTCCCACCCAGTCCGAAAAGTACGTGCCGAGCTGATTTTGGCCGCTGACCAGGGGGGAAAGCATGTTCCCCACGAACAAGGCGTCCACTTTTTCCACGTCCGCATCCTGCATGGCGGCCAGCGCGGCATTTCCGCCGATCTCGCGCAGGGATAGTTCCCAGTGCTCGTCGACTTTTGTTTGACCAATACCCAGAATAGCAACTTGTCGCATTGTTTTCTCCGCAGCTATTTTAACTGATTTGACTCTCATCTTCTATCAAATCGGGAGCAGGCGCTCGGGAAAGTATACTGCTCAACTTTACAAACAAAAAGGAGCGGCGTTCGCCGCTCCTCTTCTTGATCTGCACTTTATTTACGGGTTTTTGTTTTTCTTCGGTTTCTTTGGCTTCTTGCCGTTGTCATTGTCCTCCGCGTCTACGGCAGCATCTTCGTCCGCTGCCTTATCGGAAACGACGGCGCCCAGATTCTCGTGCTTCTCTTTTAGTGCTTTCTTGAGCTGACCCCAGTTGCTGGGGGTATCCTCAGGAGCCAAGCCAAGCAATGCTGCAACTTGGGTATAATCGCCATCCTTTTTCGCTTGCAGGATCGCGCCCGCTAATACTACGTCGGTGGTATCTGTTTCCGAATCATTTGCCATCCACAACGCCTGGGCAATGACACCGAAGCCAAAGCCGTCCTCTCCATGATACTGATCCACCAGACCAGGATCTACATCGAAGAATTGGCCGATCAGCCAGGAAATGGGATGGACATCGCCTTCTTCAACCGGCTCCGGGGCGACCGTCGCTGGATCGATTGATACTGGCGTTCCAACTTTGGTCGGGTCGACGACCGGTAGCTGGGTGGCCGGATCCAATGTGACCAGCCCGAGCGATATGGCATTGTCCAGGCTCAGGCGGACCGTCTGACCCTCCAGAAGTGTCACCACCACAGTCGTTACGCCATAGTTTGTTTCAGTTGTAATGCTCTGGATGGTACCTGTAATGGGAGTAACATCCTGGGCTTGTGGGGCGGCCATTGCACTGCCAGCCTGTGCAAATAAAACCGCCAGGGCCAATAGTACGCTTGCAAGGAATTTTGTTTTAGACATGTTCTCTCCTTTCGAAAGTGTCTGAACTCATTCTACTCAGGTTAAGGGTCATAAAACTTTCAAGGATGCAAGCGGTACTGAACTACTATCCTAATATGCAAAACTTAATCTCAGGTTACAGACGGGAGAATTGTTTTGTTTACTAATCTTTTTCTTATCATTAGTTACTCTGCGGGCGCAGCAGGTGATTTCTCGAATGATTTATACTTGCCCATTGAGTAATAAGAGGTTTATCAGTATGAAACATAATGATTGGGTAGAAAACCTCCTTGAAGCTGTTAACATGATGGGGGAGGAGGGCCGCGCGGCAGTCGACTTCCTGCGGACGCGCCGGGCAAGGATCGGTTTCAAACGAGCACGTCCCAGCATCGGTGCGTATTGGACCGCGTTGGGTAATGTGCACTTGAATTCTCATTATTTCACGTATGAAACACCGCTTGACGATCTGCGCATCAGGACCCTGATAATTCATGAAGCCCGCCACCTGCAGCAGGGGCTGATCACGGCTTTATCCGTTTATGGGGAGCTGGATGCATGGCAGCTGCAGTTCGGGATTTATTACCGTGAAAAGGGAGAGTATCCTCACCCTGCAATCGCCGAGCTGATGGCCCTGCCGTTGGGACTTGACCGGGCAGTGTTGAAGAAAGCCGCTCAACTGATGCAAGCCTATGCAGGGAAGGGTTACCGGATCGATTTGCTTCCTTTATTCCCACTCGATCAAGAAATAAAACATTGGCTGACCCGGAAATAACGCCAGTTTTAGCCTATTCTAGATAACTCTTCCCATAATCATATGGATTATGTGATATTATTCACTATTAGGACATGACTACCCCATTTAGAATTGGGGCGTTCAACCCACGCGAGAAAATGGGTAGTTTCGCTGTATAATTCCGCAATTGTTTATGAGGTTACTCTTAATGAGGAGTGTCGAATGATGAATTGGTTTGAGGCCAATAGGGCGAGATTGGGAATAACTGGTCTTGTACTCGGAATTTTGCTTCTCCTTACGGTAATGACGTTGATTGTCACACCTGTTGCGGCAGCACCTCGATTTCAGGACGAGCCGCCCACAGACGAAACTTGTCTAGCCTGTCATCAGCAGGAAGGTATGACTGCTCAGGTTGGGGGACAGCCTCTTCTGGTCACGATCGACCCGGAAAAATTTTCCGCTTCCGTGCATGGCACGGAAAACATTGCCTGCGTCGATTGCCATACCAACATTACTGGCTTTCCCCATCCTGAAGTCACTGCGAGCAGTCCCCGCGATTTTTCACTCGAGCTTTATCCCACTTGCCAGGAATGTCACCTGGAGCAGTATGAAAAAACTCTGGATAGTGTCCACCAGCGCGCCTTAGCCGCGGGCAATAACGAGGCGGCCGTTTGCACCGATTGTCATAATCCGCATACCCAGACCCGCCTGACCGACGAGAATACCGGTGAGCTCCTGCTGGGCGCACGGCTGGTCGTTCCCCAGACCTGTGCCCAGTGTCATAGCACGATCTATGAGACGTACCGGCAAAGTGTCCATGGCGCGGCATTGACGCAGGAAGGCAATCAATACGTTCCCACCTGCATCGACTGTCACGGCGTCCACAATATCGGAGATCCCACCAGCAATACTTTCCGCAACAGCGTTCCGTACCTCTGTGCCGAATGCCATACCAACGAAACGCTGATGAAGCAGTTTGGCGTATCAACGAATGTGCTCAACACCTATGTGGCCGACTTCCACGGCACGACGGTGAAAATGTTCGAGGAGAATTATCCGGACCAGCCGACGAACAAACCGGTCTGCACCGATTGTCACGGGGTTCACGATATCATGCGGCCCGACCATCCCGAGGCGGGCATTGCGTTCAAGAAAAACCTGCTTGGCAAATGCCAGCAGTGCCACCCCGATGCAACGACGGCCAGCTTTACCGACTCGTGGCTGAGTCATTACGAACCCAGCCCACAGGTATTTCCGCTCGTGTTCTTTGTCAACCTGTTCTACAAAATTTTCATCCCGGCTGTTTTGGGAGGCATGATCTTGTTCGTGTTAACCGATGTTTATCGCAGATTTATCGTGCGCCGCGCCCCGGCGAAGGGAGGCGCGCACAAATGACCACACCGACCACACGCACCTACGAACGTTTCCCGCTGGCCCGGCGCATCGAGCACTGGACCATGATGCTCTCCTTTGTCACGCTGGCGCTGACCGGCCTGCCGCAGAAATTTCCATCTGCCAGGCTGGCGATCGGTTTTGTAGATCTCCTGGGCGGCATCGAGAACCTGCGGACCATCCATCACTTTGCTGCGATTGTCATGATGCTTGGCACGGCCTGGCATCTGCTGGTCTTCGGATATCTGGCCTACGTCCGCCGCACCCGCCTGACGATGCTGCCCTCCCTGCAGGATATGAAGGATGGCTGGCAGGCTCTTCTGTATAACATCGGGCGCGCCAAATCGCCGCCTCAAATGGGACGCTATACCTTCGAAGAAAAAATGGAATACTGGGCGTTCGTCTGGGGAGCCATCATCATGGGCGCGACCGGCTTCATGATGTGGAACCCGATCACAACGACGAGACTCCTGCCCGGTGAAGTGATTCCCGCTGCAAAAGCTGCGCATGGCGGCGAGGCCCTCCTGGCCGTCCTGGCGATCATCATCTGGCATTTGTACGGCGTTCATATCAAGCGCCTCAACAGGTCCATGTTCAACGGGAGGATGAGCGAAGAGGAGATGCTGCACGAGCATCCACTCGAACTGGCGGATATCAAAGCCGGCATCGCGGAACGTCCGGTCGACCCGGTTGACGTGCGTAAACGCCAGAGGGTTTATCTCCCGATTGCAGGGGCGCTGGCGCTCTTTATGCTGCTCGGGGTTTATGGTTTTGTCAGTGCGGAGGACACGGCCTTGACGACGGTCGAGCGTCAGGTCCCCACCGTGGTGGTCTTCGTGCCGTGGACGCCGACTCCCGCCCCGACCCAGACGCCGACCCCTCCGGCGACGGAGACTCCGCTCCTGACCGCCTCCCCGAACGCGACCCAGCTGGCCGCGGGTTCCGCGACCCCCGCCGGAGCCTCCGCCCTGACGTGGGACAATTCGATCTCGGCCTTGTTCCAGACGAAGTGTGCGGCCTGTCACGGAGCGGGAGCCCTGGGCGGCTTGAACCTCTCCACCTATTCTGATGCCCTGCAGGGCGGAGTCTCCGGCCCGGTGATCGTCCCCGGCGATGGAGACAACAGTCTGCTGGTAGTAAGACAACAGGCCGGCAATCATCCCGGCCAACTAACACCCGAAGAGATCGCCCAGATGATCGAATGGATCGAGGCTGGCGCACCCGAAAAATAAAAGGAACCCTGGGATGCAGGAGCTTGCTCCTGCATTCGTCTTTATTCGGAGCAGGTACTTTATCAATCGATCGCACCGGAGATGACAATGAAAAAAATAAAAGAACGCCTTGCGAAGTTTTTCTTTCCCAGCCCGGGTTCGCCCCGCTGGATGTTCATATTGCCCTATGCCGTTCTTGGTGTTCTGACCCTCATTCTGATCGGCGGCGGTGTCTATGGCTGGGAATATTCGAATTCGCCCCAGTTTTGTGGCACGGCCTGCCATACGATGCCTCCACAGAATACTGCCTACAAACAATCGCCGCATGCCAACGTTACCTGCGAGGAATGCCACATCGGTCGGGCCTCCTTCGGCAACCAGTTGGTCCGCAAATCACAGGGATTGAAGGAGGCTTATTACCAGATTTTTAACCTGTATGAGTATCCCATCCGCGCCAAGGCCCTGCGGCCTGCCCGCGATACCTGCGAAAAATGCCACCAGCCCGAAACATTTTCCGACGACAGCCTGCGCGTCGTTTCCCGGTTCGAGGACGATTTACATAACACTCAAAACAGGATCTATCTGATCCTGAAAACAGGCGGGGGCGCCAAGCGGGAAGGACTGGGACGCGGCATCCACTGGCACATCGTCAACCGGGTGGAGTACTACGCCACCGATGAATTGGACCAGGAAATTCCATATGTCCGGGCCTACAACGACGACGGGACCGTGACCGAATATGTTGATGTTGAGTCCGGCTTCGACGCCTCGACACTGGACGAAAGCCAGCTTATCACCATGGATTGCGTGACCTGCCATAATCGCATTACCCATGAATTTGCGTTCCCGGAAGAATCGATCGATACCGCCATGGCGCGCGGCTTGATCGATCCATCCATTCCGCTCATCCATCAGAAGGCAAGCGAGGTGCTTTCCGCCGAGTATTCCACCAGGCAGGAGGCATTCGCCGCATTCGAGGATCTTGAAACGTACTATAAGAACACCGAGTATTACCCCGGCCACGGCGAGCAGATCCGTTCTGCGGTCCAGACCCTCAAGGATATCTATGACCGGACCGTATTCCATGACCAGGAAATCGATTGGTCCACCTATCCGAACAACCTTGGTCATGTGAATTCTCCCGGCTGCTTCCGCTGCCACGATGGCAAGCACCTCGATGACCAGCAGCAGGCCATCCGGCTCGAATGCAACGTTTGTCACTCGATCCCGGTCGTAGCAGGGACGGACGACTTCGTCACCAGAATTGAGATCAGCCGTGGAATTGAACCCGAATCCCACCTTAATCCGAATTGGATCAGCCTCCATAACGAGACGTTCGGTGCTTCCTGTTCCGCCTGCCACACCATGGACGATCCGGGCGGCACGAGCAATACCTCCTTCTGCTCGAATTCAGCCTGCCATGGAAACGTCTATACCTTCGCAGGGTTTGATGCTCCCAAACTGCGTGAAATCCTGAAAGAGCAGCTCCCTCCGCCCGAGCCGGTTGCCGAAGCGCCAACCCTGGATGGTGCACCGACCTTCGAAAATTATGTGGGTCCGCTCTTCGCGACCAAATGTACAGGCTGTCATGGGGATCTGGCTACCGGCGGGCTTGACATGCTGACCTACGCCAGCCTGATGGAGGGCGGGTCCAACGGGCCGGTCATCGTTCCGGGCGATGCCGTAAATAGCCTCCTGTTCAAGGTCCAAAGCGCAGGTGGGCACTTTGCCAACCTGACCCCGGAAGAGTTGGAAGTGATCAGGCAGTGGATCGATGCGGGGGCCCCTGAAAAATAGAAGTCAGCACAGCGCCGCTCACCGCACTGCCTGCGAGACTGTGAGGCGGGACGGGACAAGGTCGAATGTGGTCACGGTTTTGGAACGAAAGGAGCAACTATGATTTCTCTAAACCTTCTACAGCGTTTCCCTTTCTTTTCCTTCATGAATGAGACAGAGTTAAAGGCGATCGCCATGATCGCCGAGGAAAAAAAGCTCGAGCCGGGCGATGTCCTGGTGGAGGCGAATGCTCCGGCCAAGGCACTCTACTTCCTGACGGCGGGCAGTTTGCCGTATTACATGGTGGTTACCAGCGAGCACATCCCTGATTACCGGCGAGAATATTTCGTCGGATACATCAATCCTGAAGAAATCTTCGGAATTTCCGCGCTACTCGAGCCCTATTGCTACACTGCTACCATGCGCGCCGACAAGCCCTGTACTGTCCTCAAAATCGACGCACTTGCGCTGCGGGCTCTGTGCGAGGTGGACCCGCAATTATCTATCGGGTTGATGGAGGCGGTTGCAAAAGCTGCCATGGAACGAATGCAAATGACTCGTGTAC
>Ga0105104_10003608_pt1 | contig 10967 bp, 4 predicted proteins | sample PPLLaktember2015_3_FD_87034 | JGI IMG/M metagenome (GOLD analysis project Ga0105104, IMG submission 87034) | Freshwater sediment microbial communities from Prairie Pothole Lake near Jamestown, North Dakota, USA - PPLs Lake P7 Core (6) Depth... | ecosystem: Environmental > Aquatic > Freshwater >... | reverse complement strand
TACGCCCATCTCCGCCGCGGTGGCGATTCCATAGTCGACCAGGACATTGGAAGAGCTGAGCCAGATCTCGCCTCCCCAGGTCCGCGAGCCGAGGAGTTTTCCCAGGCCCAGGCGGCGGAAACCCTCCGAGAACGCCTCGCCGTCGGAAGCCGTGAACTCATTGCAGATCGTGATCATCGGACCCCGGAACGCATACTGCATGTTCCAACTCGGATTACCGACGCGTGGTTGCCAGTAAAACCAAGCCTTGCGCATCAGTTTCTCGAGGACCCAGCTGTCGATGTTGCCGCCGCGATTGTGGCGGACATCGATGATCAGCGCCTCCCGGTTGAAGACCGGGTAGAATTCGCGCGCCCATTCGGCCATGTTTCCGGAGCCCATTGCGCGCAGATGGACGTAGCCGATCCTCTTGTTGCTCAGCTCGTCGACTTTTTGGCGACGCGTGAATTCCCACTCGTCGTAGCGCAAATTGCTCTCCTGCTGAAGCGTAATCGGCGTGACGATGACGTCACGTAATTCGCCACTCTGCGGTTTCACTCGCAGCAGAACCTGTTTGCCTGCCCGGTTCCGGAGCAAGCTGTCGCAATCAGGAGCGGAGAGCGTCTCCACGCCATTGATGGCGGTAATGATGTCGCCTTCCTTTACGTCCACGCCAAGCCGGACCAGTGGCGACGACGCCTCCGGACGATCCGGATCCGAGCGATAGATGTGAGAGACGCGATAGCCGCCCGCCGCCTGGTCGCGCTCGAGCCGGCATCCGAGGGAGGCGTTTCCAATCTCGTCCGCGCCGCGCCGCTCGTCGCCGCCATACACGAAGATGTGGAGGGCGGAGAGCTCGCTGACCATCTGGGCCAGTACGTCGCTGAGTTCCCCGCGGTCTGTCACGCGAGTCGCCAGGGGGCGGTACTTCTCTCGGATCTTGGTCCAATCCAGGCCGTGCATGCCTTTGTCGTAGAAGTAATCGCGCTCCAGTCTCCAGGCCTCGTTGTACATCTGCTGCCACTCCTCACGAGGATCCAGGGAGAAAGTCCAGCCGGACAAGTCGACTTTGCTCTTCGCCAGTTCAGACGGAGCTTTGGCCCCGGCATCGAAAATGTAGAAGTCCTCACCCTTCTGGACGGCCAGCTTTTTTCGGTCCGGCGAAAGCTGATAATTGCGGATCTCGGCGATTACCGTGTCGGGCTTGGGTGACTTGTTGGTGATTTCCAGAGTCATGAGCGAGCGTTTTCCCTCGAGGCCCGTTTCCCGCGATATCCAGTAGAGTCTCTTTCCGTCGGTCGCGAGGGTAGAGTAGTTGCCACCGGGGACGGGAAGCTCGATGAGTCTTTGCGCCAGGCCTTCAAGATCGATCTTGACGGGCGGCACGTCCGCCGGCTTGCCGTTCTCTTTCTTCTCCGTCTCGGCCTTTTTCTCCTCCTTCTTTTCGTCCTTCTTCTCGGCAGGCGTCAGCTCGTCCTTGGGCTGGAACGGCGACCTCAGGCCTTTGCGCAAGGCAATTTGATAGAGGCGGGCTTGCCGGTCGAAAAAGGGCTCCGGCTGCCGGGGTCCCCAAGGGCTTTGAACGAGAGACTCGAAGTTGCGGTCGGAGATGAAATAAAGCCAGTCGCCCTCGGGGCTCCAGACCGGAGAGTAGCTGTCGTAGCGATCGCTGGTGACATCGGTTATGGTTTGCGTTTCCAGGCTGTAGATCCGGATCTGAGTGAACGTGTTGGATGCGTCCTGCTGAAAGGCCAGCCAACGGCTGTCCGGAGACCATGCCAGTCCTCCAAATCCGCCGTCCGCAGAAGTCGCGATCAGTTTCTGACTCTTGGCCTCGACGTCGAAGATCCACAACTGCTGGTCTTTGTCATGATGAGCGAGGAACTTTCCGTTCGGAGAGGGCAACGCTTCCCATCGCAGCACTTTCCCGTCTTTTGTCAGCTGTTGCGGCATCCCTATGCCATTGGCCGGCAACGTCCAAAGTTCGATCTCTCCGCTCTCGTCCGAGAGTGCCAGGATGTTCTTGCCGTCGGGCATGAAGCGGGCGGCCCGGTACCGCACCATCGGCTTGCGTGTCGCTTCAACCAGTCGGCCTTGTTCCGCGGGGACAACAAAGATCTGGCCCCGAGCGGTGAAGGCGATCCGGTCGGCATCCGGAGACAGCGACACTCCGGTGGCGTAGTTCAACGGCTTCTTGACCCATTTCTCGCGCATGTGGTCGAAATCGGACGCCAGCCGGATCGGGATCTGGCTGTACTTGCCGTTTGAAAGATCGAGAAGCCAAATGTCGGCCCCATGCTGGTAGACGATGCGGCTGTTGCTGAGTGACGGAGACTTGACCTCGTAATCATCGTGGCGCGTGTGCTGACGGACTTCGCGGCCGTTCTCGTCCATCGACCAGATGTTCATCGTCCCGTCGCGATCGCTGGCAAAATACACCCGCTTTTTCCAGAGCATCGGGGTCTTACTGGTGGTCGGGCAATCGGACGTGAGAGGAATCGCCTCGGGTGTCCCGGTGACATATTTCCAGATGTTTTGGGCGGTCCCTCCCTGGTACCGGCGTGTGTGGCTTCCTTGCGGGGGCAGCCGGGTGAAGAACACCGTTTTTCCCAGGGAGTCGTAGCATCCGTCGCTGGCCTGGGCGAGGGGGACGAGGGTGCGAACGTTAGTGGCGGGGTCGACTGAGACGAGTTGTACATCAGGCAAGGTGGAATAGCGTCGCGTGCTGTACAGGATCTGCCCATCCGGGGTGAAACCTACGACCGCCGTTCTTCCGCCGTCGTAGGTGTGGCGCCGAGGAGGGCCGCCGGAAATCGGCATGGAATAGATCTCCGCCGATCCTTCATAGGCCGCGGAGAAGGCAACTGTCTTGCCGTCGGGTGAGATAGCCGCTCCACTCTCCTCGGCGGGATGCGTAGTAAGTCGGCGAGCCACTCCTCCCTGTATGGTGACCTGCCACAGGTCTCCCTCTGCGGTAAAGATGATGTCGTCGCCATGGATCGCCGGGAACCGGAAGTATCCCCCCGGCGGTTGTGATTCGTCCTGCTTAAGAGAAGCCGATTGGGTCGAAAAAGCAGCCAGAAACAAGAAGGACGTTACGAAGAACAGCCGGCACGCGTATCTCGTCATGGCGGGAAGTCTAAGCCGGGCCGGAGCAAGCTGCAATGGTTTTTGGACCGACACTTCTATAGAAAACGAGCATGTTCGAATGCCAGGTCCATAGGACCGACACGTGTTTGTATGAACCCGCCTCTCGCACGTGCCGGTCCTACGGACCTGGCGTGGAGTATGCCCGTTGTCTATAGACGTGTCGGTCCTGGCGGACCTGTCGGAAACGCTGCGCTTCAGGTGCTGTGAATTGGAGGTAGCTCAATGATATATTTGCGGCCAGCATGTCCCGGGAATTTTGGGTAGGCGAATGGCTTGTCGAGCCGGATCTGAATCGAATCTCGAGGCCGGAGGAATCTGTTGCCATTGAGCCCAAAGTCATCGAGGTGCTGGTCTGTCTGGCCGGCCATCCGGGCGAGGTCATCGCCAAGAAAGAGATTCTTCGGGCAGTCTGGCGTGACGTGTACGTCAGCCAGGATGCTCTTCTGTACGCCATTTCCGAGTTACGGAAGGCGTTTGGCGACGATGCCAAAGCGCCGCGTGTCATCGAGACTATTCCCCGGCGAGGCTACCGGTTGATCGCGCCGGTCACGCAGTCCACGCCTGTCCGGCTGCAGCCTTCCATAGCGGTGCTGGCCTTCTCGGATTTGAGCTCCGAGAAGGACCAGGAGTATTTCTGCGACGGAATCGCCGAAGAGATCATCAACAGCTTGAGCCAGGTGAAAACGCTGCGAGTAGTTTCCCGGACCTCTGCCTTCGCTTTCAAAGGGAAATCGGAGGATATTCGGAAAATCGGCCGCACCTTGGGAGTCGGGGCGGTGCTGGAGGGCAGCGTCCGGAAGGCGGACAACCAGCTGCGAATCATCGCCCAGTTGATCAATGCCACCGACGGTTGCCACATGTGGTCCGAGCGCTACGATCGCGAGTTGAAGGACATTTTCGCGATCCAGGACGAGATTGCACGTAGTATTGCTGCGACCCTCCAGGTGACCTTGAGCGAAGGTGAAAGCGAGGCTCTTGGGAAGGTGCCGACCGTAGACTTAGTCGCTTACGACTACTACCTGCGCGGCAGGCAATTCTTCTATCAATACAAGGGTAAAGGCGTCGATTTTGCCCTCCAGATGTTCTCTCAGGCAATCGAGAGAGACCCTGCGTTTGCACGGGCGTATGCCGGAATCGCCGACTGTTGCTCCTTCCTGTACATGTACGGGGGCAGCCACCCTCATCATCGTGAAAAGGCTGATGCAGCGAGCCAAAAAGCTCTGGATCTCGCCCCGGAGTCGGCAGAAGCCTGGACGTCGCGCGGCGTTGCACTCTCTCTCAAAGGGGCCTATGACGAGGCTGAAAAGGCCTTCCTGACCGCGATTCACCATGATCCCCGGCTCTTCGAGGCGTATTACTTCTACGCCCGCGTGGCGTTTGCGCAGGGAAAGCCCGAGAAGGCGATTGAGCTATACGAAAAGGCGAGCCAGGTAAATCCGCAGGACTACCAGGCCCCGCTCCTCGTCGCTCAGATCTATACCGATTTGGGCCGGCGGCAGGAGGCTGATGAGGCCCGGCTTCGCGGTGTGCAGATTGCCGAAGCCAGGCTCAAGCTCAATCCCGATGATTCCCGGGCACTTTACATGGGCGCCAACGGCTTGGTCGGCCTGGGGAAAGGCGCGCAGGGCCTGGAATGGGCCAGGCGGGCCTTGACGATTGATCCGGATGAACCCATGGTTCTGTACAACGTGGCCTGCATCCAATCGATGGCCGGACGGGTCGAGGAGGCTATCGGATCGCTGGAGCGGGCAGTCAATAACGGTTTGACTCAAAGAGGCTGGATCGAACATGACAGCAACCTCGACCCCCTTCGCCCGCATCCGCGCTATCAAGCTCTGCTGAAGCTGCTGTAATCGTCCGAACAGGCCTGGAGTCGCGGCTCTGTAACTCGACTCCAGGTCTGTTCGACCGAACGCTGCCCGCTCTCTTCCCCTCTGAGAAGCGCGATGAGACCATAAAGCTAAGCCCTCACTTTTTCGTTCACGTCAGAAACCCACCAAGGAGGTTAGAAGATGAGACGAACCCTATATCTGGTAGTCCTACTTGTGCTCGGACTGCTTCTGACGCCGAGTCCGTCAGTCCAGACGAAGGCGCAGTCAGACAGCCAGAAAGGCAGTCAAACGGGGAGTCAGACGGATAAGCAGAAGGACACCGGGACGCAGACCGGCAGACAGTCGGGCACCGAGATGGAAACCAAGGGTGGTGCCAAAGCGGCGGCGATGACTCCGACCGAGTTCCTGAAGGACGCCATGATGGCGAACATGACAGAGATCAGGCTCGGCCAGTTGGCCCAACAGCGGGCTTCGAGCAGCCAGGTTAAGCAGTTTGCGCAACAGATGATCGACGCGCATACCAAAGCCAATGAACAGGTGCAGAAAGTCGCCCAGCAGAAGGGAGTGCAGGCGCCTGCCGACCTTGACAAGAAGCACACGAAGGTCGAAGAACAGCTGTCTCAGCTTCAAGGCGCTGCGTTCGATCGGGCTTACATGGACATGATGGTCAAGGACCATCGCGCCGACGTAGCGAAGTTTGCCGCTCAGTCGAAGAGCAGCAAGGACGAGGACGTCCGCAATCTCGCCACTACGCTGCTCCCGAACCTGCAGCAACACCTGCAAATGGCGACGGACACCAGGGCACAGGTTGGCCCCGGCCGTGCGGAATAGCAGGAGCCTGCGTTTCAGAGTCGGGAGCGTAATCGGCCGCTCTCCTACCGATTACGCTCCCGGCTCTGAAACGCAGGCTCCTGCTACGCGCTCGCAAAAACCGCTTGACAGTGTCTTTGCGGGGGCGCTATCTGAATCGGCATGCTCAGACCAAGCTGCCGTCTCGTTTTTTGCCTTGCCATCCTGGTTGCATTCTTCAGCGTTGCATCGGGGAGCGATCCCGATCTTAAGCGCTACACCTCGAATCTGCCGTTCATAATGCCTGCGGTCGGGTTCCCGACTTTCCCTTCTCGCGTCACGAAAATCACCGATTTCGGCGCCGTCGGGGACGGTCACACCGTTAACACCGAGGCGTTTGCGAAAGCGATTGCGGCGTGCAGCAAAGCGGGCGGCGGCCGAGTCCTGGTACCCGCCGGCATCTGGCTGACTGGGCCGATCAAGCTAGCCAGCAAAATAGATTTGCATCTGGATCGCGGCGCGGTCATCGTCTTCACCGGGCGCTTTGAGGACTATCCGCTCGTGCGGACTTCGTTCGAAGGCGGGGACCTCGTCCGATGCACCTCCCCGATCTCCGCCGTCAAATCGGAGGACATCGCGATTACGGGAGAAGGGATTATTGATGGTTCCGGCCAGGCCTGGCGCCCCGTTAAGAAATCGAAGATGACGGCCGGGCAGTGGAAACAGTTGGTCGCATCCGGTGGAGCGGTCGGACCGGACGGATCGACCTGGTGGCCTTCACCCGAGGCCTTGAACGGCGGAGCCTACGTCGCCAAGCTCTACCGGAGTGGAAATCAGACTCGCCTGGAGGATTTTGCCGGCGCGCGTGAATTTTTGCGACCCGTGATGGTCTCTCTGGTTGAATGCCGACGAGTCTTGCTTGACGGTCCCACGTTTCAAAACTCGCCTGCCTGGAACATCCACCCACTGCTTTGCGAAGATCTCGTCATTCGTAACGTGACTGTCCTGAACCCCTGGTACTCGCAAAACGGCGATGGTCTCGATCTCGACTCCTGTCGTCGGGCGGTGGTTTATAACTGCAGGTTCGACGTCGGGGATGACGCGATCTGCATCAAGTCGGGCAAGGATGAGTACGGCCGGCGTCGAGGGCGGGCTTGCGAACAGGTTGTGATAGCGGATTGCGTCGTCTATCACGGGCACGGGGGCTTCACGATCGGGAGCGAGATGTCAGGGGGAGTTCGGGACATGCTGGTTCGGGATTGCACCTTCTTAGGAACCGACGTCGGCCTTCGCTTTAAAAGCCAGCGAGGGCGTGGCGGAGTCGTGGAAAACATTCACATTTGGAATATCCAAATGAAAGATATCCCGACGGATGCGATCGGCTTTAATCTCTTTTACAGCGGGGCGGCGCCCGATGAACAGGGCGAAACCGGAAGCGTGCGGGCCGCTCGGCCGGTCGACGAGGGCACCCCGCAGTTCCGTAAGATATTTTTCAAGAATATAACCTGCACGGGCGCGGAAAGAGCCGTGGTCTTGGAGGGGCTGCCGGAAATGCCGATTCGTGATATCAAGATCGAAAACGTCTTGATATCGTCCCGACGCGGCTTTCAGGCGTTTGATGCCGAGGAGATCGGCCTCAAGAATGTGCGGATTCTTGCCGATGGGGGGCCGGCGTTTTCGCTCGTGAACGCGCGCAAAATCGCCGTCGAGAAGGCAGCGTGCAAGCCCGGCGCGCCGGTTTTCTTGAAAGTTGCGGGACCAAAGACCGCCGAAGTGCGATTGGCTGACACAGACCTGGCGAAGGCCGTGCAAAAGATCGAAAGATCAGCCGAAGTCCCTGCGGACGCCGTTACAGAGCCGTGAGCGCGGCGTCTTTTGCTCCACAAAACACGCTGCGTCACGGCTCTGTAACCGCAACTGCCTCTGCGGGAACGCCTTTTCCGCCGTTCTTTTCCGCATCAAACCACCGGTACATCGACGGCATCACCAGCAGTGTCGAGAGAGTCGAGGTAATCAGCCCGCCCACCACGACCACCGCTAACGGCTTTTGGATTTCCGACCCTGGACCGGTGGCGAACAGCATGGGGATCAGGCTGAACACGGTGATGCAGGCGGTCATGAGAATCGGACGCAAGCGATGCTCGCAGGCCTCGATGGTCGCCTGTTCGACCGGAATTCCTGACCTCCTCAGCTGCCAGATGTAGGAAACGAGCACCAGGCCATTGAGCACGGCGACGCCCAGCAGCACGATGAATCCCACCGAGGCGGGGACTGACAAATAGAGCCCGGCTGCCCATAGAGCGACCAGCCCACCGGCCTGCGCGAACGGCAGATTCAGGAACACGAGCAGGGCAAGCCGGATCGAATTGAACGTGAGATAGAGCAGCAGCAGAATCAACGCGATAACCGCCGGCATGATGAGCTCCAGGCGCGAGATGGCACGTTGCTGGTTCTCGAACTGCCCGCCCCAGCTCAGAGTGTAGCCCGGCGGTAGAGAGACGTCCCTCCGAATCGTCTTCTGAGCCTCGTCGACGAACGACCCGATGTCCCTCCCGGTGATATTCATCTCGATTCCCAGGCGGCGCTGGCCGTCTTCGCGGGTGATCTGAGCCGGGCCTTGGCCCAGGCTGACGATCGCCAACTGCTCGAGCGGGATGCTTGGGCCGTGATCCGTTTTGACGAGCAGGTTGCGGATCTTGTCCACGCTGTCACGGCGGTCCGGTTCGAGTTGTACTCGAAGGTCAAACGCGCGGTTTTCCTCGTAAACCGAAGTAGCCGTTTTCCCTCCGACGGCGATTTCGACCACTTCCAGGACGTCAGCCACGTTGATTCCGTAGCGAGCAATGCGGTCACGGTCCACCTGCACCGTGATGTAGGGCTGTCCTGAAATCTCCTCGACAACGAGGTCCGTGGCCCCCGGTACGCGGGACAATACCGTCGCCAGCTCAGCTGCCTTCTTCTTCAGGACCTCACTGTCCTGCCCGAATACTTTAACGACGATTTGCGCCCGCGTCCCGGCAACCAGCTCGTCAATCCGGCACTGAATCGGCTGGCTGAAGCTGAACGCCATCCCGGGGATATCGCTTAGCGCCTCTCGCATTTTGGACAGCAGATCCTCCTTCGAGGTGGTCGTGCTCCACTCGTCACGCGGCCTCAGCACGCCTGTCATGCCGGTCTTGTCCACGCCTCGCGCCTCGAGGGCGATGCCCGTCTGGCCGGTGCGCGAAACGAGCGTCGAAAGCTCCGGGAACTTCATCAGCCGTTCGTGGACCAACTGCGCGACTTCGCCCGCGCGTGACACGGATACGCCGGGTAGCAACTGGAAATCCATGTCGAACGCCCCTTCATCCATGGTTGGGACAAATTCAGTCCCGAGATGAGGGATCAGAAGGCCGGCAGCCAGAAACAGCACAAGCGAACTCGCAGCCACCAGGAGGGGAGCGCGGATGCCGAAGCGGATGATCGGAAGGTACACCCTGCGCACCCCGGCAAGGATCGGGCTGGCGCGTTCCGCTTCCGGCTTCAACAAAATCGAGCACAGGGGCGGAATGACAAAGATTGAAAGGAAGAGAGACGCGAGCAGCGCGATGGTAACCGTGAGCGCCAGAGGCGAGAACATCTTTCCCTCCATCCCCTGCAAAGTGACAATCGGGACGAAGGTCAAGGCGATGATCAATTCCCCGAAAATGCTCGGCTTTCGCACTTCCAGGACAGCTTGCTGGACCGTCTCGAGCCGGTCTTTTCCCGGGCGCATCTCGGCCAGATGCCGATGCGCATTTTCGACCTGAATAATCGTGGCGTCGATGATCATCCCGATCGATATAGCCAAGCCGCCAAGCGACATCAGGTTACCGCTCAGTCCGAACGCCCTCATGACGGTGAAGGTCAGCAGGACGGACAGCGGCAACGCCAGTAGGACGGCGACGGCTCCCCGGACGCTGAGCAGCAGAAGGTAGAGAACGATCAGCACCAGGCCGGCCCCCTCCGCCAACGCTCGCACTGCAGTCCCTATGCTTGAGGCGACGATGTCAGAGCGCTGATAGTAGGGCACGACCTTCATTCCATCAGGCAGGACGTTTCCCGAGTTGATCTCTTTGACCTTTTCCTCGACTCGGCGCACCACGTCCAGGCCATTTTCCCCCTTGAGCATCATGACGATGCCGCCGACTGTCTCCCCGTCGAGGTTTCGCCGCGCCAGTCCCTGGCGTCTCGAGTGTCCGACCCCCACTTGCGCCACGTCCCTTACGAAAACAGGGATTCCCTGGTGCTCATTCTTCACGACAATCGAGCCGATATCCGCTTCGCCTGCGATTACCCCGACGCCGCGGACGATGAACTGTTCCGAGGACTGCTCGATGAAACTGCCTCCCACGTTTTGATTATTGCGGCCGAGCGCGTCGACCAACTCCCGGATGGAGATCTCGTACTGCGTCAGCCTTTCCGGGCTTGCGTTCACCTGGAATTCCCGCAAATACCCTCCGAAGGAATTCACTTCGTTGACTCCTGGTACCCCCTTTAGAAGGGGTGCAACCACCCAGTCCTGCAAAGTTCGGAGGTCGGTCAGGTAGTCAACCTGTCCTTCAGGATTGTGCGGGCGCGGACCCTCAAGTGTGTACTGGTAGATCTCGCCCATGGCGGTTGCGACCGGGCCCATCTCTACTTCTACTCCTTCCGGCAGTTGTCGCGAGGCGCTGGTCAGGCGCTCAAAGACCAGGTGCCGGGCGAAGTAGGTGTCGACGTCGTCACGAAAGACGAGCGTAACGACGCAGAGACCGTACTTGGTCACGGATCGGATCTTTTCGAGGCCCGGCAATCCGCGCATCCCGGTCTCGATCGGGTAGGTGACGAACCTCTCGATTTCAAGGGGAGACAAACCAGGTGCGTTGCCCACCAGCTCGACCTGGACGCCGGTCACGTCTGGGAAAGCATCGATAGGAATGCTGCGCAACGACCAGACGCCGGAGGCGATGATCGCGAGAACCAGGACAAGGACGAGTGTCCGGTTGTGCAGTGACGCGTGTATCAGCTTTTCGATCATGGCGTGTTTCCCTGTGCGAAGCTGGAGTCGCGTTACAGAGCCGCGCACGAAGCGGAGGGTGTTGAAAAAGCTGTCTTGGCTCCGTTAGGAGCCGGATGTTTATAGTCTGACAGAATGCCGGCGAAGCGCCCTGTAGGGGCGCGATGTTCTTGGTTCTTCAGCACATCGCGCCCCTACAG
>Ga0105104_10003607_pt1 | contig 10968 bp, 9 predicted proteins | sample PPLLaktember2015_3_FD_87034 | JGI IMG/M metagenome (GOLD analysis project Ga0105104, IMG submission 87034) | Freshwater sediment microbial communities from Prairie Pothole Lake near Jamestown, North Dakota, USA - PPLs Lake P7 Core (6) Depth... | ecosystem: Environmental > Aquatic > Freshwater >... | reverse complement strand
GCATGCGCTCGTGATCCGCTATCGGCCCGCCGAGGAGAGCGGCGCGAGCGAGGCGCTTGGCCTTTTGTTGGAGGGCGCCGTGGAGGACGCGGTGCGGGCCCTGAACGAGATGCGCGTGCACGAGGGCGAGCACCTGCACGCCGACCTGGAAGGCAGGCGCCAGACGCTGGCCGGCCTGATCGAGCGCCTGGCCGCGGCGGCCGAGACCGGCCGTGGCGACCTCGAGGCGCGGCTCACGGAGCGCGTGCGGGAACTGAGCCGCGAGATCCCGGTCGATCAGGCGGCCGTCGTCCAGGAGATCGTCCGCGTGGCGGCGCGCTCGGACATCAGCGAGGAGATCGTGCGGTTCCGGGCGCACCTGGAGCACTGGGCCGCGCTGACCGGGGCCGAGGAGGCGTGCGGCCGAAAGCTCGACTTCCTCCTCCAGGAGATGAACCGCGAGATCAACACGATCGGCAGCAAGGCCGATGGCCTGGGCGTGTCGGAGCTGATCGTGACGGCGAAGGCCGAGCTGGAGAAGATGCGGGAGCAGGTGCAAAATGTCGAGTAGGGGGTGCGGCCGCCTCTTCATCGTCTCCGCACCGTCGGGGACGGGCAAGACGACGCTGGCGCGCCGGCTCGTCGAGGTGACGCCGGGCCTCGGCCTCTCGCGTTCGTACACCTCGCGCCCGATCCGCCCCGGCGAGACGGCCGGCGTGGACTACAACTTCGTTTCCCGCGAGCAGTTCGTGGCGATGCGCGAGGGCAGCGGGTTCCTCGAGTGGGCCGAGGTCTTCGGGAACCTGTACGGCACCGGCAGGGAAGACACCGAGCGGCGGCTCGCGGGCGGCGACGACCTGTTGCTCGTGATCGACGTCCAGGGTGCCGCAAAGGTCCGCGCGTCGGGCGTGGCGGCGGTCGGGATCTTCGTGCTGCCGCCCTCGTTCGAGATGCTGGAGGCGCGCCTCCGCAAGCGGAGCCGCGACCCCGAGGAGCAGATCCGGCACCGCCTGGCGGTCGCGCGCCAGGAGATCTACGCGCTCTCCGGTTACGACTACATCGTCGTCAACGACCACCTGGACACCGCGGTGGAGCGCCTGCGGGCGATCGTCCTTGCCGAGCGCTGCCGCCCCGACGCGATGCAGCTGGAGGTCGCGGGGATCGTGTCGTCGTTCGGACAGTAGATAGTGGCTAGTGGTCAGTGGCCAGTGGTCAGTGGATCACGCCCGTAGGGGGCCGGCCTACGTGCCGGCCCGGCGGGAGATACTGAACCCTGAACTGTCAACCCTGAACGGGGATCCGCCATCCTATGCACATCGCCCTCGGCATCTCCGGCGGCATCGGCGCCTACAAGGCGGTGGAGGTGGCGCGAGGCCTGCAGAAGGCGGGCCACGACGTCACCGCCATCATGACGGAGGCGGCCACCCACTTCGTCGGGCCGCTGACGCTCGAGGCGATCACCCAGCGCCGCGTGATCGTGCGGCAGTTCGATCCCGGTGCGAATGCGAGCATCGAGCACATCGACCTTGCCAGCTCGATCGACCTGCTGCTGGTGGCGCCCGCCACGGCGAACACGATCGGGAAGTTTGCGGCGGGGATTGCCGACGATTTCCTGTCGTCGCTCTACCTGGCGACCCGCGCCCCGGTCCTGCTCGCGCCGGCGATGAACACCAACATGTGGGAGCACGACGCGGTCCGCCGCAACCTCGAGACGTTGAGGGCGCGCGGCGTGCACGTGGTCGATCCCGGGGAAGGCTTCCTGGCGTGCGGCTGGACCGGGAAGGGGCGCCTGGCAGAGCCCGACGAGGTCGTTGCCGCCGCCGAGGCGTTGTTGCACCCGGACCGATCGCTCGAGGGGCGACGGGTGCTGGTCTCGGCTGGCCCGACCTACGAGGACATCGACCCGGTGCGCTACGTGGGCAACCGGTCGAGCGGCCGCATGGGGTTTGCCCTGGCGGCCGAGGCCTTGCGGCGCGGCGCGCAGGTCACGGTAGTGGCGGGGCCGACGAGCGTGCCGCCGCCGGACGGTGCGACGGTGGTGAACGTGCGCAGCGCCGTCCAGATGCGGGACGCGGTGATGGAGCACGCGCCGCAGGCCGACGCGGTCGTGATGGCGGCCGCCGTGGCGGATTACATGCCGCAGCGCTCGAACGAGAAGCTGGCCAAGGAAAACGGCCCGCTCACGCTCGTGCTCGAGCGAACGCCGGACATCCTGCAGGAGCTGGGGCGCATGCGCGCGGCAGGCCGCCTCGCCGGCACCGTGCTGGTCGGCTTCGCCGCGGAGACGCGCGACGTGGTCGCCAGGGCCCGCGAGAAGCGCGCGCGCAAGCAGGTGGACTTGATCGTTGCCAACGACGTGTCGCGCGAGGATGCGGGGTTCGACGTGGACACGAACGTGGTGACGCTCGTGGACGCCGCCGGCGAGCAAACGTTGCCGCTGCAGTCCAAGGCCGACGTGGCGCGGGCGATCGTGGATCGCGTCGTCTCGCTGCTTGCACGGGCCCTGAAGTAGCGTCACTTGGCAAGGGAGCAGTGGTCAATCGCCAACTGACATGAAAGACCAACTCGTCGAACACCTCGCGTTCCTCTCCGAACTGGGCGTTTCCGGCCTGAGCCGGGATCCATCCTGGCGCCGCCGGGCGGCTGACGGACCCGAGCCGGAGGTGCAGGAGACTCGCGGACAGGGACCAGAAAGCCAGGTTGCGAGGGATCGATTGACCACTTCGCCCATGGAACCCGATAGACAATCGCAAGGTGACCAATTGGCAAGTGGCGCGCGGTCCACCTTGCCCGCCATCCGAGAGGACCTTGGCGACTGCACGCGTTGCGCGCTCCACAAGCAGGGACGCCGGCAGATCGTTTTCGGCGTGGGCAACCCGAACGCGCGCCTGATGTTCATCGGCGAGGCTCCGGGCCGCGACGAGGACATCCAGGGCATCCCCTTCGTCGGCCGGGCAGGCCAGCTGCTCACCAAGATGATCGAGGCGATGGGGTACAGCCGCGACGACGTCTACATCGCGAACGTGATCAAGTGCCGGCCGCCGGAGAACCGGAACCCCGAGCCCGCCGAGGTTGCCACCTGCGAGCCGTTCCTGTTCCGCCAGGTCGAGTCGATCCGGCCGGCGGTGATCGTCGCGCTCGGTACCTTCGCGGCCCAGGCCCTGCTCAAGACCCAGGACCCGATCTCGCGGCTCCGCGGGCGCGTCTACAAGTACGGCGGCGCGAGCCTCATCCCCACCTTCCACCCGGCCTTCCTCCTCCGCAGCCCGGATCGCAAGCGCGACGCCTGGGAGGATCTGAAGAAGGCGAAGGCGATACTGGACGACGGGGTGGAGAATTGAGAATGGAGAATTGATCCTTCATGTCAGTTGGCGGCAATTGACCAATTCGCGGAGTGGTCAGTTGCTCCCTTGCCAAGTGACGCTACTTCACCAGTTGAGAACGTAGAAGGTGCCCTCGCGCCGGCCTCTGTTCCCAGGTCCCCAGCCCTGCTACAGTCTGAGCCCATGTTGGTGTCCGTCGCGGTGCCCGTCCCTTCCCTCGACCTGCTGACCTACCGCGTTCCCGATGGTGTGAGCGAGCCGCGGCCGGGCGCGCGCGTGCTCGTCCCGCTCGGCGCGCGACGCCTCACCGGCGTCGTCGTCGAGACCGGCGTGGCGGCGCCCGCTGGAGCGGATGGCGCGGGCGTGACCCTCAAGCATCTCCTCGACATCCTGGACGACGAACCGTTGCTGCCGGCGTCGATCGTGGAGCTGGGCGCGTGGGTGGCGGATTACTACGCCTGCGGCGCCGGGGAAGCGTTGAGCGCGGCCATGCCGCCGTTCGCGTGGGTGGAGAGCGAGCTTCGCGTGAGGCTCACCGAAGCGGGGCGGGGCCGCGCCGGCGCGGCGACCCTTCGCCCCTCGACACAGCGGGAGTCGCTGCTGGCGCTGACCGAGGAGGCATGGACGCCGCTGCGATCGATCGCGTATCGCCTGGAACACGCGGGAGGTCGCAAGCGCGGGCGAACGGTCCCGGCGCGCGCGCTGGCCCGCACCCTGGCTGCGGAAGGGTATCTCGAGATAGACGACGTCCTCCGGGGCAGCGTCGACAGGTTCAAGACGACGAAGGTGGCCGAGCTGACGGTGGCCGGCCGGGAGGTGCTCGAGGCCCTCGCGGACCCGGCAGCGGCGCTGGGGGCGGTCCCGGTTGGCTCGAGGCAGCGCGAGACACTGAGGGCGCTGGCAGGCCCGGCTGGCGGAATCGACGTCGCGGACCTGCGCGAGCAGGGCATCTCCGCCGACGTCGTGCAGCGCCTGGCCGCGCGCGGGTGGGTCTCGATCCGCCAGGAGCGCGTGGACCGCGATCCCTTCGCCCGCGGTGCGGCACTCCGCCACGAGGGGCTCGAGCCCAGGGTGCCGGTGACGCCGACGCCCGAGCAGAAGGCGGCGCTCGAGCAATTGCTCGCGCTGGCCGCCGACCGTCGCTTCGCCTGCGCGCTGCTCCACGGCGTGACGGGGAGCGGCAAGACCGAGGTGTATCTCCGGCTGGCTGCGGCCGTGAGGGAGGCCGGCCGCACCGTCTTGGTGCTCGTGCCCGAGATCGGCCTCACGCCTGCGCTCGCGGCGGTCTTCCGCGGCGCCTTCGGCGACCGGGTGGCGATCCAGCACAGCGGCTTGAGCGACGGCGAGCGGCACGACCAGTGGCACCGCATTCGCCGGGGCGACGTGGACGTCGTCGTCGGCACCCGCTCCGCGGTGTTCGCCCCGCTCGCGTCCCTCGGGCTCATCGTCGTGGACGAGGAGCACGACGGATCGTACAAGCAGGAAGAGAGCCCGCGCTACCACGGCCGCGACGTGGCGGTGATGCGGGGCAAGCGCGAGGGCGCGCTCGTCGTCCTCGGTTCCGCCACGCCCTCCCTCGAGAGCTACCACAACGCGACGTCGGGCCGCTACGCGCTCGTCACACTCGCGCGACGGGTGCTCGATCGGCCGCTGGCCTGCGTGTCGATCGTCAACATGCGCGACGAGTACGCCGACGTCGGGCCAGACATCGTGTTGAGCCGTGCACTGCAGCAGGGGGTGGAGGCCCGGCTGGCCCGCGGCGAGCAGGTGCTGCTGCTGCTGAACCGCCGCGGCCTGGCGACCGCGATCTTCTGCCGGCAGTGCGGCAACACCATCGAGTGCCCCAACTGCAGCGTTTCGCTGACGGTCCACACCGGGCGTCACGCGAGGCGCGGGCGGTGCCATTACTGCAACTACGCGGCGACCGTGCCCGCGGCGTGCCCCCAGTGCGCGGCGCCGTACCTCGAGCAGGCCGGGTTCGGGACCGAGCGCGTCGAACAGGAGGTCGTGACGACGTTTCCGTCCGCCCGCGTGGCGAGGCTCGACCGCGACACGATCAGGAAGCGCGGGGCGGTGGGGGAGCTGCTCGCGCGGTTTGCCGCGCGGGAGATCGACGTCCTCGTCGGGACGCAGATGATCGCCAAGGGCCACGACTTCCCGCGGGTGACCCTGGTGGGGGTCATCTCGGCGGACATCGGCCTCGGCCTCGCCGACTTCCGGGCCGCCGAGCGGACGTTCCAACTGCTGACCCAGGTGGTGGGGCGCGCGGGCCGCGGCGACGAGCCGGGCGAAGCGGTCATCCAGACGCTCTTCCCGGAGCACTACGGCATCCGTCACGCGTGCCGGCAGGACTACGGCGCGTTCTTCGAGGAGGAGCTCGCGTTTCGCCGCGCGATGCGCTATCCGCCCATCGTCGCGTTGACCAACGGCATCGTGCGGGCGCCGACGCTGGCCGCGGCGATGGGGGATGCGGGGACGCTCGTGCAGGCCCTCCGCGAGCGCGCGCGGGAAGGGGAGTTCGTCGTGCTCGGCCCCGCGCCCGCGCCGTTCGTGAAGCTGCGCGGCGAGCACCGCGCCCAGTTCTTCCTCAAGGGCGCCCGCCGTCCCGCCATGCGCGACGCGCTGCGCGCGGTCCTCGCGGCGCAGCCGGAGATGCGCCGCCGCGTCGCCATCGACGTGGACGCGGTCACCGTGCTCTAGCGTTGACGGTTCAGAGTTCAGGGTTGAGGGTCCAGCACGCGTGACGCGTGACGGGACCCTGAACTGTCAACTCTGAACTGTCAACCTCCGGAAATGCTGAGCTGCAGGCGAGCCGTTAGCTGTCGGCTGATAGCTGTCAGCTGCCGGCTGATAGCTGTCAGCTGCCGGCTGTCTTGTTCCTATCTTTGCAGCAGTTCCATCGGGGCGGGCGTGAAGCTCAGCACCAAGACCACGAGCGCGAGGAGGGCCAGGCCCAACCGCATGCGATCCAGGGGGATGTCCTCGTCGAGCGTCGGCGGGTGATGAGGGCCGAAGAAGAAGAGCATCACCACCAGCAGCACGGTCCAGACGATCCAGCTGAGCGAGACGAAGGTGAGGATCACCGCGACGGCGATCGCCACGAGCGTGACGCGCGACGAGTGCCGCCCGAGCACCGCGTAGGAGATGTGCCCGCCGTCGAGCTGGCCGATCGGGAAGAGGTTCAGCGAGGTTGCGAGCAGGCCGAACCAGGCGGCGAACGCGATCGGGTGCATGTTCAAGGACTGCCCGTCAGGGATCGCGCCCCACAGCGCCCACGACACGGCCTGGAAGAGCAACGGCTCCCCGAGTTCGTAGCCGTCCATCTTGGGGGGAACCGACGCGGGGTGCGAGAGCCAGATCCCGACGATGAGCGCGGGCACGGCCACGGCGAAGCCTGCGAGCGGCCCCGCGACCGCCATGTCGAACAAGACACGCTTCGATCGGATGGGCTGGCGAATCCTGATGAACGCGCCGAGCGTGCCCGTCATGAAGAGAACTGGCGGCAGCGGAATGAAATAGGGCAGCGACGCGTTGATGCGATACCGGACGCACGCATAGTAGTGCCCGAACTCGTGCGCGCCGAGGATCGAGAGGATCGTGAGGCTGTAGAAGAGGCCACCCGCCAGGAGACTCCAGCTGAGCGTTATGCCACGCCGTCCGAAGTCGGACAGGTACCCTGCCCAGTGTTCCGCGCCGATCAGCGTGGTGGTGACGAAGGTCGCGAGCAGGAGTCCCGCGTTGAGCAGGGGCCGGTCCTGCTTGCGCGGCGCCGGCAGAAAGCCCTCGGGCAACGGTCCGGCGCGTTCGACCGCGAGCGGGATCCGGGATACACTGACCCTGCCGACGTCGAACGGAGGCGGGTAGACAGGGTCCACCCTCGGTGCGGGTGTTTCGGGAGGCCGGTTCGCCGGGAGCGGAGGCGAGCCTGCGCCGAGCGGAGTGGAGGGGTCTTCGGGAAGTGGCGCCAAGGGTCGGTTCAGCTGATGTTTTGGAGGTCCTTGCCGGGCTTGAAGCGGATGGTCCGGCCCGGCGGGATCCGCACTTCCTTGCCGGTCCGCGGGTTCCGGCCGATGCCGCGCTTGCGCGGCTTCACCTGGAAGACGCCGAAACCGCGCAGCTCGATGCGATCCCCGCGCTGCATGGAGACCCGCATCGCGTCGAAGACCGCGTCCACCGCCAACTCGGCCTTGACCTTCGTGATGTCGGCGGCCTTCGAGACCTCGTTGACGATGTCGACCTTTATCATGGTGATGCGCTCCCTCGAGACTGCTAACTACTATAGGGAGAGACACTTACACTGTCAAGCTCGCAGGCGTGGCCTGCCGGGCGGCGAATCGCGCCCCTTCCCTGGGCCGGAGGCGCTCCGTGGCTGAGCGCCAGCCGCCCGCCGTGGTGTTGATTGGCCGGCCGAACGTCGGCAAGTCCACTCTCTTCAACAGGATCACATCGTCTCGCCGATCGATCGTCACGCCGATCCCCGGCACGACCCGCGATGTCATCTCGCAGCAGGTGGTGTGGCAGGGCGCGGGGTTCGAGCTGATCGACACCGGCGGCCTCCACGGCGCCAGCGAGGATCCGCTGCACTTGCTCGTGGTCGATGCCGGGCGGCGGGTGATCGAGCGCGCGCATCTGCTCGTGTTCGTCGTGGACGGGCGGGAAGGCCGGACCTCCGGAGACGACGAGATCCTGCAGCTCGTGCGGCCGTTCGGCGTGCCCATCATCCTTGCCGTGAACAAGATGGACGATCGCCGGGCACGCGACGGCGCGATGGAGCTCTATCAGCTCGGGATCGATCCCGTCGTCGAGATTGCTGCCGAGCACGGCCAGGGCGTCGGCGACCTGCTGGACGAGATCGTGGCACGGTTGCCCGAATCGGCGCGGGAGACCGCCGGCGAGGGGCCTTCGGGCCCCGTGGTCGGCCCGGGCATCGGCGGGCGGGGCGGCACGGCCGCGCGGTCGGGCGAGGTGGGCGTGGCGATCGTCGGCCGCCCGAACGTCGGCAAGTCGTCGCTGGTCAACCGGTTGCTGCGCGAGGAGCGCGTCCTGGTGAGCGAGATGCCGGGCACCACCCGGGACGCCGTGGACGCCGTGCTGCGCTGGAACCGCCGGCAGTTCCGGATCGTGGACACCGCGGGCATCCGCCGCCCGGGCCGCGTAGCGCGGTCGGGGCAGGTGGAGGTGGTGAGCGTGGTGGTCGCGCGCCGCGCGGTGGAGTCCGCGGACGTCGCGGTGCTCGTCATCGACGCCGTCGAGGGGCCCACCGAACAGGACGGGGCGATCGCGGGCGAGGCCGACCGCGCGGGCTGCGGCATCGTCGTGGCGGTGAACAAGTGGGACCTGGTCAAGGGCGAGGGGGCCGACTTCGGGAAGACCTTCGACGCGGAGCTCCTCCGCCGCCTGAAGTTCCTCGAATACGCGCCCGTGCTGCACATCTCGGCGCTGACGGGGGAGCGCACGCCGCGGCTGCTCGAGCTGATCGACCAGGTCGCCGCGGCCCGGCAGCAGCGAGTGCCGACAGGGGAGCTCAACCGTTTCGTGGAGAAGATCACGGCGAGTCATCCGCCGGCAAGCCCAGGACGCAAGGCGGTGCGAATCCTCTATGCGTCCCAGGTCGGCGTGGCCCCGCCGAAATTCGTCTTCTTCACCAACGTCGCGACGACATTCCACTTTTCCTACGAGCGGTTTCTGGTGAACCGCCTGCGCGATGCGTTCGGCTTCGTCGGCAGCCCGGTCCGGATCCAGGTGCGGGCGAAGAGGGAGAAGGAAGAGAAGAGGAATTGAGAATTGAGAATTGAGAATTGAGAATTGAGAAGGCGTCACGGCGTAGGGGCCGGCCCACGTGACGGCCCGGCCGCAGGCGGTCAGGCGACGTCGGCTGGCACCCGATGCCTTCTTTGACGCTATACTTTGACTCCCGTGCCCGATCCTCTTACCGAGATTCCCGATCGTGCCGCGTTCAAGGCGGCGGAGGTGTGCGAGATCGCGCAGATTCCGCCCTACGTGCTTCGGTCGTGGGAGAAGGAGTTCCCGGGGCTGGGCGTGGCGAGCAAGCCGGGCGGGCCGAAGATCTACCGGCGCGCCGACGTCGAGCAGGTGCTGAGGATCAAGCAGTTGCTCTTCTCGGAAGGGCTGACGCTGGCCGGCGCCCGGCGGAAGCTCGAGGGCGAGCCGCCCCCCGAGCCCGAGCCCGAGGCGACGCTGCCTGTGCCGGAGGAGGTGCGGACGAAGGTCGCGACGGTGAAGCGCGAGCTGCGATCGCTGCTCGAAATGCTGTCCGAAGGTCCCAGTTCGGCAGACGTAACGCGTCCTCACGTCGCGGCCGAGACGCGGACCGCCGGAGAAGCGGCGCCCGCTTCCGATGCCGGGGCACCCGATCCGCGCGCTGCGCCGCCCGAGACTCGGTCGGAGGTGTCGGCCCCGCCTGCACGCCCCGCAGGCACTTGGCCACCGGCGCGCCCCGCCCCCGCGAAGGAGGAGCCTCGAGAAGAGGCGAGCCTTCCGCTCCTCAACGGCACGCCGGACGCGCCTCCGGCGCCCGCGCGCCCGCGGCGCTCCCGCCGCCCAGCCAAAGGGTGACCCAAACACGGCCGGAGTGCGGTAAGATATTCGGACGGTCGGGGCGTAGCGCAGCTTGGTAGCGCACCTGAATGGGGTTCAGGGGGTCGCTGGTTCGAATCCAGTCGCCCCGACCAAACCTTAAACCCACCTAATTCAAGAACCTACTAGCCACAACCGAGTCGGAGTGAAGAGGGGTCTTGGGCGGATTTGCCGCGCTGGGCCCGCAGGGTCCCGCTTCCCGTCGCCGCTGTCAATCGCTTCGCGGCGCTGGCGGCATGCTACGGTCGGAGTTGGGTCCTCCCAACAAAGCCAGAAGGAAGATCGGGCATGCCCCGGAGGAATCCCTGCGCCGAACCCCGGAGATCGTAGCCACCGTCGTGAACGCGCTCATGGTGCTGTTCCTGCCCATCATCGTGTCAGCGGTCGCGTCTCTCGTCCCGGACAACACCCACTCGGGCGCCGTCGGTTACGCCCCTGGCTCGTCGCCCTTGATCGCAGCAACCAGGACGATGATCCTGAACGTCTCCCTGATGGCCCCGTTCTCCGCGGTCGCGGCGTGGCGGACCTGCGTGCACGCGACTCGCTGGCGTGAGGGCGAACGGGACTTCCAGGGAGTGCTCGAGGCGGGATCATGCGGCTTTGCGGCGGCCGCGATTCCATTGATACTCGGCGTTGGTCCTCGACTCCAGACGAATCCGCTGCTCGCGCTTGGATATGTCCTGTTCTACGCCACCTTCGGCTTCGTCATCGGTCTCGTTGTCGGCATCTTCCTACAGCTGACCGCCATGATCGTGCTCATGGTCTTGGAGCTCGTCACGGAATGACTCGCGGCCCGTTCTGGAGGACCGTCGGGGGCTTGCCGGCGTGGTGCTACAGAAGCGACGGCGGCCGCCGGGTACGGTGACGACAACTCCGAAGCAGAATCTGAAACCGCCGGATGTAAGCGCCGATCTCGAAGACTGGGCGGCTTGGACTCACCGAACGCGCTTGACGCGATTCCCTCATGGGCGGCAAACCGTATCGACCGCATTCTTGAATTCAGACGACGAGTGGCCCGAACCCCTTGGCCCGTGGCCGCGCGCACCGACGTGACCCCTCCTGTGCGTAG
>Ga0105104_10003606_pt1 | contig 10969 bp, 8 predicted proteins | sample PPLLaktember2015_3_FD_87034 | JGI IMG/M metagenome (GOLD analysis project Ga0105104, IMG submission 87034) | Freshwater sediment microbial communities from Prairie Pothole Lake near Jamestown, North Dakota, USA - PPLs Lake P7 Core (6) Depth... | ecosystem: Environmental > Aquatic > Freshwater >... | reverse complement strand
GATTGGTAAAGTTGACCAGCAGCGTTCCGGGTTTGGCAGCTTCGCGGATATCCTGGGCGATCTTCAGGATGACCGGAATGGTGCGCAGGGCCTTGCCCATCCCGCCGACGCCGGTTGTCTCCTGGCCGATCAAACCATGTCGCAGGCCGAGATATTCGTCCCGGCGGCGCGCTTCCATGTGACCGACGCGCAGCTGCGTCGTCACGTAGTCCGCATCCCGGACGGACTCTCTTTGGTTTGTGGAGAGGATGACTTTGAAAGGCGAGCCTTTGGCGGCCACCATGCGCTGCGCAAAGCTGCCGACGACCTTTAACCGCTCCTCGTCGATATCCATCAACCAGAGTTCATCGAGTGGAAACTGGTCCACTCTTGCGAGAAAGCCGTTGACAAGCTCCGGAGTATAGGTCGATCCACCGCCGATGACTGCAACCTTCAGCATGTTATTTTTCGACGCCCGTGATGACGATGCCCTGCACGAAGAAGCGCTGGGCCACGATGAAGAGCAGCAGCGGCGCGATCAAGGCCATCAGCGCACCGGCCTGAATGAGCTGCGGACGCTGGCCATAGATGCCGTTGAACGTGGAGAGGGCAATGGAGATTGGCCAGGCCTCCCGGTTCGTGGATAGATAAATCAATGGACCAAAATAATCGTTCCAGGCATACACGATATGGAAGACGGTGATAGCCATCAGTGCCGGATAGGACTGCGGAATAATCACAGACCACAAGACTTTTAACGGGCTGGCGCCGTCGATCATGGCGGCTTCATCCAGCTCGCGCGGCAGCGTCATGAAATACTGGCGCAGCAGAAAAACATCATAGGCATTCGCGAAGAAGGCCGGCACAATGAGTGGCAGCCAGGTGCCCACCCAGCCTATTCTCTGGAAGAATGTAAAGGTTGGAATGACTGTCACGAACGCGGGCAGGAAAATGGTTGAAATGAGAATGATGAACAGGAAATCACGCCCCGGGAAGCGGAAGCGTGAAAATCCAAAGGCTACCAGGGTGCAGGAGATCAGCACGGCGATGGTCGTTGAGATGGCGTAAAAGGTTGTGTTCCACATCAGGCGCGGGTAGTTGATTGTTTCCCAAACTTCCTGATAGTTGCTCCACGTCGGAGCGAACTCCCAGGCGCGATCCAGGGCGCGCCAGGAAACGGTGCAGGTGAATTCGCCGCGCCCGGCATCGTCGGGGTCGACGAAGACGCTCGCTTTTTGACCTTTCTTGACGAGTGCCAGTCCTTTTTCGTCATTAGTGCCGGGGTCAAATCCATCGCATTTTGACAGGGGAACCGTGAAGACCTCCACCTGCTTGCCATTGTAGTCGACGACCGGCGGCCTGGCTGGCCAGATGGGCGCGCCGACGATGGAGATCTGATCCTGGGTCTTGAGCGACGTCAAAATCATGTACGCAAAGGGGGCCAGGAACATAACCAGGACGGCAATGGTGAGCAGCGTGACGAAGGTGGCATTCAGGCCATTTTTCAGCTGGAAACGCGTGATTGTTTTCTTCGCTCTTTCCTGGGGCCTGGCGTCAGAAGCAGCATTCATGCTATCTGTTGTTTTCGCGGTTGATAATTTCATTCCGGACTCCTTCTACGAATGGGATTCGCCTGCGTAGTACACCCAATATTTGGCTGACCAGAAAAGAAGAATGGTCACTGCAAGGATAAGCATGAACAAGACCCAGGCCAGGGTCGCCCCATAAGACATATTCTGGAATAGAAAGAAGTTCCTGTATACGTACAGATTATAGAACATGGTGAAACCACCCGGGCGGCCCGTTCCCTGGTTCACCACGATCGGCACAAGGAAGTACTGGAATAGACCGACGATACTGAGGGTCAGGTTATAAAAAATCACGGGCGAAATCATTGGAAAGGTCACCTTCCAAAACGTCTGCCAGCCGTTGGCGCCATCCACTTTGGCAGCATCGTATAGCTCAGTGGGGACGCCCTGCAGGCCTGCCAGCATAATTAACATTGCATTGCCTATCCCCCAGATTCCCATAAGTACATAGGTGGCATAAATCCATCCCCATTCTTCTGCACCACTGTTTGCCCAGAGCGGCACATTATTCTTTGACATCCCGAGAATTTCCACCAAAAAACGGTTGATCCAGCCGGTTTGAGAGTTCAGCATGCCCCCCCAAAGAAACACTGCTGCGACGAAGGGAACAATGTAAGGCATGTAAAACAAACTGCGGAAGAACATTGCCCCTTTAAGATGTTTGTGATTCATCAATACTGCCACACCCAGCGGCAGGAAGATCCCTACTGGAAGCGCAATTAAGCCAAAAGCCAGTGTCACCCACAGTGCACCCGGCGTGCCACCCTTAAACCAGGTGGATGGATTTACACCTGCCTGATTATCATTCCATAAGTATTGATAGTTATCCAGACCAACCCACTTGGGCGTGCTGGCAATTCCGTCTGTGATCTTGAGATTGATGAAGGTAAAGAAGAGGCTCGCCAGAATTGGCAGCAGCACAAATACCAGAAATCCAAAGATCCAGGGAGAAAGGAACCACAACCCCTGCTTGAGCTCTCGGCGCGCCAACGGCGACATATTTCGAAAAGATTTAAGGGATGGGAGTGAATTTCGGAAGTTGGAAAACTGCTCAAACATGGCTAAACCCTTTCTCTAATCGGAGATACCCGGGCGGGTCGGCCCGAGAAGGACCAACCCGCCCAAAGTATACTAGCAAATTACTTCGCGTAAATCGCGTTCAAATCGTCAACCAGCTTCTGCCATTCGGCATCGAAGTCGAGCTGATCGGGAGGCGTGTTCTGGAGCAGATCGAAGAAGGTCTGCTGGCGGGCCCAGGATTCATTCCAGTTGGGCTGCCACTGTTCGGCACTCGGGCTGTCGGGATAGGCCAGACCAGCCTTGAAAGTGTCCCAGGTTTCGGCGGTTGTGAAGGGATAGCGCTCCAGCAGACCGTCAATGTAGGGTTGCTGGTAGGCAGGATCGGCGGGAAGACCGCTGTAGGCAGCCGGTACGTCGTCGGTGCCGATCACCAGGGTCTGCGTGCCTTCGGGTCCAATGAGATAGCTCAGGGCCTTGAAGGCGGCTTCGGGGTTCTTGGTGCCTTTCCAGATGCGGATCGTATCGGCATCGACACGGCCGTGCGGCTGGCCATCGGCGCCCAGAGGCAGGGTGCCGGCGTTGAACTCAAAGCCGGCGTCTCTGAAGGCATCGAGACAGCAGGTGTACCAGAGCGGTGTAATCGCCATGGCGGCCTTGCCGGAGTTGAACAGGTTGCCATTGCCAAATTCGGGAGCGCCAGCGAGCGGGCCGGTGGCCATGAAGGGCTGCTCGCCCCACATGCCGTCGTAGACCATCTTGTTGGCTTCTTTCCAGGCGTCGGGCATCGCGGACGTGTAGCTGCCCGGGGCATCGCCTTCAACGATATCGGCGCCGCCGTTAACATAGCTGGCCTGGTAGGCCACATGGGTCTGCCACTGATTGGCATAACCGACCTGCACCATCTGCGTGGCATCGAAACCATCTTCGGTGGCGTTCAAGCCGTTCACATCGACGGTCAGCAGCTTGGCGACCTGGATGAGGGTGTCCCAGTTCCAGTCAACTTCCTCACCATCGAGCGTGTACTTGTCGCCGTAGTTGGCGGGCGGATATTCAAGTCCAGCCTCGTCGAACATGGCGGGCACATAGTAGACGGCGGCCGGGAAGACCAGGAAGGGCAGACCCACCTGACCCTCTTCGGTCTGGTAGAACTCAATCAAAGCCGGTTCGTAGACGCTGGTATCGAAGCCAGTCGACTCGATGTATGGCGTCAAATCGAGGTACTGACCATAGAAAGCGTTCGAACCACCGACACCTACCGGGCCGATAATATCGGGGCCGGCGCCGGAAGCGATCTGCGTGGCAAGAGTATCGCGTGCGGAATCGTAGGGCACGACTTCGAGCACGAGTTCGATCTCATCCTGGGAGGCATTGAAATCTGCAACAGCCTTTTCCTGAGCGGGCAGCTGGGCAGGATCGGTGCCTGTCCCAAGACCCACAAACCAGCGGATCTGGATCTTGTCACTGGAGGGAGCTGCGGTTTCAGCCGGGGCTTCGGTTTCGACCGGAGCTTCAGTTTCCGGGGCCGGGGCTTCCGTCGGTGCGGTACCACCGCAGGCTGCCAGGACCATCGAGCCGATGATCAACAGGGACAGAACGTACAAAAGTTTCTTCATGGTGAAATTTTCTCCTCTACTTAGGATTTGGACTAGTGAGATATACAGCGGCTGGCAATGTTGGTATCAGCGAGGGACTCACCTCCTTTCAAGGTGTGGTGTTCATGCAAGACACCCGCATGAACGGCGGAAGATAATTTCGGTGGGGAGGATAACCGCCTCGTTCAATGTCTGTCCCTCCAGAAGAGCAAATAACCTTTCGGCGGCAATCCTTCCAACTGCTTCGGTGGGGGCCCGAACAGTGGTCAGCGAGGGGTTCAAAAAAGGTGCGAAGCCCAGATCGTCAAATCCGACGACGGCTACATCTTCGGGAATCCTGTACTCGTGCTTGTGCAAAGCCTTGAGGACGCCCACGGCCGCATCGTCGTCGCCTGTAAATACAGCATCGAACGCGACCCGTCTGCCATTGCTCAGGAATTCATCCAGAACTTTGTAGGCGGTGTCGCGTTCGAAGTCTCCATTCAAAACCAGATTCTCGTCGAACGGGATCCCATTGGCTGCCAGCGCAGATTTATAGCCAGCCTCACGCCGGATCGAATCCTCCTGGCGGATCGGACCGCGCATGAACAAAATGCGGCGTTTGCCATGCACCTGTATGAGGTGTTCCACCAGGTTGTGCGAGACCTCTATATTTTCAACTGTGACACTGGGAATAAGCAGGGAGGCGGGGGAGGTGTGGTACAGCAGGACCATGGGGAAGCCGCTGGCATGCAAATTCGCGAGGTCTTCATCCATCAGACCATCCGAAAAAACCAGCAGCCCATCTGTATTATGCGGCCCTATGGGTGGAGGCAGGGTACCGTCGCTATGGGCGTGATACGTGGCGACAATCAAGTTATACTCTTTTGTGCGAACAACCGCCTCAACGCCGTTCAAAAGGGGGACGAAGAAATCATTATGCAGGTTTTTGAGTAACAGGCCAACGACACGGGTTTTGCGGGAGGCCAGGTTCCGGGCCGCAGCATGGGGCACGTACCTCAACTGCAGCATGACCTGATTCACACGCTCGGCAACCTCCGCCGAGACGGGGGCGTTTCGGTTGATATACCGGCTGACGGTAGCTACAGAGACACCTGCTTGTCTAGCCACGTCGCGGATCGTAACGGAAGAGGATCGCCGAGTCATATCTGTTATGTAACCGTTTACTGTAACCGTTTACATTATTTCATAATTTATCTCCCCAGTCAAGCAACGCTTTGCTTAAAAAATCTGCAAAGACTTTCCCTGCCGATGGTGATGAATGACTACTTGATGATGTAAAGTGTTATGGATTGTCCGGGGAAGCTAATTTTGCCGGAAAGTGGCAATTTTCCGAGGTTTTCTGCCTTGTGGGAAGGGTCAAACAGCCACGTTTCAGCCTCCACCCCGGCCTGATCGCCGATTCGAAGGGCCTTTTCCTTCTCTTCCAGCGACAGATTGATCACCATGACGGTCAAGGCACTGTCTGCGCGCCGGGCCGCGTAAATGGAGAGTTCGGGAGCATCGGAAGATGAATATACAAGTTCCTCTCCGAATTTCCTGTATAACTGGTAGGTGTAATACGCCGGAAACACATCATCCTGAGCGATCAGACCCAGCCCGCCGTAGCCGCCCTTTGCGGTAAGCGCCCATTCGTTGGCCATAAATACCCCGTTTTTGACCATTCGTCCCAGCACGTCGGCCATCCAGATGGCATTGTAGTGAGAGTCAGGGGTGGCGTCGCCGCCCACCGACTTGTCGTAGGCGGAGTTGAACTCCGTGACGGCGATCGGCAGGTCGCGGCCCGTGTGCCGGTGGATCAACTCCCGGGCATGGATGATGATCCGGTCCCATTCCTGCGCGCTCTGACGCAACTCCGCGATGGAAGGAGGTCCGGATACCCTCGAGCGCGGAAATGGGTAACGATGGAAGGAAACAACATCCACAAGATCCCCATTTGCCTTGAGAAACTCGACGAACCACTCTTCGTCTCTTGGACCAAAGTTCGTGGTCGCGCCGCCTGACGGATCATGGCTGAACTGATTGATCTCCGCGCCGACCAGCTCGATCGTGGGATCGACCTCTTTCATGGCCAGTGCAAACTCGCGCCACTACTTATTGAAGCGTTCCACATCGTAACTCTCGCCTCTGTTCTTCATTTCCCCATCGAATAGCGTTGGTTCATTTCCAATGCTCCAATAGTGGACGTTGTACTTCTTTTCCACGTTGGTATAGCGCACCATCTCCTCCGCCTGTTCCACCGTGCCATCCAGCAGGCGCACATTGAAGATGGCCGTCGCGCCCACCTGGCCGGCGAAGTCCATGAACTGGTCAATCTGCAGAGGTCTCACATCGTTGTGATCCCCCCAGCTGCCTGCCGGAAAGCGCAAAATGGTGACTCCCGAATCGTAGGCCGCCGGGAGCATCTCGAACGATACGGCCAGCCAGGGTCCATAGTTCGAACCGTAGATCAGGGGGCTGATCGGCCCCAGCGATAAGGATGGGTCTACATATAAAGTATCCGGAACGGGAGTGGGGATGAAGGTGGGGGTGGGCAGGATGCCTGGGGAGGGGATCGCAGTTGGGGCGGGAGAGGCAGTTTCAACTTGCGAAGGTGCCGTCGTCGGCGCGGGAGGCATTCCACATCCGGCAAGCAGGATTGAAATGAGAACGACAAGAGTTGAAGGGCGAAGCATGCAAGTGTCCTTAAATACAGGACGCGGCCTATCCGGCCGCGCCCTGTGCAGGTTTATTTTGCGATTTCGGTTGCCCGGGTCTCGCGGATCACGGTCACCCGGATCTGACCGGGGTATTGCATGGTCTCTTCGATCTTCTTGGCGACGTCCCGGGCCAGCCGTGCCGAGGCCAGATCGTCGATGGCGTCCGGCTTGACGATGATGCGCACTTCGCGTCCCGCCTGGATGGCGAAGGCCTGCTGCACGCCCTCGAACGACATGGACATTTCCTCGAGGGAACGGATGCGCTTGATGTAGGCTTCGAGGTCTTCGCGGCGGGCTCCGGGGCGCGCGCCCGAGATGGCGTCCGCGGCTTCGGCGATGACCGCCTCCACCGTCAGCTGGTCCACCTCATGGTGGTGCGATTCGATGGCATTCACCACGGCCGCATTCACGCCATAGCGCTTGCAATATTCTGCGCCCAGCTTGGCGTGCGTGCCTTCCTGGTTGTGATCCATGGCTTTGCCGATGTCGTGCAGGAAGCCGCCCTGTTTGGCAATTTCCACATTGGCGCCGATCTCGGCGGCCAGGATGCCGGCCAGTTTGGAAACTTCCACGGCGTGGGCCAGCTGGTTCTGTCCGTAGGAGGTCCTGAATTTCAAGCGGCCCATCATGCGCAGGACCTCGGGATGCAGACCCGTGATGCTGGCATCGTAGGCGGCCTGCTCGCCGGATTCGTTGATGATCTTTTCGACGGCCCGCGTTTCCTCTTCGACGATCTTTTCGATGTGGGCGGGGTGGATGCGTCCGTCGAGGATGAGACGGCCCAGCGAGCGGCGGCCGATCTCACGCCGGACCGAGTCGAAGCAGGAGACGGTCACGGAGTCGGGTGTATCGTCCACGATCACGTCCACGCCGGCGGCCTGCTCGAAGGCCTTGATGTTGCGGCCATTGCGGCCGACGATGCGGCCCTTCATTTCTTCGTTGGGCAGGGTCACGACGGCCCGCGTCACTTCGGCGACGTGCTCGGAGGCCACGCGCTGGATGGCGTCCGCGATCAGCTTGCGGGCTCGCTTTTCGCCCTGTTCGCGCGCTTCCGCTTCGATCTGGCGGATGATGCGGGCCATGTCGCCGCGGGCCTCTTTTTCGACCGCCGCGAACAGATCCTTTTTGGCATCGTCCTGGGTCATCTGGGCGATGAATTCGAGCTTCTTCATCTGTTCTTCGTACAGCTTCTCGATCTCATTGCCGCGCCGGTCGACCTGGGACTGGCGTTTATTGATCTGCTGTTCGCGCTGCTCGAGGCGATCTACGCGGCCGTCGAGCTCGGTGCGGCGCTTGTCGAGACGCTCGGTCTCCCTGTTCAGCTCGATGCGCCGTTCCTTGATCTCCGCCTCGGCGGACTGGACAATCTTGACGGCGTTCTCGCGTGCCTGGCTTTCGATCAGGCGGGCCTGCTCGCTGGCCCCCTTCAGAATGTTGTCAGCCTTATCCTGTTGATTCTTGCGGGCGATATCAGCCTGATAGCGGTGAAATAAATAACCGGCAAAAACACCGACAACCAGGCTTAGAAGTATGCCGAATATGGTCAGAATAACCGGGTTCATGTTAAATCCTCTTCTTCAAAATGATGTTCATCCGTGTGCGCCTCGTTCCAGATGCGGGTCACGACAGGCGCAATCACCGAGTAGGAAAATCCGCGGCGTGCCAGAAATTCACTTAATTTTTTGCGAAACTCGTTCCACTCCAGACCTTTCAGCCTGGGCGCCCTCTTCTGGGCGGCTTCGTAGGCGAGGGTCTCATCGTCCACACTTTCCACTGCGGAGGAGACGGCCTCCTCGTCGAGCCCTTTTTGGCGCAGTTCCAGCGCCAGCAGGCGGCGGCTGCGCGGGCGCAACGCACTCCTGTTTTCCACCCACGTACGGGCAAACTGGTTGTCATTCGCAAGCCCATCCTGTCGCAGCCGTTCGAGGGTCTGCTCGATGACCGGCTCGGGGATCTCATGCTTGCGCAGGTTCTGCCGAATCTCGGATTCGGACCGGGCCCGGTAGCTCAGGAAAAGCATGGCCTGCTGGTAGGCACGTTCACGCGCCTCCTCGGCCTGCAGCTGCTCGATTTTCTCTTCGCTCAGCTCCTGGCCGACTCGCAGCCACGCGGCGACGATGCGTGCCAGCCCGAAGGCGAACTCCCCATCCAGGTGAATATTCACTCGATTTGGGGACCGCTTTTGCACCTCTATTGCCGTAATCTTCCTCATACGTACCTGTAGGTCGGGTTGACAGCCCGACAGTCTGGCGGATTGGCAACCCGCCCTACGTTAAAAACAAATAGCCGAGAGCCATCCAAAGCGGCCTCGGCTGTCGAAGATCCCGCGTGAGCGGGGTGGAAACATCTGGGATAGGTTGAGCAGGCTCAGGTCCCGCGGGAAGCGTGCGGGACCTCAGAGGTCAAACCGCGTGAGAGAGTCGTAAAGTCACGTTCGGCACAAAGGTTGTGAGGGCGAAGTCATCTTATTTATTCAATTTGATCCAAAACTGACTTCAGAAAATAACTCCCAAAACCAGGGGAGGTTCGTGCTCGAATTATCCAGAGTTATAGATAGCCAGGCCGCACGGGCGGCAGAAGTTTTCGTATCCGGTTCTTTCATGTTAATTATACATTAAATTTAAGGATTGTTCAGACCAGTCAAACGGTCTTGCAATGGTCCGCATTCCGCCCCGGCTACAGAGCGTTGTCGATCCACTTCGTGGTGGTATCGCTCAAATTCGCCAACCGCCACTTCCTGCATCTTTCTGCAAGCTTCGCCACGTACTGGTAATAGTAAGGCTCGTTCCTGCGCTGTCTTTCGTATAGCACATAAGGTTCGAGCTTCTCCCACGATTTGGCGATCATTGGATGCATCCAGGGCATGACCAATTCATCGGGAATCCAGCCTGATTGCGTCAGGAATGCCACGTGGTCGAGAGAATTCAGGACTTTCTTCATCGCATCCCGGTTCTTTGCACTCATCTTCCTGAGTCCCTTTTCGGGGTCCGCAGGCAGATCCTGAAAAACTCTGCGGCGGGCTTCGATATTTTCCGGTGAGTTCAGCTCTTCGAATAAGCGGTCGGCAATTTCCATATAACGGCTGTTCGCCACTTCCGATAATTCGCGGTAGGCAATAAAACCGGCACCAAAAACCACGGCAGCCGCCAGAGCTGTGGACAGGGATTCGATCGATGCCAATGATCCTGTGCAGGGATCCTCCCCGCTCAGGCTGCACCACAGACCCGGCAAAACATAGATCAGCAAAAGGAAAACAACGATTGTGATGAATAGAAAGACCGTCAGTGTAATGACCCCGGACCATTTTGTATTCATAATGAACTGCCTTTCTGCATTGTTATCGATACTTCGGCCTGCAAAGCATTCAAGCTGTATATTCCTATTTTATCTTAGGCAGAACAAAACCGGGCTGTGCCATCACCTCCGGGCAGACAGTTATCAGTTCGTGGCGGTGGCATTTCGAATCCCGGCAGACCGCCTTCCAAAAAATCGTGACAAATGCAACTAGGGAAAACCGCAGAGTCGTGCCATAATTTGGAGGGTCCGAACATCAACAGGAGGCTGTATGGCTAAAATTACGCGCGAAGATGCACTTGAATACCATCGTTTGAAAGGCAAGCCCGGCAAGATTGCGGTAGTCCCCACCAAGCCCATGGATACTCAGCGTGACCTGAGCCTGGCGTATACGCCTGGTGTGGCCGTGCCCGTGTTGGAAATCGAGAAGGATCCCGAACTGGCATACGAATACACCTCGAAAGGGAACCTGGTGGCCGTCGTCTCGAACGGGACCGCGATTCTGGGCCTCGGTGACCGCGGTGCGCTGGCAGGCAAACCGGTCATGGAAGGGAAAGGGGTGCTCTTCAAGAAATTTGCCGACGTGGATGTGTTCGACATCGAAGTGGACAGTCATGATCCTGAACTAATTATCAAGGTCGTGGCGGCAATCGCTCCGACGTTTGGCGGCATCAACCTCGAGGACATCAAGGCCCCGGAATGCTTCTATATCGAAGAGACCTTGAAGGGCATGCTCGACATCCCGGTCTTCCATGATGACCAGCATGGAACGGCCATCATTTCCTCGGCCGGTCTG
>Ga0105104_10003605_pt1 | contig 10969 bp, 12 predicted proteins | sample PPLLaktember2015_3_FD_87034 | JGI IMG/M metagenome (GOLD analysis project Ga0105104, IMG submission 87034) | Freshwater sediment microbial communities from Prairie Pothole Lake near Jamestown, North Dakota, USA - PPLs Lake P7 Core (6) Depth... | ecosystem: Environmental > Aquatic > Freshwater >... | reverse complement strand
TCAGATCCTGTTGGGACTGTTGATCATGCTCCTGGTCCCCCCAGGCGCGACGATCGTCCTCGGGGTGGACGATATCGTGGAACGCCGTGGTGGGCGCAAGAACACGGCCAAGGGCTGCTACCGGGATGCGGCGCGTTCCGCGAAATCGCACGTCATCCACTGCTTCGACTTGAAGTGGGTCTCGATGATGCTCTTGGTCCCGGTGCCGGTGACCGCCTGGTACTGCAAGGGCGAGCCGACATTCGTGGACTGTCTGGCCTTGGTCCGTCGGCATCTCTGGCGTGCCTGGTATTTCGTAAACTCTACTGATAAGCCAGGGTTCGTGCAATTTCCACGGGAGGCCTTCGATCTCTTGCGTCATGGCCCCTCTTGATATCCTGATTGGCAAAGTAGCAATATAGATAATAATTAATTTATAATAATGAATTAATGTTATTATGAGTACTCATCGAAAGCGATAGGAGCTGTCTAAAACACTAAGAAGCGATGGACCCGGGACACGAGAGCACTGGTAGAAACCTGCGAGATGACGCGGAGAATTGCGAGGGTGGGCGTATGTCGAGCAAGATGCGAGTTTTCCCAAGCCCCACTGCAACACTGCTCATGACCATCGTGATGAGTGCCCAGCTGCAGGCAGCCGAGGTCCAGCTTACATGGACTGCCTCGACCACCAATGTCGACGGCACCCCCCTGACCGACCTAGCCGGGTATCGGGTGTACTATGGGCAAACGAGCGGCAACTTGACACTTAAAGTCGATGTCGGGAACCGGACTACGTACCTGCTCTCTGGGTTAGTGGGCGGTCAAGTATACTACTTCGCAGTCACCGCCTATGATACTTCTGGCAACGAAAGCGAGCTCTCCGACGGGGCAAGTGCCACGACTCTCAAGTGATGCCCCACCCCCATCAGTGGCAAGCTTTATCGGCACGCCCATCATAGGATCAGCACCGCTCACCGTCACGTTCACCGATACCTCTACGGGGCAAATCACAACATGGGGCTGGACCTTCGGGGATAACACTGGCAGCTCCGTGCAGCACCCCCAGCATACCTATGCCAGCGCTGGTACCGATGCTGTGATGCTTACCATTAATGGTCCCGGTGGTTCCAAGACTGCTACCAGGCAGGGGTATATCACCGTCATTGCCCCTCCCCACACCGTGCACAGGACTCGTGGCCGCTTATGACTTCGATGAGGGAACAGGCTCGACACTCACCAATATCTGCGGCAACTGCAATCACGGCACCATTTCTGGGGCACATTGGACCAATTCGGGACGATACGGCAAGGCTCTCGTCATCGGTGGCGTCAACGATTGGATGACCGTGAACGATGCGCCCTCCCTCGACCTCACCACTGGAATGACGCTGGAGGCTTGAGTTTATCCGACCGCCTTGAGCGGGGGTTTAAGGAATGGATGACGCACCATCATTCTGAAACAATAGCCGGGTCAGTTAGGTTATGCCCTCTATGCCAATTCCGATCACAATCGTCCCAGTGCATATGTCTTACCAGTGGTGAGCAGGGAGAGTTCAGAAACGCCTAATTGGCGCTGCGCATCTGAAGGCACCTGGCCACTACCTATGGTGGGGCGGCGTTTAGGTTGTATGTGAACAGCTCGCTAGGCGGGAGTCGATCCCTGACCGCCAGCATCAGGACCTCAGGGCGTCCGCTACGCATTGCTGGGAACAGTGTCTGGGGCGACTATTTCAAGGGCCGCATCGACGAGGTGCGTGTATACAATCGCGCCCTGACGTCCAGCCAGATGCAGACGGATGTGAATACACCTGTGTCGCTCCCGGAGGCGTTACGCTTGCCTGCAACATCCCGCTAGCAATGCAGCTGGACGAGGCATTACGTGGTAACGCCCGTGCGGGCAGAGAGAAGACTGTCGGATGGTCTCAGGTGGACAGCGCTACCAACCGAAACCTACGTCTGCGTGATGCAAGCACCTCCTCAGAGGCACAACCGCATCTCGTTGATGTCGGTGAGATGCAGGTGACACCGCAATGGCAACGGGTCGAGTTCAGCGAAGCCTTCGTTGACCCAATCGTGATTGCCAATGCCGTGAGTACTAACGGGGGAGCTCCGGCACTCATCGGCATCCGTCAAGTGGAGTCCACAGGCTTCGAAATTCGCCTCCAGCACATGATCGATGCGTCCGGAACAGGTCTCAGTGCTGTCGCGGGCTTCCTGGTCTTGGAACGGGGGACATACACCCTAGCGGATGGCACCCTCATGGAAGCCGGACGCGTTGCGACGGCGCCGTCTGGAACGTCGCATACAATACCCTTCAGCCGTCACTTCAACCGCATCCCCGTGGTGATGACGAGCGTCATCAGCGCCAATGAACTGGAGTCCGTCATAAGTCGTATACAGTCAATCATGAAAAGCGGCATCCGTGTTGACCTGCACGGGGGAGACTCTGCGACTGATGCCAGCGACATTTCGACGCTTGACTACATCGCCTTGGAGCCCTCAGCGAGTACTTTACAAGGTATGACGTTTGAAGCGCAGAGAGCCCACGATATCGCCCCTGGGCAATGGCACGCTCTGGCATTTCTCGACGCCTTCGACGCCCCCCCGGTCTTACTCGCCGAGATCCAGGGGGGTGGCTCCAGCCATCCCCTAACCTTACGCTGGGATGCCAAGCGCGCGAACGGCGTCGAGGTGACCATCGACACCTGGCCGCAGGGCGACGATGCATACGACATTCCCGCCGAGGTGGGCTATATCGCGCTGCACTGACGCCACTGATCGGTGCGAATCTGGAGCGGGGGAACGATTTGGCTTGACGGCTGTACGTGGATGTGATAACTATTGGTTCCCCCGATGAATTCCCCCTGATGAGTCAGCATCAATACTCCCTGAATCGTTCGCTTATGAGGCGTCCACCACCCCTTGCAGTCGTGCGGGTCAAGGTATGAGGCATGGTTGCGAGCAGCCGCGAGACGGACGTGGCAGAGGTGGCCGTCAGCTCAGGAATCAGCCGGTCGGGATGCGGCCGTCCTGCGGTGGTGAGGACGTGATTCGAGGGGAACCATTCGTACCTGGTGATAGGGAGGGGCAATAATGGCGAGCCTGCCCGCACATGGGAAGACTGCCGACTGCAGACGACCGAAGACACCTGACGGTAGGCTTAACCGCGCTGTCTGGCATGCGCTCATGGCGTTGATCGGAGTACTCTCCGTGAGCATTGTTGTATGGCCGGAGGTCGCCCATGCACAGAGCACTGAGAGTCCATGCTTAGCGGCACCAACCCTGGCAATGGCCGGGACGCGGATCGTCAACGTCTCGACCGCGGCGCAACTTCAGACTGCCATGGGGAATCTACAGACCGGGGATAATATTGTCCTGGCGAACGGCACGTACAACCTCACCAGTACCCTGTATGTGAATGGTCGCGACAACGTCACTATTCGAGGCAACTCTGGGTGTGATCAGGTGGTGCTCGTGGGGCGTGGCATGGACAATGCGAACTACGGCAGCGTCCCCCATGGCATCTGGAGCAATTCCCGCAACACCGTCATCGCGCATCTGACCATTCGCGATTCCTATGACAATACCGTCATCTTCAATCCCCCCGCACAGTCCCCCAGGGTATATAACGTGAAACTTCTGAACGCTGGCTCTCAGTTCATAAAGAGCAATCCACTCGACGCCACGCAAGGTGTCGACAACGGCGTCGTCGAGTACTCCATCCTTGAATACACCGCAGGCCCCCCTGCGACCAATCATGGGGCCGGAGTAGGGTATACCAACGGCCTGAGCATTCACACTGCCGATAACTGGGTTATTCGCCGCAACCTATTCAAAAACTTCCATACGCCGGACACGGCTGCATATCTGTGGAATCCCGCGGTGTTGATGTGGAATCACTCCACCAATACGCTGACCGAACGGAACACCTTCATCAATGTCGACCGCGCCATCGCCTATGGTCTGTACGACAATAGTGGGTCTGATCATCAAGGGGGTGTCATCCGCAACAACTTCATCTACTTGCAGCCGGGCCTGATGAGCACCAGTCGAAAGGCCAACTCGGATGGCCAGATCATCGTCTGGGACTCTCCCGCAACCAAAGTCTATCACAACACCATCCTGACCAACGGCAATGTCGCAAAGTCGATTGAGTTTCGGTTTTCGACAACCGGGACTGAGGCCAGGAATAACCTGGGGGACGCACCGATCGGCAGTCGTGATGGCGCCACCTTCACTCAAAGCGGCAATCTCCTGTCAGCGACGGCAAGCCTATTCGTCAACCCCAGCGCTGCGGATCTGCATCTGAAGAGCACGGCCACAACGGTGATCGATCAGTCACCAGCGTTGAGTAGCGTGACGAACGACATCGATTGTAACTCCAGACCCCTCGGAGCCGGCTACGACATCGGCGCCGATGAATTTGTCGGAGGTGGTGGAGACACTACTCCCCCCTCGGCTCCCACTGGCCTTACAGTTACTCCCATTGCGGCCTCTGAGGGGGTGCATCAGATGAAAACGCTGGAACTCAAAATGTGAAACTGAGGAGGAGATCATGCGATCAAAGACCATGTACGTGGGACTTGTCCTGGTTGCGTTCATGAGCGGCTTCCACTTCCACGTGAGCACGACTACATCTAGTAACCAAGCATTTGCTCAAACAAGTCTCCCCCGCGTTGCGCTAAGCAATCTGGTCTACCAGGGCGCGTTTCGCCTACCGGGCGGCCAGGTCGGCTCCGGTCCTAATGATTATTTCGAATACGCAAATGAGGGCATTGCCTACAACTCCGCCAACAATTCTCTCTTTATCAAATGCAAAGGTGCCAGCATGAATGATACCACCCAGCAGCACGTTGCGGAGGTGAACATTCCGGCGCTGATCAACAGCACGAATATTGGCAGCCTGAATACCGGAACGGTGCGTCAAAATTGCGTAGACATCACCGAGAATCATCTGAACCCGCAGGGCATTGCCAACGGCATGACCATTGGCGGGCTCCTCGTGCACAACAACAAATTGATCGCTTCGGAATGGGCCTATTACGACGGCGGTGGAGACCAGACGACGTCGCATTTCTCCCACAGCCTCACGCTGAGCCAAACCGGTACCTATAAGGGCCAGTATGCGCTCACCGCGCCTTTTGCGGCATATGTGGGCGGGTACATGACGCTAATCCCCTCTGAATGGCAGAGCGCGTTTGGCGGCCCTGCATTAACCGGCCACTGCTGCACGTCCATAATTAGCCATCAATCCACTGGGCCGTCCGCGTTTGTCTTTGATCCGAATAAGCTGGGGGCAGTAAACCCTGTTCCGGCAACGCCGGTGGTTTACTACAATACGTCCCATCCCACCCTCGGGACATGGAATCATCCCTTGCCTGCCAATCCAGTCTACAATATCTCAACCCTGATCACGGGTATTGTCTTTCCGGCGGGAACGAGAAGCGTCATGTTTTTTGGCCGGACGGGCATGGGCAGTCAGTGTTACGGTGAAGGCGTAGCCAGCGGAAGCAATATAGACGGGACGCAGTGCTACGACCCCAATTATGTCGGATGGAAAGGCGGCCATTCTTATCCATACGCCTATTATGTATGGATGTACGATGCAAATGATATGATTGCGGTAAAGAACGGTACGAAACACCCGTGGGATATCACTCCGTATTATCACGGAACGGTCACGTTGCCATTTGCAAGCGGAGCATGGCGCCCTGAGCTGAACGGTGCAGCATATGACCCGTCCACCAAGCGAATTTATATCTCTCAATATTTGGCGGATAATGGTAAGCCCATCATCCATGCCTTCCAGGTGAATGTAGGCACTGTTGTCGCCGACACTACCCCCCCCTCACCTCCCACTGCCCTAAGAGTGCAGTAGTCACTCACAGGTGGGATCAGACGTCCTTTTGGGGTGAGCGCTCCTGCTTCTGGCAAAACTAGGTAGAGTCTACCTGACGTCCTCGGCTCGTGGCGCGGCGCAATCTGCGCCCCGACTGAGGTGTAGACTTATGTGGTCTTCGCACAGGAGGGCGCTATGTTGGGTATGGGAAAAGAGGAGGAAGGAAGATCGATGGTTGGAGGGCTCGGGGCTTTGATGGCCTCAAGAGCGGCTCGGTGGGCCACTTGATCGAGGATGAATGATAGAAAAATAAAGTGCCAAAACATTTCATTATATTGAAAAGGAAGAAAACTACCACCTACAAGGTAGACGCAAAAACTCGATCGCAGAGCTATAGATGTGGATTCAAGGTGTATAAGCTCGGGATGACCTGTAACCAGCTGGGCTACGCGGGAACAGGAGCGGAAGGCGCAGAGGAGAATCAAAGCATACAAGGCGAGGCCTAGAAATCCTAACTCCGCGGTAATACCTAGCGGAGAGCTATGCACAGAGCGCATGCGTCCGTACTTGCCTTGGGAAAAGTCGTAGGCGTCGTAGGCCTCATTGTAAGCGTTGAAACCGATGCCGAAGAAGGGATGACCTTGGGCCATAACAAGGGCTACTTGCCAGAAGTGAAGACGGCCCAGAGCAGATTCGTCTTCTTCTTCTTCATACGTTTGAATGGTATTCATTCGAATCCAGAACGCCTCGGGTAACGTTGCGACGATGATCATCATGACTATTAGTAGAGACATCAATGTGCGGAATTTGTAGCGAGATTGTAACCAGTAAATCACTGCCAGAGCGATGCAAGCGACAAAGGCGCCACGGGAATAGCTCGAGAGGGCCCGATAGAACACCCCGATGAGCAGGACCCCATAAGCTGGACGTGCCCACTTCCACGATGCTGTTTGAGCCAGCAAACCGACGACGGGCACCAGCATCAGCATTCCGACAGCAACGCCATTATTGTCGCCCAGGAATGGTAGCGGATTCATATTTGGCGATCCTGGTGACGTAAGCAGAGAAAACCATCCTTGTCTGGCGCCCTCAAGACCTAGCGACAAGGTAATCACGAGCAGAGTCAAGCGCAGTTTTGAAAAATCGTCGATAAGAATAAGCATAAGATAACCTATAACGTTTATCTTTAAGAATTCTTGCCAAAAAGGCCAGCTATATTCATAATAAGATGATGCCATTGTAGAAAAAAATGTCTGTACTAGAAAAATGGAAATAAGTACAATGCGGGTATTTAGGACGAATTTTTTTCTGGATAGTAAGGTTATAATTATTGTGTAGAATCCAATAACATAAGAAAGTTTGATAGCTTGTAGAGAGTTGCTCCAGAGCCAAATTTCTGGCCTGAAATATGCGTTCCATAAATAGAAGAGGAGTACATAAAAAGGTCCTTGCAAGGCATAGAACGTGCCAATGGTTATCATGCTAAAAATAATGGTGAGACGGAGCATAGTACGATTCCAATTAAGTTGAAAAAAGCTGCGTTAAACTGTGAAGAGCCTTTTATTAGAAAGAATGGCTATGAGCTGAAAATGTCCGCTAGGCTATAGGTGTAGACGGACACGCCGAGCGCCTGTGCCTTGAGTCGGGCCTGACTATGGTCTTTTTGCTCTGTAGCAAGCCTTAGCGTATTGAGTCCCTACCCGGCTAGCTCATGTGAAGCAAGGACTCGATGAAAGCAGCTTACCATGTCGCTCCTGCGGCTGTATACCATGCAGTCTACAGAGTAAGAGATTTCCGAATGTAGGGACCAAGCCATCGGGTCACATGCAGAGGGAGATATCGCCAGAGTTGCGCCAGTAGTGCTGCTTTCGGGTTCGCGCTCGATAGCCTTGGGCGTGAAGAGGCTGCGACCGGGATCGTATACCAAAATAACGGCTCCTCAACGGCACCCCATTGACGCTTAAACCGGTAGGTTCCCGAGTGGCGGCTTGAGCGTCCGAAATCGAAGCGCTGGAAACCCTCGAGACAAGCGCTGCGGAGCGTCTCCCAGTAGAGGAGCATGTTGGGGCACAAGGAAAGGTACTGGCGCAGTGAAGAGGCCCACGGCACGATCAGAGAGCTCTTAAACGCCAAGGCGAGCAACCCGCCGATGGGCCGCGCATCTTTGCGTACGAGTGCGATGCGGGCTTGGTTACCAAAAGCCTCAAGGATGGCCTGGAAAAATCCACGGGCGTGTACGGGCGATCCAAGATCGCGCATGTTCTGGGCAAAGGTCTCATAAAAATCATCTAATCTCTCGGATTGTCCAAACTCAACCGACAGCCCCGAGCGTTCGGCTTTCCGGACTTGATTGCGCACCTTGGCGTCGAGCTGCTTCCAGAGGCACCCGGGATCCTTGGGAAGCGACAGGAAGAGGTTCACCTTATCGCCGGTGGCTGCGACCGGCAGGTCCAGCGGCACAGTGCAGCGCAGCTCAACCAGCCCCGCTCCATGGTGTGCAGCTTCTTCTATCAAGCGTGTCACGAGCGTGCAGCTGAGAGCCGGTGAGGAACTACAAGGACCTCCCATGTCAAGGAATGGCATCGACGTCACCACTGTCCCGAATAGACGGCTGCGGACGAGGAACGCCGGCAGGATGGCCATCTGTCCTGTAGTATTCTCAGCCTGCAGGTATAGAGGAATATGGCCATAAGCCCTATGGATGGCTGTGTACCACAGCGGCGACTGTGCCACGTTGGCATCGTCCATCTGATGAATGAGAGTGGACCACGCACCTTCCACATTAGGTTTGCAGCGCAGAACCTGAACCGCAGAATTGGATGACTGCAGAGTTTTGAGGGTCATAAAACCGGTCTCCACGTGCACCTAGGCTCGGCCGACTATACGTCTGTAGAACGCATCTAACGCGTCACCGATGATCTCCCAAGAGTAACGACGCTCAACCAATTGTCTCCCCTCCATTGCTAGCCGTTCGCGCAACTCCGCGCGATCCAGTAATGCGATAAGCTGCCGCGCGAAATCCCCCGCCGCATCGGCGACAAGCACGTGTTGACCGTGGACGCACTCGATGCCTTCGACGCCAACCCTGGTGGACACAATGGGAACCCGCATAGCCATTGCCTCAAGTACTTTGAGCCGCGTGCCACCGCCTGCCAATAGAGGCACCACGAAGGCAGCTGCATCTTGCGCATGCTCTCTGATATCCGCGACCGAACCGGCCACGCTGACACTACGAGAGATCCGACGCAGAAGCGCCCGTTGGGGGTTACGCCCAACGATATGGAATGTAGCGTCTGGACGCGCCTCCACCACCGACGGCCACACTTCATCGAGGAACCAGAGTAACCCATCGACATTGGGCAGCCAGTCGAGTGATCCGACCGACACCACTCGATACGGGAGAGGGCGGCGGGGAATATCGAAGAAGGCAGTGTCAACTCCGTTCGGTATGACCTCTTGGTCGGTGTGCGGTGCTGCGGTGGCCACCATATGGGCGTCCTGCGTTGAAACGACACCGACGCCATCCACAGCCCGTAACGTTTCTTGTTCGAAGCGGGCGAGCTTCAGCAGTTGTAAGCTAAGATACCAGCGGAGAAGTGATTTCGAGGTATGATCGCGAGTTGATCGCAGGAGGTTCGTTTCATAATTATGCTCATCCAAATAGACAGCCGCTTTTGGACAGCAATTCTGCAGATATACTGCAGCATCCAGGTGATCCAAGTGCACAATATCAAAAGACTCACGACTCGTAAGGCTGCTGATTAGACGAGCCAAGCCCTCGCGATGATGGCTATATGCAACGACATACGGTCTGGCACTCGCGAGGAAAGCCGCTGTGCCAAGCATTTTACTTACGCACGATGGGGGCTTTAAAGGAACAGAATAGAGCTGAGAAACCAACGCGCGAATTCGCTCCTCCCCCTCTGTGACCTCTGGAGCTTTTTGCGTCACAAGTGTTACCTCATGGCGTAGGCCAACTTGTCTGAGGATGTGATAGGTGCGAATTCTCCCACCGGTGTTGAGAGGCCAAGGAAGAAACTCTGTAATGAAAAGTATACGTAATTTTCTCTTCTGACCACAGGATTCAAGCCCGTTACCTCTCCCCTTGTAGTAATGCAGCCTGCCCGGCACTATGGGGTGAGTCTCAACTTGCTGTATCATGTGCTGCTCTTTCGTTGGAGTGTGGCGCAACACTGTCATGTCTACTCCACTACCGATTTCTAGGTCAATTCTTGCTTTATGCAGTGACGTCCAGCCTTATATTGTTGGCTGAGGAGCGTCCAGAGCGTGTCCCGCAGCATCGCGGGCTGGAGCCAGCGCATGACTACCTTGGAGGCAATCGCGAGGCCCGGATAGAGGAGGATGAGCATGAGGAGGCCGATGCTCGACCAATAGCTGGGAATCATGTGGCGCAACGGCTGCTGGAGCGCGAATAGCAGGGGCATATGCGCAATGAAGATGAATGACGTATGGCAGCTGTTTTCGCCTCGTCCACCAATCCTCCAGCGTTGGCAAAGGACAATTGTGGTAGCTCCCATACTGCGGTGAATGGGACGCGACGCGAGAACCGCCGGTACTAACTTGTCAAATGGTATCCTCCAAACTTGGTCCGATATGTCCCCACCGTATCCAAACAGACTCAAAAGTCAGTGCTGCGAGCACGCAAAGCAGCGGCATGATTGGCTCGCGATACCGGTAAATGACATAGAAGAGCATGTGGATAGCTGTATAACTGGCAATGCTAAGCCATAATATACCCGCGTAACGGGTTTGGCCTACTAGCATGAACACACTGCTGGCAGCCGCTGCCGCGAGCATCAGAAACTGCAGCAGCCAAATGCGTCGCAAGAGCGATTCCATCGCCGATCCCGTGCCTTTGCCCTGATGAACAGGGGGCATCCAGAACAGCACGGCCTTACGTAAGGCGAGTGAGAAGAACTGCCGCGGGTGTTCCCGGATCCAAATCATGGCCTCACGCCCAGGCGTCTCCGAAGCCTGAACCTCGCCCTCCATACGCAGGGATTGCCAGATTGGACCAAGGGGTGTGTCAGCAATAGATAGCCAGTATCCAGTTGCTGCTGGGTTGTTCCCGAGATACAGATTGAAACCACCATTGGTATTCAACACAGGTGATCCCAGAACGAGCAT
>Ga0105104_10003604_pt1 | contig 10969 bp, 11 predicted proteins | sample PPLLaktember2015_3_FD_87034 | JGI IMG/M metagenome (GOLD analysis project Ga0105104, IMG submission 87034) | Freshwater sediment microbial communities from Prairie Pothole Lake near Jamestown, North Dakota, USA - PPLs Lake P7 Core (6) Depth... | ecosystem: Environmental > Aquatic > Freshwater >... | reverse complement strand
CGTCCACGGCGTTGATGGTCCCGCCGCCTTCGATGCTAAACGTTTTGATTACGTTACGAACTTCCAATGCAATTGCACTCATAATTTATCCTATCCCAACTTCAACGCCTTGAGCGGCTCGATGCGCACGGCGTAAATGATCGAAACCATACCGCCCAACGGGCCGATCAGCAGCAGCGCGATGACAGCCAGCAGCGAACGCGTGCCGTTGAAGGTCAACGGAATGGTGGGCGGGAAACCCAGCGAGAATAGATACGTCAGCCCGCCGCCGATACCCACGCCGATGGCCGTTACCACAATGATCTGCATGACCGCCGCCAGCCCGACCGCCCCGTTCGACGAGCCGATGGCCTTGAGCACGCCGATCTGCGGCACCTTTTGCAGCACCTGGATCTGGAAGAACCCGCCGATCACCAGGATACCGATCAGCAGCGTGAACGCGCCCTGCGTCTGCACCGTGCTCTGTTGGGCCGAGTAGCCGGGAATGTTGTTGATGGTGGTTTCGATATCGGTCACTTCGATGTTGGGCACCTGCGCCAGCAAACGCTCTTTCACCAGCTCGATCTGCGCCGGGTCAGCCAACTTCACCGCGATAATGTTCGGATATGGTGTGGTATCGCTCAGGTCCGCTGCGGGCTGCGGGCGAATCTTTTCCCAGGTGGCCGGTGGGACGAAAATCGTTGGCTGAAAAAAGTACGACTGTTTACCTACCAGCCCGACTACCTTCAAGTAGAAGAACTCATCCTGCGTTCCCTGTGTGGAACGGATTTCGATCTCATCACCGACTTTGATACCCGAACGCAGGGCTACCCCCTCATCGATGACAGCTTCGCTCGCTTCGCCGCCACGGAACGGCCTGCCCTCGATTAAGGGGGGCATACCCGGTCTGTCAGGTTCGGCCGCCAACATCGAAATCTTGAGCGGCTCATCCAGCGAGACAATCTCGCTCGTAGACGTGTAGACAGGCCCCGCATCGGCCACCCCATCCACGCGCCGCACGGCGCGGATCGTATTGGAATCCAACCGGCTGGACGATATGTTGTAATCTGATTTCTCCAAGAAGACCACTAACTGGGCATCCAGGCTGGCAACGTACTGGCGGTTGCCGTCAGCCAGTCCCTCCCCCAGGGCGGCGATGAACAGTACCAGCAGGGTGATCAATGCGATCACCAGGCTGACGAGCAAGAATCGTCCCTTATTGCGGACAATTTCTTTGATAGCAAGGTAAAAAGCAAGGAAAAAGGTTTTCATAAATCCTTATCAAGATATCATTGCGAGCGACGATAGGGAGTGTACCCTTTCGGGCACTTTGGCAATCTCCTATTTACATGAGACTACCACGTCAGGCTGCGTCCTCCTCGCAGTGACATTAAATGCTAGGCGCCACCGGCCCCTCGAACGGCTGGTTCCAATCCATCCCCATCACGCCGTGCAGCAGTAAGTCCACGGGCGGGTGATCTGCAATATTATCGTAGTAATACGGCAAACGGATGCGGCCATCCCTGCCGATGACAAAGGTCCCGGACAGCTGCATGGCATCCTGTCCCGCAGGCGGAAGATCTGTGTTCCAACCGTGTTCCACCTTCAGCCGCCGGTTGGACTGCCACACGCTCCACGAAAGGAAGGTTTGCCACAAATTAGCGCGGTCCAGTCCGTAAGCGCGGTAGGCTTCTCGCGCCGGGTCCGCCAGACACAACTGTCCCGTTGCGCGTTCTTCACGGAAATCCCGGGTCGCTTCTGGCGAACCCTGGGTGACAAAGGCCAGCCCAAGCCCGCTGGACTGAATCTCGGGCGCGGCATTTGCCAGCGTATCCACCATCTCTTTGCACTGCGGGCAGCCGAAGTGACGGGTGAAGGCCAGCACCAGGGCATGTTTCTTCCATAACGAGGAAAGACGTACTGGCTTGTCTTCGGTGTCGAGCAATACCATGTCAGGCGCGGGGTCGTTGAATTTAAGCTGTACAAGTTTAGTCATGCGAAAAATATCACCTCGAATAATTTATAAAAATCCGTAACGCTGCTTACTCGTTACGGATCCAAATTCTATCAAATTGCACAAGTTTTGTCAAGGTTTTGCAAACAAAATTGCAGATTGTTCTACTCTACACTGCGGCGCAAACAGACGGACGTGTTTCTCCATTAACTCCAATTGCGCCCGGACTTGCTCTTCTGTCACCCCTTCTGGAACGTAGGAAACATAAAGCACGTGCCTAGTGGCCTTCGAAATCGGCGAGCGATTATCCTGCCCGCGCAGGATTGTGCAGGCAATACCCTGAGCATCTTTCATCAGCATATCCCCGGCTGGCACATCCTTTCGGTTTCCTCCCATCTGGGTCATTTCATCCCCCTCGCGAGCGACATCGATCACAATTGGCGCTTCGAGATGTGCAACATCGTGCCCAGCGGTCAGGATGAGCGTATCCAGCTCCGCCGCAAAGTTTGCGTCCACCAGCGGAGAGACATGCGGCAGCGATTTACCTTTGAGCGCCACCGACTCCAGTTGCAGCAGGACGTGATAAGTGTAGCCAAACTTGCGGTAATAACGATGGTAAGCCTGCATAACCGGCAATGCCAGGAAGTCATCCCGGGAAAAACCGGCATATTTCTCGCGCAGGCGCCCCTCGATGGCCAGCTTCTCCTGGTCCAGCGCAGGAGCCGGCTGAGAATTGTCCACACCCGAAATCTCCAGCAGGCCAATTTGCGCACCTGGGTGAGTTGTTTTCCATGCGTCAGTTGCAGTGATCTTTAACATATTTCCTACCATGAGAGGTAATATTGAAAAAATTAACCGAAAACTGGATGTTGGACGTGCATACGCACGTCCAACATCCAATTTTCGGACTTTTCTCGAACAACATGGCGAATGACACGGTCAAGCAACTCATTTTGTTGTATCAGGTGAGGCCAGCGCGACCCGTCCCATCAAACGGCAAAACGAACATAACCCTGGCGCTGAGGTCGGCTGTCCACAGTTGGGGCAGGGTGTGAGAGATGGCCGTGTTTCTTCCTGTTCAACAAACAGGCCTCGTTTGCGGGCTTCAAGGAATTTCGTGTAAAAGGCCAGTTTTGTGCCGGGGCGTTCCGTTTCCAGTTGGTTCAGCAATTCTTTGTAGTATGTCGTTTTCGAACCAACTGCATAAGGACATTCTTCGTAAATATATTCGATACCGCGCAACAGGGTATAGGCTGTCATTTCGCGTTCATAGAAGCGACACAGCGGCTTCACTTTGCGCGCCAACCCCGGCGATTCGGGCAGGACCGGTCCCTGGCGGAGCAGCAGGTCGCCCGCCCAGTTCAATGTATTGCTGAAGAGCACGGCGGCCTCGTCGTCGAGGTTATGGCCTGTCGCGAGCACAGCATACCCCAGGTCCCGTGCGATGCGGTTCATCACATGCCGCTTGGTCAGCCCACACACGGAGCAGGGACGTCCTTTCCCGCGATGGGTGATATCTGCTAATACAGGGATGGGCTGCCCGTACTCCTTTTCCACGTCCAGGACATGGAGCTTCAAACCACGTTCATCTGCAAATTTTTGCGTAAGACGGTGTGACTCAGACGAATAACCGAATCCGCCATCTATCCCCAGGCCAATATACAGCCCATCAGCTTGATATCCCAGACGCACAAGAATATCCCAAAGCGCCAGAGAATCCTTGCCGCCCGAAACCGCCACCAGCACCTTTTCATAGTGGGTGAACATCTCGTATTTTTTGATGAAGCGCTCAGTCTGCTCGGGGATCCACTCGAGATAATGCGCTTTGCATAGAGCCAGTTTGTGCTGGCGCATATTAACCGAAGCCTTCGTGCCACATTTTCTACATTTCATACCAGCACCTGTTAGCGCAGAGAGCACGGCCCGTCCTAATGGCGGGCCAGGGAGCCCGCAGTGAATTAATGATATTTCTCCGCGCCTGCCCTGAGTTTATCGAAGGGTTCTTAGCGATCTCTGCGGTTCAATTATCCTCCTGAAATCACGGCTACCAACTTGATCACCTCGCCATCCTTCAGGATTTCATCCTCCAGGATCAACTCACCCGCACGGGTAGCAATCACGGATTCCGACAAAATCCCGCACTTCTCCAGCGAAGAGAGCAGCGTCATACCTGGCTTCACATCGTATTCCTTATCACGTAAAATCAACTTAACCATACTTCCTCAAGGGCATTTATTCTACCCCGATTTTACTTGACAGTCACCCGCGCATACCGTACGATTGAACTAAAAGGCGGAACCATGCGTATTGGCATGATGGCAGATGCTTACAAACCTTATGTTAGCGGTATTACCAATTACATTGACCTGAACAAGCGCTACCTCGAAAAGGCCGGGCACAATGTGTACGTCTTTACCTTTAGCGAGCCAAACCATGTAGACGACGAACCGCGCGTCATCCGCAGCCCCGGCCTGCCACTGGCTGATACGGGTTTTTACCTGTCCTTGAGGTACTCCCGCGCAGCAAAAAAACTGCTCCAAAACATGGATGTCGTTCACGTGCACCATCCCTTCCTGAGCGGACGGTTGGCCTTGCACTATTGCCGGCCTTATCAAATCCCGATTGTATTTACCAATCACACCCGCTATGACCTGTACGCACAGGCTTATTTGCCGATGCTGCCAGGAGATGTCAGCGAGAGTTTGTTGCGGGCCTACATGCCGTCTTTTTGCGAGGCTGTGAACCTGGTCGTCTCGCCTTCGCCGGGGATGGAAAAAATCCTGCGCCAACTGGAAGTGGCAAGCCAGATCGAGATCGTGCCTAACGGGTTAGAGCTGGCGCATTTCTTCCAGATCGAGCCCCTGCCCCGTGCCAATTATGGATTTGATGAACATGATATATTATTGATCTACACCGGTCGCCTGGGACCGGAAAAGAACCTGGAGTTTCTCTTACGAGCTTTTGCAGGCGTCTCGCAGGCTCTCGATAATGTGCGTCTCCTGCTTGTTGGTGATGGTCCGCTGAAAGAAGACCTGAAGGAACTGGCACGACAACTTCAATTGACAGCATCGGTCCAATTCACGGGTCTGATCCCCTATGAGGACATGCCCGGATACCTGGCGATGTGTGACGCTTTCGTAACCGCCTCCGTGACCGAGGTACATCCGCTTTCGGTCATCGAAGCGATGGCTGCCGGATTGCCAGTCATGGGAATTTATTCACCCGGCGTGGGCGACACGGTCGAAGACGGCGTCACTGGCTTCCTGTCCAAAGAAGACCTGCCCGCATTCACTGCTAAACTGACCCGCCTGTGCCTGCAAAGCCAACTCCGCCATAAAATGGGCCGGGCGGCTCGTAAAACATCCAATAAGTATGCCATCGAACGCACCACACAAATCATGCTGGAGCATTACGAGAGACTTGCCCGTAGTCCCCGCCAGCAAAAACTGGATTGGGAAGACCGCCTGCTTGGTATCATGGAGCATTTCCGCGTATGAGCGGCCGCAATCAGACGGTCGGAGGCTGGGGCGAAGGGGTTGCTGCCATGTATCTCGAGGGGCACGGCTACAACGTGATCGCTCGTAACGTCCGCACACCTTACGGTGAGATCGACATCGTTGCTGAGAAGGAAGGCTTCACCGTCTTTGTCGAAGTCAAGGCACGCACATCGAGCAGCCTGGGGCCACCGGAGATTTCTGTTACACCGAGGAAGCAGGGACGGATGCTGGCCGCTGCTGAACACTATGCCCAGCAGAACGAGTTAGACCACTGGCAGATCGACGTCATTGCGGTGGAGAGGAAAGCTGGCATCAAGCCAGAGATCATCCATTTTGAGAATGCGATTTGATATCCGGGCCTTTTTTGTTTGACGAAATACTCGATTTCGACTAGCATAATAGTGTTACCTGCACTAAAGGTGCAAGACTCATTCTTCTCAGCCCCCTTGCAGGGGCTTCTCTATTATTACAAAGGTGTAAGACCATGCTCGAAACGATCCAACAATCCGCGATATCGCATGACCGATATCAAATCGAACTAAAATTAGATTACGAATTAGGAAAAGGGGAAAAAACGCATTATCGCATTTCAACCTATATATTTTTCCCTATAAGTCTGGGCATTACCGAAGCGAGCTACCCGAAAAATGAATTTTACCGGGATGTAAAAAACTATATCCGTATTAAAACCCCGATAGTAAGCCTGCGTGACTTGAGTGAGAGCGAAAGCTCACCGTTGGGCGCCGTCAAACATATCGTTCAAGAGGCAAACTGGTACCAGGATGATGAGCAGAATGAGCGTCTCATCAATGCGTTCAAGTTGTTTGGCGCCATGTTCAAGAGTACCTTGCGCGAGCACCTGAATCTAGTGGAAAAACGGCTTAAAACTGCCTTGTCGAAAGGCAAAATCCAAACTCTGGTGGAAAACTTGATCGATGAATATATTCACCAATCCAGGCAGATCAGTGATCGCTACAGGTCATTTTATACGGAACTAAACCTGCCCATTGTCAGGGAAGATACATTTTTAGCCTACACGCTTGTGGATGAATATAGCAGCCTGCTGATCGAAGAAAGTGCAACAGAGTTGTTCCGGCTTGTATCCCAGCATTATGACAAGGCACACCAGTCGAAGTGCCTGGAAGATTTGAACCAAATCGTCGAAACGGAAAGAAGCCATCGTCTGTCGCATGGATATGGTTCCATTCTCAAGCTGGGTGATGGAAACGAGGTCTATGCATTTCGAGCTTCGGTCTTGAAGAAATATGTCAGCTCGATTCTGCACCTTTCGACAGACGCCCAACGCGAGGGCCAGGGCATGGAACAATTCCTGATGGCGATTGCAGCAGGTGTTTCGATGATTTTTGCTACAGTCGTTGCCTTTTATTTCCAAAGCGTCTATGGGAATATAACCTTCCCAGCCTTCGTCGCGTTGGTGGTTGGCTATATGTTCAAAGACCGGATCAAGGAATTCGCGCGTGCGTTGTTAGCCGACAAATTACATGCCTTCCTGTTCGATCGCAGAATCAATATTCGAACGTTGGACGGAAAATACAAACTGGCAGTTTTACGCGAGAAAATTGCCTTTATTTCAGAAAACGATCTTCCCCAACCTGTGCTGGCAGCCCGTCACAAAGACCCATTTGCAGACCTGGATAACGAAGGCATGGGCGAAACGATCATTTGCCATACCAAAGATATAGTCCTGGACGGCGATCTATTCCCAAAAGCTTTTAAGGGTATTCCAAAAGTGAGCGGTCTCAACGATATTATTCGTTACAACGTCCAGCCTTATCTGCATAAAATGGCCGACCCGGTGGAGAAGCAACTCCTCTTAGAAGATGGACAACTCAAAACAGTCCATACCCACAAGGTCTACCATGTCAATGTAGTATCCCGTTATAAATCGATCAGCCCGAGGGTCGAAATTTTGTACAAGCGCATGCGCCTGGTCTTGACCCGCAAGGGAATAAAACGAATAGAATATATCGCGTTGTGATCAACCTCACTTTATCCGACCTTGTTTAAAAAATCTATGCTACCTTCTCCCCTTGTCCTCATCGTCGGCCCGACCGCCGTCGGCAAGACAGAGCTCTCCATACAACTGGCCAATCGGCTGAACGGCGAGATCGTTTCGGCCGATTCGCGGCTGTTCTACCGTGGCATGGATATCGGTACGGCCAAGCCAACAGCCGAAGAACGCGCGCGTGCCCCCCATCATTTGATCGATGTGGCCGCTCCAGATGAGATCTGGTCGCTGGCGGTATTCCAACAGGAAGCTACGAAAATAATCGCTGACATCCACCAACGCGGCAAGCTTCCGTTCCTTGTCGGCGGGACGGGGCAATACGTCCGCGCCGTGACCGAGGGCTGGACTCCGCCCGAAGTGAAACCGGACGAGCGGCTAAGGGATGAATTAGAGAGGATGAAGGATGAACGAGGTGCGGAGTGGCTGCATGCCAAACTCCATCAACTGGACCCGCTTGCTGCGGAAAAGATCGATGCGCGCAACGTCCGGCGAACGATACGTGCGCTGGAGGTCATTTTAACGACCGGAAGGCCCTTCTCAAAGCAACGCGGCCAAAGTGATTCGCCTTACAACTTGCTGACCATCGGGATGAAACGTCCACGGGCAGAGCTTTATCAACGGGTGGATGATCGGATCGAGGCGATGTTCGCAGCCGGGTTTGTAGATGAAGTACAAAAATTATTGGACAAAGGGTACTCCCCCGACCTGCCGACTATGTCGGCAATCGGGTACCGGGAATGCATCCGGGTCGTCAAAGGTCAATGGAGCATCGAGCAGGCTAAGGTCGAGATGCGACGCGCGACGCGGGTTTTCGTCCGGCGCCAGGCCAACTGGTTCAAGGAAAACGATCCTGGTATCCACTGGTTCGAAGCAGGTCAGGATGATGTAGCCAGACTTATTGAAGACTTTATCCGGCGTTCTCTGGAAATAAGCCAGGAATAATATATTGTCGAAACATCTTTCTGAAACGGACATCGCCCCATGATTTCACATGGGGCGATGTTATTTTACCGACGCAGGAAACGCCAGCCGCGGAGGAGGAAGTTGGTTCTCCGGTTGGTCCGATTTTCCTTGCGCTAGTTGCGAAGAGGGTCTAACAACTTACACGACATGAAAATCAGCATCCCGCATGGCTTCCACCACAACTTTGCCGCGTTTGCTTACGGTCATCTTTTGGCCGGGCAGCAACACGTAGTCCTGGCGGTCACCGGCTTGCGTAACCCATAAAACGCCGGTGTCACAGAAAAGGGTCGAGCCAGGCTTGACTATCTGCATGCTCTGAAAATCACGGCGGTACATGCGGACCCTGGTCCTGGGTTGAATTTTGAATTTTGCTTCCATTTCTTGTCTCCTTATCAATAATAGGACAGTTATATTTTCCATGGTTTCAAGGAAACAGTACAGATGCAAAAAATTCTAATTGTAACCAGTACAGTTTGTGTTAGAATAAACTGTATTGGTGATTGTTCGGTAAAACTGTATTCACCCGTCTCACAGCCGGAGCAAAGCATGACCACAAATCAATCACAAGATTTTTTCCTGTACGAGAAAATTGCCAGCAGCATAACAGAATTGATCCGTCAAGGCACGTATCGGTCGGGTGACCGCGTCCCTTCGGTGCGCCAGATGAGCAAACAACAGGGAGTCAGCATCAGCACCGTGTTGCAGGCCTATCTCGTCCTGGAAAACCGGGGGATCATCGAAGCGCGGCCACAATCGGGATATTATGTGCGTGCGCCGGAAGTTGACCAGTTACCTGAACCGGAGATCTCCTCGCCAGGACCGGATCCAAGCCATGTCAGCCTGCACGAACTGATGATGATGGTCATCAGGGATACGCTTAATCCGAACCTGATCCAGTTGGGCGCGGCGATGCCGAACCTGGAGCTGCTTCCGACTGACCGGCTGAATCGCATCCTGGCAAATTTAGCCCGCCAATCCGGGGAAGAAGCGCACCAGTACGAACTGCCGCCGGGGCTGGAAAAATTGCGCATCCAGATCGCGCAACGCGCTCTGAATTTCGGCTGTCAATTTTCGCCCAACGATATCGTCATCACCTCCGGCGGAATCGAAGCCATCGACCTGTGCCTGCATGCCGTCTGTAAACCGGGGGACATTGTGGCTATCGAATCGCCAATGTACTTCGGCACCCTGCAAAGTCTGGAAGTGCACGGCTTACGCGCGCTCGAAATGCCCACCCACCAACGGGACGGCATTAGCCTGGACGCGCTGCAATTTGCCATCGAACACAACCCGATTAAAGCGGTACTGGTCATCTCGAATTTCAACAACCCGCTGGGTAGTTGTATTCCCGATGACAAGAAAAAAGAGTTGGTGGAACTCCTGGCCATTCACAATATCCCATTGATAGAAAATGATGTTTCTGGGGAAATCTACTTCACGGACAAACGCCCCCTGGTGGCTAAAGCCTACGACACGAAGGGACTGGTCATGCTGTGTTCCTCGTTCTCGAAAGATATCAGCCCCGCTCTGCGCGTCGGCTGGACGGCGCCGGGACGGTATAAAAGCGAAGTGGAGTGGCTCAAATTCACCAGCAGCACCGCGACAGCCACCCTGCCGCAAATGGCAGTTGCTGAATTCTTGGAAAGCGGCGGCTATGACCATCACTTGCGCACCATCCGCCGGGAATATGCATATAACGTCAACCTGCTATCGCAGGCAGTGATGCGCTATTTCCCACCCGAGACGCGTGTTAGCCGCCCGACCGGAGGATTCGTGTTATGGGTGCAATTGCCTGAAAACGTGGACTCGCTCGAACTATACAAACTCGCCCTTAAAAATAACATCACCATCACCCCTGGATATTTGTTTTCCCCCACCAACCAGTTCTCGAACTTTATCCGTTTGAACGCGGCGGCCTGGTCCTATCCGATCGAGCGCGCAGTAGAAAGACTGGGAGAGATGGCGGCCACACTTTCCAAACATAGGGAAAGTGGGTAGAAGATGTACTGTTATAATAATTCCGCTATTATCAAATTCCAAGGAGTTCTGGATGTCAACAACTATCAAATTCGGGACCGACGGCTGGCGCGGTGTCGTTGCTGAGGATTACACCTTCGATAACGTGCGCCGCTGCGCACAGGGCTTTGCCAACTACCTGATCGAGACTGGCAAGCAGGGGGATTCCATCGTCGTCGGTCACGACAAGCGATTTAGTGGCGAACATTTTGCTGCGGCTGCCGCCGAAGTGCTGGCTGCCAACGGATTTAAAGTTTGGTTGACGGAGGACGCCACTCCCACACCGGTAATTTCTTATGCAGTGGTGGATAAAAAAGCTGCCGGGGCGGTCAATATTACGGCCTCGCATAACCCGCCCACCGATAACGGATTCAAGGTGCGCGATGAGAACGGCGGCGCTATCGACCCGGATGGATTGAAACAGATCGAAGCGTTGATTCCCGGAGACATGGCCAGCGTCAAGCGAAAAACCTCCAAAGCGGCCGAAGCCGACGGTTCTATCGTCAAGTTCGATGCCTCTATCGCTTATAT
>Ga0105104_10003603_pt1 | contig 10969 bp, 9 predicted proteins | sample PPLLaktember2015_3_FD_87034 | JGI IMG/M metagenome (GOLD analysis project Ga0105104, IMG submission 87034) | Freshwater sediment microbial communities from Prairie Pothole Lake near Jamestown, North Dakota, USA - PPLs Lake P7 Core (6) Depth... | ecosystem: Environmental > Aquatic > Freshwater >... | reverse complement strand
GGCAGTTGTCATTTGCCCACTGGAGATGGCAAAGAAACTATCCAAGCCGCCCGTGCTGATCGCCGGCTTTGGTCAGGCCACCGATACACATACTCTCCAGGAGCGCGACGACCCGACCGACCTGAAGGCCGTGACTCTGGCTGCCAGGCAGGCGCTCGAGATGGCAAAACTCAAACCGAGCGACATCAGCGTGGCAGAATTGCATGATGCCTTCACCATCCTCGAAATCGCCGAGAGCGAACATGTCGGCTTCTTCAAGAAGGGCGAAGGCGGAAAAGCCGCCGCGGCAGGCAAGACGCGCTTAGGTGGCCAGATCCCCATCAATGTGTCTGGCGGGCTCAAAGCGCGCGGGCATCCGGTCGGTGCGACCGGTGTGGCACAGGTTGTGGACCTCGTCTGGCAGTTGCGTCATGAACTGCCCAAGAACCGCCAGGTGAAGAATGCCCAAAACGGTCTGACGGTCAACTTTGGCGGCTTTGGTAATAACGTTCTGTCGTTTGTATTGAAGAGGGTAGAACAATGAAAAAAGAAATTGCCATCACCGCTTATAAGTGCAAGAAGTGCGGCAAGATCCACTATCCCTACCATGATCGCTGTCTGGCATGCAAGGGCCGCGAGTTCGAGCAGATCAAACCCGAAGGGGATGTGACGCTCCTCGCGTATACGGCAATCTTCAACCTGCCGTGGGGCTTCGACCAGCGTTTCCTCATCCTGGGAGTTGCCGAATTTGAGAACCACGTCAAAGCGATGGGACAGATCAAGGTCGATTCGGTTGACGAGCTGAAGGCCGGCATGAAGATGAAACCCAGCTGGGAGCCGGTCCGTGTGCAATACGGTGAGGATGTCTATGGGCTGAAATTCGAGCCTGTGAAATAGAAGCCTTCTACAGTTAAAATAATATGGCCTGAGGTGTTCACCCGGGCCATATTTCTTATTATGTATTTACGTGCGATCTCGATCGGTTATGCTGTGCCGGATGGAAACTTCGACGCTGCGGTTCACAGCGTTTTCCAATCTGCGCTCAACCTTCGCTTGAATGGGGAGAATAATCTGCTTACGTTGCTTGCGTCCGGTGAGGGCGATCTTCCCCAGGGGATGCAACTGGATACGCCCGAGGGTTTCTCATTTGAAGAATTTCAAACAGGTGAACTGGCGGTTTGCAAAGAGGACATTTTGCATTTCGAAAACAGTTCATTGACCGTTCAACTAAGTGGGGCGCGGCGCTGGAAGTGCGATCTGCCCGCCCTGGAATTTGATCCCAGGGACCCGGCTGTGTCGGCCGCCTGGAGTTTTGTCTGGGAGGCGCTGAACGAGCGGCAGAGGCTTTCTGAGGCTGAGATTATTGTGGAGGAATTGCTTCGTTCAAATGAGTCGGCGCGGGCGGGTGTGCCTCGCAAGGCTGGCGAAGCGATGCGTGATCTTATCAGCGCGGCACGGCGATATGACCTGGATACTTCTGCCGTCAGCGCGCTGATCGGTCTCGGCTCTGGCCTGACGCCCAGCGGGGATGATCTGCTGGTTGGCTATCTGGCGGGGCGTTGGTGCACAGTACAAGGTGCAAGCGAGCGCGCTCAATTTATCGCGAGCCTCGGGGAAACGATCATCCAGCTTTCATCGCAGACAAATGATATCAGCCGCACGTATCTTTACCACGCTGTACAGGCTCAGGTCTCGAGCCGCCTGGCGAATCTGGCTGAGACAATTTGCCGTGGAGAGAATCCCGAACCCCTCAGCGAAATCGCGGAAGCAGCCATGAGGGTCGGACACACCTCCGGCATGGACGCGGTCACCGGTCTGTTGATTGGACTTGTTACCTGGACCCGCCTGGAAGCTTCCTACTTTTAAGCATAATTCATATCCCAATAATGGCAATACCTGCGGGTTCGAGCGTAACTGCGCCATTGACCTGCGCACCTGTGAGTATATCCTGTCCATTTTTTTCAAGCGGTACAGCTATCCTTTTCGTTGAATGATTTAGCACGAACAACCAGGATGAATTCCCATTGGAGCGACGCAACAATTCAACACCCGCAGGAGCATTCGGAGCAACAGGTTGAACCCCGGCCGTCTCACAGACCTGCTCCAGGAACCATTCCATGCCTTTTTGATCAGGGACTGTTCCCATGTAGAAGGCAGTCCCTTTTCTAAATTGATTGCGTGTGATGGCGGGAGCTCCCGCGTAATAATCCTGCTCGAACTTCGCAATTGCCTGCGCACTTTTCAAGCGAATGACATCACTCCAGAAAGAACATTGGAATTGTCTGCCAGCGCTTGTGGAAAACGTGTTTGATTGCGTTTCAGAATATGGCACGCATTCTTCAACCACAATTCCCAGCATCTCGCGAAAAGGTGCGGGATAGCCGCCCAGTCGGATGTGCTCATTTTCATCCACAATGCCGCTGAAGAACGACATGACCAGATTGCCGCCGTTTTCCACATAGCGGTTGATATTTTGGACAGCCTGTTCATTGACGAGATAAAGGTTCGGGACAATGACGAGCTTGTAGCGCGCCAGGTCAGAGGCAGGATGCGCGAAATCCACGGTGAGGTTGCGTTCGAACAATGGTTTGTAGTAGGAGTAAACCTGCGGCAGCAATTTCAAATCATTGGACGGCTTGCTGTCCAATTCCAGCGCCCACCAGCTTTCCCAATCCAGCAAAATAGCGATCTCCGCCTGCACCTGGCTCGCGAGCAGCGCGTCCAATTTGGGAAGTTCATTGCCGAGCGCTTTGACCTCCCGCCAGACCCGCGAATCGATCCCGGCGTGAGGGATCATTCCGCTGTGATGCTTTTCTGCCCCGGCCTGGGAGGCGCGCCACTGGAAGAACATGATACCATCCGCGCCGCGCGCGATGGCTTGATAGCTCCCCAGGCGCATCACCCCCGGACGTTTGAGCGCGTTCCGTTGACGCCAGTTGACGTGCGAGGCAGCTTGCTCCATCAAAACCCATGGACGGCGGTCTCCAAGCGAACGCATCAAGTCGCAAACCATGCCCGCATAGATCATCCATTCCGGGTCGGATGTATCCGGGTAGTTGTCGTTGGAAACCACATCCTCATGAGAGGCAAACTTCCAATAATCAATGGGTTTATGAAAACCCATGAAGTTGGTTGTCACAGGAATAGTCGGGGTTAGTTCCCGGAGGATCGCTTTTTGTTCATCGAAGCAGGCCAGCCATGAGTCGGAGCTGAAGCGCGCCCAATCCAATTGCTGAGTAGGATTTGCAAACGTAGGTGCCTTGCGCGGCGGGTGGATTTCCTCCCAGTCACTGTAAATCTGACTCCAAAAAGCAGTGCCCCAGGCATGATTGAGCGCCTCGAGCGAACTGTACCGCTTTTTCAGCCAATCACGAAACGCGGCGGTTGAGACATCGCAAAAACATTCGGCAACGTGGCAGGCATATTCATTGTCCACATGCCACATGGCTAATGCAGGATGAGGTACGTATCGTTCCGCAAGTTTCGTCACGATATTGCGGGCGCGCTCGTGATAGGCAGGACTGTGCGGGCAATAATGGCGACGCGAGCCATGCCACAACGTTGTCCCAGCCTCGCTGACGGGAAGGATTTCAGGGTGGTGGCGGACAAGCCAGGCCGGAGGAGAGGCGGTAGGGGTGGCAAGGTTGACACTGACACCGTGTTCGTAAAGCAAATCCATCAAACGGTCGAGCCAGCCAAAGTTGTACTCGTTGAGGCGCGGCTCCAGCTTCGACCAGGAGAAAATGCCCAGCGAAACGAGATTCACTCCCGCATCGCGCATGAGACGCGCGTCCTCCAGCCAGACTTCCTCGGGCCATTGGTCGGGGTTGTAATCACCCCCGTAGATAAAATGGGGAATACGAGTGATCCGTGACGGGTTAATGTTTGCTGACATATAGTTATCCCTTGACGCCGCCCATTTTCAAACTACAAAACAGAAACTTATTGGGCATCTCATCTTTATAATTGTATCATTTGGACGGGTGGTAATTTCTTTTTTAGGGTGTTCTTGTTATAATCACTGCAATGTCTGAAGCACGTACAAATCAGGAGTGGTTGCACGATCTGAATGCAAGTGGGGCGACGCAGGAGGCTGCGATTGCCGACCTGCGTGATCTTCTATTACGTGCTGCCCTTTATTTTTTCAGCCGGAATCCGGGTGATTTTGAAAGAAACAACGGGGACGAAATAACGCAACGGGCGGAAGACTGTGCACAGGATGCCCTGATTGCCGTGATGAATCACCTCTCAGATTTCCGGGGCGATAGCAAATTCAGCACCTGGGCCTATAAATTTGCCATCAACATTGCCCTGATGGCTGCCCGCCGCGAACGCTGGAAAGGAGTCTCTCTCGACGAGTTAGCCTCCACCGGCGAAAGCGATTTCCTCGAATCAAAGATACAAGATCATTCAGACGGGGCCGCGCCGGAGGCCTCGGCCATGCAGGGCGAAGTGCGAAAGATTATTCAGGCTGTGATTAAGCATGAACTAACAGACAAACAAAGGTACGTCATTTCCATGATGGTCTTTAATGAAGTCCCACTTGACGAAGTCGTGCGGCATTTCGGCACCAATCGGAATGCAGTCTATAAAATGCTGCACGATGCGCGCCGCAAGATCAAGAGCAGTTTGCAGGAACACGGTTTTGAGGTCGGTGAGATGCTCAGCTTGTTTGGCAGCTCGGGGTAAGATTTGGGTTGATTCAGCAACGTACTATTGAGGAGTAGCTATGAAAAGTGACCGTTTTGAACGCTGGCTACAGAATATCTATAATACCCAGGATGAGGAACTCTCATGCTCTGAGTGCTTTGATTTGGTATCTCACTTTGTTGAAGTGGAATTGTCCGGTACAGACCCTGCAGTCAAAATGCCCAAGGTAAAACAACACCTGGGTCAGTGCCACGCCTGCCACGCGGAATACGAGACCTTGCGTGATCTTCAACGTCTTGAAAATGAGGGCAGACTGCCATCGCTGGATGATTTGCAGAACTTGATCCATTAAATTGATATTAACATCATGCCTGTGAGCGCTTCCAATACATTGGAAGCGCTTTTTATTTGGTAAGAAAGCCCGATTTTACGCAACACATAAATGGATACTCCCCACAAGACCAGCGAAATTTTAGTGAAGGAGGTGAACGCTTCAAACAAAACTTCTTGCAAATTAGAAGGCGCGCCCCTTTTAGCAACATCAACAACGCACCTTGAGTAGTCGCAAAATTCAAAACCATAACCGTCCCTTTCTTTTTATCCAGGAGAGCAACAATGTTAGAGGTACGGTACCAGAAAGGAAGTTGAAACAATGAAACTGTTAAAACATAAGTTGTTCATTTTTGTTGTGGCCCTGTTGGTCACAACCCAGGTGCTGGCCGCATGCGCTCCTGCCACCTCAACACCAGTCGCCACGAGTGCACCCACTCAGCCACCCACTTCACCAACCGAGGGCATTCCAGAAACGGGTGCAACGGAAGCACCGACGGAAGCTGCAACCGAATCTGCAACAAATACTGAGCAGACCGATCCGCTGGTCTTCAAGCAAGCCATGCGCAAACTCTGGGAGGATCATATCCAGTTGACGCGCGTCTACCTGGTCAGCGCCATAGCCGAGTTGCCTGACACAGAGGCTGCTGCCGGGCGCCTGCTGAAAAACCAGGAAGACATTGGCGATGCGATCAAGCCCTTTTACGGAGATGAAGCCGGCGAGCAACTGACGGCACTGCTAAAGGAACACATCACGATTGCGGTTAATCTGGTGGCTGCGGCCAAAGCCGGTGACAATGCCAAGCTCGAAGATGCCAATACCCGCTGGACCGGGAATGCCGATCAGATTGGTACCTTCCTGAGCACCGCCAACCCGGATCACTGGCCCGAGGCTGAGATGCAGGACATGCTGAATACCCACCTGGAGTTGACACTGGAAGAAGCGACCGCGCGTCTCAATGGCGACTATGCCGGAGACATCGCAGCTTATGACAAAGTTCAGGATGCGATGCTTGAGATGTCCGATATGCTCGCGGAGGGGATCATCGCACAATTCCCCGACCAGTTCTCAGAGCAGACAGCTTCTCAGGCAGAAGTAGACTTAACCCTGGCGATGGACAAACTCTGGGAGGATCACATTACCTGGACACGCATGTACGTCATCAGCGCTGCGGCTGATCTGCCTGACGCGGAGGCCACCGCCGGACGCCTGTTGAAAAATCAGGAAGACATTGGCAATGCGATCAAGCCCTTTTACGGGGATGAGGCTGGCAATCAACTAACGGCACTGCTTAAAGACCATATCACCATCGCGGTTGATCTGGTGGCTGCGGCCAAGGCCGGCGACAATGCCAAGGTGGAAGATGCCAATACACGCTGGATCGAGAATGCCAATCAAATCGGCACCTTCCTGAGCACTGCCAACCCGGATAACTGGCCAGAGGCTGACCTACAGACCATGTTGAATACCCACCTCGAGTTGACGCTGGAAGAAGCGACCGCTCGCCTCAACGGCGACTGGGCTGCAGATATCGCGGCGTATGACAAAGTTCATGATGCGATGCTTGAGATGTCCGGCATGCTGACCAAAGGCATCGTCGCTCAATTCCCAGACAAGTTTCAATAAGTCAATTTTCGTAAGTATGGACTGGCAGACCTTAACGGTCTGCCAGTCCGTTCCACAAAGATCGTTTCAAGAGGCAGTGGGTGAAATCAACAACAAGATGGAGACAGTGACGGATTGGCAGGACCCCTTCAAGAAGGGTACAATTTATTATCTGGAGAATGGACGCGTGCGCGGCGTTTTGTTGTGGAATATTTGGGACCAGGTGGATCATGCCCGCACGCTGATCGCTGAGGCAGAACCGTTTCAGGCCGCTGATCTGAAAGGTCGGCTATCTTAATGAAGCTTTCCAATAGTAGCAAGAGCAGGAGACAATCATGAATATACACGACGACCCTGACGACATTGAATATAACCAGGCAATGAAATTGCAGATGCGGAAAATATCCGATGAGCAGTTACAAAAGTTCGAAGGCTACGCCGCGGAGATCTTTACCGCATTTGGCATGGACATAAACACGTCGTCCACGAAAGACACTCCCCGGCGGTTTATTAAAGCTCTCTTTGATGCCACCGAAGGCTATGATGGCGACCCAAAGTTGCTGCGTATCTTTGACACCGAGTGCCGGGGCGAGCCCGATTGTCGTCTGAGCCAGGTCCTGGTGGGTCCAATCCCCTTCTATTCACTTTGTGAACACCATGCCCTTCCTTTTTATGGCAACGCGTACGTAGGTTACGTTGCCCATGAAAACATCATCGGCATTTCCAAACTGACTCGCATGGTACGGCTCTTTTCCAAGCGCTTTGCAGTACAGGAACGGATCGGTCAGCAAATCGCGGATACATTGGAAACCATGCTGCATCCCCATGGTGTCGCTGTTTTTCTTGAAGCTCGTCACCTCTGCATGGAAATGCGCGGCGTGCGGGAAACAGGCTCGATGACACGTACCACTGTCTGGCGCGGCAATTACGCCAATGATGCCGCTCTCCGCTCCGAATTCTTTAGCGCCGGGGGACTGCAGCGCAACGAGAGGTAAATTACCCAATCGATGAAGAGGTACACAGTCGTTCATCGAGAGGAGATACATGCTAAAGATAAAACGCGTTTACGAAACCGCGCAAGCCAGCGATGGAGTCCGGTTTCTGGTTGAACGGTTGTGGCCGCGCGGGATGAAGAAAGAAGATTTGAAAATGAAGGCCTGGCTGAAAGAGGTTGCTCCCAGCCAGAGTTTGCGACGCTGGTTCGCGCATGATCCCCTCAAATGGCAGGAATTTCAGCAGCGCTACCGGGCGGAGTTGGAAGCGAATCCGGATGCCTGGAGACCCATCCTCGAGGCAGCCAAACGCGCGGATGTGACCCTGCTGTACAGCGCCCGTGATACGGAACACAATAGTGCGCTTCTGCTTAAGTCCTTTTTAGAGGAACAGATGCAGAAGTGATTGAAGATCCAGCCGGCTTTACCTTTCATAACCTCACCTCAAATATTTTCGCCCTGCCAATCATGGCAGGGCGCTTTTATTCCTTGTTCAATATTCATCGGGGATTAACTCTGCTCGCAAAACTTAGCCTCGGTGCTCGCGTCGATAGACCAGCGGCGAACAGCCCACTTCCTGACGGAAGACCCGACTGAAGTAGTTGTTGTCAGAGAAGCCGACTGCCAATGCCACCGCGGTAATGCTCTGGCTGGAGGTGGTGAGGATCATCTTCGCCTGGTTCACCCGATAGCGATTCAGATAAGCCATGGGAGTGATGCCGGTCTCCTGGCGAAAACAGCGCGCCAGATGGCCCTCGCTGGCATTGACATAACGTGCCAGCCCTGCGCGGGTAAGTTGCTCTGTGTAATGCTCGTGGATATAAGCCATCGCCTTGCGTACCAGGCGTTGTGATTCGGTGCCCAGTTTTTTGTTGCGTGCCAGGGCAACTTCGATGTGCGACAACATTTCCTTTGCATCATACAACCCCTTGCTCATGACCGTCGCCACACCCTGGCTCAAGCGGGTCATATCGGCCTCCGTGAGGGTTTTGGAAGTTAAGACAACCACCGCGGTATCGCGGGTGGATTCCCAGTCGCGCATCTGTGCCAGTACACCAAAACCATCTACTTCAGGCATCATCAGATCCAGCAGGACGAGGTCCACATGAGTCCCACGCAAAACCCCCAATGCTTCGCGGCCGTCATGGGCTTTCAGCACACAATAATCCGCTGACTGAGCCTGGATCATCTCCGAGTACATTTCCAGAAAGCCTGGCTCGTCATCCGCGATCAGAATGGTCTTGCACTGGCCCTTCGTGACAGCAGTCCAACCTTGTCGTGAAAGGATCTTAAGCAACTCATTGGAACCCACCGGTTTTGACAGATAATCGAGAGCCAGCATGGTACCCGTATCCTCTTTCTGCTGTAAGGAGTAAAACAATACCGGAATATCCTCTGTACTGGGGTTGCCTTTGAGCACCCTCAAAAGTTCCCAGCCACATTTTGAGGCAATCTGATGATCCAGCACCACCGCGCCCGGCGGGGCAGTCAGCAAATGCGAAAACCAATTGGAGGTTTCATCCACGCCCTGGATTTCCACAGCAAAACCAGACCGTCGCAGGCGGTCCTGAATGGGCTGACTGGCGATGAGATCTTCGGTCAGGATGAGAACGACCTGCCGCAAGGTTGGCTGCAGAGGCGCCAGGAACGCTTCGGCGTTTTCAAGGATGGGCAGCCGTATAAAAAATGTCGAACCGGCTCCTTCCTCTCCTGAGGATTGCACGCCGATTTCACCGTTATGCAGCTCGACCAGTCTTTTGCAGATCGCCAGGCCCAGACCCAGCCCGCCGTACCCGCGGGCTGTGGTCCGCTCCGATTGACGGAACTCGTTGAAGATCCAGGCTTGCTCTTCCATGGGAATTCCCAGCCCAGTATCGTGAACACCAATCACTACTCGCTTCCCCTCCAGGGTAACGCTCAACTTCACCTGACCATACGACGTAAACTTGATCGCGTTGCTAACGAGGTTAAGTGTGACCTGTTGCAGCCGCGTGCGGTCACCCCATATGCGAGGCAACGCCGTTGAAATTTCAGTTTGCCAATCCAGACCCTTGTCATTCGCCAGTTGCCTGCCAGTCTCGATCACAATCTGGAGTGTCTCACCCACATCCAAAGGTTCACAAGTCAGACGTAGCTGGCCAGCGTCACTGCTGGCGAGATCAAGTACATCCCGGATCAGATGGCCAAGGTGCTGGGCGTTGGTATGGATCTTTTCCACGGACTTGCGCACATCCGCAGTCGACTGATTCAAATGCATCTCACTTAAACCGACGATGACATTGAGCGGTGTCCGCAGTTCATGGCTGACCGTAGAGAGGAAACGACTCTTCATCCGATCGGCTTCTTCAGCCAATCGCCGGCCCTCGGCTGCTTCCTGATAAAGCCGAATGCGCTCCAGAGCAGAAGTTAATTGCCGCAGTACAGCTAAACAGGGCGACAGATTGGCAGCGTCAAACGCCACAAAGCCGGCCGGTTTGTTATGAATAGTAAGAGGCAAGAGCGCCAAATGGAAAGCTTGCTCTTCCGGGTAGCGGCCCGTTGGCGGAAATTGCTGGGTTGGGAATCGCTGGGAACTTGATGGACTCTCCCCGGACATCTCAGGAAAAACGCTCCAACCGACCGGGTTATCCCGGTCTGGTTCAAACAAAACCACCTGGGCGTGCCGGATGGCAAGGGCCGGCAAATACTGGTTGATAACCCTTTGAATCTGTGAAAGCTCAAGAGCTTCCGCCAGCTCCGCAGACATCAAGCTCAACTGCTGCGTCAAGGTATCCTGCCTCGCAAAGTAACGTAAGAGCTGAGCCTGAGCGCATTCGCTGATCGCGATCCGCGCCTGGTCCAGCCATTCATCTACTTCTTCGCGGTAACTCTCCACCTCGGCTGGCTCCACGAATATGTGCCACCAGTATCTTAATGTCGTGATCGCGTTCTGCCAGGCATGGGCGTCTTCGTCCAGGCGTCTGACCGGTTGAAGGATATCTCCCAGCGCGGCCTGGAAGGGTGCCGCCTCCCGTCCTTTGAGACTCACCAAAAACGCTTCGGCAATACGTTCGCATTGGTCCTGAATGGTCTCCAGGTTGAGCTGTCCAACCCCGGCAAATACCGCCTCGGTCATGGTTTGCGTCAAGCGCTGTTTTGCTACAGACGGTTCGCGCGCCTCCCCTGCCTGCTTCAGCTCATCCAGGGCAGAGGTCACAATGGCATCCCGGGAACAGCCGCACGACTCGCGGATGACCAGACGCGCCGGGACGCGGACCATCGTCGAAGCATCGGCCTCTCCGCTCAAACGACGCAACATCAACTTCAAAGCCTGATATCCGATATCATGCCCGGGTTGATTGATGGTCGTAAGCGGCGGCGTCTGATTGCGGGCCTCGAAGCGGTTATCGAACCCGACCACCGCAACATCCTC
>Ga0105104_10003602_pt1 | contig 10969 bp, 10 predicted proteins | sample PPLLaktember2015_3_FD_87034 | JGI IMG/M metagenome (GOLD analysis project Ga0105104, IMG submission 87034) | Freshwater sediment microbial communities from Prairie Pothole Lake near Jamestown, North Dakota, USA - PPLs Lake P7 Core (6) Depth... | ecosystem: Environmental > Aquatic > Freshwater >... | reverse complement strand
CGGGTTTTCTACTGCGGTCTGGGCCATCCGCCGGAAGTCTGGGCGCGGCCCGACATTCAGAAGCTCTGGATCGAAGCGGTGAAGTGGTCAATGGGCCTCATCCCGGGCGATCCAACGCCGAACCCGAGTAAGTAGCTTGGTCTGGCGGCTGGCCCTCTGAAGAGCGGTTCGTAGCTCCGGACCTCCGGGACGGAGACACCGTCGAAATTGCTTCTCCGTCCCGGAGGTCCGGAGCTACGAACCGCTAAAGAGCCGGCCAAGGCCACCGCACTCTGAAACAAATTCTCGGTTGCTTTCTCGAGCGCCTACTTTGCCGCAGCGCGGGGCATCGGCAATGTGAAGCGCCTGCGGCCGGCCTCGGGCAGCGCGGGGGCCTCAACGGGGACTGGATCCAAGCTCAGGGTGCTGCCTGCCGAAAGCCGGAAGGTCTTGATCATCTCCGCCATGACTTCGGCTTCATTGCGAAGCGTCTCAGCAGAGCTCAACGACTCTCCGGAGCTGACGGAGTTCCTGAGGGTCAGATCCATGATCTGATCGAGTTCCCGGGTGATCTGGTCGATACCGCGGTTCTGTTCTTCGGAATCTTCTGCGATCTGGCTGACCATCTGTCGCGCTTCGTGAACCCGTCGGCTGATTTCTTCGAAGTTCTTCACTGCCTCCAGATTCAGGGCGAAACCGCTGGCCGCATGCCTGGCCGATTCCTCGATCAATCCGGCGGTATTCCGCGCTGCCTCGGCACTTCGCATCGCCAGTCTGCGAACCTCTTCGGCTACCACGCTGAAACCCCTGCCTGCGTCTCCCGCGCGCGCCGCCTCCACTGCCGCGTTGAGGGCCAGCAGATTGGTCTGGAAGGCTATTTCATCAATCGTTTTCACGATCCGCGACGTCTGGTCGGACGAAGATTTGATGTTCTCGATAGCACGCGACAGGCGCTCCATGCTGGCGGCTCCCGTGTCGGCACTGGTTCTGGCCAACTCGACATGGCTGCGGGCCTGCTGCGCCGTGGCAGATGTCTGCCTGGTTACGCCGGCGATCGAGCCAAGTCGGTTCGAGACGCTTTCAAGCGAGATGGTCTGCTGTTCCGCCATCTCCGCGACCGCCTGGTTGCTCGCGTTGATCTGGGCTGTTGCTCCTGCAACCCGGATTGAATGGTCAGAGACTTGCGAAAGCCGTTGGTCCAGCCGGGTTATTGCGGTATTAAAAGCTTTTTGGATTCTTGCGAAATCGCCGCTGTAGTCTCCCGAAAACCGGACAGTGAGGTCGTTGTCAGCGAGTCGATCGAGCACGACTAGTGCTTCCGAGATCGGCGCGGTCATGGCATCGAGCATTTCATTGATTCCGGTCATCAGTTCCCGGTAGCTGCCTTCGAACCCGCTCGCTGCGGAACGAACATCCAGGCGTCCTTCCTTAATCCCGGACACAATCCGATGCAGCTCGTCGATCATCCCGTAAATCGAGCGGTTAATCGTGATGAAATCCTTCGAGAGCACATCCGCCTCTGATCGTGGCGTGATCTGGTAGTTCCGGTCATTCTGGCTTAGCGCTTCTGCCGCGCCCGCCACGTCGCGCATGTAGGAAACGAGGTCATGAAAACTACCGGCCAGATTCCCTATTTCGTCGCTCCGGTCCACCTTGGGAGTCTGGCTCAAGTCACCGAACGCGATCCGGCGACTGATGCCGACGAGCTGCTCAATCGGTCGAGTGATGGACCGAGTCAACGGCGGTATCAGCAGGATGAGCCCAACGATCGAAATCCCTATGATAACGAGGTGTATGCGAACCGATTCTCGCAGCGGGGCGTCGATCTCGCTGGACGGGACGCCGAGCACCAGTGTGGCATCGAGTTCCCGGACCGGGCTGTAAACAAAGTACAGATCCTCGCCGTTAAATACCGCTTCATCGATCCCACTGTCGCCGCTCAGCATATGTCGTGAGGCTTCGGCAAGGCCGGAGTACTTCGTTCCGTCGTCCTTGAAGTCCGTGATGCGCTTGTTGAGCAGAAGCTCTTTGTCTGTGTGGTACAGGAACGTTCCGTCCCGTCGGAGGAGGAAAGGTACGCAGCCGTCAAAAAGCGGCAACGAGCTGATCATCCTGTCCAGTGTCGCCAAACTGATGTCAATCCCCGCCACCCCCAGGAGCTGCTTCTGGGCGTCATAAATCGGGACATTGTGAGAGACGTAGATTCTCTTGTCGAGCAGATCAACGCTGATGTCGTAATCCGGCTTGCCCTTGCTGGCCGTCTTGGAGTACCAGTCGCGTTTCCCGACGTAGTAGTCCGGCCCCGCCTTTCTCTCCTCGTGATCGAAATACTCCTGAGTCGTTTCAGAAGCAAAAAAAGCTGATTTGATGTCCGGATCGTTGGCCACGATCGACTTGGCAAACGTGATCAACCGCCGGTATTCCTCATCCGTGGCGTGGTCGGCGCCTCGTTGCCGATTCCGTGTGAGCCAACCGGCAAGCTCCGGGTTCTGACTGTATGCCGAAGCGACGCCCGCCTTTTCTCTCATGAAGCTCTCTATGGAGACCGAAATGCTCCTTACCCTTTCCAGGGCTTTGGCCTGTGTCTCTCGCACAAGCAGTCTGCGAGAGAAAACGAGGTTAGCTACGAGGAAACATAGTGATGTGACCAAATTGAAGCTCACAAAGACAATGAGCATTTTGGTCCGGAGGCGTGTGTTGGAAAACATCGCGCTCGGATCTCCCCCCTGTCGCTCGCCGTGCGACTGCGCGCAGATTGTATATGCGCCCTGTTATCCGGGTCAAGAAAATGAGGTTACGGCGCCGCGAGGGTGCAACGCGCTGGTAGGAGGTTGCGCGGTTCCCCTTGACCTGTTTGTCGATACCGTCGCCGGGCAGAAAGGCCTGCCGCTGGTCCCTCCCCGTGAAGCCGCCGCCCGGGTCGTCGTCATGGAGGCGATGTATCAATCAGCGCGCGGCCGGAAGTGGGTGAAGATCACGTAAAGCATTTCAGCCCGGCGGTTGAGTGACTCGCCGCTTTGTGGCGAGTTGGGCGGCGAGTCACTCAACCGCCGGGCTGAACTGGCCGCCGTTGGGCTTCCGTCCTGTATTTCTTCTGACTCCTGACTCCTGACTCCTGACTTCTGACTCCTGCTGTCGACTGACTCCTGCTGTCGACTGTGGTATAAACAGCCGCCGTGACTTCAAAAACCGAAACGCCGGGCGTCGCGACGGCTGCTACTACCCCTCGCCTGCGGCGCGCACTCGGTCTCTGGGACCTGGTTTTCTACGGCATCATCATCATCCAGCCCACAGCGCCGATGCCGCTCTTCGGCGTCGTGAGCTACGAAGCGCGCGGCCACGTCGTCACTGCAATCCTCATCGCCATGGTCGCCATGCTCTTTACGGCGATCAGCTATGGCCGGATGGCTCGCGCTTACCCGAGTGCCGGCTCGGCTTTCACCTATGTGGGGCGCGAGATTGGACCTACGTTCGGCTACCTGACGGGCTGGAGCATGGCCATGGATTACATGCTCAACCCGCTTCTGTGCACAATCTGGTGCTCCAAGGCGGCCGGCAACATCTACCCGGAGATTCCCTATTTCGTCTGGGCCATTCTCCTGGCCACCTTCTTCACCTGCCTCAATCTGCGCGGCATCCAATCCTCGGCGCGTACCAACCGGTGGATGGCGATCGGGATGGGCGTCGTCATCGTCGTTTTCTTCGGCTCGGCAGCCCGGTACCTGGCGGCGCTCACCGGCCTCGAGGCATCGTCGTTCTGGCAACCCTTTTACGATCCGACCACGTTTTCTGTCTCAGCTGTTTTTACCGGTACCTCGATCGCCGCGCTGACTTATATCGGTTTTGACGGGATTTCGACACTTTCGGAAGAAGTCCGTAATCCTCGCCGGAACATCCTGCTCGCGACCGTTCTCACCTGCCTGGTCACCGGTGTGCTGGCCGCTGTCGAAGTCTACGTCGCACAGCTGGTATGGCCCGATTTCACCAGTTTTCCCGATGTCGATACCGCTTATGTGCACGTGGCAGGTCGAGTAGGTGGGCCATTCCTGTTTCAGCTCGTGAACTTCACCCTTCTGATAGCCTCCATCGGTTCCGGGAGCGGCGCGCAGCTCGCGGCAGCCCGGCTACTGTACGGCATGGGGCGCGGCAACGCCCTCCCGAAACGTTTTTTCGGTGTGCTCGAGCCAAAGCGCTTAATTCCTCGCAACAACGTCGTGTTCGTAGGTGCGATCGCCCTCATCGGGGCTTTTCTGATGACGTTCCAGATGGCCGCCGAGTTGCTGAACTTTGGAGCTTTCATCGCTTTCATGGGAGTGAACGCGGCCGCCTTCTGGCGTTACTGGCTCCGGGCCGAGCAGAAGAAATTCCGCTACCTCGTGCCGCCAGTGCTGGGATTCGTCATCTGTTTCTACATCTGGCTCAACCTGCGATGGCAGGCGCAGCTGGTCGGCGCTATCTGGCTGTCTGTCGGCGTGATTTACGGCGCCATTAAAACGCGCGGTTTCCGCAGAGGCCTGATCAGCTTCGAAGTGCCCGCGGAGTAGGGTTTTATGGACGCCATGGACGGAGTGGACGAAATGGACGTCCACGTCGTCCACTTCGTCCATGGCGTCCATAAACCGCCGCCCTTTCTCCAATTTGACACTTGCCCTGCCTCGGGTTAATAGTCTTCGAATGAAGACCTTGACCAGCGCCGTCGTAGGAGCCGGGTTCATCGGACCGGTTCACGTCGAAGGGCTGAAACGCGCGGGCGTCCCGGTTGCCGGAATCCTTGGAATATCTGATGAAGAATCAACTCGAGCCGCGGCCGCGCTTGACCTTCCGCGCGCCTACCGTAGTTTCAAGGAAGTCCTCGAAGACCCGGACGTAGACGTTGTCCACGTCGCGACTCCCAATATCCTGCATTACGAAATGGCCCGCGAGGTATTGAAGGCGGGAAAGCACGTCCTGTGCGAGAAGCCGCTCGCGATGAACACGAGGGAATCGGCCGAGCTGGTCAACCTGGCTCGCACCAGCGGCCGCGTGGCCGGAGTGAACTACAACATCCGTTTTTATCCGCTTTGTATTGAAGCACGAGAAATCGTCCGGCGCGGCGATCTCGGCGATGTTTACTCGATCTGCGGAAGCTACGTTCAGGACTGGTTACTTTACCAGACAGACTACAACTGGCGAGTGTTGGCCGAAGCGGGAGGAGAACTTCGTGCCGTGGCGGATATCGGGACCCACTGGCTGGACCTGGTCCAGCACATTACCGGCCGGGAGGTCGAAGCGGTTTGCGCGGATCTGAAGACCGTTCACCCCGTAAGGCTCCGGCCAAAGGGCGAGGTTCAGACGTTCAAGGGAAAAGAAGAGAGCCGTCCGGTCGAAACCGAGCCGGTTGCCGTCACGACCGAGGATTTTGGTGCGATCCTGCTGCGTCTCTCCGACAACGCGCAAGGCTGCCTTTGGGTTTCCCAGGTGACTGCCGGCCGCAAGAACAGTCTTCGATTCGAGATATCCGGATCCCGCCGCGCTCTTTCCTGGTCAAGCGAAGAGCCGAACCAGTTGTGGATTGGACATCGTGACCGACCAAATGAGAGCCTGATCCGCGATCCGTCCCTGGTCTCGGATGCCACGCGGCGGTTCATCAGCTACCCGGGCGGCCACAACGAGGGCTTTCCCGACACTTTCAAGCAGTGCTTCAGGGCTTTTTACGGATATATCCAAGCGGCTGATTTTTCAGCTGCCCCCACCTTCCCGACGTTCCGTGACGGGCACCGGGAAACCAGAGTATGTGAGGCTATTCTGAAGAGCCACCGAGAAGAGCGCTGGGTTGAGTTGAAGGAAGAAGAGGCATAAAACCGGGCGCCTGGGCGCAATCCTTCCCGGTCCTTCCCGGGAGGGAAGGGTGAACGACGGAGGTCACATTGGAATTCAACTATCGCGACATTTCTAAAATGATCGACCATTCGCTCCTGAATCCGGTGCTGACGGACCGGGAGCTCGAGCAGGGCTGTCGACTCGGCCTCGATTATGACGTGGCGAGCGTGTGTATCATGCCTTACTCCCTCAGACGATGTGCCGAGATTCTGAGGGGGAGCACGGTAAAGGCAAGCACGACGATCGGCTTTCCGCACGGGGGGCACACCTCGACGGTGAAACTGGCGGAGATCACCAGGGCGCTCGAGGACGGGGGCGAGGAACTGGACATGGTGGTCAACATCAGCAAGGTCCTCAGCGAAGACTGGGACTACGTCAGGACTGAGCTGAAGGCCATGATCGACTTGACGCACTCGGCTGGCCAGAAGACCAAAATTATTTTCGAAAACGCTTATCTGAAAGACCCGCATAAAATCATGCTCTGCAGGATCTGCGGCGAGTTGGGGGCGGACTGGGTGAAGACCTCGACCGGTTACGCGCCCGGCGGCGCGACTATCGAAGACCTGAAGCTCATGCGACAGTATTCACCGCCCCAGGTGCAGGTGAAGGCTGCAGGCGGCGTCCGCGATCTCGACAAGCTGCTCGAAGTGCGGGCACTCGGAGTCACCCGGGTCGGAGCCAGTCGGACGGCGGCCATGCTCGATGAATGTAAGAATCGTTTTGGTCTGAGGTGACCGACCGGGGTGTATAATCTGAGCGCCATGCCTGCCATTGGAACGGGCCAAACGATTCGCGATTTTTTTAGCCACAAGAGCCTGGCTCTCGTCGGCTTTTCGAGAAGCGGGAGGAAGTTCTCGAACAATGTCCACCGTGAACTAAGCGGGAAAGGCTATCGAATCTTTCCGATCAATCCGGCGGCCGGAGTGGTGGGAGGAATCAAAGTCTACCCGAGCTTCAAAGACCTCCCGGAGCCGGTGACGGCGGCGGTCCTCATGACGCCGCGGGCGGTGACGCCCGAAGTGGTGCGGGAAGCGGCTGAAGCCGGCGTCACGTCTATTTGGATCCAGCAAGGGGCGGAATCCAAGGAAGCGGTTCAGGTCTGCCGCGAGAAGAACCTCTCGTTTGTCAGTGGGCGCTGCATCCTGATGTTTGCCGAGCCCGCCATCTGGCTGCACCGCGTCCACCGGGGTTTCCTGCGGTTTTTCGGCCGGCTGCCGGCGTAACCGCCGAAAAACTGGGAGAAACCTCTCGCGGAAATACCCGGAAAGCCTTTCGCGTATTTCCGCGAGCAGTGTGGTTCCCGTTTTCCCCGGCACTACGGTACCCTGATCGAATCATCAAACTGCAAATCGATTTCCGTGGTTTTCCCCGGTTCTATGGCGATGGGGGCCGGACCTTGCCCATCCTTCATATAGATCGTTGCCGGAGAGCCGGAAGCGGGCGGGGCGGTGAAGTCGTACCCTCCCGTCTTATCGTAGACGACCGCCACGTAGACAGGGGTGACTGTGAACGGCATCGTCAGAGTCCCACCGTTCTCCGCCAGACCATCGAATTTAATCGGTATCGTGTCGCCCGTCCCTATATTCGGGGAATCGAACACGAAAACCAGAAGCTTGTGCGTCTGATCGACGGCTCCCTCAGTCCCGTTGTACTTCACTGTCAGCTTTAGCGTGCCTTCCTGACTCTGCGGGCTGGGCTGTGCCTGCTGCGCCTGCGGTTGCTGCGCCTGCGTATCCTGCGCCCAAACCGTTACAGAAAATGCCAGCAACGCCACGACCGCCAAACCAATCAACGTCATCCTTTTTTGCGACATGTTTACCTCCAGGGTAATTTTGCGGAAGTGTACGGCAGTCCCTGTCTCTTCCTCTACTGTTTGTCCCCGAACGGTGGCGAAGCTGCGGTGAACGGCGGGTTTTCCCGGGTGAGTTGCGGGCGATGTCGCCGCCTGCTTTCTGGTACTTACCTACAAGAACTCGGTTGTATTAAACTATTTGATCTAGGTACTCAACCAAGGAGCGACATCGTGGACTACTCGAAGCTGATTGGAGAGAAAGACGAGAAAGGGATTTCTCGTCGGAAGTTCGTGGGCGGCATTGCAGCGGCGGCCGGTATCACCCTCGTTCCCCGACATGTGTTGGGCGGAAAGGGTTTCCAGGCGCCCAGCGACAAGCTCAACATCGCGTGCATTGGCCCCGGCGGGATGGGCGGCAGCAACACGAACAGGTGCGCTGCTACCGAGAACATCGTGGCTCTCTGTGACGTGGACGACGCGAAGGCGGCTAAGGCGTACGAGAAATACCCGAATGCCAAGAGGTATAAAGACTTCAGAAAAATGCTGGAGCAAAAGGATATCGAAGCCGTCATCGTGGCGCCGCCGGACCACAGTCACGCTGTTGCGGCCCTGGCTGCGATGCAGCTGGGCAAGCATGTCTACGTTCAAAAACCGCTGACCCGCACGGTCGGCGAAGCGCGAAGACTCACCGAGGCGGCCCGCCAGTATAAAGTCGCCACCCAAATGGGAAATCAGGGACACTCGAACGAAGGCCTGCGCCTCGTCTCCGAGTGGATCTGGGACGGGGCTATCGGGCCGGTCCGCGAGGTCCATATGTGGACCAACCGTCCCGTCTGGCCGCAGGGCATGTTCAAGCGGCCTGCCGAAACACCTGCTGTACCGCAAACGCTCGACTGGGAAATGTGGATCGGTCCTTCTCCGACGCGACCCTATTCTCCGGCTTATCACCCCTTCAACTGGCGCGCCTGGCAGGATTTCGGAGCCGGAGCTTTGGGTGACATGGGTTGCCACGTGATGGATGCCGCCTTTTCCACCTTGAAGCTGGGCTATCCGACCAGCGTCGAGGCGATGACGTCGGACATCGTGGTCGAGATGTGGAAGAAGCAGCAGAACACAGAATCGTATCCTTCTTCATCGATCGTCCACTACACCTTCCCCGCTCGCGGTGACATGCCAGTCGTAAAACTCCATTGGTATGACGGCGGGATGAAGCCCGAGCGACCCGAAGAACTGGAATATGGGGATTTGCCCGAGAGTGGCACCCTCTTCGTGGGCGACAAAGGCAAGATCATCACTCCGACCTACACGGAGAGCGTGCGCATTATCCCTGAAGCGAAAATGAAGGAGTACAAGCGGCCGGCCAAGACCCTTCCGAGAGTCAAGGGCGGACAGGAAGGGCATGAGCAGAACTGGATCGCGGCCTGCAAAGGCGGCGAGCCGGCTTGCTCGAACTTCGATTACTCCGGGCCTTTCACGGAGACCGTTGTTATGGGCAACCTGGCGATTCGGTTCCCGGGCAAGAAGCTCATGTGGGACGGCGTCAACATGAAGGTGACCAATTTCGACGAGGCCAATGAATTCGTCTTCCCGAAGTATCGTGAAGGCTGGAGTTTGACCTAGGAAGCGAACTGAGCAAAAGCCGGTCGGTCGAAGGCTGACAACTGACGGCTGACAGCTGACAAGAAACATCCAACGGTGCTTTTGTTTTTCGTCAGCCGTCAGCCGTCAGTTGTCAGCCGAGTCCGCATTTCGCTTTTCTAGCTTTTTACCCGCCCAGCTTCCCCCGCACGATCTCGTTCACTAGTTTTCCGTCGACCACTTTCCCTGCGAACTTTGCCATGACTGCTTTCATCACGCGGCCCATGTCTTTTGGAGAGCCCGCCTGCAGCTCGGCGATCGTCTCGGTTACCGCGCGCTCGATCTCCTCGCTCCCGACTGCTGCCGGCAAATAGGCCTCGATGATCTTCAGTTCCGCCTGCTCTTGCTCGGCCAGTTCGGGCCTTCCGCCCTTCGTGAACTGCTCGATGGATTCCTTCCTCTGCTTCACGAGTGTCTGCAGGACCTGAATTTCCTCGTTTTCATTGAGCGCCCGCATCTTCTCGATCTCTTTGTTTTTCAGGGCAGTCTTCAACCCCCGCAAGACGCTCAGGCGCAATACCGCCTTCGTCTTCATGGCTTCAGTTATCTCTTTTTGAATCTGTTCGATCAATGCCATCCCGTCCTCCGTTCCGAGTCACCAGACATGATAACCGAGAGGCGAGATTTTCAGGAGGCTTTGTGCGCGACGATCAGTCTGCCCCCGCCCGGAGCAGGCGCGGAGAGATCAAGGCGCGAAATCCGGGAGGCTAAGGAGTGGATCATTCTCGGGGGCAGTCTTCGCCAGGCAATGCCAAACAGCCGGCGACGGGCGAGCCGAGCTTGTTGGAGAAGCTCGAGCAGGTCCCAGTAGAAAACCAGCCGGCGCTGCAGATAGGGTTTGATCGTGCCCAGCTCGAAACCCGCTTTTTCCAGCGCATCCCTCCAGCGGGACTCGGACCAAAGATTCAAGTGACACAATTGCCGGTTGCGCCAGGAGGAGTACCTCCGCGAGGGGAAAGTCAGGGATTCGGCGAACTGCTCGGTTGGTACGGTGAAAACCAGACGTCCGCCCGGACGCAGCAGTTTTCGCGCCTTGACAAGAACAGGCTCGAGGTTGGGAATGTGCTCAAGGACCGAGTTGCTGATTATGCTGCCGAAATGGCCTTCGGGCAGGCTGGACGCCTCGACGAAAGAATTCTCGAGGTGTCGGTAGAGCCCCATCTGGGAAGCTTTTTCGAGCGCCTTCGGATCAGGATCGATTCCCGCGTCGATCTGCTCGAGAACCATCGCGCTCACCAAGCCGTCGCCGCACCCCAGGTCTAGGATCGGCCGCGGATACTCGCACTGTCGCAGCACGGCGATCTCCGCCGCACGCCAGAGACCCAGGGACGGGCCCTGCAATCGCAGAAGCCAGGCGAAAGTTGTCGGATCGAGGGAAAGTCGTTGGGGCATAAAACCGAGGGCCTGTTTCTATTCTAGGCTGAAGAAAGCAAAAAGCCGATGGGTAGTCGGGAGCGGATGACCCCGATTCTTTCGGATGTGGTGGGCACTCGCTCTCAAGCGCTGTTTTTGCGTTGACTCTTTCGGAGTGCGGTGGCCTTGACACCGCTTTGTGTTCGCCGGCCTTGCCGGCGGCCCTTCCATTGTCGATGCTCGCTAGAGGGCCGCCGGCAAGGCCGGCGAGCGAAAGCGGCGTCAGGGCCGCCGCACTTCGAAAGAGATCTCGCAACTACTGGCGCTTCAGAGGCGCGGGGTTTCGAT
>Ga0105104_10003601_pt1 | contig 10970 bp, 9 predicted proteins | sample PPLLaktember2015_3_FD_87034 | JGI IMG/M metagenome (GOLD analysis project Ga0105104, IMG submission 87034) | Freshwater sediment microbial communities from Prairie Pothole Lake near Jamestown, North Dakota, USA - PPLs Lake P7 Core (6) Depth... | ecosystem: Environmental > Aquatic > Freshwater >... | reverse complement strand
TTTTCTGACCCGAAACGCGGTTTATCTCCTCCGGTTCGTCTCGGCCCCCGGGTTGGAAGCAACGGGCCGCGCCGGCAGCGGCGCGATCACCGGCGTGGGCGCCCCGGGGGCAAGCGGCGGCTTCACCGGTCTCACCCTGAGGACCGTCAGCGCCGCGCCGTCGCGCCCGCCGCCTTCCTCGATTCGCTCGACGGCATAGCGGCCTTCCTGCAGGTACTTCACGTGCGCCATCAGGAACGAGAACCCGGCCTTGGTCACGAGCGTCAGCCACTCGGATTGCGCGGTCTCGTCGGGCGCCTCCGTCATCCCGCTCATGAACGTCACCTGCGGCCAGGCGCTCATCGAGGCCCGCCGCCCGGGCCCGCTCGACGTCGCAGCACGCCGGCTGCCCCGCGGCTCGCCGCTCTCCGGGTCCGAGTAGTAGATCATCGTGTCGCGGTAGATCTCCGTCCCGAACAAGTGGGGCCCGAAGCCGGTGGCCCAGCGGTGGTAACGGCCCTGGTGACGCAGGCTCATCTCGCGGACGTCCGGGTTGCTGCTCACTTCGCGCGCCACGGCGTCCCGGATGGCGGCCGTCGCCTCGGCGTGCTCCGGGTACCGCGGGTCGCGCAGGCCGCTGATCATCGTGTACCACCCGCGCGAGCTCCAGTAGGCGCGAAAGGCCGGCGAGACGTACCCCGAGAAGGGCTGCACCCACTCGTGCGAAGGGTAGCCGTGCGGGTTCAGGTAGATGTCGGGCAGCCACAGCCGCCATAGCCGGCCCTCCACCTCCGCCTCGGGCAGCAGCCCACCCGTGCGCGAGCTGACGTCCATGCCCAGCGCGCTGTAGCGGCCAGCGTGCAGCATGTGCGTGGGTGTCAGCTTCTGCAGCTCGTACGCCATGGCGGCGCCGTCGGGATTCATCACGGGGCAGAGGACGAAGTTGACCTTCTTCAGGATCTCGCGGTAGGACGGGTCCGTTGCCAGCAGCTCCGCGAGGCGAAGGATGTGGCTGGTGGACGACACCTCGTTGGCGTGCTGGCGGCCCATCATCAGGATGGTCGGCTTCAACGCGGTGTACTTGGCGAGCGAGATCAGCTCGCTCGGCGTCGGCAACGTCACCTCCATCGCCGAGATGTCGCGGCCCCGGTACGACTCACCAACCTTGAAGCTCCTGACTTCGGGCCAGGCGGCAAGCTTCGTGACGAGCGCCTCCGACTCCTCGGGGCTGATGATGTGATCCCAGGTGACCACCGGCAGCACCGCCTTCCCGGCCGCTCTCCGCACGCCCGAGGAAAACCCTGTGCCGGTGTTCGGCACCGCCCGGCGCGCCCTCGCGTCCTTCAGCAGCACCGAGAAGGCCAGCCGGTCCACGTGCGGAAACGACAGCGCCTGGCGGTACAGGCCGGCGCCGTGCAGCCGGACGAGCCCGTCGAGCGCGTCCACCGCCCGCGTCGCTTCCTTGTCGTCCTTGGCCTCGACCTGCAGCTCGATCTCGCTCAACCTGTCCGCCCGCGCGACTGCCCGGACCACCATCGGCGCCGTTGCGTCAATCCGGCCGAGGTCGCGCGAGACCTGCACGGGTTTCTCGACGCCCTTCTCCTTGTAGGTGAAGTCGATCTTGGCCTTGGTGGACGCGTTGCCCGCGTAGAGGATGCGCGCCTGGCCGGGCTTGCCCGGGCGGCTCGGGTGGATGATCGGAAAGATCTTTCCCGGCGCGTTCAAGCGGTTGCGCGTGAGCGTCCGCCCCATGGCGGCGAAGAAGTCGAGCGTGACGAAGTAGAGATCTTCGTGCATCGCCTCCAGCGACGAAATCAACTCCTCGTCCACGCCGACCCGGTAGTCGGGCTCGCTCATCCACACTTCCACGTCGAGGTCGCGGTGGAACGGCTGCTTGTCGGCGGTCGGCTTCCCGCCCGTGACCTTCATCACGTGGTCGTAGACCCTCGGCAGCACCTTGCCCTGGTAGTGATCCCAGAAGCGCTCGGGGTCGGTCTGGATCCGGGCGTCGCACGCCACCTGGCCATCCACCGTGGCGCGCAGCCACCCAGTCGTCACTTCGACCCGCGACCAGCCCGGGAACTTGTCCAGGTACTCGCGCTCGACGTACTTCGGGCTGAAGGTGGACTTGTAGACGACGGTGCCAGACGGCCCGGTTGCCTCGAGGCTGTAGATGTCCGGGGCTCCATCCACCAGCTCCATCCGGAACGCGTTGACCGGGATGCCGGCTTCGCGCTGCACGATCTCGTCAACGGGGTAGAGCTCGTGGAGCCAGCGGCTCGGCAGGCTGTTGAACTTGAACTTCTTCGACAAGTCCGGCTTGTGCGCCGCCACCTTGATTCGGATCCCCCGCGCGTTCTTGCCCTTCAGCTCGGGAATCACGCGCTCGGTAATCCAGGAGTAGCCCTGCTTGTACGCGGAGAGGACGGAGACCTGCGGGTGGGAGGCGCCGGCCTTCACGAGTTCTGCGTGCGCCTGTTGAGCAATCTCGGCCCGGATCGCCGGCGCCTCGCTGAGGCGCGCCTCGACTTCCACCTTCGCGCCCGCCTTGACCTTCGGGACCACCTCCTGGCGCAGCTTGGCCCAGAACTCGTCCACCTCCCACGCGAGGTCCACCTTCTCCTCGAACACCGTGGAGGCGTCGGTCACGCCGTCGCTGGAGACCTTCACCGCCACGCCCTTGCCAAGCGCCGTGGCCAACTGCGCGGCGAGATACTGGTCCAGCGCCTTGTCGCCCTTCTCGAGGAACAGCCTCGCCTCGAACGATTCGATCGTCTTGCCCTTCAGGCTCTCGACGACGTCCTGGCTCTCGCGAAGCGCAAGGCCCGCCTGGCCGGCTCCGCTCTTCGCCTGGAGGAACCGCGAGGCTTCGGTGGAGACGTCCTCGAGCGTTGGCGCGCCGCGCTCGACGTCCCACACATACGGCGCCCGGCGCGCCAGGTACATCGCCGCCGCCAAACTCCCTGCATCGTCGGCACCGGCGACAACCGTGGCCGTCGCGTTGCCGAAGGCGCGAGGGACGATCTGCACCGCGCCCTCGCCGGCCCCGAGGTCGTCGAGCCGCGCCTTGCCGATCTTGATCAACTGCCGGACGTGAGTGTTGTCGCGCCCGACCAGTACCGGCCCTGCTTCGTTCCCCGGTTCCTTGACCTTCTCGTCGCGGCGCGTGATCGGGAGGCTGATGCCGGTTGTCTCGAGCCCCAGGCGTGCCGCGATGTGAGCCGCGCCGAGCGTGTCGGTTCCTCCGCCCACTACCACCAGCGTTTCCGTGCGGTCGGGGATCAGGTCCGCGTAGGCGTCGCCGAACCAGCCCTCCAGCGAGTAGGTGGTCGACAGGTCGAAGGGCTTTGCGGGGGCGAGCCTTGGGTCGGGTGCCCCGGGGGGGCGGTCCGGAGTCGGATCGGGAAGGAACTCGTCGGGGTCCACCGGCGGTGTCAGCGTCCGCCCGTTCAGGCCCGCCCGCCGCACGCTGGCCCGGCCAACCTCGCGGTCCGCCGCCATGAGCCTGACACTGGTGGCGGCGGCCTCGGAAAAGTTGAGGACGCGCTCCTCGCGGCCCTGGCGATGGGCCGCGTCGAGGTCGGCCAGCGCCGTCGTCGCCCGCGTTGTGTCGCCGCCCGTGAGTGCGATCTCCACACCGATACTCGCGATACCGCGGCGCTCCGCGTCCACGAGCAGGGAGACGACGTTCGCCCCAGCCGCGCCCACACCCTTCCGCTGCAGGTAGTCGACCGCCTGACGCTCGATCGCAGGCAGCGTCATCCCGGTCATGCTCCACAGGCGTGGCACCCGTGCTGCCAGTTGCACCGCCGCGACGAGCGTCCCGGCGTCGTCTCCACCAGCGACGACGATCCCGTCCGCGCCCCCCAGCGGCGACGAAACGGCCTGCACGATTCCCTGGCCGGCCTGCAAGGCGGCAAGGTCGATCACGCGCCGTTCCGCCAGGCGCTTGACGAAGGTGTTCTCGCGGCCGACCAGGATCGGCAGGCCCACCTCCGAACCGGCCTGCACCTCGTCGTCCCGCAACACGAGGGGCAGGCTCATGGCGGTGGTTTCGTAGCCGAGGCGGGCGGCGATGTTGGCTGCGGCTTCGACGTCGTCTGGCGTCGGCTTGGCGGGGACGATCACGCGAGCGAGGACCGAGTCGGGGAGGTTGTCGCCGTTCGTGTCGCGAACGGCGCCGCCACTGCCCGTGTAGACAGTGGCGAGCGACGCGAGACGGGCCGGTTTCACCTGCGCCGGCGGCTGTCGTGCGTCGGTGACGGCGAACGCGGCCAGCGCGGCGATCAGAGCGGCAACCAGCTTGGACACTTCAGCCTCCCGTCAGGTGCGGCAGGCGAAATGATAGCCGGGATCGATGCGGCCGGCTACCGGTGCTGGACGAGGAACTGCTTGAAGTCCGGGAGGCGGGCGAGGAGGCTGTCGCGCTCGGTCTTGTCGAAGCCGACGAAGACGATCGCGCCGGTGTCGCCGACCGGTGCCAGGGAATAGCCGGCAGGCGGCGAACCCTTTACCAGGGCGACGCCGAACTCGTCGCGGTCGGCGCGGGTATCCCACGTGGTCACCCAGACGCCCTTCGGGTCCTTCAGGGAGCGCTGCGCCTCCGCCGCGGTGCTGCCCCCGGCGAGAAGGAAGAAGCGGTCGCCGCCCCACCCCGACGCCCCGCCATTCGTCCACGCCGCAACCGCCTGGAGCTGGGCCAGGCCGGGAGCCGCGTCCCGAGGCTGGGTGAGAACCGCCGTCAGGAGTTCGCCGATCGTGTCGCGGTGGACCACCCAGCGCCCCGGTCCCCCCAGCCACTTCTCGACGGCGGCGTCGTCCACGATCACCGGCGCGTCCTTCTTTCCGGCGTTCCAGTACTTCTCCGGGTGCAGCAGCTGCTCGCTCGATGCCGGCAGCATGCGGCGGGCCGTCAGGAAGCGCTCGCCGATCAGGCGGTTGTCGGGCATCGTGAGCACCGCGCCGACGTCGCCGCCGGCGAGGAACGCGGCGCCGACGATGTACGACCCGAACATCGCGGAGAAGTACCGCGGCAGCTGCTCGAAGACCTTCGCCCGTTCCATCTCCTGCGCCACGTACTGCATCAGCTGCCCGGCGTCCACCCGGCCCGCCGCCTGCTCCCGCACCATGTGCTGGAGCATCAAGGCGGTCGCCGAGCCTTCGGCGAGGGAGGTCACAACCAGGTCCATGTCCTCGGTCCGGTCGGTCCTGCCCGTGAGGCTCCTGAGGTCGCCGTATTGGTCGTCGAGCGCGTGTGTCAACTCGTGGGCCAGGACCATCCGCTCGATGAAGGCGGGCATCGAGCCCTGCCGCTCCACGATGTGGAGGGTTTCCGTTTCCGGTTCGTAGTAACCCGCGACCTGCTGCTCGAGCAGGGAGAGGACGGTCTTGGAGAAGTCCTGACCGGGGGGCAGGAACCCCGCCGTCGTGAGGAACACCTAGAGCGTGTCGCGGCGATCCGACGGAACCGCCTTTTCCAGGTCGCGCTGCAGGTCGCGTCGCGCCTGCTCGAGCGACGTGCGCTGGCGTTTCACCGGCCGCTTGAAGGTCCAGCCGCGCAGTTTCTCGACCTCGGCCGACACTTCGTCCACCACGCGGTTCAGATCATCGGGCCGAGTGGCGGTGGTCCGCGGCGGCGGCGCGGCCTGCGCGGCGGCATCGACGGCGAAGGACGGCCAAAGGAGGGCGAGGGTGAGGAGCAGCAGGACAGTCACAACCCCATTCTACGGGGTCGGGGGGTTCGAAGTCTCCCGACCCTGGTCGGACCCGTTGAAACACCTCTCAGCGTTCGCGCCGAACGACCGCCTGCGGGTCCCAGCCGAGCCGGACGACGATGACCCGGACCGGTCGCACGCCGAAGGCCTTGGCCTCGTCGCAGTCGGGGACGTACACGTCGATCCGGTGGCCCTGAACCAGGCCGCCCGTGTCCATGACGGTATAGACGCCTTCGTAACGGCGATCCCCGGCCTCGATGATGCGGACAATGGATCCGACCGGGAGATGGTCCGGGTCTGCCGCGACGATCCCCTCTCGGGTCCGGACGCCAGACTTGGTGATGCCGCTATCGCAGTAAGCCGTGGCCGTGAATCGAGCGTCCGTCCCGGGCCCAACCTGCGCCTGAGGCGCCGGCGCGAACATGAGCGCCAGAAGCACGGCCATGGTCGAGATGGTCGAGGTTCGGTGTCTCATGCGTGAAGAAGGAGCAGGACACGGGCCAGAAGGCAGGCTCAGCGCTCCAGGCTCAGGGAAGGCTCCTGCACAGTTCTTGCAGCCGAGTTCGGAGGCCATGCGTCCGGCACGAGTTCGAATGATCGGCGTCACTGTCCTGCTTCTTGCAGTCTCGGCGGCGGCGACAGCCGCCCGGCAGCCTCCGCCCCCGGTCTCACCGATCGAAAGCGAGGCGCCCAACGACATCGAGGTCCTGGTGGACGCGGCTGTCCGCCTGCCGATCGCGGCTGTGCTCGGTGCGCTGCTGGCCTTCCGCCCGCAGCGCCGAGGGACTCCTCATCGCAGCCCGCCGGTTATCCAGACGCAGATCCTGCTGGCGGTCGTCGGCGCGCTCGTCATGATGATCGTCGGCCAGAGCCTCGCCCGCGCGTTCGGCATTGTCGGGGCCGCCGGCCTGATCCGGTATCGTGCGAAGATCACGGATCCCAAGGACGCCGGTGTGATGCTCGCAACGCTTGGCGTCGGTCTTGCGTCGGGGGTGGGCCTGTACTGGCTGGCGGCGTTCGGAACCGTCTTCTTCCTGGTCCTCCTCGGCGCCGTTGAGTCGCTCGACGACCGGCGGCGCGAGTTCGAGCTGACGATCAAGGCGGGCCACGCGGCCACGCTGCGTCCGCGGATCGAGAAGCTGTTCGGCCGCCTGGAGGTCGAGTTCCAGCTGCACGGCGCATCGGACGAGGAACTGGTCTACAGCGTTCGCATGCCGTACGACCGGACGACCGAGCGCGTATCGACCGCGATCGAGCGGGTGGCGCCCGGGGCGATCACCGCCGTGAGCTGGGACGATCGCAAGGCCAAGCCCTAGCCCTGTCCGCAGGAGACGGGGCTGGCGGCGCCTGGAGGCGGAAGTGGATCTGCTGGTCGAGCCCGATGATGGGTTCAGCCCGATCATCAATCACATCAAGCGCGCGCGGCGGAGCATCGACACGACCATCTTCAGGTTCGACCTCCCGGAGGTCCAGCGGGCGCTGGAGGCGGCGGTGACGCGCGGCGTGCAGGTCCGGGCGCTGATTGCGCACACCAACACCGGCGGCGAGAAGCGGCTGCGGAAGCTCGAGATGGAGCTTCTGGCCGCCGGCGTCACGCTCGCACGCAGCGGCGACGACCTCGTGCGCTACCACGGGAAGCTGCTGATCGTCGATCGGTCCGCCCTGCACGTGATGGCCTTCAACTACACGCGGCTCGACACCGACAAGAGCCGCAGCTTCGCCCTCTCGACCCGGAATCGCCGGCTCGTGCAGGAGGCCCTGCGGCTGTTCGAGGCCGACATGACGCGGCAGTCATACGCGCCCGGGCTGAAGGACCTGATCGTCAGCCCGGAGAACGCGAGGGCGAGGCTCGGCGATTTCATCCGTGGTGCCAAGCGCCAGTTGCTGATCTACGACCCCAAGATCACCGACCCGGCAATGTTGCGGGCGCTGATCGAGCGCGCGCGGCAGGGCGTGGAGATCCGGGTGCTGGGGAAGGCGGACAAGCGTGCGGCGGGGATCCAGGTGGAGAAGCTGCCGCGGTTGCGCCTGCACGCGCGGGCGATCGTCCGGGACGGGGAGCGCGCGTTCATCGGGAGCCAGAGCCTGAGGAAGGCCGAGTTGGACGAGCGGCGCGAGGTGGGGCTGCTGGTGCGGGATCCGAAGGTCGTGAAGAGGCTCGCGGCCATGTTCGAATCCGACTGGGCGCTGACGGACCATGCCTCGCCCGCGGGCGAGGCCAAAGCTACTGCCGGGGCTGCGGCGTAGCCATGGCGCGCAGCACGGTTCCACTGTCCACGACCTGCCCCGTCCTGGAAATGGTTTGAAACTGCATCTCGTCGCCGGCAATCTGGACGAGCATGAACGCTCGGTCGGTGTCGAACCCCTTCGCGGTCAAATCGGTCTTCCGAATGTCCCCGCGCCTCAACTTTGCCGCGCTGCCCGCGATGAAGTACGCGATCCCTTTTTGCGGCTTGATGCGCTCGTAGAAATGCTCGTGGCCCGTGAAGATGACCGAAACGCCGTGCGCGACAAAGAGGGGCTCCACCAACATGCGCAGGTCGGTCTCGGACCCATGCCGCTTGCCGGAGGAGTAGGGGGGGTGGTGGAAGTAGGCGATCTTCCATTTCTCGCTCGACCCGGCCAACTCGCTCTCGAGCCAGGACAGCTGCTTCGGGTCCATGTAGTTGCTGTCGAGAGCGAAGAAGGCGACGTCCCCCTTCTTGAAGCGGTAGTAACGCTCGCCCTCCATGTGGAACGGCTTGTAGAAGCGCTGATCGGGGTCGTCGTGATTGCCCAGCACGGCGTGGAACTCCACGCCCGCATCCAACAGCGCTCGGTACGGCTCCTCGAACTTCTTCCGGTAGTCCTGCGGCCGCTCGCCGCCGTACATGTTGTCGCCCAGCAGGATCGCGAAGTCGAAGGGGAACCGCTGGTGCGTCTCGGCCGCCTTCGCCCCAACTTCGAACTGCGGCCGGTCCCCGGTGCCCGTGTCGCCCAGCACCGCGAAGCGGACGGGTGTTTGGCCGTCCGGGACCGCGAAGACCCCGGGCTCCGGTGCCTGCCCGAGCGCCGTGGCAAGCGTGATCCACAGCGAGAGCAACACGCCGGCGGGACCCACGGCGCGAAGGGAACGGCGACTCACCAGTGTTCTCCGCTACCGCCCTGGCCACTCCCGGGAGGCAGGGCGTTGTCCAAGAAGTCCACCACCAGGTTCGCGTCCACGTCGCGGAGGATCAGCCGGGCGCCCAGGAAGCGATACTCGAGTTCCTCCGGAAGACGCGGGAGCTGGGCCAGTAGCCGCGGGGGCACGGTCGCCAGGGGGACGGCCGACGGATAGTGATCGTTGATCCCCAATTTCGGCGCGTTCGGGACCGACGCAAACGCCGCGGACCGCTCGGCGGCGGGGCGGCGGCGAAAGTCCTCCCGGACCGCCTCCCTCACCAGCGCGGCCACCTCGGGAAAGAAGATCTCGCCCCGGCGCGCGTGCGGCCGGGCCGCCTTGATTGCGCGGCCCAGGGCCTGCTGCCGGGCAGTCACCTCTTCCGGGTTCTTGGTCTCCTCGAGTTTCTTCACACCCGCGGAAGCCTTCTCGCGGAGCTCCAGGTAGGCGTCTACCCGCTTCTGGAACTGGCTCAGTACTTCGGCTCGCAGATTCACGGCCTGCCGCGCGTCGGCGTCCGACGCAAGGGCGATTCCGAGCGCGACGGCAAGGCACGAGAGCGCGGCTCGTCTCATTGGTCCCCCGAAGAGTGCGCTTGCAGCCGCTGTGCCACGGCCCGTGGGCTTTTCAGCGTGCGGAACGTGATCGAATAGCGGAGGCGGGTGACCGCCGGTATGCTGTGCTGCCACTCCGACCTGGCCGGGCCCTGCAGGACGTAGGCGGATCTGGGGTCGAGCTGGCATTCGGCCCGCTCTTGCGTCGCCCCATCTCCCCGCCGAAACCGCATTCGGCAGGCGGCGTGGAGCGACACCCCCACCACGACCCCGAATGGCGGCGCATCACGGTGCCAGCCGATCGTCGCGCCCGGCGTGTACTCCGTGACCAGCACCTCGGACAACTGCTTCGGCATGAGGCCGGCGAGCACGGCGGCCCTGTCCTGCAGCGGATCGAGCCAGCGGGGCAGGGGCTCTCCGCCGTCAAGGCCTCGCCTGTCGAAGTGGTAGCGCCACCCGAACTGCACGATCCGTCGTCTCGCGACCACCCCGTGCATCCTGACCTCCTGGAACGAGAGGCCGCGGATCAGTCCCACGAGGTCCTCTTCCTCTCCGGCATCGACGAAGTCCGGCCGGTAGAGGAAACCTTCTGGCAGCGCCGGCGGGTCGAACAAGGGCAGGGGCATGAATGCAGAATGCAGAATGCAAAATGCAGAATGCAAACAGAATGCAAAATGCAGAATGCAGAATGCAGAATGCAAAATGCAGAATGCAAACAGAATGCAGAATGCAGCAAAATGCAGAATGCAAAATGCAGAACGCAGAATGCAAATGCAAGATGCAAGATGCAAAACGCAGAATGCAGGATGCCGCGCGGCGGAGGCGCAATGCGGGATCACCCATGCTGACGTTCCGCTACCGGACCAGCCGGGCAGACGAGGGACAGCGGCTCGACGCGTTGCTGGGGCGGTGGCTGTCAGAAGCGCTGGCCCGACCGCTCTCGCGGTCGGCGGTCCGTCGGCTGCTGATCGCCGGGGCCGTCGTCGTTGGCGATCGGCCAGTGCGGCGGCCGGGATTCCTGATTGCGGCCGGCGTCCGCATAACGGCCCGGCTGGATCCTGAACGGATGACATTCGCGTCCGACGGCGACGCGCGTGGCTCGGCCGTGACTCCTGCGGTGTTATTCGAAGACGAGGCGCTTCTGGCCGTTTCGAAGCCGGCGGGCCTTCTGACGCACCGTGCTGCCGACCCGGGGCGCGACGATCTGTTCAGCGTCGTGTGCTCGCTGCTCGCGGCGCGGCGTGATCGCCCGGCCGGCTCCCGGCCCCCGTACCTGGCCATCCACCACCGCCTCGACCGTGAGACGTCGGGAATCGTCCTCTTTGCGAAGGCCAAAGAGGCGAACGAGGGACTGGCACGGCAGTTCGCGGCCCGCACGGTGCGAAAGACTTACGTGGCGATCGTTTCGACGCCCGGCGGCCCTCCGCCCAGGGAATGGGTTGTGAGGAATCGCCTGTCCCCTGTTGGATCGGGCCGTCGCGCGCGCGTGGGATCGGTGAGGGAGGGCGGGGAGGAGGCGGAGACCGCGTTCCGCCTGCTCGAGTGGCAGAAGCCGGCGGCGCTCGTGCAGGCGCACCCGCT
>Ga0105104_10003599_pt1 | contig 10973 bp, 9 predicted proteins | sample PPLLaktember2015_3_FD_87034 | JGI IMG/M metagenome (GOLD analysis project Ga0105104, IMG submission 87034) | Freshwater sediment microbial communities from Prairie Pothole Lake near Jamestown, North Dakota, USA - PPLs Lake P7 Core (6) Depth... | ecosystem: Environmental > Aquatic > Freshwater >... | reverse complement strand
GGAATATTTCCAACGACGCGCACGGTTCCGCCATGGCGCCGGGCGAGCGCAGGCAGGTCGATCTTGAGAACATCGCCCTGAACCAGTTCCAGCGTCCCGCCAAACCGATCCTGCAGAAGCCGGACCGCCCGTTCATCCACTTCAATACCAATGACGGTCAACGAAGGACCGGTCAAATGGCTGGTGAGTGCACCCTGACCGGGACCGATTTCGACAACGACATCGCCGGCCTGAAGATCAAGGCTCTTCACAATATTATTCAGGATGTTCTCATCCCGGAGAAAATTTTGACCGAGAGATTTTATGGGTTTTAACACGATAAATTCCAAATGAATGCCGGGGTAATATAACGAATGGAGCGAGGGAAATCCAGAATCCGGCACACGGTTTCCAAAATATTCTATTCCTATGAACTGAGATTTTTTCATGAACAACCACAGGCATTGCATGTCGTAAATCCAATTTGTACTATTCACGTCGTGCATATGAGATTCTTTCCCCTGATCATGGTCTGCGTGGTCCTGTTGTCCTGTGACGGCGGGCTTGCCCCTCTTCCACCGGCAGAACCCGGCTTCAGCGGCACGATCACCTTTGCTCCGGGCTCGTGGCCTTCTGCCGATAGTCTGGTCAATCTTTATTTAGTTGCATCCAAGATTTACCCGCTGGACTCCGCAAAGGTGTTGAACGGACTGTTTTCCGTTCCGCCGGAAATTTTCCTTTATCCGGATCTCACTAAATCGCTGCCCTTCTTTGTGGATTCGATATCCTATTCATTCCCGCTGCCTCCCGGGACATATAAATATGTCGGCGTGATTCAACAGGTGAGTTCAGATTTGTTGAATCTCGGTGTACGGGTATTCAGAGTGGTCGGGTATTATGACGATGCGTCCAACCGTATAAGTCCCAGCAATATCATCATCAACGATAATAATCATGTCAATAATATCAATATCCGGGTTGACTTTCGGCATCCGCCGCCGCAGCCGTTTTGAATAACTTTCTTCTCTATATCATCCTTGCTTCCCTGCTCCACTCTGCAGCGGCTCAACCGGAGACCGGTTCTCTTGCCGGCTCGGTGATGGACACCAAAACACGGGAACCGCTGTCGGGCGTGAATATTATCCTGAGGAAAACTATCCGCGGGACGGTGACCGACAGCCGTGGAAATTTCAAATTGAAGGGAATTCCCGCCGGGTCATACGATGTGACCTGTTCTCTGATCGGGTATACTTCAGACACACTCCGTCAATTGACGATTCAGCCGGAACAGGAGTTGCGTCTGGAGGTACAGCTCACGCAGGCCCCCATTCAAGCAGAACAAGTGGTCGTCACTGCAGGACGACGGGAACAAAGCCTGCAGGAAGTTCCGGTGAGCGTTTCAATCGTCTCGTCCAAAATGATCGCTGATCATGTCTCCGTGACACTCGACGATGCGCTTCGTTATGTTCCGGGTGTGAATATGATGCAGGATCAGGTGAATATCCGCGGTTCATCAGGGTACAGCCGGGGTGTCGGCAGCCGGGTGCTCATTCTGATTGACGGACTTCCGTATATCACCGGTGACACGGGGGAAATACCGTGGGAAACAATTCCGATGTTTCAGGTTGACCGGATCGAAGTGGTCAAGGGAGCCGGTTCCGCTCTTTACGGATCCAGCGCCCTCGGCGGCGTGGTCAACGTCATTACCAAAGAAATCGGCGATGCGCCGGAGTTCCGGTTTCGCCTGTTTTCCGGATTGTACTCCAGGCCGGCGTATACCGGTTGGGATTGGTCCAAAAAAAACCGATGGAATACCGGCGGTTTTTTAAGCTATGCCGATCGCATCGGTTCCTTCGGATATCTGGTCAGTGTCTCCCGGATGACGGACGAAAGTTATCGCGAGAACGATCTCTATCAACGATGGGGCGTGTATTCAAAACTCAATTATAATTTTTCTCCATATCAAAGCGCAACAGTATCGACCAATATCCAATGGCGCAGCCACGGCGAATTTTTCTGGTGGAAAAGTCTAAACGAGGCAACGCGTCCGGCAGACTCGCAATTGGGCGGCGAAGTCAATTCGGCACGCGGCAGCGTGAGTTTTGCGTACAAAGAAATTTTATCCGAGAAGCTCTTTTACTCGCTGAAGGCAATCTACTTCGGGAATTTCTGGCAGGACGGTTTTTACGGGCATGTCAACAATACATCGGCAGCGCACTCCGCTCAGGTGGACATTCAGGCGACCTCTGAGACGTCACCGCAGAATACATTGACGGGCGGGATCGTTGCAAACTACGACCGGATCTTTTCCGACATTTTCGGATCCCATCCTGGAGCAGGCGCAGGATTCTACATTCAGGATGAGTTTGCGCTTCATCCTTCGCTCAAATTGACGGCAGGGTTCCGCTATGACTGGCAGAGGATCTGGAAAGAACTATTTGCATCACCCGCTGCAACATCTCCTTCCCAGTTAAACCCAAAAATCGGACTCGTGGTCACTGCCAGTCCAACAACGACGCTGCGGGCATCCTACGGCCAGGGATTCCGTTATCCATCCATGAGCGAGTTATTCACTTCGGTGAATACCGGGCTCAGTTCGATCACCATCGCGCCAAACGATAGTTTAAAACCCGAGCGAAGTGTTTCATTTGAGGTCGGCGGTTCTCAGTGGCTCGGCGAGCGGTTTTTTTTCGACGCAGCTTTTTTTCAGAATGATTTCTACGATCTCATTGAAGGCGGCGTGAAACCGACACAATTTGTGATTCAATTTAATAACGTCACACGCGCGAGAATCCGGGGATTTGAATTGGGGATGAAGGCGGATATGCTCAAACGGCTCATCAATGCCGATATCAGCTATACGTATATCGATCCGCTCGATTTGAGTCAGAACACGGTACTGAAATTTCGTCCGCGCCATTTGTTCTATGCCTCACTGACCGCACATTATTGGCAATGGCAGCTGGAAACAAATTACCGCTATGTGAGCCGTATAGAAGCGATTGATGAAAATCTTGTCCGCCTGGCACCGATTATTGACGGCAACGTTCGGGTCCCCTGCAGCGTCGTGGATGTCGGCCTCACGTATAACCTCACCAATATGGGCCTTCCGCTGAATGTTGGATTCACTATAAAAAATCTGACCAACTACTATTACGTGGAATTACTGGGTAATCTCTCCCCCGTGCGTACGTATTATCTCAGTGTTGAAAGTGCGTGGTGATATTGCAGAATAATAGTGATTGTCATTTTATTGCCCCGTCGTGACCGGACATGGCGGATTCCCCCTGCACTCCACCTCACATCTTTTCTATCTGCTTGATATGATGCTGCATATGTCCCAGATAATCAGCAGCAACAAACCCGACCGTCACCGGTGCGCCGGAACCGATGATGCACATGTTCTTCAAATGTTCTGCTTCCATATGACTGATGATGTAAGCGAGATGGAAATTGTATGTCTTCCAGAGCGCCAACAATTCACTCCAGGGCCGGTTGATGTACTGCTGAACATGCACCCATTCTTTTTGTTCATATGAAGGGACGACGATTTCCTTCAAGTACTGTGCCCGTACAAATCGTTGATGATTATTGGCGGCGGAATCTATCAGATGGCCCAGAATTTCCTTCCGTGACCATTTGTCCGGCTGAGGTTTCTGTGACGCTTGAGCATCGTCAAAGGTATTAAACCGATCTTCAAAGTCCTCAACTGTTATTTTTATTCCTTCCGATATTTTTTCCGGGATTTCGGAATAGTCGTCGATGGATTCGACGAAACGTTCAATGGGATAATTTGTCTTCATGCGTCCTTTCGTTAACCTGTGTGAGTATCCTCTCCCGTTCTGGTTTCCATTCAGCTCAAAATACTGACAGGGTGAATAGTATTATTTTTCCTTTGTCCGGACTTCCTTCACCGGTTTTATTTTCATCAATGCGGCATATCGGCCGGCATACTCCGAGAGGAGTTGAGCAAACGTCTCAATGTTGGTGTTCACCTTATTCAAGACATTCGCATGTCCGACAATGAGATGGAGTCTGTTCGAAGGTTCTTGTGCGTCGTTTGCATAGTCCGTCGATGCAATTTTTTCTTCAACCTGCGTGTAGGTTGAGACCAGGCTCTTTTCCATCTGCAGCACCACCTCCAGCTTTTCCTTCAGCTCGCTGTTGTGCACCGGCAGGACTGTTTTTTGAAATTCCTTGATCGCTTGTTCAATTGCGGCAATTTGTTTATCGCTTGTTTCTCCTGCAATATACGGCATGGGACTGCCCGGATCGTACGTCGTGTGGGTCACAGTTTGGAATTTTAAAAGCGCTTCTTCAATTCTGGATGAATATTTTTTCTCAATATTCCCAAACGGACCGCTGAAGTCCATCCACATATTTTTATTTCCCAGGTCTTTTGCCTGCTGGTCCGTCACGCATTTGACCGCCTCATTCACCGGCTGGTTATCCATATCCCTGTTCGCATGGGGAGCTGCCGCAGGCATAAAGTTTTTTGCGTTCTGCATGGCCCATTGTTTCTTTTCTTCTTTCGACATTTTCTTTAATTGTTCGGCGAGAATTTTCCCGTCCTCTGCGGTCATTCCGGCTGGAGACGAGGGCATGACCGAACTGTTCGCGGCAAGCTGCAGCGCTGTCAGTTCTTCAGAGGATTTCGCCAATGATACTTTCATTGTATTGAAAACAGCACAGCGATCATCCTTGCCGCTCAGAAAGGAGTATGCGTCTTCACAACTCTGAATCGCGGGCTGCTTGTTGAACGCCAACAGGAAGTTTTGTTTGTATTGAACCTGCGCATTTATGGATGCCGCAACACCGCAGAGCACAAGTACCGCGACCGCAAAATTTTTCATGAGAGTCTCCATAATTTATTCCCAACGAGAGCCGATCATCAGCCCCATAATCCTCCGCCGGATGAACGATCATTTATTCTTTATAAACGTGTTGTTCTGGTATTCCCGAAACGCAACCTCCAGTTCTTTTTGCGTGTTCATAACGATAGGACCGTACCAGGCAATGGGCTCGCCGATCGGCTTTCCAGATATCAGAAGAATTCGCATGGCCTCCTCTTCTGTCTGGATCAGGACTTCATCGCCGTCTTCGAACAGCACGAGCGAACCATTGGAGACGGTGGATTCGCGTTTGATGTCAAAATAATTTTCTCCGTCCGCTTCATAAGAAAACGGCGATCGTTCCCTGCAGAGATATCCGGAGCCTTCAATGACATAAGCAAACACCGTATATGTTCTCTTCGTGGCATGAACAAATTCCGAATGTGCAGGCACGGTAATATCTAAATACTCCGGATCGACAACGATATCGCTCACCGGCCCTTTTGTCTGCTGATAGGAACCGCACACAATTTTTATTTTCGTTCCATTCTTCAGGATCACTTCAGGGATGTCCGCTTGTTTCACTTCCTGATACCGGGGGGCCATCATTTTATGCGATGCGGGGAGATTCGCCCAGAGCTGGAATCCATACATTGCTCCTGACGGGTCCCCCTTCGGCATTTCCTGGTGGATAATACCGCTGCCTGCCGTCATCCATTGGACATCGCCGGCAGAAATGATTCCGCTGTTTCCCATACTGTCTTTGTGTTCTACCGTTCCCCGCAACACATAGGTGATCGTTTCCATCCCCCGATGGGGATGCCATGGGAACCCCCTGAGATAATCCTCAGGATGATCTGATCGAAAATCATCCAGGAGGAGGAACGGATCGAATTGAGGCACTTCCTTATTCCCCATCGCCCGCTTGAGCCGGACACCCGCTCCCTCTAAGACGGGCTGGCTTTTAAAGACCTTCTTTATCGTTCTTGTTTTCATAAGATACCTCCATGGTTGTTTATGAATTCCGGATCCTATGACATAACAGGCTCTTCTCCGTTAAGAATAAACCACACTGTCCCGGCCAGGCCGAAGACGAAAGCGGAAAGCAGGTTCGTCAACGGGGAAATGGACCAGAGCCAGGCACCCGTTACTGCCGCAACAGTCACAACTGCATCCCGGAGCAAATAATAGAAACCGAACATACCGGCTTTCTTCTGTTCCGGGCAAAGTTCCATAATGAGCGCTTTACGTGTCGGCTCACCAAATTCTTTTAATCCCCGGAGGACAAACGCAACGATCAACAAATGGAATGATTTCGAAAAGAAAAGAAGAACGGGGAACAATGTAAAAAAAATAAATGTGGTGACGATGAACGGTTTCTTCGCCGATTGATCGGCAAAATGAGCGACAGGAACATAGATGAGAAGTGCGGTGAGCATTTCAACGGTCGTCAGTTCTGCAAATTGAACGGGTGTCACCCCGACCTCTTTGATGCACCACAGCACCACAAACGCATAGGGAATTTGTTCACAGAAGCGGATCAGGATATCGGAAAGAAGAAGCTGTTTCAGTCCCCTGGACATTTCTTTCCAGAGCACGATGGGATTACTATCCGTTTTTTTCACAATCGATGCGGGACTGCTGATCAGCCATTGCTGGAATATCGTCGATAAGACCGCAAGCCCGGCTGCAATGATAAATGCATCGCGGATGCCCTCGGTTTCGCCGTACAACTCCACCAGCATCCCGCCGATCAGCGGTCCCAGGATCATCGGGACACGGCGTGTGAGAGAATTGAGCGATACGCCCATGGCATGTTTCGTTGCCGGGACACTGCGTGTCACGAGTTCCAGTGTCGCAGGCATTGAAATCGCCGTCCAGGAGAGAAAGAAAAACGAACCGATGATGACCGCCTGCCAGTACGGGAACACGATGACGATGAGATATCCAGCAATCGTCATCGCATTAAAAAGAAACAATGCGCGCTTGTATCCGAAGCGATCGCTGAGATAACCGCCAAAAAATGAGTAGAGCGCATTCGTGAGATTGTTCGCGCCGGAAAATATTCCGATCGATACAATCCCTCCGCCGAGGGCGAGCAAATAGAGCGGCAAAAATCTTTCTGCGATACGCTCCCCGATCCCGACAAGGATCACCATCAGCAGGAGTGCTGCGGTATTTTTTTGAAGCCCAAGATATTCTTTAATTTTTTGGAGCATACGATGCGCGCGTCAATTTGGAGGAAAATTCCTCATCCAGGCATTGTTCTTCTCATGCAATTCAGTATTCAGACTTCTGCCGTCGGTAAAAATTCGGGACGTTTCCGCGCACGGGATGCCTGTTCGAACGCATAGGCGAACTTCAAAAGTATCGGTTCGCTCCACGCGCGGCCAAAGAACGAGATTCCCACCGGCAATCCAAACACAAAACCGGCCGGGACCGTAATACTGGGATACCCGGCTACTGCCGCCATGGTCGAACTCCCGCCCAGAAAATGATCGCTATCGACCAGGTCCGTAAGCCATGCCGGACTGTCGGTGGGAGCAACCAATGCATCCAATTTAAATTTTTTCATTGTTGCGTCGATCCCCTCTTTGCGCGACAGCCGGCGGCATTGCTTTAACGCATCGATATATTCTTTGCTCGACAGAGGACCCTTTGCTTCTGCTTTTAGGAATAATTCCTGGCCAAAATACGGCATCTCGGACTGCGCATGCCGTTCATTATAGTCGATAAGCTCCTTCAACGTATGAACAGGTGCATCCGCGCCAAGCCGGGCAAAGTACGCATTGAGGTCCGCCTTCAGTTCATACAAGAGAACGTTCAATTCAGCTTCGTCAAATTTTCCAATGGTGGGTATATCCGCCGGATCAATCAAAGTGGCTCCCTGCTGCCGGAGAATGTTCAACGCATCGTTGATCACCCTGTCGACGCCGGGATGAAATCCAAAGTATTTCCGTACGACACCAATTCTCGATCCTTCCAATCCTTTGGGATTGAGGTATGGTGTATAGTCGGCGAAGGATTTGCCGCGGCTGTCGCGGGTCGCCTTATCTTCTTCATCGAACCCCGCCAGTGCGCCGAGAAGAATTGCGGCATCGCGTACCGTGCGTGCCATCGGTCCCGGTGTATCCTGCGTATGGGATATCGGGATCACTCCCGTCCGGCTGATGAGCCCGACGGTCGGTTTGATGCCGACAATCCCATTGATCGAGGACGGACTGACAATAGAACCGTCCGTCTCCGTGCCCACCGCGGCCGCACAAAGGTTTGCAGAGACCGATGCTGCGGAGCCCGAGCTGGAACCTGAAGTGTTCCGGTCCAATGCGTACGGATTTTTTGTCAATCCGCCCCTGCCGCTCCATCCGCTCGTGGAACGGCTTGACCGAATGTTCGCCCATTCGCTCAGGTTTGTTTTTCCCAGTATCAGCGCTCCTGACCTGCGCAATTGCTGAACTAGAAATGAATCTGCCGGCGGCTTTGAACCGACAAGAGCCAGGGAGCCGGCCGTCGTTGCCATCCGGTCTGCGGTATCAATATTATCTTTTATAAGGACGGGGATTCCATGAAGCGGACCGCGCACCCCTTTTTCTTTTCGCTCGCGATCAAGAGCATCCGCTATCGACCGTGCGTCCGGATTCAGCTCGATCACCGAACGCAGTGCGGGTCCATGCCGGTCAATGTCTTCGATCCGTGCTAAATATTTTTCCAGAATCGACCGGGAGGTATAGTTCCCCGATGCCATCCCGTTCACCAGTTCGGCGATCGTTATTTCTTCCAGTTCAAACGGGCTGATGTCCGCAAAAATCCCGCTGTCTGAGGCGGCTTTTCCGGAGTGCATGAGGGACGGGAGTGCGGCTGCAGCAAAGCTTCCCAGGAAGCTCGATTTGACAAAACCTCTCCTTGACAACTTGCGCTCTCGATTTCCGGATTCATTTTTCTGTTTCATCATTCCTCTCTCCTTATCGTCCTTGTTGAATCACGAGATGTCGAAAGCAACAGCTTATCATATTCATTCGTTCCAGTTAATTCCCATGCGTTGATTTCATTTTCTTACGTGTCAATGATATTCCGCCAAAGCCGCTTATGATGGCAATGTAAAAACCGAAATCGTACCAAAACCCGGTATTCTGTATTTCATAAATTCTGACAGAGGGATTAAAGAAACTGATCAACAGAGAGATCGGCGCGATCCAGCCATGCCAGATACCGAATAAAAATCCGGCCGGGCTATTGTTGTGGAATTCGCCTCCTCCCGGTACACACGAAGTCAATACGAACGCAATCATTCCGGTGACGATCAAAGAGAATATGGTTCCTGGTTTCATCATTCCGCTCCGGTTGGAAAATCATGTGAACGTTCATGAACGCTTGTTCATTCAAGATTCGAGATACGGCAGGAATTTAATCAAACCTCGTAAAGATTGCAATGGGAGTCAGATAAGCCAATGAGCCAATGAGCAGATGAGTGGATGAATGGATACGTAGGGGCTTGATTTATCAAGCCCATGAATCAGGGTGGAGAGATCTAATTTTCAGAAGGTTTTTCCAAATGCTGCATCGTATAATACGCCCCTCCTAGAAAAAGGCCGATGAGAGGTATAATCAAACCGCCGGCGATCCAATAACCATACGGTGTTTCGGGAGTCAGGCGAATGGCGACGTATGATGGTATTCCTCCCAGCCAGAACGCCGCAACGAATGTCACAATGCGGTTCTTCCTGGACAATCCTCGATAGAAAAACAGGCTGGCGACCAATCCATCAAGAAACGGCACGTGTTTCGATTCGTTTTGGCTCCACGTATTCCACAACCATATCAAATACATTGCAGTAATAGTACAGACGATGCAGTACCATCCAAGAAAAAGGATCCAGTAGATATCGGTCGGTGTCCTGTCGGCGGGATTGAGCTGCGCGAGATGAATCCGGTGTAAAAATAAAACGCCGACCACCCAAGCCGCAAGAAGCGCCATAGCAATGCGGGACCGTTCCACCGAATGCCCGTGAAGCGCTGTTTTGAGATTATGATAGCGCTGAACAATGCGCGGGCACCATACCTGTTTCTTCAGGTAAATTTCAAGCATGCGTATGACGTAGAGTGCGATCAGGACGCAAATGACCAGGGCGGCCAGGGTTCCGAGGACCCATAAGGATCGGGCAAAGAAAACGATCAATCCGACGAGAATCACCAGCACTTGGATTTCTTCCCGATGATACCACTCAAATGAGAATGACTGCCGGTCATTCTTCGCTTTTATTTCCGGAGTATCACTCATACGGGCGCACCATAATTGAAGGCTATCGCTGCAATTTCTGACAGCTTCCTTGGATTGAAATAGAAACCCTCCAACTTGCGTAATTCAGAAACAGGTATTCCTGCCTTCATAAAGGGATAAAACAATTCCTTGTTTTCATTTGTCACACGCACCGCCCTGAATAACAGGAAATAACTCTCGTAAAACGGAGAATAAATTTTGAGCCACGACAGGGAGTTCGTGGCTTGTAAAAAATCATACACCTGACGGTTGAATCGCAATACGGCCGTTTCGTCTTTAAATTGGGACTCATTGAATTCAGGGAAATCTATAATGAGAGAAAACCGTTTTCGATTCGGTTCAATTCGCGCCTCTTCGACTTTTTCACAGAAGGGATGGGGTGAATGGTTCTTGATCTGTTCGCGCCAGACATCAATCATATCGATCGCGTTTCCTTCGCGCAGCAATGCGAGTTGTGCGTCAACCTCCTTTTCCTTGCTCAAGGTCGTCTGTAAACGCGCCCGCTGGAGCGCTTCATGATCCCTCCCGGCACCAGGTGGGGTTCTCTGTTTTTTTCTTTGCTTGATCAAAGCAACCAAATCCATCCGGCTCTGTGCCGAACGGCGGAATTGAATCGCTTCCTTTATGTAATCCCGCGTATCATCAACGCTAAAATCAGATCTGGACCGGAGAACAAAATCAGCTCCATACCCGGTCAGAATCGCTGAAAGAATCACCGACCAGATATCGATGGTTTCGTGTGTTTTAAAAAAACTGATCGCGGTCAGCACAATTCCGCCGAACCACCCGGCAATCGAAAGAATGAAAATCCATGCGGCGAGGCCGGCGGTGAGGGACTCGACCATCGTTGCCGGTCTTGCGATCCAAACAACAGTAAACCGGCG
>Ga0105104_10003598_pt1 | contig 10975 bp, 21 predicted proteins | sample PPLLaktember2015_3_FD_87034 | JGI IMG/M metagenome (GOLD analysis project Ga0105104, IMG submission 87034) | Freshwater sediment microbial communities from Prairie Pothole Lake near Jamestown, North Dakota, USA - PPLs Lake P7 Core (6) Depth... | ecosystem: Environmental > Aquatic > Freshwater >... | reverse complement strand
GGCAGCACGGCGGCCGTGGTGGTCGGCGGCGAGAAGGCCGCCGAGGCGGCTTGCGGGCTGGGGCTCACCGCCACGACGTGTGCCGGCGGCGAGAAGGCCATTGCCCAGACGGACTGGACGCCATTATTGTCATTCGGCCGCGTGGTGGTGTCTGTGGACAACGATGCGGCTGGCGAAGCCTACGGCGTGGCTGTGGCCGGCGTGCTTGCCAAGTTGCGGCCCGACTTGCCGGTGCAAATTCTGCGGCTGCCGGGCCTGCCAGCGAAAGGGGATATCGTCGAGTGGATCGCCGCGGGCGGAACGAGGGAAGCGTTCCTTGCGCTGTGCGAAAACAAGGAAGTAGCGAAGCCGCCGGATATGCTCTCGCCACACAGGGCGATTTGCGCGGCGTTCGGAATCGAGGTAATTGGCGAGACCGTCGAGGATCGGCAAATTCTGGTGTTCGGTGTCCACCACGGGAAGGGGGCGCGGATCCGGGAAATCAGTCGGTTGAGCGTGCCGGAACTCTACCAGATTTGCGGGCCGACGGTGCGGGAAAAGCTCTACCAGGGGCGTGACGACCCGCCGCCTGGGCAGTTTGGAATTGACAGGGTGCGGGAGGCGATCGCCGCAGTGGCTGGTGCCAGCCGAATTGAGGCGGGTTCCGTGCGCGGGCTTGGGGTGTGGGCGGGCGGCTGCCAAGGGAATGGAAATGGCGGCGGCAGCAGCGGAGAAAATACCCATTCCATTTGCTGTGTTGAACCCCCCATCGTCTTAGTCAACCCCAGATACGCTGGGGTGTGGAACGGCGAGCGGCTGGATATTGTGCGGCGGCCATTTGCTGGCGGTATCAAGGTTGACCTCGACCAATCCTCGTCTGACCAGTGGTACGAGCCGGGCGTGTTGGTGGGCTACCTGGCGGCGTCTGCCGATTTGGCGTGGCGGTCGGCGACCATTGAAGAGATCGGCCGGGTAATTGACCAGTGGTACTGGCACGCGAAGGACGCCGAGGCGAAGGACCGGCTGGCAGACATCATCATCGGCTTGATTCTGGCAACGTTCATCCAGACGGTGTGGGACTGGCGGCCTCTGATTGCCATTGCTGGCACATCCGACAGCGGCAAGACGCTCTTCATGGAAACCCTGGCCGCCATCCTTGGGCCGCTGGCCATCCTATCAAGCAAGTCAACGGAGGCGGGGTTGCGGCAGTCGGTGGCTCACCACTCGCGGGTTTTGCTGTGCGACGAATTCGAGAGCGACAAACACCGCCGGGCCAGCCTAGAGTTTTTCCGCACCGCCAGCCGGGGGAGTAAGACCCTGCGCGGCTCGTCTCAGCAGCGGGCAGTCAGCCAGGGGTTGCGGCACATCCCGTGGGTGACGGCGGTTGAGGTCGGGCTAGAGCGGGCCCCGGACAGGAATCGGTTCATTGTGCTGGAATTGGATGCCCCCCCAAAAGATAGGCGGGGCCGAATTAACCTTCCGAACAGCGACCAGCTAGCGGACCTCGGTCAGCGGCTTCTAGCGATGGCTGTACGCTTTGCCAATGCCGCTGTGCGGCGTGCCGCTGAGATACGGGCAACGCCGGTAGAAGGCGTCCACGGCCGTGTGGTGGAATCGTGGGCCGTCCCCGCGGCCATCCTCGGCACAATCTGCGACCGGACGGTGGAAGAGACGCGGGCGATGCTACAGCGATACCTGGATGTGGCAGAGATCGACCCCAGCCAAGCGACGAAAGACGAGACCCACCTTTTGGCGGACATCCTAACGTCAGTGGTGGATTTGGGACGCGGGGACCGAGCGACGGTTGGGCAATTGCTTAGCCGGCCAGCGGACTACGTCGGTGGCTGGGATGCGTTGGCGCGGGTGGGGATCGGCGTCATTGCTGAGTATGGCGGGCTGGATGCCGAAACCAACGCCAGGAGCCGCCGCGGGCTCTTCATCGCCTACCGCCAAGTGCGCCGGTCGTTGCTTCGCGGAACAGAGTGGGAAGGGCAAAGTATCGACCAACTACTCAAGCGGCTTCCCGACGCAACCAAGAGTCAGCAGCGTGTGGGATGCAACCGGCCGTGGGGAATTGAGGTGCCGTGGGGCTGGTTGCGAAACAAATTCATCATTGAGCGGGATTTGGACTTTTAAGTACCGCAAGATCATACCTAAGACGACGCCAATTTTCCTAAGTGTAAGGTAGTTAACGTTATATGTAATACTGTCTTGTTGTCTTATCTGTCTTGAGAGAGAGAGAGAGAGAGAGAGAGAAGAGAGAGAAAATGAGAGTAAATAAGGGGAAAAACACATTGCTTCGTATAGGTTGTTTTTCCGCCAACCCTAAGACAGCTTTTTTTCCTACCTTAAGTCATTGCATCGCAAATGGTTAAGTCGTCTTGCAGCGTTAAGTCGTGACTTAAGACGGGATGTGTTTTCCCCCACTAACGGTAAGGTGAGGTCGCGAGATAGCCATGAATCGCATCATCCGAGCCCTGGTTGACGCCCCGCCACGCCCGAAAACGTCGGCCGAACTACTTTCGGTGGTTGGGACGCCGCTTCAACCCTGCCCAGTTTGCCAGTCGGCGATATTTGGCGTCCTTCACGCGGGCGGACTGGCGTGCCTCGGCTGCCAACCGGATACCGTGGCTGATACCCGCCAGACGGCATTCAGGGTGATAGCTGTTGTCGGCCCGGACGGTATCCCGCGGGCCGCCGATGAGCGAACCGAACTAGCCGCTCGTGCCGCCGCACACGCCGCGTCCCCGGCACCCCTGGCTGACGCCCCACCCTGGCCAGACGGCCGCCGGCCGTCGGCCGCCGACGCGGGCCGCCGCCGTCTGTTCGGGTGGGATGACATACCTTTCGATGATTCCCCCACCTTTGCTGAGACTGAGCCGTGCGAACGGTGCATCGCCGAGGGGCACGCGGGCGGCGGATACTTATTGTGGTGGGGGTGGGACGGGCGGCGGCATTGCCAGGTGCATGAGCCGCTCAGCAAGGCGGCGAGGCGATTCATGGGACGGCGAGGGGGGGTGTTGCCGGTGTAGGTGGCTTGAGGGGCATTTCCATTTCCCTGGTTGAAAAGCGAAGCGCGAAAGGAAAGGTGGTTTCTATGGCTACGAAAACGAAAACTCGCGGTGCGAATTCTGGCGTGAGTGGTATCCCGACCGTGGAAGAGTCGCAATTGCTGCTTGAGCGGATCGAGGGGGTGGAAGAGGAACTCGGGACGCTGGACGCAGAGATCGGCCGGTACAAGGAAGCCCTTAAGAGCGCCCGAGAAGCCCATAGGAAGAAGGTTGACGAGCTGAGGGGCATCGCTCGGGCCCGCAGCGAGGACCACCCGCTGTTAGATGAGAAGGGGGGCGGGAACGTGGATGAGGGTGAGGGTGTGGATGAGGATGATGAAGAAGACGAGGAAGATGATAGGGATGAGGATGACGAGGAAGATGACGAAGAATAGAAAGACGAATGCGACAACGATGCATGAGGTGAAGTCGTGACATTAGCACCCCACACTTTCTCGCACGACGGCAAGACGCTGACTGCCCTGGAGTGGGCTAAGGAACTCGGGATCGAACGAATTACGTTTTATCGTCGAGTTCAGAAGTGTCTTCCACCAGAGAAGTTGTTTGCTGTTGGGTATCTTTCGTCAATTCAGCCCAATTCCAGAAGGATGCTGACATATCAAGGGAAGACGATGGCCGTTAGGGATTGGGCCAACCATCTTGGGGTTCGTTACCACACGTTCGTTAGTCGATTATATCGCAATATGCCGCTTGACGTGGCAATGACTCCCGGAAGGCTTGCCAAAAGAAGGACGGGAACTCTATTCACCTACAACGGCAAGACGCAAAGCATGGCTGCTTGGGGCCGCGATCTTGGGCTCACCCGCGAGCGCGTCCGGCAGAGAATTAAAAAGCACGGCGTCGAGTACGCTCTATCTGGCCGTCGCGACAAGCCGCGCGTCTTTACCACCAAGCCGTGCGGACGTGCTGCTCGTCTATACGCTGGCAAGACGGTGGCTCAGTGGGTGGAAGAAACCAACTTGGCGAGGGGAACCATACAGGTGCTTTTCCGCCACAACCCAGAATCCCAGGCGGTACACCTCATCGCTCGCGCCGCGGAACGAAAGGCGGCTCGGATGCAGAGGAAGGCGAAGGAGGAAAAGCCATGAAGAAGCCCCGAACCCCCGCGAAACGGTTTCCCGTTTCCGAGTACATTCGCGATGAGATGGTAGAGCGTGGCTGGTGTGCCGCTACGCTGGCCCGGGAATCCATGTTGACGGAAACGACAGTGGGTGAACTGCTCAGCGGAAAGCGGCGGGTAACGCGTCTGATCGCCCACTGCCTGGGGCGGGCATTCGGCACGGGGCCGGAAGTGTGGACAGAACTGCAAAAGGTATCGGATGAGGCAAAGCCATGAATTCTGTTGCCGCCCACTTCATTGCAGACCGGTTGTTGAGCGACGCACCGACTGGAGGGTTTGAAAGAGGGAAGCCGCCGCCGGCCAACGGAGAAGCCAGCGACCTTCAGGCCTACCTTGACCGAATGCGTGCGAAGAAACTGACCGCGGCTTCGCGGCACGCCCTGGACCAACTTGAGGCGTTGTGTATCGTCGCGAAGGAGGCAAAGGAAGAAAGTGGAACTGACACTCACTGAAAACGCTCGTCGCGGCCGTGATCCGGCGCACATTTCGCTCTACGGCAGAGACACGCATATATGGATCACAGTCGCTTACGGTGGAGAGATCAGGACCGTTCGGCTGTCCCGCCCGCGCGCGACGAAACTCCGGGACGCACTGACGAAATGGCTGGAAGAACGCAAATGAGCCGACCCTGGCAAACCGCCGACGGAACTGTGCAGCTCTGGCTCGGGGACTGCCTCGACATCCTGCCATCGCTTGAGCCGGGGAGCGTCGATGCCGTCGTGACCGACCCACCGTATGGGATGAATTGGGACACAAACTCCAAACGATTTAGTGGCGGAATCGTTCCTAACCATCGACGCCGTGGGGACGGAAGAGATGATTGGGGCGGTGTTGCAAATGACGACAAGCCCTTTGATCCATCGCCGTGGGTTTCATTTGATCGAGTGGTTTTGTGGGGCGCGAACCATTTTACGGAGAAACTTCCTCGCGGCACGACGTTGGTATGGATCAAGAAGCCGGATCACCTCTTTGGAACATTCCTTGGAGATGCCGAAGTGGCATGGATGAAGGGCGGAGTGGGAACCTATTGTTTTCGTTACACCGCGGAATACATGCGACTGATGCAGAATAAGTGCCATCCCACTCAGAAACCTGTTGGTCTTATGGCGTGGTGCTTGGAACGGGCAAGAGTAGTGGAAGGTGAAACCGTCCTAGACCCCTTCATGGGCAGCGGCACCACGGCTATCGCCTGTATCCGCACGGGCCGGCGCTTCATGGGGATTGAGATCGAGCCCAAGTATTTCGACATAGCCGTCCAGCGTATTGAGACCGAGCTTTCCCGCACGCCGCTGTTCGACCCGCCGGTCCCCGTGCAGCGGAGGATCGTTGAATGAACCGACCCTGGCGAACCCTGCGAGACGCGGAAGACTACCTCGACCAGCGCGAGGCGAGGCTGCGATATCGGATCGGCCGGGCGCGGTGGGCGGAGTGGCGGCGGCGTTACCGTTGCCGGCTGGCGTGGATTGCCGCCGGGTGCTTTTTGGCGGCGCTGGCGGTACTGGCCTTTTTGACTCGGGGGTGAATGCGATGTGGCCGTTCAATAGCCCGGTCCCGTGGCGAGTTCGCACCGCCGGTTGCTGCGCGTTTCGCGAGGCGATCTACACGCTGCAAACGCTATGGACTCTGTGGCGCAACTGCGGCGTGAGGCCGACGTTTAGACTGGCCTGGCATCTTTACTGGGTGTGTCCCGAAGACTGGGACTGAAAGGAGCTGACCATGCAAACTAACGACGAACTAGCCCCGATCGTCTCCGCCGCGGCGGAGGGCAAGGTGATAGAGTGCCAATCTAGACAAGGTGGACGTTGGATGCCCAAGATGCACTCGGGATGGGATCCTCGCATGTTTGTGTACCGCATCGCTCCGGAGCAACCCGCGAAGCCCAAGGAGCCGCTGGCCGTCTTTGCGAACGTCTATCAGGATGCCAATGACGAATGTGTTGGCCGTGCCTGTTCCGAAAGCCGCGACGATGTAAGCGACCTTCGTCTTACAGGCTGCTCATACCTTCGCACCGCCCGCTTCGTCGAGGATACCGGCGAAGTCGAGAGGCTGACGAAGAAGCTCGCCACTATCCAGACTTTTTTCGAGAAGCTGGTGGAGAGCGCCACTACCGACGACGGCCCGCGATACCGCGTCCCGGAGGACGCGGAATGGTTGGGGCGATTTAGTACGTTTGACCTTTGGTGGAAAAACGACGACGGGACGCCGAAGACGGATTGGTCTGGCAAATTTGCACCTGTGGAAATGTGGCGGGACATTAACAATTCGGAGTCCACAATTGATGGTCGTCGCGCCGAGGCATGGCGTCGTGCCAAGGCCCGCGGCCTGCCCACGACGGCCGAAGAGGTGCCCGCGTGGTTGGAGAAGCAGAAGGAGGCAGCGGCCCCCGAGAAGCCCGTCAAGACGGTGTGGGTGACGCGGGATGCCGATGAGTTTTCGGACTTTGCCGTATGGAACACAGAGCCACACTTCTGCCATGACGGTATCTGGGCTGACAACGGCGAGGGCTGCGGACGCATCGTGTCTTTGGCTGTCTTGTCGATCCTCGGTATCCCCATCCCCGCGCCCGGCGAGTGCATCCAACTTGAAGTCTCGGTACGGGAGGCGGTCAGAAAGGACGGTGGGCAATGACGCAGTTGAGCGATCTTATTCCAAACTTTGAGCGGTTGCACCAAGTCGGTGGCCGCACGGCGTGGAAATACTTACCGCAGACGGAAAAGCAGCGCGGCCTGCTGAGCAGTCTCGCTTCCCGGCTGGATACGAGCCGCCTGGATCGTGGGGCGGCAGCAATGCTAATAAACCACTTGCTCAAATTGCAGTCTGAGGCTGCGGCTATGGGGCGCTATGCTCCAGGAGACGGCAGGGAGATGGGCGGCGATTCCGACTGCTGGAATGGAATGGAGGATTTTGAGCAATGACCGTTGACTGCGCGTTACAACTCGCCGGAGAGGGTTACTTGATTCCGGAGACGTGGGCCGAAATTGCCAGAACGCTTGCCGCCGAGGTCGCGCGGCTGAGGGCCATCATGGCTTCTGACGAACCGAACGACGATGACGTATGCGGTCTCTGTGGCGAGTCTGGCGCGGACAAGTACGCTCATCCGGTGCATTGGCCTGGGGAACGCATCCCTGATGGCCCGCTGGTTCACGCCAAGTGCGAAGACGAAGAGTATCGGAGGGCTTATGCGGCACTAACCGACCAAGAGCGGGAATCGTTTCTGAGGAGATTGTGATGAACATCATAGGCGTCCGGCGGGCCAAGGTCGAAGCCAAGAGGTTCCTCGATCGCTTGGCAGAGGTCGAATTGAAACATTCTGAAGACGACATGGCCTTCCACGGCTGCCGTGAGACGGCGGCCCTCAGAAGGGCGTCGATGGACCTGACAAAGGCACTAGCAGACTTGAGAAGGCCGGGATGACCGTTGACGAAGCACTGAAACAGGCCAACGAAGGATCTCGCTTTCCGATGAGATGGGCAGAAGCCGCTATGATTCTCGCCGCCGAGGTCGAGCGGCTGAGGGCAGAAGTGGACCGCTTGTGCGGCATCATCCGCGCAAACACGGAGACTATCTTGCGAAAGGAGCAAGGCGATGAGCAATGACCCGAAACCGCAGCCGCGGATAGACGTAGAGCGCGGAAGTGTGATGTGTACCGATTTGTGCCCGTTGTTTGAGAGTTATCATTCGTACTCTTACGGGTTATGCAAGAAGTCTGGAGAAGACACCAGGATTGGAGATGAATGTGGCCCGGTGATTCGCGACGCGATGAAGGACCACGCGGCGATGGAACTGATTGAAGCTAACCACTGGTGCGTCAACTGGAACGCGGATTATACCCAGTGCTCTATTTTGGACGTGTGTTGTATCCTTTGGCCCGCCTCTTCACCGCTTGGGCAAGGCTCGACGCTGCAAGAGGCGATCACGGCCGCAACCAAGGAGCAACCTGATGCAGGACACTGACCGATGCCCGTTGTGCATGAGTGAGCGGACCCGCGCTCCTGATCGTTTTTTCCATGGGTCAGACATGGCGGAGTGGTATCAGAAGTGCCGTTCGGAATCGTGCGGCCTACCGTGTCGGCTCTGGGACGAGGTACGGAAGATGGCCGACAGTCACGCGGCGATGGAATTTCTGCGAGGCCATGGAGGCATCCTTTCCAAGCGGTATTCCATCAGTCGCCACGGGAAGGAAGAGTATTGGGTGTGGGCTTGCTGTGACGGAGAGTTCAGAGACGCAGACCCACGCAACGCGATCCGCAAGGCCGCAGAGGCGGCTCGACAGAAGGAGGGAACATGAACGCAAAGTGGAGGTACTCAAAGAGCCTGAGGATCCAGAAGGCCCTCGACACACTGAACCGGGCGTTGGCGATGGAGGAGCCTCAGATTCAAATAGACTTGCAGGGTGGATTCGACCCCGAATCTCAGCGGGCCAAGGAGTTCATGGCCGCGACGAAGGCGTATGTCCGGGCCTACAAGCATTTCTTCGGCCCTACGGTAGACGGACGAAAGGTGAGAGTCAAGTTGGTACTGTGACCGCAGAGGCGGCGAAGGAGAAGACATGACCTCCCCCATCCCCAGCACGGCGAAGCTCGCGGAGGCCCTCGGCATTTCCGAGTCCGAGGCCCGCGAGATGAGGAAGCGTATCGAGTGGTGCAAGGCGGGCAGCCCGTTCGTTGTGGAGCATCCTGTCGCCGTCTTATGTGCGGCCCCAAAGTCTGTATATCGAGGTATGGCCGGCGTCGAGGTCTATGATCGAAGCCGCGATGCGCGAACATTCCCGGGTGGAATGCCCGTTGTCACACATCCCCCATGTCGCTCATGGTCCGCGAAATGTCGGCATCAGGCCAAGCCGGAGCCTGGTGAGCGGGAATTGGGTGTGTGGTGCGCTGAGCAAGTAAAACAATGGGGTGGCATCCTTGAACAGCCCGCCCATTCACTTCTTTGGGAGGCTGCTGGCCTTCCACGGCCGGGAATTACGTCGCGCTGCGATTCATGGTCGATGGAGATATGGCAAGCCTGGTTCGGCTATCCGATGAAAAAAGCAACATGGCTATATTTCTCCAAAATCAATGCGGCGGACATGGTTGCAGTTCCGTATTGTCTGCACGCGCGGGGCGGTGACAGACGAGCGGAGCAACGTATGAGCAAACAGCAACGTAGCGCCACGCCCCGGGCATTCGCACAGTGGCTCGTTGCTGTGGCGAGAAGGGCCGGTATGCCGTTCGTTGTGGAACACGCGGGGCGAGCCGAGAAGGAGGAGCGATGAGCGACCAACGCGGACGAATGATGGACGGCGACACGCTGGCCGAGTGGTCGATCGGCATCATTCGACAGCACGCCCCGCACCCGAGCGACGGGCCGTACTGGCTGGCCTACAGCGGCGGGAAGGACAGCGACGTGCTTCTGGACCTTGCGAAGCGGAGCGGCGTGCCATTCCAGGCCCATTACAACTTCGTCCCCATCGACCCACCGGAACTACGGCAGCACATCCGCGAGATGATGAAAGACCCGGCGAATTGGCTGAGTATGAATATGCCGGTCAAGTCGCTACGTCGGGCGATTATTGGCACAAAAGCCAAACCGGTCATGCCCTTACGCAACCGCCGACTGTGCTGTGAAGTGCTCAAGGAAAGGAACGCGCCTAATGCAACGATGCTCGTAGGGGTTCGGTGGGAAGAAAGCCAACGCCGAAGCAAGCGGCATACTATAGAAACGTGCCGAAGGGCCGGAGGTGTTTTCGTTCACCCCATCATCAATTGGAAAACGGCCGACATCTGGCGGTACATCCGCGAGCGGAACTTACCCTACTGCCGACTCTACGACGAAGGATGGAAACGCATCGGCTGCGTCCTCTGCCCAATGACGCGGGACATTGAGCGGCAGATTGCCCGCTGGCCCGGCATCGCCCGCGTGTGGCGGAAGTTGAGCGACGAGGTCCACAAGATTTGCGGAGACTTCCCATCGGCCGACGCCGCATGGGCCTGGTGGCTCGACCGCGACGCGAAATGGAATCCGGACGAATCCTGCCCACTGTTTGACGGAGTATTGGAATGACCGACCTCCAGCTATTCCGCCGTTGGCTCGAATCGTGGTGGAAGGAACATCATCCGGCCGGCGGAGGCGAGCCGCCGACTCTGAAGGAGGCGTTCATCGCCGGCATGGAGACGGCGAGGGTGAATGCCGGGGACGAAAACCAAGAAAGGCCACTGCTGAAAGGCGCAACATGAGCTACCGCTGGCTCGACAAGGTGACCTGCGACAAGTGCGGCGGCGTCATCTTCGAGAAGTTCCGATGCTCGTCGGCCGAGCGGGTGTTTCGCATCGAGACCATCGAAACCTGGCTGACCGACCTTGAATGGAGCTTCTCGGACGGACTGAGTAAGGGGCACTTGTGTCCGACGTGTACGAAGAACCTGAAAGGGAAGACCCCATGACATCGAAAGAACATATCGGCATCGCCATTCGCGCCGCGAAGGTTGCCAGCACAGTGCTTCAGTTGCTTGGAACGACGCGCCGCAGTATTGCTCAGTTAATAATCCGCCAGACGGCGGAGGAACTAAGAGAACTAGCGAAGGCCGTGGATGAGGCGGAGGAGTAGAACCGCATGACCCCAGCCGAAACCGCCGACGCCCTGCTCCTTAAGCAAACGCCGGCCATGCTCGCTATTGCGCGAAACAGCCCGATAGTTGCGGCAGTGATGAAATCGGGCGGTAGCATTGAAGTCTGCATCAGCACCTTAGTGGACGCAAATCGGCGATTGCTGGATCGTGTTGCTGAGTTGGAAGCTATCTGCCCCCGCAAGATTCGTGGCAGTG
>Ga0105104_10003597_pt1 | contig 10976 bp, 11 predicted proteins | sample PPLLaktember2015_3_FD_87034 | JGI IMG/M metagenome (GOLD analysis project Ga0105104, IMG submission 87034) | Freshwater sediment microbial communities from Prairie Pothole Lake near Jamestown, North Dakota, USA - PPLs Lake P7 Core (6) Depth... | ecosystem: Environmental > Aquatic > Freshwater >... | reverse complement strand
GCCTGATAGTGGATTATAATGGGAAAACCCTGGTTATGCTATCCCTGAAGCGGGACACTTTGGAATACAAGGCTTTGGTTTGTCTTGCTGAAAGACCGCAGATTCCCGTAAATTATGCGTTGGAAAGGGACATGAAGTCAAATCTCATATATGTCCTGTTCGGAATGCAGCTTGACAAGGTCAGCTCCAGCATGTGGAGCAACTATTATATTATAAAGCGGGTGATCACCGGCTCTACTGCGGATGAACTGGGACTGTCTGTAAATGATCCAATCACTATCATGAACTGGATGGTTTTGCCAGAATACAAAGCGGTTGCGATTCAGCTCATGGTAAAGAGACGGAAACTCGGTTTTCTGGAGACGGGTATCCAGCTTCTGTCGCTAATGGAGACTTCCAACTTTATTTGAGGTGTATCCCCGGGCGCCCTGTTTTTTTCTGATTTTAAATGCAACAGTTTTTCGAGATACCCTTGATTTCCTCGTTATAAATCCGGTACAATCATGTCAAAGAGATGCATCACATCCTCATTGTCGAAGATGAAAAGATTGTCGCCACAGATATCAGGTACATGCTCAAAAAAATTGACATGACCTCAACTGATATCGCAAAATCCGCCAATGACGCTTTTGAAAAAATAGAGGCAAAAAGACCTGACTTGATCCTCATGGACATTAACCTGTCAGGGGATATTGACGGGGTCCATGCAGCTGGTATCATCCAGAAAAAATACAGAATTCCTGTCATGTACCTGACTGCATATGCAGACGAGAAGACCGTGGAGAGGGCAAAGCATACAGAGCCCGTGGGCTATCTGCTTAAGCCATTTAATGAGATAGAACTGAAAACAAACATAGAGATTGCGCTTTACAAACAGAAGATAAATGAGAAACTTAAAAAACAGGAGCTATGGCTTTCGAGCACCCTGACAAAAATCGGCACTGGAATTATCAAAACAGATGAAAAAAGCGCAATAATACTGATGAACAATGTGGCAGAACGCTTTGCTGGTACAACATTGGAAAATGCCGAGGGAAAGCTGATTTCTGAAATATTTGCATTTCTTGATATAAAGAAACAACAGATTCTTCCCCGGAGTCTGCTTGAGGAAAAGCCTTCAAACGTTTTTCTCCAGAACTCTGCAGGCTGGAGCTTCCCCGTTGCGCTCACGCTCCAGAAAATAGAGGATGAATCGGAAAGCGGATATGTTTATTTCCTTCAGGATTTGTCAGAAAAGCTGGGTGCAGAGAAAAAAATCCGGAGTACTGAACAGCTTTTGAAGCGCACGTTTGAGAGCCTCCAGGACGCCATTCTTATCATGGATCATAGTTTTACAATAATTGACAGCAATACTGCCGCCCAGAACCTCTTCGGTATTTCAAAAATAAGACTGCCGTACAAGCGGGTCCAGGATTTGTTTAAAGACAATCCAGGAAGTCTAAAGATATTTTCAGAGGTTCTATCGCATAAGGCCTTCCTCAGGCGTCACGAAATTGCGTTGTACGACAGGAAAAACGAGTTGTTTTTTGCGGAAATCACTGTGGCTCCACTTGTGGATGAAAATGGTGAAAACACAGGATGGGTATGTGCAGTAACGGATATCAGAGAGAGAAAAATATATGAGAGCATGCTAAAAGAGGCCAAGGAAGATGCTGAAAGTGCGAACAGGGCAAAGTCCGAGTTTCTGACGAACATGAGCCACGAACTACGGACTCCGCTTAACAGTATTATTGGAATGACTGAACTGACACTTGAAACCCAGCTTACGCGTGACCAGCGGGAATATCTTGAAATTGTAAGACAGTCATCGCTTTCGTTTCTGCAGCTTTTAAACACCATACTGGATTTCTCAAAAATTGAAACGGGTAAAATTGAACTTGAGCAGACTGATTTTGATTTAAGGAAGACAATTCATGACACAATTGATGTAATGAAGGTACAGGCCATTAAGAAGGGAATCTCAATGAGCCATGAAATCGGGAATGATGTACCCAATGGCGTAAACGGAGATCCCTTGAGACTGCAGCAGATTCTTGTCAACCTCATAGGTAATGCCATAAAGTTCACTGATGAAGGATATGTGCGTTGCTCGATTGATGTGCAAAAAAAAGATAATGAAACAGTGACACTGGTTTTCTCGGTAGAGGATACAGGCATAGGCATTCCAGCAGACAAGACCAGCATAATTTTCGAGAGTTTTAAACAGGTGGACGGATCCACAACCAGGAAATACGGTGGAACAGGACTGGGACTCGCAATTTCAAAGCGTCTTGTTGAATTGATGGGAGGGGCAATCTGGGTTGAATCAAGAAAGAGACGCGGAAGTCGTTTTGTCTTTACTGCTGAATTCTTTATGTGCGACCAGAGCCAGTTTGAGAAAGACGAAGATTCATTGAATGCCCGGAAAGAAATTCTGCCTATGGAATTGAGTGTTCTTGTCGCTGAAGATGATCCGAGCACACAAAAAATGATCAGGCAGGCGCTGGAGAACAGGGGAAGCACGGTTGTATGTGCACAAGACGGGAGGACAGTGCTGGAGCTGTTGCTGCGCACCCCATTTGACATTTTACTTCTGGACACAGAAATCCCTGTAATAGACGGATATGAAATTGCGAGGGAAATCCGCTCTATGAGGGAAAAGCCTGCAGTTTCGAAAATGCCAATCATAGCCATTACCACAAATGCGCGTAAAGAGGACTTGGAGAAGTGTCTTAAAACAGGAATGAATGGTCATATCCCAAAGCCTGTACAGATAAATGAACTGGTCAACATGATCAAATCCCTTATAAAAACAGAAAATGACAGGAGCCAGGTTGGAGAATTTTATCCTGTACAGGCTGAATTTGGACAGGTGAAGGGAAAAAGTGTATTTTGTGAAAGGAAAGAACTATTGGCAAGCCTTCAGGCAATGGGTCGGGCAATAACAGAAAAAGATTTTTTTATGCTTGAAAAAGAATCCGAATCTCTTTTACACTATGCTCGTGAGCATAAAATGGACTCGCTTGCGGATGAGGCATTCAGAATGAAACTTGCAGCGAGAAAAATAACCATGAAACGGGCACGTGAAATTATGGTGCGGCTTAAAAAAGCTGCTGTCATCAGTTAAAATGCAGCCCTTTGATGGAAAATTATTTAAAAGATATGAAATAAAGAAAGGAGTGGTTTGATCATGAGAGTACTAGTGGCAGAGGACGATTTCGGGAGCAGGAAACTTCTCCAAAGCATATTGACTGAATACGGTGAATGCGATGCTGCGGTTGACGGTGAAGAAGCTGTGCAGGCGTTCAAGCTTGCATGGAAGGAAAAGCGTCCTTATGACCTTGTGTGCATGGACATCATGATGCCCAAGGTCAATGGGCAGGAAGCCTTAAAGGCAATACGTGACTTTGAAAGGGATACTGGCGTAAAACCATCACAGGAAGTCAAGGTAATAATGACCACCGTCCTGGATGATCCAAAAAACGTGATAGACGCCCTTTACAAGGGAGGCGCCTCGGCATATGTAGTCAAACCCATCAACAAAGAAAAATTCTTGAAAGAAGTAAAGGAACTGGGACTGTTATAGCAAGGCCATACAAATAAAAATCTTTCCTGTTTCCAAGGCTGTCTCTTCTTTTTACGCTTTTTTACCGATATAAATATGGGGATCTTTAGAAATCGCCTGTATAAGGCGGGAAAAGGTTATAGGTGGAGGTCGGGTGGGCAGGATAGTCAAATCCATAGGTGGATTGATCCAGAGCGTCAGGCGTGAGAAACTGGCAAATCTTTTCCTGATAGTGTTTCTGACAGTGGTGTTGGGCGCAGCTTTGGTGTATGTGTCGGAAATCACGGCCAACAGCAAGGCTTTCACGGGTTTTGGGGATGCAATATGGTGGGCGGTTGTGACTGTCACAAGCGTCGGATATGGAGATTTTGTTCCACAAATGCCCGTGGGGCGTATAATAGCGGGTATCCTCATGTTTTTCGGAATCACGCTCATATCAATTCTGTCTGGTACTGTTGCCAGTATCATAGTTGACAGAAAAATGAGGGAGGGTCGCGGTTTGGAAAATATAAAGCTGAAAAATCATACTGTCATATGCGGCTGGAACCAGAATGCCATTCGTCTGCTTGACGAATACGCGCAAAAAAAGGGAATGAAAAAAAGCGAGCTCGTACTGGTCAATGACATGAATCCTGAGGATTTCCAGTCAATCGCCGCTAAATATCCTGATATTGAGATTGCCTTTGTCAGGGGTGATTTCGTGAATGAAAATATTTTGGCAAAGGCAGGAATAGGGACAGCACGCTACGCAATTCTTCTTGCTGACACGGGAAGGAAACCCGAGCATGGAAGTCCTGATGAACGTACCATTCTCGCAGCCCTGGCAATAAATGCCTCGAACAGTGAAATATTTCTCAGCGCGGAACTTGTGAATTCCAACAACGAACAGCACTTAAGGCGCGCACATGTTGATAATGTAATAGTTAACGGTGAATTCAATGCATTTTTATTCTCGACGGGAGTGCGTGAATCGGGAATTCCAGTCCTTATAAAAGAGATTCTGTCAAACAAAAGCACAAATTCATTGCGCCAGGTTGAGATTCCTGCAGGATTTTTCGGGAAGAGCTTCAGTGACCTTTCCGAGCATTTCATGAAAAACGGAAAGGGCATACTCATTGGCTTTATTTCAAATGAAAAAAAGATGACTCTTGATGACATTCTTTCGGATGATTCATCTGCAATTGATGCGTTCATAAAGCGAAAATTCCAGGAAGCTGAGATTGATATAGCCGAGGAGCAACAGGCAGAAATGGAAATAAGGCTGAATCCAGGACTGGAATATGTAATCAGGGAAACTGATTCCGCTTTTATTATTGGAAACGCATAAAAAGCGGGGGACTTGCATGAAACATGATATCATTGTCAGGAACATTAAAAAAATTGCCCTTTTTGATTCTATTGATGAAAATGAGATGGACAGGTTCGCCTCTGTCTGCAGGCCGGTGGATGTCAAGGCAGGATCCATTCTCATGCGTGAAGGCGATGTTGGGAGCTCAATGTTTCTTTTTTCATCAGGAATAGTGGATGTGACCAAGAATCTTACATTAAAGTCCGGAAAACAGGGATTCTCAAGTGCGGAAAAGTCTATGGTGAAACTGGATGCAAACCACGCACCATTTTTCGGAGACATGGCAATGTTTGAAAATGATGTACGCAGCGCCACAATTACGGCTTTTACTGACTGCCTTCTGTATGAGATACAACGATCGGATTTTGAAGCCTATTGTCATGAAAATCCTGTCATGGGATACAAACTGATATCAAGGATAGCTGTCATTTTGTGTGAGAGAGTCAGAAAGGGAAACCAGGACGTTTTGAAGCTTACAACTGCCTTGAGCATTGCTTTGTCGAGAGGATCGATCAAATGAAGAGATTTATTGTTTTTTTATCAACTGCATGTCTTGCTGCTGCAGTGTTGTTTGCACAACCCGTAGAAACAGGTGAGACTGCACCTGTAGCGCCTCCAGTAATCCCTGCATCCAATTCCGGCAGCATCAGGGCATTCAGGCAGCTTCAGATAGGAATGTCAATAGAACAGGCCAAGAACATACTGCAGAAGGATCCATATTTTAACTATCGCGGTGATCCCGATGTGTATTTTACTCCCACAAGGCAGCAGACGCTGATTGAATGCACGGGGAATGGATATATAAAGCGTGCCTATCTGCAGTTTGTAGATGAAAGGCTTTTTGCATTTATTATTGACCTGAACGAGGAACTGATAGACTATTATACACTTTACAGGACATTTGAAGAAAAATATGGTGCATTTAGAGAGTTTTCCCCTCAGTATGTTACATGGGAAAAACAGGAAATAAGGCTTTCTTTGGAAAAACCTCTGACTGTAAAATATCTTGACATAAAAAAGTTCACACAAATCAAGGATGAAGGAAGGGCGGTCCAGACAGAGGAGGCCAAGTCCCTTGAACAGTTTCTTGAAGAGTTTTAGTATACAATTATGATAACACTATCTAGGGGAAAAGACTCATTCATAGTTAACACGCGACACCCATGGATCTTCCGGAATGCCATAAAGAGGGCGGAAGACATATCCAATGGAGATATTACTCCTGTTTCTGATTCGAATGGGAATATCATTGGTTATGGATTCTATTCATCAGAAAGCAAAATTGCTTGCAGGATGATATCATTCCGGGAAACACCGCTGGAAGATGACTGGATACGAAGAAAAATAATTGAATCTTACAGGCTTAGAGAATCAATGAAGATCAATAGCAATGCATTTCGTGTTATTAATGCGGAGGGAGATTTTTTTCCAGGTCTTGTGGTAGATTTGTACAATACTGACTGGGTTGTCAGGCCCCTGATAAGCGGCACTGAAAAAATCATCGCAACAGTACAAGATGTACTGCTTGAGCTTGCTCCTGGAAAAAATGTTTTCCTCAAACGGGATGAACGCGCAGCACGTGTTGAAAAGCTTGAAATGCAGACAGGTTATATTGAAGGAAGCGGCGAAGGAACAGTATATATTAATGAAAACGGTATAGAATACTGCGTTGACATCAGGGAGGGACAGAAAACCGGTTTTTACCTCGATCAGCGTGAAAACCGTGCGCTTTTCGGAAAACAAGCTGCAGGAAAAAGCGTAATGAACCTGTTTTGCTACACTGGAGGTTTTTCCCTGTGCGCACTTGCAGGAGGTGCGGAAAAAGTGGTCTCTGTGGACTCATCCAAGCATGCGCTTGCAATTGCAAAGATTAGCGCAGAAAGAAACCCGGGTTTGGAAATGGATAGGCTTTCCTGGGTGGAATCTGATGTGTTTGATTATCTTCCAAAGGCAAATAAATATGACCTTGTAATGTGTGACCCGCCCCCTTTTGCCAGGTCCAGGGGTGAATTGAGCAACGCAGTTTCAGGATATGTAAAATTAAATAAAATGGCACTTTCATGTATAAATCCTGGAGGATTACTATTCACTTTTTCATGCTCCCAGGTTGTAACAAGAGAAACCTTCCGCCAAATCATCTTTAGGGCTTCAAGAGAGGCTTTGCGTGAAACACGGATATTGCAGGAGCTTTCTTCACCCCCGGATCATGCTGTTTCCGCATATCATCCTGAAGGCGATTATTTGAAAGGATTGATTTTGTATGTTGGTTAAATCCCGATTTTTTATTTTGTTGATATCACTTTTTGTTTCGTGCATTAAAGAACCTGGACAGCCAAAGCTTAAGACTATGGAAATAGAGGTCAATGGCGTGAAATTCAGGGTTGAAATGGCAAAGACAGAAGAACAACAGCGAGACGGGTTGATGAGGAGGATCTCGTTGGGAGAATTTGAGGGCATGATTTTTATTTATTCTCAGGATAAGAGAATGTCCTTTTGGATGAAGGACGTTTCACTTCCTCTGTCAATTGCATTTCTTTCAGCAGATGGAAGGATAACGCAAATTGAGGACATGAAACCCCTGGATCCAGTGGGAAGAATATTTTCACGACAATCTGTCCGATATGCGCTTGAAGTAAACAGGGGAGTTTTTGAAAAGTACGGCATCAGGGAAGGTGATAAGTTCAATTTTCCGCCTGGTTTTCCGTATTGAAGATTTAATCAATCACATCAACAACAAGGTGCTTGAGAGGGCCATCGACGAGCACTTCAATCAGTTCAAAATCATTTTTTTTAGAACTTGATATGATTGTTCCCGCCTCGTTTTTTTCCAAATCTCCCTGTGGATAATCAATCCTGCAAAATGGATTTAAAAGATTTAACCGAAAAAAGGATTCCTCTGGTATAAAAAGGGAAAGGCAGGAACTGGAGGAATATACATTGACAGTTGTTTTTTTTGTACTTTTACCAAGACGTATACTGTGCATTCCTGTATTGGCATGAAGATTTACAGTATCCGCCTCTATTCCGCGCAAGTCCAAATCAAGATCTGATTCGTGAAGGGATATATCCATGCGGACAGGAAGATCAGGCGCTACTTTGAGATTCCAGGTATTTCTGATTGTAAAATGCGGGGAAAAAAAGGGCTTGGGTTTCTGAATTTTAAGAAGTGAAGAACTTCCCGCCTCTGAATTTTCAATAAATGGTTCAGGCATTGACCCATATTGTTCGTAAAAAAGCCTTGTAACCGCCGCATCACCCCTTGATACAGAAAGGCTGCCAAAGGAAAAGGAGATGTCATAGAGAATGTCCTTTATCCTGTTGGATGACGGGATTTCTAGTGTTTTTGATTTTGATTCAGTGCGCTGGATGTAAATGCGCCTGGAAAGTGCATCACGGAGGAAAATGATGCCTGCGGCAATCAGGGCCAAAGGCCAGAGCTTGATGACTACAAGGAGGATGCCCATGACAGAATCTGGTATGACAGAAATCTGGAATATGATCAGGATGATTCCGATAAGGATGAAAGTCAGTGATACGATGAGAACCAGTTTTTTTGTCACCGAATTCATATTATTCAATGTAAAGGTTTGACCATACTCTGTCAATTGCCAGGCAATCAATATGTCATTTTTAGTCTCTCAAAAAAGAATCTTTCTTTCAGTGGACAGGCATGCCGTGTTATTGTTACTATATAAATCAAGGAATTTCATAACTGAAATAAATGGAGGTATCGCATGGGAGAACTTGTTGCCAGGAATGAGATGTCAAAACAGCTGATAAAAGGTGTTGGCGGAGTGGGAGCTGGAATCGCACTTTGGATTGTATCTGGGCTTCTTCAAGGCCCCTGGCTGTGGATCGCAGCTGGAGTGTGCGGCGTGATTGGAATTGGGATGCTGATATCAAAGTCTGATAAAAAGGCAGGCATGGCGATGCTTGGGGCAGGTGCTCTGGTTGCTGTAGCAATAGTGGGCGGATTAGTGCCATGGCTATTGCCGGTCGCCGGGATCGGTCTTATCGCCCTTGGTGGATATTCCATTTTCAAGTTTTTTTCAAATTTGAAGAAGCGAACGTAGTTCCAGAATAATGGCACAGGTCAGCAGAAGCTTTGTGAATCTGCTGGCCTTTTTTCTTCATTTCAGTTTTAAATCCCCATCAATACGCGGAGTTAGTGTGATATGACCGGACGACGGTACTGGCTGGAAACCTATGGATGCCAGATGAACAAGGCGGAATCAGAAGCCCTGGAGAATGATCTGATAAACGCGGGATGGCTCGCTGCCAAAGACAGCCAGTCCTCAGACCTTGTCATACTAAACACCTGTTCAGTAAGAAAAACAGCAGAAGACAGGATATGGGGCAGGATCGGAAATCTCAAGAAAGACAAGCGAAACAGGCATTTTCTTCTGGCCATAATGGGCTGTATGAGCCAGAGGCTTGGTGAAGAAATGATAAAGCAAGTACCTGATATCGATATCGTTGTCGGCACTTTCAACAAAGACAGATTTTTGGACATCGTTGAGCAGGCTCTTGCCAAAAGACGCGGGATTGTTGCCTCGGATATAAAACCCTATATATTCGCAAATGGACATACAACAGGAGGTTTCAGGGCATTTGTCCCGATAATGCACGGATGTGACAACTATTGCAGCTACTGCATTGTCCCATATGTGCGAGGCCATGAGATTTCCAGAAATCCTGAAGAAATCATGGCAGAAGTAATGCATGGCATGGAACATGGTGTCCGGGAAATAACCCTTTTGGGTCAGAATGTCAATTCATACCGTTTTCCTGTAAACGGCCGTGAAGTGCTTTTTGAGGAAATACTCACCCTTGTCGCACAGGCTGTCAAAGGGCATGGCTGGGTCAGATTCATGACATCACATCCAAGGGACATGAGTCTGACTCTGGTAGACACAATCGCTTCTCATCAATCAATATGCAGACATATACATCTGCCCGTACAGCACGGATCAGATCAAATCCTTCAAGCTATGAACAGGCACTACACAATAAATCAGTATACCAAACTGGTTTCCTATATCAAAAATACCATAAGCGATGTAACCCTGACTACCGATATTTTAATTGGGTTCCCTGGAGAAACAGAAGAGGACTTTAATGCCACTTGCAGACTTCTGGAGGAAATTGAATTTGATGATGCCTACATGTATTATTACAATCCCAGGCAGGGTACGGCGGCATTCAACATGATGGAAACCCTTTCAGAAACAGAAAAGAAAAAGAGGCTTGCAAGGATAATTGAGCTTCAACATGGCATTCGCAAGAAAAGGCTTGCGGCTAAAACAGGTAAAATCTCGATTGCCTTGGTAGAGGAAGTATCGCGAAGAAATAAAAAGGAACTCTTGGCGCGTACTGAACATAATGATATGATATTAATTGAGGGGCAGGAGTCCATGTTGGGTACATTTGTGGAAGTCAGGCTGGAATCGCTTCGAGGCACTACATTCAAGGGTGTTCTTTAAAACTAAAAAGGAGGGAAAAGCTATGCTATGGAAATATATTGTTGTAATCGGACTTATCGTATTGATCTCGCTTTTTATGGGTTTTAATCTTGAAAACAAGACAAACATATCCTTCATCTTTGGTACTGTCACGCAAGTCCCGGTTTTTTACATAATTCTCATTTCATTCGCCGTAGGTGTGTTTTCCGTTGTGCCATTTTCACTTCTGGGAAAATTGCGGAGCATGCTGAAAAAGAACAAAAAGAAAAAGGCGGATGAGAAAGAACTCAAAAAAGAGACTGAAGAAAAAGAAGTGGAAGAAACAGAAACATCTAATAAAAAAGAGGGAAGGCGTGGCAAAAAAAAGTAGTCTTCTTTTTTTTGTTTTCTTTGCGGTACTTTTATTTCCCTCACAGCTTTTTGCAGACAGGTCACCCATCACCCTTGAATCAGCGGAAAAACTCATTGCTGAAAAAAAGTATGACCAGGCAAGGACGATATACGAGGAATGGCTTAAAGCCAATCCTTCAGACCCCAAATTATTTGATGTGCTATTGCGCTGTGGAGAGCTTACAAAAAACACTTTTCACACCATAGAGCTGTATGAGACATATCTGCCCAG
>Ga0105104_10003596_pt1 | contig 10979 bp, 6 predicted proteins | sample PPLLaktember2015_3_FD_87034 | JGI IMG/M metagenome (GOLD analysis project Ga0105104, IMG submission 87034) | Freshwater sediment microbial communities from Prairie Pothole Lake near Jamestown, North Dakota, USA - PPLs Lake P7 Core (6) Depth... | ecosystem: Environmental > Aquatic > Freshwater >... | reverse complement strand
GATCATTTTTGACCGCCTGCATTACTACCCTGAAAGCGGTTTTGTATTCTATGACGGCATCGAAAATGGCGAGTCCGAATATGACGGTGAATGGTACACAGCGAACCCTGAAATAAAAACGGTCTTCGAATCCGCCCTGGCGATACAGAGCGGGTCCGCCGCTCCAGCGGAAAAGGAAGGACACGTCACTTCCGCTGCTCAGTCACAGCCTGCTGCCGCGGGTCTTCGGCCCCTGCCTATCCTCGTCATTGTCATTGCCACTGGACTGGCTGCCCTGTTCGCATTTGCTTTTCGGCGGCGCAGACCTTCTTCTGTCCAATAGTTGGTTTCCTATTTATTCGTTCCATGGAGGTTGACATGTTTTCCCGATTTCGTATTGCACTTGGATTTGCATTGTTGCTGTCTCTGGTCTTTGCCATACCTGCTTTTGCCGGGGGCTGGGCCGTCATCACGCTGGATGAGTTGCCAACAGATGTTATTGCAGGTGAGCCACTAACCATTGGTTTCACCGTCCTGCAACATGGCATAACTCCCATGTCGGATATCGACCCAACCGTCACTGCCAGATTATCTTCTGATGAGAAGTTAGTGGTGTATGGTGAGTCAGATGGCAAGCCCGGGCACTACGTGGCGACTCTCACATTCCCCAAAGAAGGAAATTGGGAATGGTCCATTCAAGCGTTCACGATGGACCAACCCATGCCTGCATTGAGTGTCGCTGCGCCGGTTGCTGCACCTGCAGATCAACCCGTGGCGAAGACCGAACCAGTGACTGCTCGCATCTCACCGTTGTTGATCGTCCGCGGGCTGGCTTTTGCGCTGGGGTTTGTCGGTATGATTCTGGCCTATCGCCGGAAAAGCCGCCTGGCTCTGGCTTTGACGGTGGCAGCCATTTCGGTGGGCGTCGCTTCTTTCATGATGGGATCAGCCGTCCCTGTAGTGGAGGCGCAGAGCAAGCCATCCTCCGAAACATTGGCTGATTCATCCGTCTCGCAAGTTGAGTTGGGGCGGCAGTTGTTCCTTGCAAAAGGCTGCATCACTTGTCACTACAATGACAGGGCAGCAGGCCGGTCTGAATATTGGACGATTGAAATGGGCGCGACCGATCTTTCTAACTTTTCTGCCAGCCCTGAAGTTTTATTTGTGCGGCTGAAAGATCCTGCAGCCGCGAAGTCCGATACGAAAATGCCGAACCTGGGTCTAAAGAAAACGGAGATCGAAGCGTTGATCGCATTCATCAATTCAAAATAAGTTGATTCAAATTGCACAAACAGGCAGTGTCACCACTGCCTGTTTGTGTTTGCCGCCGCGTTGATGGCAGAGGCTGGGATGAAAAGCGTTGCCTCCTGTGTGTATAGTAAGTTAAGCTTGCGTGATGCTGTCCATATTTCAAAGGATATGGATTGTCGCGACCCGGCATTTGCGCCCGGTAGCGGACCTCCCGCAGGATATCTTGCAGCGTTCGCTCGAGAAAAACAGAGATGGTAGAGAGGATCTTGTAATGAAGGTGGATTTGAACAAATTGAAAGTGACTCGTAACGAAGCAGAAAATACTTTTGAAGTACAGATCGATGGTCATCTTTCCAAGTTGGATTATTTCCAGGACGATAAAAACTTTGTGATCACACACGTAGGGGTTTATCCCGAGTTCAGGGGGCAGGGCGTTGCAGGAAAGATCATGGAGGCGGCCTTGGAATACGCCAAACAGCATTCACTGAGGGTTGTTCCCATGTGTTCCTATGCGGCGACCTACATTCGCAAAAACCCTCAATACAGGGAGTTGACAAATCAGGAAAGAAGCGAATGACATCCCAGGACGTTCTCTTTCGTTTGGCGCGGCGCGGCGACCTGCCGTCCATGGTGCGGATGCTGGCCGATGACGATCTGGGGAGTCAGCGTGAACAATATGAGAACCCATTGCCCGAATCATATTATTCAGCTTTTGAGCAAATCAACAATGATCCAAATCACCAATTGATCGTTGCTGAACGAAATGGGGAGGTGATCGGCACACTCCACCTGATGTTCCTGCCTTCGATCAGTTTTCAAGGCGGGCTGCGGGCGCAGATCGAATCAGTGCGGGTGGACAAACGATTTCAGAGTCAGGGGATTGGGGGCGAGATGATGAAATGGTCCATGGAACGCGCCAGGCAACGCGGCGCGCATGTTGTCCAGCTGACAACGCACAAGACCCGCCTCGACGCCCATCGTTTTTATGAAAGGCTGGGATTTAAGGGAACGCACCTGGGAATGAAGTTGGAACTAAGACAAAGTACCGAGAAATCTCTTTAAAAAATGCGTTGCTTTTGAACCTTGATATTTGCAACTTTGTTCAGGCTAATACCTATAATAAGCGCACCCCATTGAATTGTCGCAGATAGTGCCAGAGAGAATATCTGAAGTTTGATCAATTCCATGGCATTGTTGTTGGCAGACAAGGCTTCGGCAACCGATTTGTATCCATGATAAATATAATCACGTTTGAAAAATGCGATTTGAACTGCCTGATCTACAAAAAAAGTGGTACTAATAATATAGGTCGTCATGAAAATTCCGCTCCAAATGATTGCACAAAGAAATACAGCAAGCGTAAGGATAACAAAAGGGACTCCTCGATGGCTGAATACAAGTCCCAGAGAGGCAAGAACGATCAAAAGGCTGATGAACAAAATATTGCTAAGAAAAAGCCAGTTGTGCAATTCAATGTTCGTAAAGAGTCCCAGCCAGGCCTGGATCGAAATCAAGGTCCCGTAAACACATCCGAGTATGGAGGTTGTCAGCCAAACTGATTTTACCGACTTTATTCGCATGGATACATTTTATCGACTTCCTAATTGAATGGAAAGGCAACTCCCCAGCGCGCTCTTTCAGGTTTAAAACAAAACACGCCCGTTGTAGAGCGTGTTTCTTGTGGCGGGGAGGGCGGGATTCGAACCCGCGACTGGTTTTACCCAGCACTCACTTAGCAGGCGAGCCCATTCAGCCACTCTGGCACCTCCCCATCTTCGGTTTGAGGTTTCAAGTTGGCAGGTGCGCAACTTGTGCTAAAAAACCTTCAAACATTGGACATTCTATCATGTAACCCTCAGCGGAGGGAGTGGGATTCGAACCCACGTTGGTGTGACCCAAACATGTTTTCAAGACATGCGCCTTCAGCCGCTCGGCCATCCCTCCATAAGGTCCCGACGATCTCTCGGGGGCGGACGCGATTTTACCATAAGATGAAGGTAGATGCCTGAGCCCTCCTCTTTTTTACATTTTGCTAATACTCTCATGCTAAACTTACGGCTTCAACATAAAATAAAACCAGTGTAGATAATCGATGAAGAGGCAGTATAATCTTCTCCCGAAAAGGTAAATAATGCTGAAAAACTTCGTCAAAATATTTGGGGGTGACCCCAACAAAAAAACGATCGAGCAGTTCCGTGCCATTGCCGAGCACATCAATTCCCTTGAGCCACAGTTTGAGGCGTTGAGTGACGACGCTTTGCGCCTCAAAACGGACGAATTCAAGGATCGGATCGCCCAGCATATCGGCAATGTTGAAGGCTTGGATGAGAAGGAGCAGTTCAAGGCTCAGCAGGAGGCGCTGGAGGAGATCCTGCCCGAAGCGTTCGCGCTGGTCCGTGAAGCCTCCAAACGGACGATTGGACTGCGCCATTTCGATGTCCAGATGATCGGTGGGATTGCCCTGCACCGCGGCTCGATTGCCGAGATGCGCACGGGGGAAGGCAAGACCCTGGTCGCCACTTTACCGGTTTATCTTAACTCGCTGCTTGGCAAAGGCATTCACCTTGTCACGGTCAATGATTATCTGGCGCGGCGTGATGCGCGTTGGATGGCGCCCATCTATCATATGCTCGGATTATCGGTCGGCGTTTTGCAGATGGCAGCTGTGACAGAGAATGGAAAGAAAGCATTCCTGATTGACTTCGAACGCGAGTCTCCGCACGAAGACCAGCGTCATCTGCGTATGGTGGATCGGCGACTGGCTTATGAAGCCGACGTGACTTATGGCACGAATGCAGAATTCGGCTTTGATTATTTGCGCGATAACATGACAATGCGCCTGAGCGATCGTGTGCAACGCCGGCATCACTATGCGATCGTGGATGAGGTGGACAACGTATTGATCGATGAAGCGCGTACACCGTTGATCATCTCCGGACCTGCCTCGGGCGATCTGGAATGGTATGGGAAGATGTCGCAGGTCGTAAAACAGCTCAAGCCCGAAGATTATGAGTTGAATGAAAAGGACCGCAACGTCTCGATTACGGAAGTAGGTCTGGCGCGTGTGGAACAGATGCTGGGGCAGCCGCTCATGGATCCGGACCGTCCCGAAGATGTGACCCCCGAACAGGCGCGTTTGCGAGGGCATCTGGAACAGGCTCTGCGCGCCCATTTTGTCTTCCATCGCAACAAGGATTATCTCGTGCAGGGGGGCAAAGTTGTGATCGTGGATGAGTTTACAGGCCGCCTTATGCCAGGCCGTCGCTGGAGCGATGGGTTGCACCAGGCTGTGGAAGCCAAGGAAGGTGTGAAGATCGAGCCTGAGAACGTGACCTACGCCACGATCACGTTGCAAAACTACTTCCGCATGTATCAAAAACTGGCAGGCATGACCGGTACCGCCCTTACCGAAGCCGAAGAATTCAGCAAGATCTACAATCTTGAAGTGGTACCGATTCCATCGAACCTTGAGTATCAGGCATTTGGCAGCAAGGCGCAGCTGGTCGAAGTCAAAGCGAAAGATGAAGAAGGTTACCAATATACTTATTTCGCCAGGAGTGAACCCTCCGGGAAAGGGCAAGCTGAGGGAACTCCGCTTTTCTATCGCCGCAAGGATTATCCGGATATCATCTATAAAACCGTCGAAGCGAAGTTGCGTTCTATTATCATGGAAATCGTGCGCGAGCATGTGCGTGGACGTCCGATGCTGGTTGGCACAACTTCGGTTGAATCGTCGGAAATGTTGTCGAATCGACTCAAGGCTGAGCCTGTCCGCCGTTTAATGCAGGTCGTCCTCGTCCGGCGCGTATGGATGCAGTCCAACAACCGTGAAGAAGATGGGCGCCTCATTCCTGAATTGCAGCCTTTCAACGAGCCTCTCGAAAAGGTGACACCTGATGCGCTGCGCAAATTTATCCAGTCATTTGGCTTGACCAACATTAACCCCGAGGACCCTTCCAATCTGCAGGTTGTCCTGGAGATTCTGCGGCTCGAGGAGCGGGATGTGGACCGGCTCAGGAAAGTTTTGCAAGGCGGTGTGCCTCATCATGTATTGAACGCCCGCAAGCATACGGAGGAGTCTCAGATCATTGCAGGGGCAGGTGGGTTCGGTGCAGTAACGATTGCCACGAACATGGCCGGTCGCGGTGTCGACATCAAGCTTGGCGGCGAACTGGCGGAGGAAGTGATCGCGGCCGTCAATCGCGTGCTCGGCAAAGCAGGGCACGCGAATCCCTTCGAGATGACCCAGGAAGAACGACGCGCGGCATTGCAGAACGTTGACCCCTCGAACTACGGCATTTATGACGCCGAAGTCAAACTCTTCCTGCAATATTTTGAAGACATGGAACGCGTGAAGGAACTGGGTGGTTTGCATGTGATCGGTTCCGAGCGGCATGAAGCGCGGCGCATTGACAACCAGTTGCGCGGGCGCGCCGCCCGTCAGGGCGACCCCGGTTCTTCGCGTTTTTATCTATCGCTTCAGGATGACCTGATGCGTCTGCAGGGCGGCTCACAGGTCAGCAACCTCATGGAACGCTTGCGGGTGGATGATTCATTGCCGCTCGAAGTGCGCCTGGTCGGGAACATTATCGAACAATCCCAGCACCGCATCGAGGGCGCGAACTTCGATGTGCGCAAGCATCTGCTCGAATATGACGATGTGCTCAATCAGCAACGTACCCAGATCTACAGCCAGCGTGACCGCACTTTCCTGAAAGAGGATCTGAGCGACAACATCAACGAAATGCTGGAGCAGGAAGTGAGACAGCGCGTTGAGGCAGGTCTCGTCGATGAAGAAGGTCCGTGGAAGTTGATCGCCTGGCTCGAGCAGGTCCAGCCGCCATTCATGAGCGGCGACCGGCTCTTCCCCAGTTTTGGCTTGGCGCTATTGCTAAAAGAGTTGAACCAGTCTGACGACCTTCGTCGTTCGACGTTTGATTTGATTACCCGTGCCATTGAAGTGGAGAACGCCCATCACTTGCGTGCCATTCAGGATCTGATGGAAAAGACTGAAGAGGCACTGGAAGTACAGATCGCGGCACGCGAAGATACGCTTGACGCTTATTTTGAGGGCCTGCGCGAGATGGAAGACGCGGAGCGTCCGCGCCCACAAAAAATGCTGGAGGAAATGAGCAGCCTGCTTGGAATGCAGTTGAAGCTCAACGGCGAGCAATTGCGCATGTTGGGAGAAGATCCGGCAGATGTAAAGGAAGATATTCGAAATCTCGTTGCTGCGCATTTGACGGTACTGTATGCTTCACGCGTCATTTCTGCAGTGCAGAATCGATTTGGCGAAGCAATCGGCGAGAAGTTCGAGATCTCCAATTGGGAGGACGCGACCGATAAGATCACCGAAGCCGCGCAAAATGCGTTGACCCGCCGTAGTGAACGCCTGGTGGGAGACGCTGAGCGCGGCGGTCAGATCAAGCATGATATTGAGAATCTCATGCCGCGCGAGGTCAACGACACGACCCGGCTCCAGTTGTTGCTTTCCCTTTCACAAGGCGCCCGCACTGATTTTGACCAGAAAACACACCGTCAGGTCAGACGGGTTTTTGCCCGCTTCAGCTATGCCTTCCTCATCGCCCAGTTGTTGGAAGGGCGAAATGCAGAGGAAGTGATCGAAGAGGTGTTGAGTCACCTGGAGGAAGCCGAGGAAGCCTTACGTTATGCCTGGGGCGAACGGGAATATGCCCGTCTCTCTGCGAATGCACAACGCCTGGCGGATTTTGGAGTGGCAGCCAAGCTGGCTTTCGGGGAGGAGAGGCTCAATGAAACGGTGGCAAGTCTGGGGGAGTCTGATCGGGAAGCATTGGTCGAGGCGATTGGGCGATACGCGTTGAACGAAGTCCACCGGCAGTTATTGTTGGGCGCAACCACCGAACTCTGGGTGGATTATTTGACACGCATCGAAGCGTTAAGAGTTTCGATCGGCCTGGAGGCTTACGCACAGCGTGACCCACTGGTACAATATAAATCGAAAGCCTCTGAAATGTTCGCACAGTTAGTGGAAGATATTCGAGGCTTGGTGATCAGTCGGGTGTTCGCTTACCAGCCAAGACCTGTTGAGATCACGCCGGTTGAGACGGCCAGCGCCTCAACGCCAGCCACACAAACTATACAAACGGAGAGCAGTAAGAAAAAGAAACGGCGGCGACACTAATAGTTAAGTAGTTGTGTAGTTACATAGTCTGATAGTTGCCTGGTTTAGCAGTTTGATGACACTTCAACTATCCGGCTCTCGAACTACCGAACTATTGAACTATCTAACCACAGTATGTCAACAACAGAACGCGTCACAGCTTCTCTCAACATCTATCGAGCCCTCCCGAAAGTGGAGTTGCATCGTCACCTGGAAGGTTCGCTGCGATTGGATACCATGCTCGATATCGCGCGTCAGCATGGCATCGTCATTCCTGAGGACATTCTGCGGCTGAGCAATCTGGTTCAGATCCAGGAAGAAGACAAGTTCACTTTTCAAAATTTTCTTGCCAAATTCAATACCCTGCGGCTATTCTATCGTTCGCCGGATGCGATCGACCGCATCACACGTGAAGCCGTGGAGGATGCGGCAAAAGATAATGTGAAATACATGGAACTGCGGTTCACACCGGTGGCGTTGAGTCGGGCGGAACGTTTCCCTTTGCACGATGTTGTTAACTGGGTCATTACCAGTGCAAAGGAGGCTGCAAAGAAGTACGGTGTCACTGTACGCTTGATCGCTTCGGTTAACCGGCACGAAAGCACGGATTTGGCTGAGCAGGTTGCCTGGCTGGCATTGGAGCATGTCAAGGATGGCATGATTGGACTCGACCTGGCCGGCAATGAAGCTGAATTTCCGTATCAGCCTTTTTATGGAATTTTCAAGGAAGCCAGGCAGGCCGGATTGCATCTGACCATCCATGCCGGGGAATGGGGACCTGCTCAGAATGTGAAGGATGCGATTGAAGAAATGGGCGCCGAACGAATTGGTCATGGCGTGCGCGTGCTCGAAGACAAGCAGATCGTTGGATTGGCGCGTGAGCATGGCACGGCATTCGAAGTCTGTGTGACCAGCAATTACCAGTCGGGTGTCGTTCAATCCCTGGAGACCCATCCCCTGGTAAGGATGCTGGATGCAGGTCTGAATGTAACCATCAATACGGATGACCCCAGCATCTCACGTATCACACTGAGTCACGAGTATTACACAGTTTGCGAAGACCTGCACATGCCGCAAAGTACATTAAAGCAACGGGTTATCGCGGCGGCACAAGCCTGCTTCCTTCCGGACGATGAGAAGGAAAAGCTGGTCGAGCAACTTAACAAAGAATTGAAATTATAATTATCACCACAAAGCACCAAGGATATCAAAGGCGCTCCTTTGAGTTCTTTAAAAGTTTGTGGTGTGAGGGGCCTCACAAACTGCGTGAGGAACAAATCACACTCCAAAGGAGACAGTATGAACGATTTCTTTAATGCACGTGATGTATTAAAAGTGGGGGACAAGGAATATGTTATTTATCGTCTGGATGCGCTGGAAAAAGCTGGTCTGACGAACCTCAAGTTGCTTCCGTTTTCCATCCGAGTCGTCCTGGAGGCGGCTCTCCGCCAATGTAATAACAACGAGATCACCCAAACCGATGTAAAGAACATCGCCGCCTGGACGCCCACCGGTGTGCGCCCTGGCATTCCGTTTTTACCGGCCCGCGTCATCATGCAGGATTTCACAGGAGTCCCCGCAGTGGTGGACCTGGCTGCGATGCGATCAGCCGTTGCCCGGCTGGGCGGTGACCCGAAGAAGATCAATCCGCTTGTCCCTGTGGACCTGGTCATCGATCATTCCATCCAGGTGGATTTCTTCGCGACCGCCGATGCCCTCACGCGCAATACGGAAGTCGAATTCCAGCGCAATCGCGAGCGCTATGAGTTCCTCAAATGGGGCCAGAAAGCATTTCGAAATTTCCGGGTTGTCCCGCCGATGACCGGGATCGTTCACCAGGTGAACCTTGAATATCTTGCCGATGTCGTGATGACGAAGGAGGAGTCCGACGACTTATCATCCCCGAAGGGGGCCCGTCGTCGGGGAGCGAAGTCGGAGACTTCGCAGTCCGTACTCGCCTTCCCCGATACACTCGTCGGCACCGACTCGCACACCACCATGATCAATGGTCTGGGTGTGGTGGGGTGGGGTGTGGGCGGCATCGAAGCCGAAGCCGTGATGCTTGGTCAGCCCATGGACATGCTCCTGCCAGACGTCATTGGTTTCAGACTGTACGGCAAACTGCGCGATGGCGTCACGGCCACTGACCTTGTCCTCACTGTGACTCAGATGCTACGCAAGAAAGGCGTAGTGGATAAGTTCGTCGAGTTCTTTGGTGAGGGTCTCAACAGCATGTCGCTGACCGACCGCGCCACGATTGCGAACATGGCTCCGGAATATGTCGCGACCATCGGCTATTTCCCCGTCGATGCAGAGACGCTGCGCTATATGCGCCTGACGGGCCGCTCGGAAGAAGTGATTGCACGGACCGAAGCCTATATGCGCGCCCAGGGACTCTTCCATGAGCCGGGCATGCCCGAACCCGAATACACCGATACACTCGAACTGGACCTTGGGTCGGTTGTGCCCTCCCTGGCAGGACCCAAACGCCCACAGGACCGCGTTGCCCTCTCGGACATGAAGTCCGTTTTCGAAAGCGCCCTCACCGCGCCGGTCAAAGAACGCGGCTATGAACTCACGCCTGAGGCATTGACCCGCGAAGCGGTGTTTGGCACCAACGGCGGCACGCAAAAGATGAGGCATGGCGCAGTGGTGATTGCGGCGATCACCTCCTGTACAAATACATCCAATCCTTCTGTGCTGATCGCGGCGGGGTTGGTTGCGAAGAAAGCCATCGAAAAAGGACTCAACGTCAAGCCTTACGTCAAGACTTCGCTGGCTCCCGGCTCCCGTGTGGTCACAGAATATCTCAAAAAGGCAGGGCTGATCGACCCGCTTTCCCAGCTTGGCTTCAACGTGATTGCTTACGGCTGCACCACTTGTATTGGGAACTCCGGTCCGTTGCCGGGTGAAGTTGCCAAGGCGGTAACAGGCTCGGACCTGGTCGCAGCGGCAGTCATTTCGGGCAACCGCAACTTCGAAGGCCGCGTCCACCCGCTGGTGAAGGCAAATTATCTTGCATCTCCTCCCCTGGTTGTTGCATATGCCCTGGCTGGCACTGTTGACATTGACATGAACAATGAGCCACTTGGCATCGGTTCGGATGGCTTGCCTGTTTATCTCAGGGACTTGTGGCCCACCCAGCAGGAGATCAACGAAGCGATTGCCGCGAGCGTCAAAGCCGAGATGTTCAAGGAGAAGTATGCCGATGTGTTCAGCGGTTCTGACATGTGGCAGGAAATCAAGATCAAGGAAGGCGATTTGTTCGAGTGGAGCGAGGACTCCACTTATATTCATCATCCGCCCTACTTCCAGACTTTGACCTTGGATGTCCCTCCAGCTAAAGAGCTCAAAGGCGCGCGTGTTTTGGGCATGTTTGGTGATTCGATCACCACGGACCACATTTCGCCGGCGGGCAATATCGCAGCCGACTCCCCGGCTGGAAGATTTTTGCAGGAGCGCGGCGTGCAGCCCAAGGACTTTAATCAGTACGGGACGCGACGCGGCAATGACCTGGTGATGGCGCGCGGCACGTTCGCCAATATCCGTTTGAAGAACCTGATGGTCGCGCCCCGGGAAGGCAACTGGACAAAGCACCAGCCCTCCG
>Ga0105104_10003595_pt1 | contig 10982 bp, 7 predicted proteins | sample PPLLaktember2015_3_FD_87034 | JGI IMG/M metagenome (GOLD analysis project Ga0105104, IMG submission 87034) | Freshwater sediment microbial communities from Prairie Pothole Lake near Jamestown, North Dakota, USA - PPLs Lake P7 Core (6) Depth... | ecosystem: Environmental > Aquatic > Freshwater >... | reverse complement strand
GCAGGACGGACTGACCACGAACAGACCAGTGAGCAAGAAAGCGAGTCGCCCCGACAAGCTCAATTGCCGCAGCATCGCATAGACAGAAAAGGCCATCAGGACACCCAGTCCGACGTATACAAGACTGCAGACAAGAGCCACGTGGCCTTGGAATCTTGACACCATGCCGAGGAAAAAATTGAACAAGGGCGGTTGCGAGTGCAGGTACCATAGACTTTCCACCAGTCTCGTCCTTAAAAGAACAGGGTCAATGAACTGCCAAAAATATGATAAGGGCCTGGTGTCAAACTGGATCCCGAAATAAAAATAAACTAACCGTGAGGTTACATAGAGAACGAAAAGGCACACGTAAGGTGCCCACCTTTTCATTCGAGGGAGCTTGACTTCCTGAGATTCTAGATTCTGCCCGGGATCCATGTCTTGCCGCTCCCAGCTCACTTTTGGCGGTCTTAAAATCGGCGGGGCCCGACTCGACAGGCTTTGCGGTCGACCTTTGAGAGCCCCCAAAATCCATCTGCAGTCGTAACCGTCAGACCCGCCGCCATTCGCGCCGATCGCGCGCCGATGCGGCTTACCCCAACCAACTAGCCCATGAGCGAGCCACCACGAGTACAAGAACCCGGCTGGATTGTCAAGAGCAGTTGCACCTCCCTTCACCTGCTGCACCTGCTGCAAGAAGGAGTGCGACGCGAAGCGCCTTCTTCCGCTCTTCGGTATCCCATCCACCGTAGTCGGTGACCCGGGAGTACCCGTCTGAATGCAGCTGCTTGATGTAGATAGCCTTGTTGCCGGGCTTTTTTGCCGTCCCAGTCGAAAGCGATCAAAGTCCCGTCAGGCGAAAAAGTGGGAAATGATTCAAAGATAAGGGCAGAGGGACTGCTCCTTACATGAACTTCGATGCAGTCTTTCAAGGTCCATTAGGACTGACACGTGGAGGCAGATTGTAGCTCCGGACCTCCGGGACGGAGACACCGTCGAAATTGCTTCTCCGTCCCGGTCTCGTGGCGGAGCTCTAACCTGTCACTCCCAGTTGCTGCAGGAGAGAGCCCAAGTCGAAATAGTGACGCGTCGCCTGTAACTTGCCGTTCGTGACCGTATTAACCTGGCAGGCGCGCAGCTCAATTCGCTTCCCCGTCGGGGGAATTGTTCCTTTTGGCGTCTGCAGAGGACCAGTGTGCGTTCCCGTCCAGGTCACTTCCATAACCACGGTGTCGCCACTGTGAATGGCGTTATGAATCTCTCCCTTCGAATCCGGAAAGGCAGCGGCCCAACCCCGCCAGACTGCCAGAGTTTCGTCGGCGCCTTTTACCCGGCGCTGGGTGGCGAATTCCTCGTAAACGTACCCGGGGGCCATCGATGTTCTGGCCGCGTCCCAATCCTTGTTGTTGTAGTCGATAACCGTTGTCTTGCCGACTTCGATTACGGACTCAGCGGTCGTACTTTTAGCCATAGCTTATGCTCCTCTCACTGCCTGAGCAGCCATTAATCCCGCCAGGGACCGGGAGCTTGCCCGCCCGTTGAGCACGAAGATGGCTGGCGCAGGGCGACCGTGAATTACTCCCAGCAAAATAGGTGTCCGTGGCGATGTTTACTGTTGTTTGATATCAGACTCCAATTCGACAAAAACTACAAGTCCGGGGCAAAACAGGTTGAGGAGTGCGAAACGGTGGGGCGACGCTCGGAGGGCTCCGCGATCACAGCAAGCGTAGCGACCGCAGCCAGCGCCCAGCCGGTGTCTCGGGCCATTGATCAATCCGCCGGGGTGTGGTAAGAGCAAGAGCATGAAAGCGACCTTGACTCTATCCCTTTTTCTCGTGGCTCTCCTCGTTTCTGCTCCTGCAGCCGAAAGTCAGCAGGGAGGTGCGGATCACGGCGCCTGGACCCAGCTCTTCAACGGCCGGGATCTCGATGGCTGGACCATCAAGTGCAAGCCGGAGGACCGCGACAAAGGGTTCTGGCGGGTCGACAATGGGACAATCCTGGCCGACTCGATTGGCCACAAGGGCCACGACTATGTATGGCTGACGACTAACGGGGAATACGGCGACTTCGTCCTCCGCCTGGAGTTTCAGGCCTACCGGAGCAGCCCTGGCAACAGCGGCGTGCAAATCCGCAGTCGTTACGACGAGACCGAAGGGTGGCTGAACGGCCCCCAGGTGGATATTCATCCGCCCGGACCCTGGAGGACCGGCAGGATGTGGGACGAAACACGAGGGAACCAGCGTTGGATCTCCCCGGACATCCCGAAAGATAAGTGGGTCGACGAGACGATGTCGAAGCCGCCACGGATCTTCCGTTACGCAGAAGAAGGCGATGCTTGGAATTCCCTCGAGATCTCGGCCAGAGCGACAAATGTGACGGCGGTTCTCAACGGCGTCCGGATAACGGACTACGACGGCAAGGGTGTGCTCGACGACGAAACTCACCAGAGGCTCCAGGTGGGGCGAAAGGGAGTGATCGCTCTGCAGATCCACACGGGCGACGAACTTCGGATCCGGTATCGAAACATCCGCATCAAGGTTCAGGATTGAAAACTCTGCATCCTGATCTCGCCGCGACGTTGTCCCACTTTGCAACGCAGGCTTTCACCCCACGCGACCTCGGCCGGAAATAACCTGACGATGTTCCTCCCGGCTCTTATGGATCTTTTCAAGAGCAAGAAGATCAAATCGCTTTTCATGGGGGCGGGCAATGCGCAATATATTGCGGCCGCCTCAGCAATGGCTGACAATGTCATCTTCTGTTGGCGAGACCGCCTCCGTGACTACGACTCCCGGGCAGCTGGCGGCGCGGCCCCGGCGGCCCGGCCCGCGTAAAAGGATCTTCCCGAATTTCTTATGGTGTGCGTAGATCAACCGTTCTGCTCCAGATGAGACTAGCTTTGCCTAGTCGGGCAGGTTCATGCGGTCTTTGAGACGTGCATGGACCTCTTTCATGCTTGAGACGAGTGGTGCGTACGGCTGGTGATTCGTGTCCAGGATGCCCCGGTTGGCTCTCCTGATTTTAGTGTCGACATCCATCGTGGTGAACCAATGCGCACCGACCACGTATCCGAGCGACGCGAACTGGGTGATGCATGCCTCATAGATGTCCGCTCGTTCTCCCTGGGTCCGCACTACCTCGTTCCAACTCCAGTCCAGGGGCCGACCCTGGGCATCCTCGTCCAGGTTGTACAAGCCCGAATCGATGGCCGAGGTCCCCCATTCCGATATGATCAGCGGTTTCCCCGTGCTTTTGTGGAGCGTTTCCAAGACGGCCAACTCGCCGCTCGACAGTCCGTACTGGAGATTCTGGGGGTAGATATTCATCGCGATCAGGTCGAACTTGCTCCATAGGTCAATGGTACGGTGGATGTCCTGCATGGGACCCAGGTTGATCCGGCTGGAAATGACCAGGCGAGAGGGGTCGGCTCTCTTCACCAGATCGTACGTGAAATCGACATATTCTTTGACCATCCTTCGCTCGAACGCCGTAAAGTCCACAAACAAGGGATCGTCCCAGGCGGCCGGCTCGGGTTTCTTTGTCAGGATTCCGGCAAACGATTCAAACCGATAGGCGGCGTATTTCGAAGACCAGGCCTTGTTCAGCTCTTCGATTCTCTTGTACTTGTTCTCCAAGTCGGATACGAACTGCTTTCCGGAATAGTCAGCCCAGATAAAGCGGAACAGATCCATGAATTCGATTTCATTGTCTACAAACCAACCGGCAAGCCACGGCTTGTTTCTGAAAGCTTGAATGGACGAGGCCGCTTTTTGAGTAGCATGCGTTCGCCAGTGGGGATTGAAAGGGTCAGGGAACGCGTGAGAGCCGCTCCTCACCCTGCCGTGGAGATCGCGGGCACACAGCTCGGGCTCTATGTCTCGTGACAGCGACAAGACTTTGAACATCGGAAGGTACGTGTCCCCTTTAAGGTAGCGCTGCTCGATGATCTCTCCATACTGATCATCGGTCCATCCGTCAAAAGAGTTGAAGCCCCAGTCGACAATCTGCCCGTACAGCTTCTTTCTATAGTCGGTCTCGTCTGGGTACCGCTCGAGAACCCATTTACGCATGGACGGGCTGGAGCGCTCCTCATTTGGATAGCGTCCCATGGTCCCGATGGACCACGTAGGCTTCCCGTCCGGTCGGATCAGCCACCAGACACCGTCTGCTTCGGCCAGCCGGAAGTTATCGGCCGGACTCAGCCGAACCTTAGCGGCGTTGCGAGTGACGGCTGGCAGGTCTTGCCGTCTCCATTCTTCCAGAGATTCGATATCTTTCTGGCTCGCCTTCTTCAGGACAACGTCATCAATCAGCACCTCGCCGCGCGTCCTCATTGAGACCGCGAAGGCGACTTCCGCCGAAACGGCATCGGCCGGTAACTGCTCGAGGAGAATCTGGACCTGCCGCCATTCGGGTGAGGACGAGATCTTCCTGCGGCTGAACAGGAACGGCTCGTGGTTCTTTCGGTAGACCCGAACGTTGGCCATGAAGGGCAGGGAGTACTCTGTGGAAACCGTGCGGTACCAGAAGCTGAAGATGTAAGTTGTCCCAGGGTCGACCGGCACCTGGCGCGAGCTCTTGATCCCGGCCTGGCTCCTGTTCTTCCCCCATACCTGCGCGATTCTCACCGCGTGCTTCCCCGACCGCGCACCCTGGCGGGTCACTCCGATCTCGCAGTTTCGGGTGTCCGGGTCTATGACTTTTTGCCATGCCACCGGTTCATTCCCAACCGTTTCTTCAAACCCCGGATTCTCCAAGCGGTTGTCTGGTGGCGTCGGGTCCCGTGTTGCTGCCGCCAGCATGATCATTAAGGGCAACAGGTACTCAAGCGACTTCATGACTGCAACTCCTTCGGCTGTACACCCTGCTATGGGCTAATCGGGAGTCTAGCACGAAGCCCCGGTTTTCCGTCCAGTCGCTAAATCCGGGCCTTTCATCCGTTTGAGAGCAGGCGTGAAGAACCGCTTGTAATCCGAGCCACAGAGGCGCATATTCCCTTCCGGAGGCCCCAAAATCATGAGAAAGGTGACCCTTCTTGTCGTTATAGCTCTACTCTCCAGTGCAACGTTCGCTGCCGGCAAGTATCGATTTCAACTGGTAGCAAAAACGGGCGATATCGTTGGCGACCAGGCGATCGCCGCCGCGGTTTACCCGTCTGTCTCCGGCGACTCTCTCGCTTATCGCGTCCACAACGTCAAAACCGCTTACATCGTCAAAGACGGGGTCATTGTCGTCAAAACCGGAGACCAGACTCTGGACAAGCTAAAAATCACCGACCTCGGGAGAGCAGCCATTTCGGGTAGTCACCTGGCATATATCGGAACCGTGGAGGGCGGGGTATCCGGGATCGTATTAGACGGGAAATTTGCGGTGAAAGGCGGCGATGTCATCGATGGGAAAAAAATCGGCCGCGTCGTTGACTTTGCCCTGACGGGGAATCGGTTGGCCGTCACGGCGACTGACCTCAGTGATGAGTCACGGGTCTGGCTCTTCTTTGATGGCCGGTACGTGGAGGAAGTGGCCGGAAAAGCGGCTGCCCTGGATTGCATCCTTGCCTACCCTACCTCCTTGAGCGGCCGGACCCAGATTGTAATGAACGGTGAAGTCGTCGCCAGGACTCGAGGTCTGAAACCGGAGGATCCGCCACCGAGTTACGCCGACGGCCTCGAGCTTACTTGGGTCAGCCAGCCTGCTTTTGGCGGTGATTCGTTCGCCTTTGTTGCCCGGTCTGAACCAGCCCACGTCTATCCATTCATTGTCATGGACGGTCACATCATTGCCAAGAATGGGGACAGGATAGACGGTATTGAAATCACGGCCGCTTCCGAACCTGCAATGAACGAGGACGGCTCTCGGATTGCCTTCAAGGCCACGTACACAGACCCCGTCTCAAAGAAGAGTTGTCAGGGCGTAGTGTTTGGCGAGGTGGAGGACGTAACCGGCGTGGCTCAGTTCGCATTGGGTGGAGGCCTTTCAACCTCCCTGACGATCGTCAACAACGGCAGGGCTCCTGTTTCTGGGAGTATCGCCTTTATTCACCAAGACGGTTCGCCCTGGAGCGTCCAGACTGGTTCTTCATCTGAGTCAACCATCCCGTTTGATTTGGCACCAGGAGCGTCAAAACAAGTGGCCGGCCAGGCAAGCGGCGCCCTTACTGTAGGTCACGCAACCATTACCACCCAGGGTGGCTCTGTGGATTGTTTTTCTTCTTTCGTCATGACCCAGGGGAGTACCCTGCTGACGACGGCAACTGTGTTGGGCCACGCCCCCGGTACCGACCTTTCGCTTCCTGCCCAAAAAGACGAGGAGTCTCAAACCGGTATAGCGATCTCAAATCCGAGTCTCGATCCGGTCAAGGTGCGGCTTTCGCTTCGCAACCGGAATGGAACGACCATCAAGTCCACTATTCCCGCAATCCTTAACCCTCTTCCGGTGGGGGGACAGGTCGCGGCTTTTCTCAATGAGCTCTTTTCGGACGTAAAGCAGTTCGAAGGAACGTTAAGAATCGAGGTTGAAGGAGCAGGGGAGATTGTGGCCACCGGGATGATCGTCAGGCAGGGGCTGCTCTCCGCCGTTCCGGTCACACGCCTAAATCGGTGACACGCTCCTAATTCGCCCGTAAAGCATTGAAACAAAAAAGCCGGGCATTGAGTCTGGCACTAATTTCGCCCGCTCTCGTGACCTGAGGGCCAAACCCATTAAGGGATGTCTCGCCCAGCGATGAGGGGCCCGGGGACTCGGGACCCGGGACACGGCAGGAAAATAGCCCGAAATTGGTGCCAGACCCGGTCTTCGTCCCTGTGTTTTCATACACTTGCGGCCGATATGCGAGCGTGTCACCAATAATCTGTATCCCTTGATCAGCAAGGAGGGGAGAGATGCGCCCTGAAGGGATCCTGCGTTTGATGCCGGCACTGGCGTTCGCGGCTACTGCTCTGTACATCGGAATGACGGGAGGTGGCGAGGCCTGGTGCGCGTCGCAGCCGTCGCTCGGGATGAGGGTCGTTCGGATCTTGGAGGTGGACGGCCTGCGCTTCAAGGACCTCAATAAGAACGGAAAACTGGACATCTACGAAGATTGGCGCCGTCCGATCGAAGAGCGGGTCAACGACCTGGTTTCCCAAATGACGGTGGAAGAAAAGGCCGGCATGATGGTGGGACCCACGCTTCCCATGGGTCCGAACGGCACGGTAAGCGAGAAAGCAGACAACACGGTCAGTCCCTTTGGCGGTGGGATGAGGATGCTCGCGACTTCCGAAGCTCTGAATAACCGCCACATCACCCAGTTCATCAACCGCGTAAACACGGACGCGAAGACCATGGCGACGTGGCTCAACAGCGTCCAACAGCTGGCGGAAGGCACGCGGTTAGGAATCCCGGCGTTTTTCGTGACCAACCCGCGCAATCACGTCGCCTTCGAAATCCGCCTGGGGATCGACGAGGCTAGCAGGAACTTCTCCCAATGGCCCGGGACGTTGGGACTGGCGGCAACGCGCGACCCGGCCCTGGTGGAGGAATTCGCGTCCATCGCCGCCAAGGAGTACGTGGCGGTCGGAATCCGTGGAGCTTACCACCCTCAAATCGACCTGTCGACCGAACCACGATGGGCCAGAATCTCCGGGACTCTCGGAGAAGATGCCGAACTGACCCGGAGAATGACGGTTGCGCTGGTCCGCGGCTTCCAGGGGAAGATCCTGGGCTCCCACAGCGTCGCTCTGACAGTGAAGCACTTCCCGGGTGGGGGGCCCGTCCGAGAAGGACAAGACTCGCATTTCGAATACGGCAAGAACCAGGTCTACCCAGGCAAGAACTTTGATTACCACCTCATTCCGTTCAAGGCGGCCATCCAGAACGGCGCTGCAGCCGTAATGCCCTACTACTCAATTCCGAAAGGGATCACCAGCGAGGACGTCGGGATGGCGTTCAACAAGGACATCATTACCGGCTTGCTGCGTAACAAACTCGGCTTCAAGGGGATCGTCAACTCGGATTCCGGAATCACGACATCAATGGCGTGGGGCGTCGAGAATCTGACGGTAGGCGAAAGATACAAGAAGGCGATCGAGGCGGGAACCGACCTGATCGGGAACGACGCGACGCCGGAATACATCGTGGAGCTCGTGAAGGCGGGGCAGCTCAGCGAGTCACGGATCGACGAGTCGGTCCGCCGGATTTTGCGAGCTCGGTTTGCGCTCGGGATCTTCGAGAACCCTTATGTGGACCCGGAACAGGCGGCGAAAGTCGTGGCCAGTGAGGAGTTCCAGAAAAAGGCCGACCTCGCCCAGCGCAAATCAATCGTTCTCCTGAAAAACTCAAACACGATTCTGCCGCTCAAGACCGGCCTGAAGGTGTACCTCGAGGGACTGGACCCGGCGGTGGCCACCCGCTACGGCTACTCGCCGGCCGCCACGGTGGAAGATGCGGATGTGTGCATCTTGAAGGTCACCAGCGGTGGAAGGCCGGGAACGCCCCGCCGAAGCGGTGCTGAGGCTCCCTCCGGGCAAGCGCCCGCGGGCCGGGGCGTTGCGCGAGCGATGGGGTCCCTGAGCACTGGCGGGCAGCCGATCGTCTTGACGCTGGCGGCGGAACAGTTGGAGCACATCCGAGCGATCATGAAGGGGAAGCCGACGGTTGTGGTGATGAACCTGGACCGGCCGTACGTGATTCCCGAGATCGCGGGCGAGTCGGCCGCGCTGCTCGGCACTTTCGGCGTCACAGACCGGAACCTGTTCGAAGTCTTGTCGGGCAAGTTCGCACCGACCGCGAAGCTACCGTTCGAATTACCCTCATCGATGGATGCTGTCAGGGTTCAAAAGGAGGACGTCCCGTTCGACTCCAAAGACCCGCTTTTCAAGTTCGGAGCAGGCCTTAGCTACAGCAAGGCAGGGAGGTCCGACTAGACCGAGAGCGACGAATACTCTATCAACTTCAAACACGGCTGCTGGAAGCTTATGAATAAACCATTCTCCGTGGCGCGACTGCACATCGCTCTGATAGTGTGCCTCGTCTGCCTTGCTGGCAGTTTTACCCTCGCTGAACCGATTCCGAGCTCCGCCATCCTGCAGGAGCTGCGCAGCTTCGGCGAGTTGGGCACGGTGCTTCTAATCGCCGCACATCCCGACGACGAGAATACCCGCCTGATCGCCTACTTCGCTCGTGAGCGCGGTTACCGGATCGCCTATCTCTCGCTGACACGCGGCGATGGCGGGCAAAACCTCCTGGGCTCGGAGCTGGGCCAGGCGCTCGGTGCCATCCGCACACAAGAGCTTCTCGCCGCCCGGCGGGTGGATGGCGGCGAACAGTTTTTCACTCGAGCCATTGATTTCGGCTTCTCGAAGAGCTCTGACGAAACGCTGAGAATGTGGGATCGACAGGCGGTACTCGGCGACATCGTGCGCATCATCCGAAGCTACCAGCCCGACGTACTCTTTGTCCCGTTTCCGCCACAGAGCGGTGGCGGAGGAGGCGGTCACGGTCATCACGCGGCGGCGTCTATCCTCGGCCTCGAAGCTTTTAACCTGGCCGGCGATCCACGGTCGTATCCCGAACAGCTTGGCGAGCTGAAACCCTGGCAACCGAAGCGTGTCTTTACGCACGCGGGCCGCGGGCCAGGTGGCCCACCGCCGGCCGGAGCCCGAGGTCCAAATCCTGCAGGTTCCGGCGCCGCATCGTCCGCGCCGGGCAGTCCGGCCGGAGGAATCGTCCTCGACCTGGGTGGATTCAATGCCTTGCTCGGAGAATCGAGCGGCGAGATCGCCGCCCGCAGTCGCAGCATGCATAAATCGCAGGGTTTTGGCTCTGTCGGGACTCGCGGTGCTGCCCCCTCAGAGTTCCGCGTCATCGCGGGCGAGCCGGCGGCGCAGGATTTCTTTGACGGCATTGAAACCACGTGGCGGCGTGTGCCCGGTGGCGAACAGATGGCGCGTCTGACCCAAGAGGCGGTCCAGGCGTTTGATCCCCGAAATCCTGCCAAGAGTGTGCCAGCGCTGCTGGCGATGCGACGCTTGCTTGCCACCCTCCCCGATTCTGCCGTGGTGGCGGCGCGGGGCAGGCAGCTCGACCGTATTTTGCAGGCCTGCCTCGGTCTGTTCGTCGAAACAACGGTACCGGAAGCGGAGATCGTTGCCGGAGAGGAACTGAAACTGCGTCACACCACGATCCTACGCTCCGACATTCCAGTGCGCTGGAAGGCCGTGCGTTACCCGGCCCAAGGGGACGAGCTTGCGATTGGCGAAGATCTGCTAAACAATATGCCCGTTTCCCGCGACGCGACGCGCCTCTTGCCAAAGGACACCCCACTGAGCGGACCCTACTGGCTGCGAGCAGACGGCACAGTCGGCGCCTATCGGATCGAAACGCCGGCGCTGGTCGGCCGGCCGGAGAACCCTCCGGCTGTCCCGGTGGAGCTCGCCTTTGAAATCGACGGCCAAACGCTGCTCATCCGTGATGAGCCGCTTCGCGTCATCGCGGACACGACCAAAGGGGAGATCCGTCGACGGCTGGAAGTCATACCGCCTGTCACGCTCCGCTTTCCGCGTGATGTCGTTCTGTTGCGGCCGGGCGCCAGCCGAGCCGTCACTGTTGAAGTCGAAGCAACCCTGGCGAACACTGCTGGTTCCGTTCGAATCGATGCGCCCGACGGCTGGAAACTGCAACCCGGCCGTCACGATTTCAGCCTCTCGACAGCCGGCGAACGGGCGCGCTTCACGTTCGAAATCACTGCCCCTGGCCAACCCGCCAAGGCCCGGCTCGCCCTTGTCGCCGAAGTCGCGGGCAAGCAGTATCAGAATCGGCTGGTGGATATTCAATACGACCACATTCCCCGCGTTCTGCTTCAACCGCAGGCCCGATTGACGGCCGTAAGCCTGGATCTCGTAGCTTTGGTGGCCGGGGCATCAAAGCAAACGCACCGGCCTTCCCAAGGAAGTGGCAGTCGAAGGGGACGGGCCGCTGGGAGCGCAGGCGTCTCGCCTGCACTGGGGCCGCAGGCGTCCCGCCTG
>Ga0105104_10003594_pt1 | contig 10984 bp, 7 predicted proteins | sample PPLLaktember2015_3_FD_87034 | JGI IMG/M metagenome (GOLD analysis project Ga0105104, IMG submission 87034) | Freshwater sediment microbial communities from Prairie Pothole Lake near Jamestown, North Dakota, USA - PPLs Lake P7 Core (6) Depth... | ecosystem: Environmental > Aquatic > Freshwater >... | reverse complement strand
TTGGCCGGCGATTCGGCATCCATTTCACCCGGCTGCATGCCCTCGCCAACATGCCGATCGGACGCTTCCGGGTCATCCTTCGACACGAGAGAAAAGACGGTGACTATCAGTCGCTTCTCGAGCGCACATTCAATCCGCGAACACTGGAGGGGCTGATGTGCCGTCATCAAATCAGCGTGGATTGGACCGGCGCTCTTTATGACTGTGACTTTAATCTGGCCACGCGTCTGCCTCTAAATCACGGGGCGCCGACGCATATCAGGGATTTCGATCCCGACACGCTGGTCCGACGCCGGATCGCGACAGCCCCCTATTGCTTCGGGTGTACAGCCGGCTGCGGCTCGTCCTGCGCAGGCGCGCTGGTGAAGTAATCCTGTGAATCCGGTTAATCCTGTCTAAAGGCTTTTTGACAAGATTGACAAGACTAACAAGATTAACGAGATCACTGGCAACCGTGAGGACATCATGATTCGAAAAGCGCCTCGCTCGACTCTTCTCCTGCTGGTGCTCGTCGCTGCGTCCGCGTGTACCGGAGATGAGCCAACCGTTTCGGCTGTCGATTCCATTCCCACAAATCTCAGCGCGACAGCGGATGACGCTTTCCGCACGGTGCTTTCAGAGCGAGTCAAAGGACAAGGTCTGGTCGACTACAAAGCGCTAAAAGCCAACCACCAGGCACTCGACAGTTACGTCAGGTCACTCGCGGGACTGGACCCGAAATCATACGAAGCATGGAACGACGGCAGGAAGATTGCCTTCTGGATCAACGCTTATAACGCTCTGACACTCAAGTCGATCGTCGATCACTATCCGATTAGAAAAGGCGGGTTGATTAGCGGCGTCCGGTTTCCAGAGAACAGCATTCGCCAGATCCCCGGCGTCTGGGACAAGGTCAGCCACTCGATCAAGGGAAAGCCGATGACCCTCGATCAGATCGAGCACGATGTACTGCGAAAGCAGTTCGACGAGCCCCGCATCCACATGGCGCTCGTTTGTGCGGCAATGGGCTGCCCGCCCCTGCGAAATGAGCCGTACACCGGCGATCGCCTTGATGCCCAGTTGACCGACCAGGCGCGAAGGCTCTTCTCGGATTCGGGCAAGTTCCGAATCGACCGGGAGAACGAGACAGTGTACCTGTCGAGCATCTTCAAGTGGTTCGGCGCGGACTTCGCGCGAAAGTACTCAACCAAAGAATTCCAGCAGGTCAGCGCGGGCTTGCGTCCGGTCATGAATTTCGCGGCGCAACATCTTAGCCCGGCGGATGCCGAGTACCTGAAGACCCAGCGATATACTGTCGCCTACCTGGACTATGACTGGTCGCTCAACGAGAAAAAAGCACGATGATTGAAGAGAGGTTGCCTCTCACCGGGACGCTGGACGGGCGCTCGGATCCCCCGTGGGTGGCGGGGCAAGGTCGCTTGCGGCAGGCGGTCCAAGAAGCTCGGTGAAAATCGGTTTGAGCGCGTCCGACCAGACCTGGTAACCCTTCACGGTCGGGTGCAACCCGTCCATCATCATGCCCTGAAAAAGCTTGCCGTTCTGGTCGGCCAGCTTGTCATTCACATTGATGTAGCGAACACTCTTCCCGTCGGCAAACCCGGCGATGTTAGCGTTGAGCTGGTTGATCTCCGGCACGACCGCGATATTGTCGTTGCGCGGGAAAATAGCCGTCAGGAGGATGGTCGCGTCGGGGGCTTTCGCACGGCAAGTGTCGAGGATGGCTTTGATCCCGCGAGTAATGGCTGCGATTTTCGCTCCGTCACCCGGAGTTGCGCCCACGTTGTTGGTTCCTGCCTGAACGACGATGATCCGCGGATTGATGCCGTCCAGCTCGCCGTTTTGAAGCCGCCAGAGGATGTTCTGGGTCTGGTCTCCGCCCCACCCGAAATTGGCAGCGTTCCATCCGAAGAAGTTGGCCCGCCAGTTCGCCAGGAACTCCGGATAGTCCAGGGCGCCCCAGCGGCGGGTGATCGAATCGCCAACGAAGTAGATGTCGATCCTGCCGGATTTCACCTTTTCCAGCAATTGAGCGTGAGCAGTCTGGGAATTCGGGTCGGACCGAGGTGTCGGATGATCGGCTGGCGCGTTGGCACTGGTATTCAGCCGCGGGGTTCGAACAAACATCTTGTCTGCCCATGCGATGAAGTACTTCCAGTTCGGCCCAGCCGTTTGCCTGCCCTCGTGCTTGCGCCAGGCCCGCTGACCATCGAGAAGTCCCGTGTTAACCGGGGGCATTTTCTCCTTCATGTAGTCATCCGAGGTGCCGAGATCCTTTGCGCCGAGCAACCTGAACACCGGTCCGGCCGCAACGGCAGCCATGTAACTGCCCTGCTGGTCCAGCCATTTTGCGTCGCCCCGCTCGGGTACGCCATAGCTGATGAAGGTCGGTCGCGGTGCACAAAGCGCTATCAACTGGTGGGCGTCCACAGGGAGGTCTCCGGCATTCCGGCTGCCGAAACTCGCCTCGGCGGCGCCATATTTGAGGAAGTTACCGGCCATCCAGTGGTATTCGCCCGAGCCGGTCAGGTTCTCCACCGCTTCGCCGAAATTGCGCCGATGCAGCTTCGCGCCGCCTTCGCCCGAAGAGCCGACCAGGACAACTGCGAACCGGGTCTCGAATGCCATCGTAACGAGAGCGGCCTTGCCGAATCGGGAGACACCCTCGATGCCCACGCGCTTCCCGTCCACGCTTGGATCGGTTTCAAGGTAGTCCAGAGCGCGTGCGGCGCCCCATGACCAGGCGCGCAAAGAACCCCAGTCATCGGGCTTTCGTGGCTGCCCGCAGTTGACCAGGCCGATGACACCCTTGGTCAAACCGCCGCCGTTATCGGCTTGGATACTCGCCGGGTTGAGAAAGGCGTAGCCCCAGCCATCGGCGATAAGCTGCTCCGTCCCAGGCGGATCGCCAGCGGGAGGAGCCTGTCCGGGAGGAGCGCCGGGACGCGTGGGCATCTGCGCGGTGCCCAGAGCCTGGGCCAGGTTCCCTCTGCGGAACATAATCATGAGCGGGACGGGGCCGGTTGCATCCGCAGGCGTCACGACCGTCAGCTCAATCTCGACGCTAATGCTCGGGCACGACGCATTGTCGACCTTGCCGACGAGTCGCTTGCCTATAGCGGGATGACCGCCAATCGTTGCCGTCCCTGTTTCGGCCACCGACCAGGTGACTTTCGGGACGTTCGGGGGGATTCGACCGTAAACCTCGCGCTCGAAATCTTCCATGATTTCCGGCCGGCGGAGGTTCAACCACATTTCCGGCGTGGTCACCTTCCGTCCGTCTCTGAGCGTCAGCACCGGAGGGAGACTCGGGCAAGGATTCGCCAACGCCTCGTCGTAGTTGGCGGGATTCGGCGCTCCCTCCCTGCCGCTGGGGCCGGGACGTAACGCGACGATGCCAAGCTGCTCCATCATGTTTCGGTGGTCATCCGCCGTCGTCCAGTTCCGCGGTTCGGGTTGTGTGACCGATTGAAGGGCGCGCGCGTCCGCTCCTGAGAGACAGATGGCCAGCACCAGGACCGGTAACCTCATACCACCTCCTTCCAGAATCCGAGAATCTCGCCAACGTAAGGTTACCACTCGGGCTGGCGCAGGAGGGAGCCAAAGAGTCAGGCGAATCAGACTTGAACCCTGCTAATCGCTTGTTATAACTTTTGATCTATAACTTTGATCAGGTTCTTTTTATAGGTTTTGTCGAAATGAATAGGCACAAGGGGAGGGGCGCTACAAGGCAAGAGCTGGATTACGAGATTACGATACAGCGGGAGAACAGCTGTATTCAGGGTGCCCGGGTTGTAAGAGTCAGGGCTGGTGCGATGTGTTTGCACTGCCGCTCTGGTCTCCACCCGGGGGAAACCGTACGGGTAACTTTGGCCTCCAGCCTTCGCTTCCGGGCTTACGTCTCTCGCGTCATGGGACCGGACGAGCATCCTTCCGACGGCCACATCGCGTTTCTTAATCTTGCAACTCAACACCAGGCGGAGACCGCTCGCGCCAGTCCGACGGCATCCTGGGCCTTTTTTGACGAGACTCTGGACCGGGTCGATTTTGGAGTCGATCTTCGGCTTGCCCACTTGAACTCCTACATCCTCCGTCACTACACGGACCCCGAGGTGTTGGTGGTGGCCGCCCGCAGGCTGGGAGTCACCAAACGTTACCTGGTCGCTCTCTTCAAAAGCAAGCTCGGCTGCCGCTGTTCCGATTGGCTGGTTTACGTCCGGATGCGACAGGCGCTCTGGTTTTTCGCGAGAGAGGACCGGTCGGTGAATGAAGTCGCTCACCGGGTCGGATACCGGACTCTAAGAGCTTTTGAAAGAACATTTAAGCAGCGAATTGGGCTAACGCCAAGACAATTCAAGATCTTGGTGCGGCCGCTGTAATTGTTGATATTGGCCGGCAGGTCATTGTTGGTGAATTATGCGACGAATTTGCCGCGTGGCCTGTACAACCCTCGGTAAGTTGGCTATCTTCCAGTCAGGACATCACACAACAACTTGATCGATGAGGGGGCTTGCATTATGTTGCCTTCCGATTCACCTGTACCCGCCAGACCGGACTTCGCTAACGAGCGTCTCTTCTCTTACTACCCCGCTTTAGGAAGAGTGAGAAAATACGTGCAGGAAAACTGCAGCGAACCGATTACCCTGTCGCAGGTAGCCGACGTAGCCGCTATGGAAACGACTTATTTCTCGGCTTTTTTTCACCAGAAGGTTGGGCTCACTTTCACTGATTGGTTACGCCGTTTCCGAATCGCGAACGCCATGGCCATGTTGGCGTCTGAAAACTACTCGGTATGCGAAGTAGCATTTGCCGTCGGATTCAATGATCTGAGGACTTTCGGAAGGGCCTTCAAGCGTTACACCCGGCTCACTCCTACGGAGTACAAGAGATTGACGGGCCCGTCTCCGCTGACACCGACTTCGGAAAGCCGTCAAGGCAGCGCGGCGGTACAGCCGCTAGCTGCTGCCCAGGCAAGTGCAGGGCCCTCCCGGTTTTCTGAATATACCCAGGAAACAAGGGGGGCGGATCATCGGCCCGGATCTCTGCGTCACGCCGGCGTGAAGGTTTAAAAACCGCTCCTCGGAGCGCGCCCGGCTGTTGAAACCGACTTGGCCGATCGCCCTTCCTTCGCCGGAAAACTGGCAGCCCTAATCGAAGAAAGAACGCGAAAGAAGGGCGAGCTATCCCGCATCTGATCTCCGTTTTCCGTTCTGCCTCCTCTCGTATATCCATTCGGCTTAAGCGCGGGTGACTCGACGACCTCAACTCGTTGTCCGAACGGTCAACTCCAGGGAGTGGGCAAGATCTCGATAGTTGACCAGACTCCCTCATGCCATGCCGCGTTTCTCCCAAACGGTGCTGAGACTTCTCTTTCCCAGACACGTAAACTTGCGTGCAATTCTGGGCGTGGTCACGAGAACCAACACCGAACCAATCGGATGTAAGTGACAGGCGCGAAGCGCTCTCGCTCCCCGGGTGCGAGACGCTATCCGCTTCCAGCCGCGCCGATCGTCGATTCCCTCCCTTTCTGTACTGAGTTCGCCCGAACAGGGCTAAACACTCGTACTGACCCTCTTCCTTAATTCGTTTCCGTTCCCCACAGGTGGTGCCATGCGAGAAGACTATCTCCCGTTCGCTTTACCGGATTTGGGCTCCGAGGAACTGGAGCAGGTCACCGAGACGCTCCAGTCGGGTTGGATCACAACTGGACCAAAAGTTCGCGAGTTCGAGACTAGGTTCGCCGCATACGTCGGTGCGAAGCATGCGGTGGCGGTCAATAGCTGCACTGCTGCTTTGCACCTGGCGCTCGAGGCGGCTGGTGTCAAGCGCAATGACCTGGTTATCACGACTCCCTACACGTTTGCAGCTACCGCCGAGGTTATTTACTACCTGGGGGCGATTCCAGTCTTCGTGGATGTCGACGCAGAAACCCTCAACATCGATGTGACCCGTTTGAGGGAGACGTTGCGCCAGCTGGAAATCAGCCGTATTGCACGAGTACCGGCGACGTCCGTCGCAATCCGCAAGGCTCTTCACAAGCGAAGTGGACGGACAGAGAAACCTGCGAGCAAGAGAGCGGGGAAACGGAGATTGAAAGCGGTGGTGCCGGTGCACATGGCTGGCTATCCGTGCGACATGGACGAGATAAATCGAATGGCTTCCACGTTTGGTTTGGCGGTCGTCGAAGACGCGGCGCACGCATTCCCCACGTCCTATCGCGGCCGCCGAATCGGCGGGTTTCAGACAGAGACAAGTCGAAACGCCGCCTGTTTTTCGTTTTATGCCACGAAGCCCATTACGACCGGCGAAGGTGGAATGGTGACAACAAACGATGACCAGTTGGCGGAGCGGTATCGCGTCATGCGGCTTCACGGCATAAGCAAGGACGCCTGGAAGCGTTATTCGGTCGAGGGCAGTTGGTACTACGAGATTCAGGCACCAGGTTTCAAGTACAACATGCCCGATCTCGCCGCTGCGGTCGGCCTCGCTCAGCTGTCCAAAGCGGAGCGCATCTGGACGCGAAGAGCGGAGATGGCGGCGGCTTACAACGACGCCTTTGCGAATTATGAGGAACTGCAGGTGCCGACAGCGGCCCCCGAGATCCAACACTCCTGGCACTTGTATGTTTTGCGATTGAACCTTGATTTGCTCTCTATAGACCGGGATGCGTTCATTACGGAATTGAAGCGGCGCCGAATCTGTACCAGCGTTCATTTCATCCCCCTTCACCTGCATCCTTTCTATCGCTCCGAATACGGATACGAACCCGAGGATTTCCCGGTCGCCTACGCCGAATTCAAACGAGAAGTGTCGCTGCCGATCTACACAAAGATGACGGGCCGGGATGTAAACGACGTCGTGACGGCGGTTACCGAAGTCGTCCGGCGATTCAGCAGAAAGGCTGTTTATGCGGTGGCTGGATTTTAGCGTTGCTGTTTTGGGCCTGCTTTTTTTGAGTCCGCTTCTGCTGGTTTTGGCATGCCTCGTTAAGTTGACCTCTCCCGGTCCGGTGTTTTACAGGCCTCTGCGAGTCGGTCAAGGCGGGCGGCTGTTCAGACTCAACAAGTTCCGAACCATGGTTCCGGATGCTGAGCGTCTGGGCCCCGGGATCACCGGTCATCGTGACGCGCGAGTCACAGGGGTGGGCAGGTGGCTTCGCAGGTGGAAGTTGGACGAGCTCCCGCAACTTCTTAATGTCCTGGCCGGAGAAATGGCGCTTGTAGGCCCCAGACCCGAAGACCCTAGATACGTTGAATATTACCGGCCGGAGCACGCTGCTGTCCTGTCCGTACGGCCCGGGATAACCGGGGCGGCGAGTCTCGTCTACAGGAATGAGGAAGAAGCCCTCACGACCCGTAATTGGGAGCAGGAATACATAGCGCGTCTTCTTCCCGCAAAGCTTTTGATCGAGCTGGAGTACCTCGGTCGACGGAACGCTTGGACGGACCTGAAGCTGGTCTTTGAAACGCTGGGAGCAATTCAAGCTGCCCCCGGCTCTACGAGGAAGAAAGCGCAACCAGTCCACCCCCGTCTGGCGCCGTCCGACCGGGAGAAAAGGGCGTCATTGGCCGACCGGATATAAGCATCAAACAACGCGAGGAGTCACTATGTCGGGCCTGATGAGGCGTCAGGATTCAGTTCAGGATCAATCGGACGACTCGATCTGGATCGATCAGTTCCTGGAGGAGAAGGACGTCGATTTACTCCGCTACCTGCGGATCATGTGGAAGAGAAAGTGGCTCGTATCAGCGGTCCTTGCGACAGTAGTGGGAATCGCTGCGCTCTGGACTTTCAGCGCGACGCCGCTTTACCGATCAAGCGTGAAGATTCAGATTGATCCGGAGGAGAAAGTTCTCCCCTATCAGCAGGTTCTCGACCTCGTCACTAATCCGCGTCATCTGCAGACCCAGACCGAAATTCTGACCAGCCGGATGCTAAGTGAGCGCGTCAGCCGCGCTCTTCAAAGCAAGGATGGGGTCACTCGGCCCCCGTTCATCGGTTCCTATTTGAAGGTTGATGTCGTCCCAAACACCCAAGTTGTAAAGGTCAGCTACACGTCAGAGGACCCGACATTTTCGGCGGATGCGGCCAACCTCGTGGCTGAGGAGTACATCCGCTACAACTTCGAGAGCAGGTACAACGCGACACTCGAGGCTCGCAACTTTCTTCAACGCGAGCTGTTTGAGGTGAAAAAGAAACTGGAAAAGTCAGAGGAGGAGCTCGCGCGCTATTCCGAATCACACGACCTCCACACTGTTTCCGAAGAGGACAATGCTGTAGTTCAGAAGCTGTTTGCGCTTAATCAGGAGCTGACCGAAGTCGAGCAGCGGTTACGGGCCAACCGTTACGACGACATTCGGAATTCGACTTCCGCGACCTTCCCGGACAGCTTGAAGAGAGAGACTGTCAAGCAATTGGAGATGCGCCTGTCCGATGCCCGGCAAAAGCTTGCGGCCTTGTCCGTTGAATTTGGCCCAAATTGGCCCGAGGTAAAGCAGTTGCGGCAGGATATCGCCAACCTGGAGCGCGATCTGGAGGCGGAGGTGGAGAAGACAGTGGACCAGCAACGCCTGGAATACCAGCTCGACGAAGAACATCGGCGACGCGTCAACGCTTCGATTGCCGCTCACGAACGTCTCGTGAACCGACTCCGCTCTGACTTGATCCAGTACAACATCATCAAGCGGGAAGTGGACACCGACAAGGAACTTTATGAGGGCTTGCTCCAAAGACTCAAGGAAGCCGGAGTCTCCGCAGGGCTGAAATCGAACAACATACGTGTCATCGAACAAGCCAGAATTCCCCAGGTCCCATATTCCCCAAACAAGCTGCTCAATCTCATCCTGGCAGTTGTTGCGGGGCTGGTTCTCGGTTTCGGATTGGCGCTGTTCGCCGAGCACGTAGATGCGAGTCTGAATAGTCTGGAAGACGTGGAGCAGTACGTTGGTTTGCCCTCCCTGGCTTCGATACCGGTCCTGCGACTAGCGCCGGACAACGACCCACGGTTTATGACGATGGAAGCACTGGAGGCAGTGAGCGCGAATTCGTTCATCGGCGAGGACGCTGGACAGCAGGAGAGCTATCGAGCCCTGAGGACTTCTATTCTCCTTTCCTGCGCCGGAAGGCCGCCTCAGACGATATTGGTCACGTCCTCACTTCCCGGGGAAGGCAAGACAACTACAGCCTTGAATCTGAGCGCTTCGCTTGCGCAGACCGGCCGAAGCGCGGTGCTGGTCGAGCTCGATCTCCGGAGAGGATCCGCCAGCAGGATCCTGAAGCCGGATGGCACCTGCGGTATGAGCGGCTACTTGTCCGGCCACTGCGAACTGGCGGACGTGGTGGAAAACACTGGAGTGCCGAACCTCTATCTTATGCCGGCCGGCGCCCCACCGCCCAATCCGGCCGAACTTGTCGGTTCAAAAAGGATGGAGCTGGCATTGGAAACGCTGGCTCGATCCTTTGATTACGTAGTTTTGGATTCTCCGCCGGTACTCAGCTTCACGGATGCGGTCGTGGTATCTACGTTGGTCGACGGCGTCGTCTTCGTTGTCCAAGGTGGAAAGACCTCCCGAAGCGCCGCGCAGCAGGCCAAGAAGCAGCTGGCCATTGTGGGGGCCCACGTTCTCGGAACGGTCATGAACCGAGTGAAAGGCCTTAGTTCGGGCTGCTACGCTTACTACCCGGAACCCGACGCCTACCAGAAAAGGACCTGGCACGGCTAGGCGATCTCTCCCCGACATCCCAGCGCGCAATTGAAAGGAGCACGGTTATGAGTCAGGCAGACGGTACCGCACTCCAGCATCTCGCCACTGAAACAACTTTCGATCGGCTCATCAAGGTGAGCCAGAAACTGCTGTTCCGGCGTGTCAGTCAGGTGGCGTTGGATGCCCTCGTCGTCGCCAGCGCTCTTTTTGCTGCTTACCTGGTCCGATTTGACGGTGAGATCCCTGCGGACCACTACTCGCAGGTTCTGAGGCTGCTTGCCGTAACCCCGGTCCTGTACTTGGCAACGAGCTCCGTCGTGGGAGTTTACGGTCAGGTGTGGAGATACACCTGCTTGAGAGATATCCAATGCCTCGTTCTGTCAGTCGGCTGCAGTTCCCTGGTGGTTCTGGTCGTCCGAATAGCTGAACATCCGATTGGTGGAACAGGTCTGCCGTTGGGCGTTGTGCTCCTCCAACCGATCCTGACGTGCGGAGGTTGGGTGGGCTGCAGGCTGTTACGACGGGTCATGTATCACCGGACGGTTCCTGGTGATGTCGGACTGCGGCGGCTTATGGCCCGGCGACGGATGGTCCTTGTGGGGGCCGGGCAGGCAGGAGTGTACCTGGTTCGGGAGTTCCTGAAAGCGAAGCAGTCCGATCTTGTAGGGTTCCTGGATGACAATCCCGAGCTCCACGGCAGGAGGATCGAAGGACTGAAGGTACTGGGCAGCACTCGTGATTTGGAGAAGGTCGTCGCCCGGGAGAGGATAGGTGAAGTGGTCCTCAGCATGCCGAGCACCGCCCGCTCCGTCACTCTTTCCCTTGCTGACCGGTGCCGAAAGGCGGGAGTAAGAGTTTCGACGGTTCCATCCGTTACCGAAATACTTTCAGGCGAACTCGGCATAACCGAGATCCGCCCCGTCCAGATGGAGGATCTACTCGGACGATGCAGCGTCGACTGTTACGCCCCCCCTGAGTTCCTCAAGACCTATCGGGGCAAACGCATTATGGTGACCGGCGCGGGGGGATCGATCGGATCGGAACTAGTGAGACAACTGAGCAGGCTGGAACCCTCGTCTTTGATCTTGCTCGACAAGGACGAAAACAGCCTCTACGAAATTGTCTTGGAGATCCGAGAAGACTTCGACAACGTAGCCGAGATCATCGCGGACATAAAGGATCAGGCGCGACTCAACAAGCTGTTTGGCGAGCTGATGCCACAGATCGTCTTTCACGCCGCCGCCTACAAGCATGTTCCACTCATGGAAACATGCCCGGCGCAG
>Ga0105104_10003593_pt1 | contig 10989 bp, 11 predicted proteins | sample PPLLaktember2015_3_FD_87034 | JGI IMG/M metagenome (GOLD analysis project Ga0105104, IMG submission 87034) | Freshwater sediment microbial communities from Prairie Pothole Lake near Jamestown, North Dakota, USA - PPLs Lake P7 Core (6) Depth... | ecosystem: Environmental > Aquatic > Freshwater >... | reverse complement strand
TTAACCCCGAATTTAATATTGGACGCAGATAAACGCTGATTCACGCTGATCAAAGGCAAAAATCGGCGTTTTTCTGCGTTTATCAGCGTCCCGAGAAGGGTTTTTAAAAAGAGACTCACCCCGGGGATTAAATTCGGGGTGAGTCATATTCTTGTTTACGAGCAGGTTTCCTTGATCACGTGGTTGGCTGGCTTGCGGTTCGGCGTCTCAAGACAAGTCCTGCGCCCGCCAGGAGTAACAGCGCAACAACTGCCGCTGCAATCATATAGGACGTCTGGACCGGCGCTGGTGAAACGCCTGGGGCAGTGACGGGTACCGCCTCTGCGGCTGGCGCAGCAGCCTCGGGAGCCTTGACAAGCGCGGACTGGAGTATGATGTTATTGGCATGCATCAAGTTGCGGAAAGACCTGTCCGCGCCGGGGGTTAGAACGTGCCATTGATCCACAGCCTGAAGTGCTTCACCATTCATCCTGCCTGTGAAGTGGACGTAGCCGGGTTCACCTTTATTGGTGGGGTAGTAAACCATTTCCACAACAGGAACCAATTTGCCATCCAGATTCATGTGGGCGGTGATGTTATACCCCTCCCCTAAATTCTCCGGCGGCTTAATAAAGGAAGTCTGGTCGAAGAAGCCGGATTGTTCCAGTCCCATCAGAGCTTTTGGATCCTTCAACGCCACTTCACCTTTGATGCCCGGACCGCTGATGGTCAGCAAGCCAAGCTCCTTCGCAAAGACCACGGAGGTGGAGATTGCCAGCAGGGCAATGACCAGCATGAGCAAGAAAACACGTCGTTTGATTCTATTCATTTCTAAACTCTCCTTTTCGTGAATCGGATTGCCGCGTACCATTTATGGAAAGTGTACACCGCTGGAGGAAGTCAGGTTCCCACCCCCACTTTGTATATCTCGCCGCTAGTCCCGCTGGCGCCAATCCCGGGCGCTTTGGTGAGCAGGTATAGTTCTCCGTCTTCATCCTGTCCAATGCCAAGCAATTGTCCAATCTCCGAAAAGTCACCCCGGATTTCAATTTCAGAAATACCCCACAAACCGAACGTCCGTGGATAGGCAACGAACAGATGACCATTGCCGCGGCCCCAATCGCCAAAAACATAGCCGCCGATCAGTTCAGGGATGGCTTTGCCGCGATAGACCATCCCACCGATGATCGCGGACAGATCACCTTCATGCGTGTATGCAATAACTGGGTCAGACGACCCGTTAGCGGAACAGCTTTCGAGCGGCCGTCTCCAGTCCTGGGCATTGAAACAGCTTGTCCCTTCGCGGATCGGCCACCCATAGTTCCCGCCCGGCTCCACCAGGCTGACCTCCTCCATCCTTGCCTGCCCTACATCCGCCACGAAGAGACGCGTCTCGCCGGAATCCCCAACATCGAATGAGAAGCGATAGGGATTGCGAAATCCATAGGCATAGATTTCCGGGAGACCCTCGCCTGAAACGAACGGGTTGTCAACTGGGATCAAGTAGTTTTGTCCGGTATCCGCCGTCCCGTTGACATCGATGCGCAGGATCTTCCCGAGGAGCGATGAAAGGTCCTGCGCGTATCTTCCTGCTTCGGTCGCGGGGTCGCGGACACTATCCCCGGTGGCAATGTATAAATACCCGAAGGGATCCGGACCGAAAGCGATGTGACCGGCTTCGTAGTTGTAGCCGGGTTTATCCATTGCCAGAAGCACCCGCTCGGAGCGCGGGTCCGCCAGATTTGGATCATCCGTGGAAACTGTGAATTCAGAGATATAGGTTGTGTGGTCCCATTCATCTGGTGAGAGCCCTGCCCGAAGATGTCCGCTGTAAGAAACGTAGAAGCGACCGTTGACTTTGAAATCAGGATGAAATGCCAGACCCAGCAGCCCACGTTCATCGTATAAAGAGTTCAACTCCACAACTTGTCCGCGCAAGTCGAGAAATGGTTTTTCGATACGTTTGCCATCCGAGAGGATCCAGACCAGCCCGGTTTGATCCACGACAAACAGGCGCTGACTTCCATCTTTAGGGTAAATCAAAGCAACGGGTGAGATAAATCCATTCGCAACCAACTCAAGCCCAACGCCTGGTGCATTGCGCTGCATGTTGCATCCGCTCAAAGCAACGGAGAACATGCTGATCAGGAAGCAGATAATCTTATAAGGTTTCATTCGCCTCGCTTTTAGGACCTTTATCCTACTGTTACAGTTTTGTAACAGGGGAGCAGATGGGGAACTTTCCCATAAAGTGGGTCGTCCATCAGCAGCACAATATGGAGGTGCAAGATGAAACTTAATACCAACTCAATCCTTATTTTATTTGGCATTGTGGCATTTCTGATCATGGCTTGTTTCCCGGTCACGTTGATGGCGATGCCGCTGTTACAGCCGCATCAGCCCAACTCAAGCGACGCCTCGGCAACCGTACAAGCTATCGTAACCCAGACCCTGTCTGCTGTGACGCAGAACGCGCCCACGTCTGTTCCTGCCACTGCGACACCGGTCCCGGCGACCAGCACGCACGTCCCGCCTACGAATACGCCGCTTCCCACCGCAGTCACCTATTGTGACTGGGTGATGTTCATCCGGGATGTGACCATCCCCGATGGTACACAGCTTTCCACAGGCGAGGTTTTCACGAAGACCTGGCGTTTGCAGAACCGCGGTACCTGCACCTGGACACCTGATTACATGCTGGTATACACCAGCGGCGACCGGATGGGTTCCACCACAGCCGTTCGTCTGCCTGGCTACGTTGCCCCGGGACAAACCGTGGATGTATCTGTCACGCTCACCGCACCCGACTCGGTTGGATACCATGTCAGCTACTGGATGCTGCGCAACCCATCCGGAGCCCTCTTTGGCGCAGGCAGCAAAGCGAACGAAGCCTTCTATGTGGAAATCAGGACGAAAGAGAATCTTCCGCATGGCACAGTGACAGGCAGCCTGTGCTACCCCAGCGAGTTCAACCCGCCGATGACCCTCTACTTCGAAAAAGCCGGGACGACTGAAACGATCCAATTCTTCATTCCGGAGAATCAAAATGTCTACAGCGTGCTGCTGCCCAATGGAAGATACTACGCCTATGCCTGGGCGCCCGGCTACAACCTCGAAGGTGCCTACGTTAACGCGAACCAGATCATGAAGAGCTTCGTTGTCACCGGTGGACAGACCACCGCAGAGATCAATCTGTGCGACTGGAGTCCCTATCCACATGCGCGTGGACAGTAAAAAGAGACAACCTCAACCAAGTCGTGCCAAATATGACTCACCCCGAAATCAAACGTTCGTGGGTGAGTTCATTTTAAAACCAATTCGGGATGCCGACCGCCAAGCGCGCAAGTGCAGGTATCTGCATCCGGATTAACATGTTTTTGTTTCATTCGTCACTTGACTTAGAACGGGCGTTCTAGTAAACTTCATGACATGTCTCCTCCGCGAAAGAAAAAAACTTCACGGGAAGACCACAAGCAGAAAATTTCATATCATTCCATCCTAAGTGTACCTTCACGCCTTGTAGACAAAAAAACCTTAGCCACTCAGGAGAAACGTTTATCAGATAAATCAGGTAATAACTTTCTCGCTGGTGGCCGCCGTTCAACTGACAGGTTTATGGGTGGCCTTTATGTTTATTGGAAGTCCCTGTCGAAACGTGAACAGGATGTCATGATTCTGGTGTGCAAGGGGCTTGCAGACGCAGAAATAGCTGCACAATTATTCCTCTCCGTCTCAACGGTCAAATCGTACATCCAGCATATATTTCTCAAAGTCCATGTCCGTAACCGGAAGCAATTGATCGTGAGATTTGCCAAATTTGATTTTCCCTCCGAGGCATCCCCCACAGATGGGTCAATGGATTCTTTTTGATCCATAGAGACTACATCCTTTCGACTACAATCTTTCGACTGCAATCGAAAGATTGTTTTTTTATTTTTTGATCCGGTGTATCTTAAGACAATGAACCGATCATTGGACTTATCTCCTGGGGGATGGACGCTGCATGTCCTGCCGCCTGATTATCCAAAGCATTTACTGATCTCCGCGGCAAAGTTTGCTGAACATTCCCCGTTGATCGTGCTGGATTGTGGGAGAGTGTACGATGCCTCCATTGTTGCCCGCGCTACACACGGGCGCAGGGAAATCGCCGACCAGATCGATATCCAGCGCGCGTTCATTTGTTCCGAAGTGGCAAGACTCATCCGCACGACACCGGCGGGAAAAACACCTGTCCTGATCCTTGACCTGCTCTCCACGTTTTGTGATGAGAACGTCCGCATGAACACGCGCAGGTTTCTTTTGACCAATACCTTACTCCATATCAAGCGGATCAGCCGCGGGGCAGGGTTAGCCATCAGCGTGCAAATGCTGCCTGCTTCACATGCATCATTCAGCCTGTTCCAGCATGTTCGAGCCAGCGCGCCGCGCCTTGCCCATTATGAGATCCCATCAGCAGATGATGGCTCCAGACAATTGAGAATGTTCTGATGGGCAGCCAGACTCCGACCATTACCGATCTTTTGCATAAGGAGGAAGCCAATCTTGCCAGGTTTCGCCGCGCCCTGCGTCGTGAAGATCAGCTTGTGTTCGACGATCTATTTGTTGCCGCATACAAGCACAGAGCCGCTGCCAGTTATGCAGGGCACCTGCTGGCATTTGAAACCTTTTTGCTGTGCATGCAACTGGAAAGCCACAAGGATTCGATGCAGGTAAAGGAATTGATCCATGAAATAAAGCGACTGCGCGGAGAAGTCCAATTCCTGCGCAGAAAATTAACCGAAATGGAGACTCTGCAGAGCCAATGGAATATACAGGCTGGGCACTGGATATCTACTCCCATCCTGAGTGCGGAATAGTCCTTTGGCTGTTGTGTGACGATGGTGGAAGGCGCTGCCTGTACCAGGATTTCCCTGTTACCTTTTACGCTGCCGGGTTGTCACACCGTCTGCGTGATCTATGGAAGTTTCTGGAGAAACAGCCTCTGTGTATCGATCTTTCGAGGGACGAACGGCGGGATCTCTTTTCAGGTCCAACGGTTGTCTTAGCCGCGACACTGGATGCTCCCTCTGCGCTTCCAGCACTGTTTCAAACACTGACCAAATTATTCCCCGACCTGACGTTCTTTGATATTGATTTGAATATTGCACTTCGCCACGCGGCAGTGTATGGCACATTCCCATTAGCGCGTTGTCGTGTCAGCGTGGATGACCGGAATGTTATCCGCAAAATAGATGTACTTGATTCCAAATGGGATATCGACCCTGACCCGCCGCCTTTGCGTCTCCTCACCCTCGAACCGGATGTGGATCCATTTCACTGCATGCCCAGGCAAATCCTCGTTCGTTCTCAAAAAAACTGCATGACCCTCGATCTGGCGAAAGAAACAGCGATGTTGAGTTTTATAAGTTATCTCCTCAAACACGACGATCCTGACATTATCGTTACCTCTCATGGTGATACCTGGCTTTTGCCTCTGCTTTTGAAACTGTCGGAAGAGAAAAATCATCCGTTATTACTCAATCGCGATCCGGACGGCAAAATCGGCTATCGAAAGGAGAGAAGTTATTTTGCATACAACCAGGTCGTCTATCGCGGACAGCAGGTCCATCTGGCTGGGAGATTGCACCTCGATATACATAATACGGTTATGTATCATGACTACGGGATCGATGGCGTCCTGGAGATGGCACGCGTGACGTCCCTGCCGATTCAAACTGCCGCCCGCGTTTCGCCAGGGACGGGGATCTCGTCCATGCAGATTGTCAAGGCACTGGAAAACAAAATACTTGTTCCGCGCAATAAGGAACAGGTTGAGCGCCCCAAGACTACGTCGGAACTCTTTGAATTTGACAAGGGCGGCATGGTGTATGACCCTGTGATCGGTTTGCATGAAGATGTGGCGGAGATCGATTTTTTCTCCATGTATCCGAACATCATGGTGCATTTCAACATTTCCCCCGAAACGGTGGGCAGACAAAAACTGACTTCTGACATGGCAGATGGTCTTATAAGGATCGCGGATCATACCGGGCAGGGACTGATTCCGCAGACGCTTGCTCCCCTGCTCGAAAAACGTTTTACACTCAAAAATCTTTTATTGAACCTTCCTTCGTTGGATTATCGCTACAAAAACTACCGGGCGCAAGCCGCCGCGCACAAATGGCTGCTGGTCACCTGCTTCGGTTATCTCGGGTTCACAAACGCCCGCTTTGGATTGATCGAAGCCCACGAATCGGTCACAGCCTACGGGCGGGAAGTCCTGTTGCGTGCGAAGGAAGCCGCGGAAGATCTGGGATTCCGCGTATTGCATTTGTACGTGGATGGAATGTGGGCACATAAATCAGGCTGCTGCACGGTCCGGGCTTTTCAACCTTTGCTGGATGAGATAAAAAACCGCACGAGCCTGCCGGTCGCGCTGGATGGGATCTACAAATGGGTTGCGTTCCTCTCCTCCCGCCGGAATAAAAGGATCGCGGTTCCCAACAGTTACTTTGGAGTCTTTCAACATGGAGAGATCAAGACGCGTGGGATTGAAACACGCCGCCACGATACGCCTGTCTTCATTCGTGAAATACAAATACAAATCCTGGAGATTCTCTCAAAGGCGCCTGATGCTGAAAGCCTGAAGGACTACCTGCCTGAGATTCGGGAACTCATTCACAAGGTACAAACGGACTTGCATGCGGGTCGCATCCCTTTGGAAAAAATGATCGTACACCAGACTGTCAGCCGCAACCTGGATGAATTCAAATCACCTTCGCCGGTTTCCACCGCATTGGCGCAATTGAAAGACGCAGGGAAGGTCCTGCGTCCGGGTCAATCTGTCCGCTTGATCTACACGTTGGGGGTACCCCGCGCCCGCGCCTGGGATTTGCCGACTGCCTTTGATCCGCGCATGGTGAACATTCCGCGCTATCAGCGATTGCTTGACCGCGCTTTGAAAACCGTCCTGGAACCGGTCATGGGCACGAGCGATACATGGTTAACTCAAATTACACAATACAGCATGTCACTCTGAGCCCTTCGGCTTCGCTCAGGATAAACTCCGCGAAGAGTCTCCCGAGTGGTTGAACCATTGGTTCAACCACTCGGGGATTCTCAGCAAAGCGGGTCATTCAAAATGATGTTTCATCTAAAACCTCAGAAGAGTCTTGACAGGTATTCCCGTTTTCGATCCTTCATATGCCTCTTGAATTTCCTGGATCGCATACTCCGCGGCAATGAATTCCCTGTAGCTCAATTTCCCATCTTCGATCCACTTGACCAGCGGTTCCTGGGCGCCAGCCTCCCGCGCGCGGGTGGGCCACTGGTGAATCAGGAGATTGAAATTATAAGGTCCTTTGAATTTTTCAACGTGAATAGTGGGGGTATCGATCACGCCATAAACACAGACCGAACCTCCCAGCTTTACAAGAGGCAGTGAGGCATTGATGATGGATTCTCTTCCCACAGCATCGATCAGCGCGTCAAAGGGTTTGCCATGCTCGCGGCTGAGACGCTCGATGCTGGCTTCATCCGGAGAGATCGCAACATCCGCCCCCATCTCGCGGGCTTTCTTATGTTTTTCAACAATAGGTTCCACACAGGCGATAAAACCCAGTCCCAATATACGCGCGAACTTGACAAAGCTCAGTCCCACCGGTCCGGCGCCGAAGATGACAATATCATCATCCTGTTTGAGATAAAAATCCTCAAATGCCCCATAGACCTCCCGCCACATGCACAGCATCAACGCATCTTCGACGGATATGGTCTTTGGCACAGCACGCATGATCTCATGGACTTCCACCCAGCCGTTCTCAGGGGTTGCAGCATTATCGGCAACCATCGCTTTATGATCACCCGCCAGGAGATATTGTGAGAATCCACCCCATCCGCTGTGATAGTTCGGGTCGGTCGTCTTCAATAACAGACCGCCAATGACCCGGTCACCGGGCTTGAAATTGCGCACCTTCTTCCCCACCTCCTCGACAATGCCAACCGTTTCATGTCCGAGCAGCAGCGGATAGTTTTCCACACCCGGGAAATGCCCCTCGATGAGTTTCCTGTCTGTGGCATTGCATATACAGACTGCCTCTGTACGGATCTTCGCTTCATAGGGACCGGGTGTTGGCTCCGGTATATCAACAACCTCCAGCTTGTTTGGTTCCACGACCGCAATCGAAAGCATATCCAGCTCCTTTTTCTAAAATCAAGCCACACGTTCCAAGCATTGCAGAATTGTAGTCCTTGATTATTAAACGATTGCGAGTATCGAACTGTACGAGCCGAGATATAGCCTATAATCACCCAGGAGATTAAATGACACGACTCACAGGACAAGATCGCGCATTCTACGTTCAAAATATGTTCACTCGGATCGCCAAACGTTATGATCTCATGAATCGTTTGATAACAGGCGGACAGGATATTCGCTGGCGAAAACGAGTCATTCAACTTGCGCGATTGCACCCCAATGCCCGCTTACTCGACATCGGCACAGGGACAGGCGACCTGGCGCGTGAAGCCCTAGTGCAATTCCCCCAGGCAAACGTCATCGCCGCGGATTTTACGCTCGACATGATGCGTGCCGGACAAAAACGCGGGGGACTCAACTTTTCCTCTGCCGATGCCCTTCGCCTCCCATTTAAAGATTCATTCTTCGATGCAGTTGTATCCGGCTTTCTTGTGCGCAATGTGATCGATTTGCAGCAAGCCTTACAGGAACAATATCGTGTTTTGAAAAAAGGCGGACGCGTTGTCATCCTGGATACAACGCGTCCGAAAAAAAATATTTTTTCACCATTGATCTGGCTGCACATGCATGCCGTGATTCCTGCCCTTGGGAAATTATTAACCGGCACGAAAGATGCCTATCAATATCTGCCGCAAACCACAGAAGGATTCGTCACTGCCGAAGAACTGGCAGCGCGCATGGCGGCAATTGGATTCAAGAAGATCAATTATCAAAGATTGATGTTCGGAACGATCGCCATCCATTGGGGAGAGAAGTAAAGTGTTGGCTGAAGCTTCGCGGACACGAAAATAATTCATCATCGGTGTTTGGGGAATATCTGTGATACTTTTCATTCCACCCCGTATAATGATTCAGGATGAGCACTCGAACAGATACTTTGAAGGGAGCCCATACTTTGGCGGAAGAAATAGACTGGGAAGCTGTATACAAGGAATACCTGCCGCGTGTCTACAATTTCTTCTGCTACCGGGTGAGTGATGAAGCGCTCGCCGAGGATCTGACCGCGGCTGCCTTCGAAAAAGCCTGGCGCGGACGAGGGCGTTTCCGCAGCGACTTAAGTGCTTTCTCGACCTGGCTGTTCACCATTGCCCGCAATGTAGCAACCGATCATTTTCGCAGGAAAGGACCAGATGTTCCGCTTGACGCAGTCCGTGAGTTGGCTGATGCAACCTCTTTGGAAGAGATCATCCAGCGCGATCAAGATTTCGATCAGCTAAGTTCCCTCCTGTCACAATTACCCGTACGTGAGCGCGAATTGATCGCTTTCAAATATGGGGCAGGATTGAACAACCGTGAGATCGCCCGCCTGACGCGCTTGAGCGAATCGAACGTGGGTACGATTTTGAATCGTACCGTTGAAAAGTTGCGGATGCAAATGGAAGTAAATCATGAACGATGAATTCCTGACCAAATTTCACAAAACGCCGCGCGCCGAGTTCGTGGATGCGCTCTATGAACGCATCTCCCGGCGGTCACAGCCTCATTTTGCCCGAACCCTGGGACAAAGACTGACACTTCGTAATTCCGTCATTATGATGGCGCTTCTTTTTGTAGTCGCGGCCTGTGTTTATGCTGTTACAGATAGAGGCTGGCGCAAGGTTGGAGGGATCTGGGTGCAGGTCGAGAGAACGTACAAGGTGACCCTTGAGCCGCCGATCTCCGTATCGACGGAAGAACTGGAAGCACAGGAGATGGACTGTGTCACTGTGGAGGAAGCCAAAGAAATCCTGCGCTTTGATTTCCACGTCCCGGCCTGGGCTCCGGAGGGCTTCCGCTTCGAGGACAAGATCTGCGGCATAGACCGTACGTCGGATTTTGCCGCCCTGTACTGGGCTGGTGCAGACGAGTACTCCAGTATCCAGTTGATGCTGCAGAATCTGAAATGGTTCAATATGGCCTCTCAAGAGTATAAAGTCGGAGAGCCGACCATCTGGGGCCCGGTCGCACCGGGCAGCTATGAAGAAGTGCAAGTAAATGGTCAGCCCGCGGTTCTGATTCGTGGAGACTGGGATTATCTGCGCAGGGGTTTCGCGCCGTCCGGGGAGGCACCTCAGGAATTCGTGTCCAGATGGGACAGCAAAGCCGGCCTGCAGTTGCACTGGGAGGCTGGAGATGTCATGTATCATCTCTACGCCTGGAAGGACGTTTCGCCCGAAGACCTGATCCGGATGGCAGAATCGGTGCGGTAGACTGAAGCCCCCAGAACTACATTTATGTGACAGATCAGCGGAGCGACCCAATTGGGGCGCTCTGTTGTTCCGGGATTCTATGTAATACTTTGCCCGCCTCTCCGTATAATGATGTGGAATGACTACTCGAACGAACACTTTGAAGGAAACTTATGCATTGGCGAACGAAATAGATTGGGAAACCGCATATAGAGAATACCTGCCGCGTGTCTACAACTTCTTTCGTTATCGCTTGGGCGACCGTACACTCGCTGAGGATCTCACCGCAGCAACGTTCGAAAAAGCCTGGCGTGGACGGTCGCGTTTCCGTCGTGACCTGAGTGCTTTTTCGACCTGGCTGTTCACCATTGCCCATCGAGTCGCGATCGATCATTTCCGCAGAAAAGAGCCGCAGATCTCGCTGGAAGTGGTCAGTGAACCGGCAGATCCCATATCCCTCGAAGAGACTGTTCAGCGCAACCATGACTTTGCCCGGCTCAATGCTTTGCTTTCACAATTAACTGTCCGTGAGCGCGAGCTGGTTGCCTTCAAATACGGCGCAGGGTTAAACAATCGTGAGATCGCCCGCCTGACGCGTTTGAGCGA
>Ga0105104_10003592_pt1 | contig 10990 bp, 13 predicted proteins | sample PPLLaktember2015_3_FD_87034 | JGI IMG/M metagenome (GOLD analysis project Ga0105104, IMG submission 87034) | Freshwater sediment microbial communities from Prairie Pothole Lake near Jamestown, North Dakota, USA - PPLs Lake P7 Core (6) Depth... | ecosystem: Environmental > Aquatic > Freshwater >... | reverse complement strand
TCCACGTTATCCGCGTTCATCCGCGTTATCCGCGGGCCATGACCACGCGGTCACAGCAACCAGCCCAGTCACTTGCCCGCCGCCGAGATCCAGCCTGACGCGCGGTGCCGAGATGTGTATAAAATGCAGCTTCTGCCGTCGCACTCCATCAGATCCCGGCTCGGCGCGAGATCCGTGTAAAGTCCTGGCCGGGTCGCGCACTCGACTGCCGTCCGGGAATCCACTCTGATTCTGTTTGACCGAAGCACCCCCTCCCGCAGAGATTCTCAACTTTCTCGCTCGCATGGGAGTTTTCTACACGACTTTTCGCATTAGGGGCCGTGGGAGGTACTCAACGCCTCCCCAAGGAGCGGCCCCATGGCGAACAACTCTAGCAGATGGACAACGGCGCTGGTTCTGAACTTACTCACCTTGGCCCTGCCGGCGACCCTTTTTGGTCAGACTTCAGACGAGCTCCCGTTCGAGCTTCGGGACGGTCACATGATCGTGGTGAGAGGTTCGTTGCCGGGCCTTGACCGCAATGTGAACATGCTGATCGACACGGGCGCCACTGCCACGGTGGTGAACCGGAAGTTGGCGAAGCGCGTGGGGCTGCGGACTCTCCCGGACATGGGAATAAAGTTGAGTGCTTTCGGCTCTGGTATGAAGGTCGAGCGAGTGCTCGTGCGTGACCTCCGACTCGGGCGCCGGGTGATCACCCGCTCCTGCCTGGCCTCGGATCTCCCTTGGAAGGATATCGATATTGTTGTCGGGGTCGACATCCTCCGCCGCACCGCGCTCACGATAGACTACGAGAGTCTTAAGCTGGTGTTCGGGGCGACAAGCATCAGTCAGGCGGCAGTGGCGCTGGAAGACACGGAAGGCCTGCTGGTTGTCCAGGTGATGATGAATGGCCAGACGATCCGGCTGGCCGTCGATACCGGGGCTCACTTGACGGCCGTTTACCAAAAGTCAGTCGAGAGTTGGGGCAAGAGAGTTATCGGCGAGAAGCGGGTGAAGGTGGCACATAGTGGCGGATTCGTGCAGGCCCGGCAGGTTACCCTTTCCAGCCTCGAAATTGGCGGCACGGGGATCAGCCGTCCGACCGTGGCCATTCTGGAAACCGAGAACGCCAATTCCCGGATCGACGGATTCCTGGGGACTGCTTCCCTCGGCCTCAAGCGGATTCACTTCGACTTTCAGGGCCAGGCCCTCTCCGTCGAGTAGAGGCCCCAGCCGCCCGCCTGCGGAGCCAGGCTTCCAAGGTTCGGTGTATAATCGCGTCACCGAGGAGACCCGGTGAGCAACGTTTCCCCCCACGAAGTGACGCTCCTCCTGAAGGACTGGCGGCGCGGCGATCAAGACGCGCTCGATCGACTCATTCCCCTGGTTGAGCACGAGCTCCATCGCCTGGCCCACCGCTACATGGTCCGGGAGCACGCCGGAGTCACCCTGCAGACCGACGGCCTTGGTCAACGAAGCCTACCTGCGACTCATCGACGTCAAACAGGTCGACTGGAAGGATCGGGTGCACTTCTTTTCCATTTCCGCGAACCTGATGCGGCGTATCCTGGTCGAATTTGCCCGTGCTCGCAGTTCCAAAAAGCGTGGCGGCCAGGCACATAAGGTGGAATTTCAGGACGGGCTGATTCCTTCGCCGGAGCGGGACGCCGATCTTGTGGCAGTCGACGAGGCCCTCGAGCGCCTGGCCTCATTTGACGCACGGGCCGCCAAGGTCGTTGAGCTGCGCTTCTTTGGCGGCCTGAGCGTGGACTAGACGGCCGAGGCCCTGGGGATCTCGGATAAGACCGTGATGCGCGACTGGCAGCTGGCCAAGGTCTGGCTTCTGCGGGAGTTGAAACGAGAGTAAATTGCGGATTGCGCAATCCGCAATCCGCAATCCTCAATCCGCAATCCTCAAGATCGTCCAAAGTGGGCGAGATTTCCGCTCGAAATGGACGCTCGGGCGCACGTTTGTTTGTGGCTGACCGTGGCTGATCGCGTCGAAATGCCGGAAATTGGCTTCAGGCGAGCAGGACTGCGTCACCATAGCATTGAAGGTCGGTGTCGCAAGTGAGCAGGCGTAGATTTTCGGCAATTGCCTACGCAACAAGCAGGCGGTCGAAAGGATCCGTATGGTGGAGAGGCAACTCTCGGAAGCAACAGGTTCACTTCGATCTTCCCGGCGGAAAAGCCGGAGCGTCAGTCCACTCCAACAGTTCTCCAGTCGTCAATGGCGCGTCAAAGTCCTCGTCAATCCAGATCTTGCCCTTCAAAACGCCGGGTTTGCGTTCCTTTCGGGACGATGGCCGCAACGGCACCAAACGAGCCATAACCTTCCCGGCCTTGGCGATCACTATTTCCTCCCCCGGGCTTGCAGCCTCGACCAGCCGTGAAAGATGTGTCTTGGCCTCGTGAAGGTTGACTTTCGGCATTTTGCATCCTCATTGAACCAACTTAGTCCACTGTATGATAAGCCCTCCGCCGTTGAGTATTCGAGTAAATGAAATGAGGTTCCGAGGGTTCCAGGCCCACCTGTGTCAAGGGGTGATCGGGGAGGACACGACTCGAAAGCCGATGTGGTGATCGCCGTATTCCGGCGGATCTTCGAAGTGCCGGTAAGCGGACCGGGCTGTCAGCGCCGGGGCTCCCCACCAGCCGCCTTTCTCAACCTTGACCTTTCCGGTCAGCGGGCCGCGCGGGTCGACGACCGGTTCGGCCCCGTACTGGTCCAGCCAATCCTGCACCCATTCCATGGCGTTCCCAGCCATGTCATTTGCTCCGACCCAGCTGGCTCCAGCGGGATAGCTCCCCACTGGTGCGAGCCCGCTGCTTCCGACCACATTGCAGAGGCCGGCGTCGAAGTCGTTTCCCCAAGGATAGAGCAGGGATTTCGGCCCTCTGGCTGCGTACTCCCATTCCGCTTCGGTCGGCAGCCGGGCCCCGCGCCAGCGCGCGTACGCTTCGGCTTCGAACCAGGTGACGCAGACCGCCGGCTTGTCTGACCCGTTCATGCCGCACAGTCGAGGCAGTCGGCCGACGGACTGCCGTCTGAGCCATTCCCATCCGGCCTCGGACCAGTAAGCGCGGTCGTGATACCCGCCGCTTTCGACAAAAGCCTGGAACGCCTTCTGGGTGACCTCATATTTGTCGATCCAATAACCCCTGGTGATTCGCACTTCATGAAGAGGCTCTTCGAGAGCGAACTCGCGCTGAACAAACGCAGGAGGATTGGTCGCCTTCAATCGAGCGAGCGTCGCCGGGTCTGTGCCCATGGAGAACGAGCCGGCAGGGATCCAGACCTGTTCGATTCCCTTCGCGTCCACCCGCAGCTGTCCGGCCACCGGCTGGGACTCGAGCTTCGCCAGCAAGCGTCCGACCGCCAGCTCGTGCGGGCTCGCGTTCCACGCTGTCTGGATGTCTTCCTCGGAAAGGCCGGCTACACGCGCCATAATCAGGAACGGGGCGTAAGCGTGTCCCGGATTGCGCCAGCGAGCCATCTCCGCCAAGGAAGGGATGGAGGACCGTCGAAGCCGGAGGAAGAGCTCCGGATCTCGCTTCTCGGTGAGCCCGATGAGGGCCATTGCCGACTTGTTCCGATCGGTCCACTCAATCGAGCTCAACAGGTCCACGAACACCTGACTCGGGAAATCGGCATCCAGTCCCGCATGGGATTGGGCGAATCTCGCGATGAGGGCCAGGGCCCGCATGGCATTGTTCCGGACGCCCGCATCCGGATCGCGCATCGCGTCCGCCAGGTCATTCACCACATCCCGCTTGTTTGGCGCGTACCCGATGATCTGAGCCGCCACTGCGCGATGCACTGCACTCGACGAATCATGCAGAACAGCCCGCGGCAGATCCAGGTTTCGGCCCGCATACTCGATAAAGCGCTCCTGAAGGGCACGTGCCTCAGGATCATGGGAAAGACTGTGGCCGCGCGAGTCATCCTCTCCCGCGTCACCTCTTTGAACCGCCTTCCAGAGAGCGTCACTGAAGGAATCCTCCAACTTCATCACTTCGTCGGGCAGGCGGACGGCACCCTGGGGAGCAGGCCGGAATGGAATGAAAGACGCACTGTTTTCTTTAATCCCGACATAGACAATCGTCTTCCCGGTTTCACAGCAGACGGCAGTGAGACGCGCCTGATTGACGCCCGGCAAGGCCTCCAGTCGCGCGCGTGTCTCATCTAAGGAATCAGGCACGACGTCCCCTTCCCGAATTCGCAGAGCCTGGCGCAGCGGCTGCGGGGAGACGGTTCGCAGCCCGTAAAAGTCGATAATCCCGATCGGGGGAGCCTGAGTACGATCCGGCTGAGAAGTCAGGACCGCAAGGAGAGCCAGTAAGGCAGCGCCGCCCGCCCTCAGTGTGACGCTCATCATCTGCCTATTTTGCGAGCTTCAGCGGGCATCAGTAAAGTGAGTCGCTTCTCCCCGCTCTCTTGATAAGGGGGCGTGAGGAGACCGTGGCGTTTTCGGGAGAGCGGGAAAACCGATGGAAGGAGTAGCGGGTCGTCCCTGGCGAGGCTATGATGATCGCGCACGAAAGCGCAGGTGAGACAGGTTCAGGAGCGACATGAGTCAGTCCACGGGAGGCCGTTCTTGTCTCCGCTGCTCGGACATGCTAAGTGCAATCGCAAATCGCGATATTCGGACAATCTTCCCAACGTCCTCGCAAAGGAGTCAGGTGACATGAACAAGCGCCAACGCATGACTTTCCTCCTCTTCGCATTGGTCTGGGGGTTTGGACCAGCCGTCCCCATTCGCGGCCAGGACAAGCCGGCCCCCGATCGGGCCAAAATGATCGCCGCCGCACGCGAGATCATGGCGGCCCAGACCTACTGCGCTTTGGCTACCCTCGATGAAACAGGCCGCCCGCAAGTCCGAACGATGAACCCTTTTCCGCCGGAGGAGGACATGACGGTGTGGGTCGCGACCAATGTGAACAGCCGCAAAGTGCGGGAAATCAGAAAAGACCCTCGAGTCTGTCTTTACTATTCGGACCACGCCAAGGCGATCGGCTACGTCGCGCTCAGCGGGAAAGCGGTTTTGATAGATGATATGCAGGAAATCCTCAAGCGCAAGCGCGCCTATTGGGATCAGGCGTTTCCCGGCTTGAAGAACCTCGTCCTCATCAAGGTAATCCCGGAGAGGCTCGAGGTCATAAACTACAAGGCCGGGCTGAATAATGACCCTGCTACGTTCCGTGCCCCGTTTATTGAACTGTGGGAAGAGGGAGGAACGCCCCGTTGATTACCATGATTTCGGCATAATCGGGAGTACCAGGCCGGCGTACGGTCCCTTCGGGTCGGTCATCAGGTGGAAAGTCTTATCGCAGACCGCCATGCCAGGCCGAGAATCCCGCATGCGGCATCTCGGCTTTATCGCTGGTCGGGAGCTCGGCTCCCACGTGGCGCATCGTCGGCATTTCCGCAGTCCCTAAGCTTGATCTAAATCGTCTTCACAGCCGTACTCAAGAGCTTAGACTATCAGGGCGAAAATCTGTATGACTCCGACCTGTGGAATGACATTGGGCGAGACGCCTGCCTTCCCAAGCGCACGCAGCCGGGATGAGCAACTCTGACCAGACGTGTGAGCGGTACTGAACTGACACAAGCCTTGGCCCGCGGTATAAGGGATTGTGCCTCGGGCCCTGCCAGCCTGGGTGCAAGAGGAGCGTGGTATGCGCCAAGGAACCTGGTGGTTGCTTTTTCCCTATCTGGTCGTGGTGGTGACCTGCGACTCATGGGCTCAGACCGGGAGCACACTCCCAACCTTGGAAATTATCATCGCCCGAATGGCGCAAGCCCGGGCTGAAAACCAGGCCTGTTTTCGTCCTTACAACGTGACGCGCGACTACAAGCTGTTTGGCAAGGACCGAGTGAAAATCAAATCCCAGGTCGTCGCCGACATAGCCTTCATTCCCCCGGATGCCAAGAAGTACGCTATCCAGCAGACCAGCGGGACCGGCCTGGGAAAAACAATCGTGCGGCGGACGCTGGCAAGCGAAGTGGATATAGCAAAGGATCACGCCTCAACCGACTTCTCGGCGGACAATTATGATTTCCGTTTCATCCGCGAGGAAAACTTAAGCGACCAGCGCTGCTACGTGCTCGAGCTGCGTCCGAAGCGAAAGGACAAGAGTCTTCTGATCGGGAACATCTGGATCGATGCCACGACCTACCTGGTTCGCCGTGTTCGGGGAGAGCCTGCGAAATCCCCCTCATGGTGGCTGCGGGGCGTTCGCATCACGCTTCTCTACGGCGATGTAGGCGGAATGTGGCTGCAGACGGATTTAGAGGCTACGGCCACTGTGCGAATATTTGGCCCCCACACGCTGGTTTCGCGGGATGTGAAATATCGAATCAGTGAGCTCGTTGTGGCCTCGTGCCGGAAACAGCTTTCGAAAGCGTATGCCAGGCTGATCCCATCGGCGCCGTGTGATCAGTTTGACGAGTCAGAACAAAAATGGACTCCTTCTACGGTGAGTGAGAATCTGCGATGACGTCCCACCGGCGGAGTCGTGAGGAGGTTATTGAGGTTCTATCACTTCTGATGTCAGTCGGCGCCGGCCTCTTCGGTTGACGAGATATCCTCCGCTCCCGTCCTCTCCAGAATGTCCATGGCGCGCATAGCCCACCCCGATTTGTCCGAATACACCGACAGGAGGATTCCGCCCTCTTCTACTCGGAGCTCATAGCGCTTGGCCTCGTCTTCCGAGATCCCCATGCGGATCAGCGGGTCAGCTATTCCGCCTCTTGCTCCGCGCTCTTGATCCCCACTAGCGGCAAGCGCCGCCCAAACAGAACCGGCGACGGCAAAGGAATCCAAACCGGGAAGCGTCAAAGCGCCAATGCGCAATTCCGTTTTCCGAAATCCAGCCACCTTCAAGACGTTGACCGCGCTCATCGCGCCTAAGTAACTCGGGTAAATACCTAACAGCGCCGTGCTTTTCCCAGCCATGTTGCGCTCCCCCTCTCATGCTCTGTTGATTATTATCCTTTATGGGTTCGTTCTGGAAAGTGCTGTCGAACTCGCGCCGCAATCTGTCGATCCGTCATCTTGCCAACGGTTTCAACGCCGACTACCTGCCCGCTGAGCGATTCTCTCTCAAGACGTTTTCCTAACTCAATCTTGGCCTCGCCGGGACCGAATATCAGGATGGATTCGGCATCGCGAATACGCGATATAACATGAGCGTAGTACTGATTGAGATGGCCGGTGAAGCGGTTGTCCCGCTGGTCCTCTGCCGAGTCCTCCTGCGCTGCGCCGGAATACCGGACATGTTTCTCCATGTCTGAGTCGATCAGGCATGTCTCTTCTCCGTTGTCAGTGATACTCACGATGACTGCCTTCCGATGGTCAATCCAAAGACCCACTTCTCTTTGCATCGATTCCTCCTGGACGTTTCGCTCTCTTGGACAGCTAATGGGGGACAGCGCAAACCGAGGCGGCTACCCCCCGACACGGAGATTGGAGATAGCGCTCAGAAAGCCAAAGACGTTCAGGAGCCAGAGAACTACGGCTATGACCACTACCCCATTCAGTATGCTCTTAATGGACCGCTGCATGGGTATATGCCTGTTAACCAGCCAAAGAAGAACCCCAACCACGATCAGGATCAACGCCAGTTGAATCAAAGGCACGATAGACCTCATCAAATTCGTATGTGTGCGTTCGGAGAAGGCCTAAAAGGGCGCGGCTCCCGGTAAGTACGGTCCACAGGTGTCATTACCACTTCTTTTTATACTCCTGAGGCAATGCCGTGTCAGTTCGGTATGGCTCACACGTCTGGTCTTAATTGCTCATCGCAGATAACGAGGCGGCAACCTGAGGAGTGACAGGCAAGGCAAAGGGGTCAGAGCTTCAAAATTCAAAAATGGTCAGCTCGTGCCTGGTTTTTTGAATTTTGAAGCTCTGACCCCTTTGCCTATCCCACGTGCATGATCGTGCTCGAAAGCGCGTGGCGCGAGGGTGCAACTGGTGGGTTTCAATCCGCCCGCAACAACGGCGGCCGGATTCGAAACCCACCCTACGGCGCGCCTCGCATCAGCTTGCCGGAGGCGCGGATTGCGGCTACCAGCTCGACGGCTGGACCGCTCTTGATGAGATAGTTCACCGCCCCGGCGTCGAGCATGGCTTGGGCGCGTTCCGCTTCCTCGAACATCGAAAGGCCGATGATGAGGATGTCCGGGAACTCGCCATGAATGGCCCTTGTCGCGTCGATACCGTTCAGCCTGGGCATGCTCAGGTCCATCAAAATCACGTCGGGGTGCAGCGTACCCGCCAGTTCGACGGCCGCAATACGTCGGCGGCCTCGCCCACGATTTCGACGTCCGGTTCTGCCCCCAGAAGCAGGGCCAGGCCTTCCCGCATCACCACGTGGTCGTCGGCCAGCATGACCCTGATCTTCGCCCCCTCGATCGACGAGGCGACGTGGACCGCATGACCATCCAGCGCCTGTGCCTCAGCCGAGAGCGCTTGCGGCTCGGACACGGCCGGCTTCCCCATCGGAGCGGTGATCGCGAAACGGCTGCCTTCGCCGGGCGCGCTATCGATCTCGATGTGACCGCCGATCAGTTCCAGGCGCTCCCGGATGCTGAACAGGCCGAAGCCGCCGCCGGAGATTCCGCCCAATTTCAGCGCCTTGGGATCGAAGCCTCGTCCCGTGTCCGAGACGACAAGATGCACAAGGTCGTCCTTCAGCCTTCGCAAACTCACCAAGACCGACTTGGCGCCTGAATGCTTGACTGCGTTGAAGAGCAGTTCCCGGACTGACTCGAAAAGCAGGGCTTTAACATCCTCGGCCGCGGGTGATGCATCGGGCTGCGCGTCCAGCTCGACGAATATTCCATGCTTGTCGGCCATCCATCTGGCCAACCACTCCAACCCGGCAATCAAGCCTCCCTCATGCAGGATAGGCGGACTGAGCTCGGAAGTGAGCGACCGGGATGAACCGATGCACTCATCCAGGAGTTCCTCGGCTTCCCTGGCTGCCTGTTTGACCAGGTCATCGCCCATCCGGCCAACTATCGCGATCCGGAATTTGGCGCCGACCAGCAACTGCTGAAGAAGTCAGCCAGGATCGTCGAGAGCGCTCCAGCCACCAAGCCCGGGCCCACGCCACCGTAGAGCGCCGCGAGCAAGACAGCGGGATAGAAGGTAGCGAAGGGGGCTTGCGATCCTAGCGGCGACAGGAACGTCAGGCGCACGACCGCGGCCGCCGCTGCCAAGGCGATGGCTGCCGGATAGCGGTAACGAGCCTCGATCATCGCCTGCGCGAGCGGGATACCGGGCAGGCCCGGCTCTCGCCGGGACGCGAAGGCTGCGACGAGCATGTAGGCGCCGCCAAGGAACTGAGCCGCCCGGCCCGTCCAGCCTACCAGAGTCCCGGTCGACGCTTGGACCATGACCCCGAACAGACCGACTGCGATCAGCGCCAATGCAAGAACGTACCACTGTGTGAATGCGGAGACGGCGCCACGGCTTCCCGTCCACAAGAGAATGGCGGTGAAGGCGAACATAGCCACGGCTGAGCCGAGTACCATCTCCCGCACCATCGTCCCGCCCTGGCCTTGGACAAAGAAGGTCGGCAGCCACCCCGCCAGAGCCAACAGAGCGACCAATGCCACGGCGCCCAAGGCGGCAACGTATCCGCCGGCCAGCCACAGGCGGCCGGCTCGAAGCTTCCGCGTAGAACCGAGCGAAATGATCACGCCCGCCAGGTGGCATCCGGCCGAGATCCAGACGCAGGTATTGTGGATCACCACGGGCGGCGCGCCCGCCAATCCCGCGACCGTTCCCACGATACCCGCCAAGCCCCAGATCACCATTCCGCAGCCCAGCAACAGCAGGCCCGGGGAACGGGTGACAAGGAAGCTTCGCCCGATCAGGTAAGCGCTGAACAGCGACGCCAGCACCGAGAAGATGAAGTTCAGGACAATGACCAGGTAGGGAGAATCATGAGACGCTTCTAAATCCGCGGCCCATAGAGCGATGATGGTGACAAGCAGCAGTGGGATCGGAAGCCAAGCCAGGCGCGCCACCAAACTCCGCACGGGCTGATTGGGGAGTTGACAGGTCACTGGATGAAGCCGACAACGCTGCCGACTCCGGCGGCCGGGTCGCAACCATCGATCACCTCGAAATGCGGTCATCAAAGGCCAAGCCCCGAACGACGTGGTGAGTTTCCCTATGCCCGCACTTGTATCCCGCGCAACCGCACGCCCGTTCAAGGGCGAATCAGAAAGCGACAAAGAGAAACAGCCAGGGCCAAGAGGGCCGAGCCTCAGCATTATCCTCTATGGGACTGGTTGTGGCAATGTGTGAGATCCGACTTCGAAGGTCCTCGGAGAAGTGCCTTATTGCAGTGGCACGAAACCGGAAACTAGCCGAGCGGGTTGACGACGCGGATGCCGCCATAGTCCTGCCCGGGATTGAGGTCCTCGGACCAGAGGGTCGTAGTACCGGCCTCTCGCGCGGCTGCCAGAATCAGCCCGTCCCAGAAGGACACGCGCCACCGGTCCATTTCGGCTATGCCCCGCTCGCACAGGGCCACGGTGTTTTCTATGACACGCCACTGCGCATAGTCCGTCACGGCCTCGCGGGCCTCAGCCAGGGGAACCCCGAGGCGACAGAGGTTGACGAAAAACTCCTGCAGCACCTGCACGCTGAGCCAGGGCGCTTCATCGGCCCGCCACAGCTCCCTCAACCTGGCGCATGCCTGCTCGTGCTTGGCGCCGGCGTCACGGTCGTGGGCGTAGACGAGGATGTTCGTGTCGACGAAGATGTCAGCGGGCATGTGTCGCCTCTCGGCTCAGGGGCTTTCCGCCGAGCGAAAACCCCTGATCCAAGCGCTTGAGCGCGCGCCGGCGCGCCGCCGCGAAGGACGCTTCACCCGCGATCGTCCGTTCGAGGACTGCGGTGATCCACCCCGAAAGGGACATGTGATGATCGACGGCCCGGTGCCTCACTTTTCGGAGGAGCTCCCTGTCGATCCGTAGCGTCACATT
>Ga0105104_10003588_pt1 | contig 11000 bp, 3 predicted proteins | sample PPLLaktember2015_3_FD_87034 | JGI IMG/M metagenome (GOLD analysis project Ga0105104, IMG submission 87034) | Freshwater sediment microbial communities from Prairie Pothole Lake near Jamestown, North Dakota, USA - PPLs Lake P7 Core (6) Depth... | ecosystem: Environmental > Aquatic > Freshwater >... | reverse complement strand
CTCCTGGACGCGCCTCCCCGGCGCGCTGCGGGCACGGTGGCCGGATCCACTGTCCTCGACCCTGCACCTGGATGCCCCGTTCCACGGGGTTCCGCGGTTCCCCATCCAGATCGCGGAGCTGGTCCGCCGCGGTTCACGCCACGCCGTGCGGCGCTGGCGCGGGCGGGAGACAGAGGTCGAGAAAAGGGGGAGGCCGTGAAGCGCTGTATTCCTGTCACGTTCCTGGCGGTGCTGCTGATCACCGCGCAGGCCCACGCCGTGGACCGCACGTGGGCCAACCCGGTCGACGGTTCATGGAACACGGCCGCGAACTGGAATCCGGCCGGAGTCCCGACCGCTGCCGACGACCTCACCATCCCCTTCGCCGTGACCGTCTCGGTCAACAACGGCGGGAATGCGCTGGCGAATTCCCTGACGATCACTGCCGGTGCGACGATCAACCGCCCCGGGGGTGGTGGAAACACGCGCGTGATGACGGTGACCGACGGGATCACCGTCACCCCGAGCGGGAACGGCACGATCAACGTTCCCTTCACCGCCGCCAGCCTGACGAAGACCGGCAGCGGCACTCTGACGCTGCCCGCAATAGCACTGAGCGGAGCTGGCCAGGAGGTCAGTGGAGCGGTCAACGTGACCGGCGGAACGCTGCTCCTGAACGGCGCGAACACGTTCACGACAGGAGGAACCGTGACTGTCGGCACCGGGGCGACGCTCACGCGCGCGGGTGCCGGTACGCTGGCCCCAGGAGGCGGGCTGACCGTGAACGGGGGCGCGGTGACCTTCGCTGCCGGAGGAGACCTGAACTCGGGCGGCGCCGTCACGCTCAATGGTGGGTCCATCACCCTCAACGGCTCGGGTGGGCTGAGCGCCACCGGCCAGACCGTCACCGTCGGTGCCGGGAGCAGCATCTCCACCACCGCCGGCGCGAGCATCAGTGCCGGGAGCGTAGCCATCAACGGCGGCTCGGTCTCCTTCGGGGGCAATGGCAATCTGAACGCGAGTGGGGCGGTGAGCGTCGGCGGCGGAGGGAGCCTCTCCTTCGCCGGGAGCGGGAACGTGTTCTCCCAGAGCTTCGCCCTCGCCTCGGGTTCCTCCTTCACCGTCAACTTCGCAACGGGCGGGGACCCGACGAACGTGATCCTCGCCGGTGGCAGCGGATCGCTCAACGGGACGGTGAACATCACCGGCACGCCGAACTCGAACACCAGCTTCAACCTGGTCACCGGGGCGGGAAGCGTCGACATCACCGGGGTGACCCTCGGGTCGGCGCCCAGCGGCTTTGCCTTCGGGTTCAGGACCTCCGGGAGCACCACCATCATCCTCGACGTGACGGTGAACCCCATTGCTCCCGACGCGACCGCCTCGGCGACGGGCTCGTGCGGCTCGCCCCTGACCTGGCAGCACACCATCGGCGCCACCGCCAACGACCGGTACCTTCTGGTCGGCGTCTCGACCGGTGCCTCGGCGGTGTCCCCGGTGGCGGTGACCTTCGGCGCGCAGACGCTGGGGCTCCTGGCCAGCCAGACCAACGGGACCTCGGGCGCCTTCCTCTACGGCCTGGTCGCACCGGCGCGCGGAACCGGCACCATCACCGTCACCCTTCCCGCGGGGCCGTGCAGCGTCGTCGCGGGCTCGCTCTCCTACTCCGGCGTTTCCCAGACCGGCTCGACCGGGACGGCGGCCACGGCGGGGGGCACCGGGACCACTGCCTCGGTGTCGCCCTCGACGGTCCAGGGGGACAAGGTCATCTCCGTCCTCGCCTCCAACGGGGCCACCTCCGCGACGCCCCAGGCCGGAGCCACAGTGCGCTGGTCGGCGACCCAGGGCACGCTGCTCGGGGCAGGAGACACGGCGACCCGGACCGGGGGCGGCACCTTCAACGTCACCATGAGCTGGACGCTCGCTCCGTCGAGCGAGTTCGCGCTCGTCGGCATCCCCATCCATGCGGCCGCGCCCACCCGGGCTGCGGACCTTCTGGCCGCGGTACGCAGCTCGGCGAGTGGCCCGGTGGTCTCCGTGCGTTCCGGGCCGGGGTCGGATCTGGTCGGCTTCCGCGTCTGGCGTGAGGTGTCCGGTCGGCGCGACCTGCTGACCCCCGGCCTGGTGGCCGGTCCGGTCCTGACCAGCCGGGCGATGCTGCTCGCCGGGAGCGAGGCGGGGTGGCAGGACCGCGGCGCGAGGCCCGGTGCCACGTATCTGATCGAGTCCCTGCACCTCGATGGGCGTACGCGCTGGACGTATGCCGCGCCGTCCGAAGGCCCGGCCCCTGCGGTCTCCTCGAGCATGCTGGCTGACGCTCCGGCCGTCGTCGACGAGCTCCCCGCGCTGCGGAGCACGGCCGCCGCTGCCTCGGCGGCGGCGACCGTCGCGCCCGACCGCGCGATGCAGTGGCAGCTCGCCGGAGCCGATGCGGTCAAGCTGGTGGTGTCCCGTGCGGGGGTGGTGCGCGTTCGCGCGGAGTGGCTCTTCGACGCCGGGGTGCCGGTGGGGACGCCGGTCGCTTCTCTCCAGCTCTTCCGCGCGGGGCGATCCGTGCCCCGGACCGTCCTCGCCGCCGACGGCGCGACCCTGCGGCCGGGCGACTCGGTCGAGTTCTACGGGTACGGCATGGACACCCGCTACTCCGGTTCCGCCGTCTACTGGTTGGTGGCGGGGACGGGTACCGGCCGCGACCTCGCCACCGCCTCGTCGGCGGCCCAGGCAACTGGCCCGGCCAGCTACCTGGCCTCGGTCGAGATCCGCGAGCGGCTCACCTGGTTCGGCGCGGCGCGGAACGGCGATGCCGAGAAGTTCTTCGGTCCGGCGGTCTACAGCGAGGCCCGCCAGCGAACGCTGCCCGTCGACGCGCTGGACGTGTCGGCATCCGGCGCGCGGCTCGAGGTGGCGCTGGAGGGGGTGACCCAGGTGCCACATTCGGTCGCCCTCACCGTCAACGGGCTCGCGGTGGGGTCGGTCGACTTCGACGGCGATTCGGGGAGCGCGAGCATCGCCCTGCCGCCCGGGCTGCTCGTCCCCGGCGACAACGTCGTCGGGCTGGTGGCGCCCGCGTCCGGTGACCTGTCGCTCGAGCACTACGTGCGCCTGGTGTATCCGCGTCTCACTGCGCGGGGAACCGGCGCGCTGGATTTCACCCTGCCCGCCGGTGGGGCCGCCCGGCTCGACGGCTTCGACCCGGCACGCACCTGGGTGCTGGACGTCACCGATCCCGATTCGCCGTTCCGGGTCGCCGTCCAGGCCGCCTCGGGCGCGGCCGCGGTGCTGGCCACCGGGAGTGGCACGCGACACCTCGTCGCCTACCTGCCCGAGGATGCCGCGGCTCCCGTGTCGATCTCTCGGAACCGTCCGAGTCGCTGGCACGAAGGACGCGGTGCAGACCTGGTCGTGCTGGGCCCCTCGGAGCTGTTCGATGCCGTCCGACCCCTCGTGGAGCGCCGGGAGAGCGAGGGGCTCAGCGTCGCGCTGGTGGACATCGAGGACGTGCAGGACGAGTTCGCCTCGGGCGAGAAGAGCGTCGATGCGGTCCGGGCCTTCCTCGGGCGCGCGCTGAGCGTCTGGGAGCGGCGGCCCCGATACCTGCTCCTCCTCGGAGCGGCCACCTACGACCCGCGCAACTACCTTGGCCTCCCCGGGGACCTGGTGCCCAGCGCCGTGGTCCAGACCTCGATGCTCGAGGCGGTGTCCGACAGCTGGTTCGTCGGCGCGCCCGAGGCGGGAGCGGTGTCGGTCGGGCGGCTTCCGGTGCGAAGCATCGCCGAGACCGAGGCGGTGGTGGCGAAGATCCTCGGACGGCGCGAGGCGACCGCGCGCTCGCCGTGGGTCCTGGTATCGGACGCGCGCAGGACGAGCGACTTCCCGGAGATGACCGCGGACGTGCAGGCCACGCTGCCCGACGCGCCGGCCACGGTCGTGACCCGAGAGCTCGACCCGAACGATGAGGAGCACCAGAAGGCCCTGGACGCCCTCGCGCACCAGCGCTTCCTGGATGCGGTGCGCGCTGGCCCGGCCCTGGTCAACTACATCGGACACGGATCGGAGCTGTTCTGGAGCGGCAACCTCCACACCGTGGACGATGTGGCGGCCCTCGCGGGCAGCGAGGCCGGCCTCTGGGCGCACATGACCTGCCTCGCGGCCTTCTTCCAGGACCCGCGGCGGCAGAGCCTGGCGGTGGCCACGTTGCTCGAGCCCAGCGGCGGCGCGTGGGGAACCTGGGGAAGCACGGGCATCACCTATCCCGCCGACCACGGGGCCCTGAACCGGGCGCTGGTGAGGTCACTGCTCGTCGACGGCAAGACGCTCGGCGAGGCGACGCGCGACGCGCTCGCGGTCGCCAGCGACCCCGAGGTGCAGTCCACCTTCGTCTTGCTCGGTGACCCGAGCGCCCGTGCGGTGGCGAGAGAGGCGCTGACCGTGACGACGCCGAAGGCTCCGGCATCGCTCGGGTGCAGCACCGCGGCCTCGAGCTCGGGGACCCTGGCCGCGCTGCTGGCCCTCGGCGGCTGGCTCGCGGGCACGCGTCCCGGCACGAGACGCCGCCGCGTGCGCTGAGGGAGGGGCGCAAAGCTCCACGCCGGGCGATGGCGAGCGGCGCGGCGAGGAGGTTCGCCTGCACCCACCTCCCGCGCGGGTGACCCGGATCTGGCGTCGCTCGGGCGCGCACCGGCGCGCACAAGCCGAAAAGCAGGACAACGTCGGAAGCTCGACCGCTCGGTTGCCCGTGCGAAGATGCCGTCAGGTTCGGCGTCGCTCGCCCCACGCCGTGCGTCGACAGCGTTCGCGAGCTCCCCGGACCCGGAGGAGCTCGAACGCGTGACGCGCTGGTGGGAGACCTGTCTGCTCGGGGCGTTGCTGCTCGGCGGGCCGGTGCGCGCCGCGACCAACACCTGGCAGGGCAACAACAACGACGAGTGGGGAGATCCCACCAAGTGGTCGCAGGGAAGCATTCCCGACAGCACCGATGAGGTGATCATCACCACCAACCGGACGATCCGGCTCTCGGGAGGCATCGCCGCGGTGGCTGCGAGCGTACAGATCAGCGGCGGTGCCACGCTCAACGATCGCAACAGTGGAAGCACCCTCACCGTCGGCGGCACGATCTCCGTCACACCCAACGCCAATGTGAGGCTCGACATCCGCTTCACCGCCAGCGGACTGACCAAGAGTGGAACGGGGAACTTGATGCTAACCGGTGCCGACACCGTGACCGGGACGCTGAGCCTCGCGGCCGGAACGATCATCGCCCAGAACACGCTGGCCACGGGCTCGGTCACGATGACCGGCGGAACCCTGAACGCCCAGGCCGCGCTCGCCTCCACCGGGACCATGACCCTGAACGGCGGAACGCTGAACGCACAGAGCACCCTTTCGGCCGGAGGAATCAGTGTCGGCGGCGCGACCGTGACCTCCACCGGTGCGGCAACCGCGAATGGCGGAACCGTCGCGGTCGGCGGCGGGAGCTTCACCGCACAGAGCACGTTGAGCGCGGGCACCGTGACCCTCACCGGTGGAAGGCTCACCTCCCGGGGCAACCTCACCGCGACCGGAGCCGTGACCGTCAGCGGTGGTGGGACGCTGGCCTTCCAGACAACCGCGAATCTCTCGGCGGCGAGCTTCAGCCTCGACTCGGCGTCGACGCTGAGCCTGAACTTCTCGAGCACCACGGTGGTCACCCACCTGACCGTCTCCGGAAACGCGACAGTCGGTGGGACGCTGAACCTCACCGGCTCCACGCCGAGCACCGCGAGCAGCCCGTACCACCTCGTCACCTCCACGGGCGGCACCATCGACTTCACCGGGCTCACGCTGGGGACGGTCCCCACCGGGCTCACCTTCGGATTCCGGATCCTCGGGAACGATCTGGTGATGGACGTCAGGCAGAACCCGATCGCCATCGACGCGGTGACCTCGACCACCGGGACCTGCGGGGCGGGGACCGTCTCCTGGCAGCACACTGTCGGAGCGACGACCAACGACCGTCTGCTGGTCGTCGGAGTCTCCACCGGGAGCAACTCGGGCAGCGCGCTGCCCACCTCCGTCACCTTCGACACCCAGACCGTGACCGCCCGCGGCGGGGACAACGCCGGGACAACGCAGGTTCAGATCTACACGCTGCTCGCGCCGGCCCGGGGCACGCACACCATCACCCTGACCTTCCCCGCGGCCAGCACCTGCTTCGTGGTCGCCGGCGCGGTCTCGTACACCGGTGTCAGCCAGAGTGCTCCCATCGGTACGGTCACCAGCGACACGGAAACCGGCAACACCCCCCTGCTCGCGACGATCACCGTCCCGAATCTGCAATTGCACGACAAGGTGTTCGGCGTCCTCTCCTCGAACACCGCGACCTCGGCGACCCCGGTCCAGTCCAACGTGACCGCCCGCTGGTCGGGTCTCAACGGGACGGAGTACGGGACCGCGGAGACGCTCGCCTACTTCGGAGCGGCGGGCGGCCCGACGACGCTCTCCTACAACATGGGACCGCCGACCTCGCAGTTCTGGTCGATGGCCGCCCTGCCGATCCACGCGGCGAACCCGAATGCCGCGGCACCGGCTGCTCCGGAGGTGCGCTGGTCGAGCGGGCGTGCCGTCGTCTCCTGGAGGCTCGGGCCGGCGTCGGACGTCGTCGGCTTTCGCGTCTGGCGTGAGGTCGGCGGCCGACGCGAGCTGCTGACCCCCGGGCTCGTCGCCGGTCCGGTGCTGACCAGCCGCGCCGCCCTGATGGCGGGCAGCGAGCCGGGGTGGATCGACTCCCGTCCGCTGGCCGGCGCGACGTACCTCCTCGAATCACTCCACCAGGATGGAAGCACCCGGTGGACGTCGGCCGCTCCGGCGTCCGGGAAGCCGCCCGTCCTCTCCGCGGAGCTGGTCGCGGCCTCACCCCCCGCGCTCCTCCGGGAGCAGTCCTCGCTCGGGGTCGAGACGGCCGACTTCCCGCTCGTCCCGGCGCGCCCCGGCTCCCGTGAGCTTCAGTGGCAGCTCGCCAGGGCTCCGGCGGTGAAGATGACCGTCACCCGGGCCGGCGTCGTCCGCGTCCCGGCCGAGTCGCTGTTCGCCGCGGGGGTTCCGGTGGGAACGCCGGCGGCGGCCCTCCAGCTGTTCCGCGAGGCTCGCCCGGTCGCCCGCACGGTGCTGGCGGCGGACGGGCGCACGCTACAGCGGGGCGACGCGGTGGAGTTCTACGGGTACGGGATGGACACCCGGTACTCGGGCGTAGCGGTGTACTGGCTCACCGCCGGGGCCGGCCAGGGGAGGAATATGCGGGTGGTCCCCGCGGCGGCAGGGGATGCCGCCCTCGCCTCCTTCCTCGCTGCCTCGGAGATCCGCGAGCGGGTGACCTGGTTCGGCGCGGCCCGGAACGGCGACGCGGAGAAGTTCTTCGGCCCGGCCATCTACAGCCAGGCGCGGCAGCGGACCTTCACCCTCGATGCGGTCGACCCCGGCGCCGCCGGGGCACGGCTCGAGCTCTCGGTGCAGGGAGTGACCGAGGTCCACCACTCGGTGAACGTCACGCTCAACGGCCTGCCGCTCGGAGCCCTGTCCTTCGACGGCGCGGTGCCGGCGAGCATCAGCTTCGCCCTTCCCCCCGGGACCCTCGTGCCGGGCGACAACGTCGTCCAGCTGGTCGCGCCCGCCCCGGCGGACGTCTCCCTCGAGCAGTCCGTCCGGGTCGTGTACCCGCGGCAGACGACCCGCGGCACCGGAGCGCTCGACTTCACCCTGGAGGGCGGGACGGCGACCCGGCTCCAGGACTTCGATGTCGGGCTCATCCACGTGCTGGACGTGACCGATCCGGACGCGCCGCTCCGGCTCACGACCTGGGACGCCTCGGGAGCGGCGGCGGTCCTCGCCCCGGGCGCGGGCCCGCGACACCTCGTCGCCTATCTCGACGAGGACACCGCCGCCCCGGCCTCGGTGCTCGCGAATCGCCCGAGCGCCTGGAACGCGGCCGACGGCGCGGAGCTGGTCATCCTCGGGCCGTCCGACCTGTTCGATGCGGTGAAGCCCCTCGTGGAGCGCCGGAAGTCGGAAGGGGTGAGCGTGGCGCTGGTCGACATCGAGGACGTCCAGGACGAGTTCGCCTCGGGCGAGAAGAGCGTGGATGCGGTGCGCCGCTTTCTCCAGCAGGCCCTCGGGCACTGGGCGCTCCCGCCGCGCTATCTCCTGCTGCTCGGCTCGGCCACCTACGATCCGCGCAACTATCTCGGCTTCGCGGGAGATCTCGTTCCCAGCGCGGTGGTCCAGACCGATACGCTCGAGGCGGTGTCCGACAGCTGGTTCGTGGCGTTCCCCGGAGCCGAGTCGGTCTCCATCGGCCGGCTGCCGGTGCGCAGCGTGGCGGAGACCGAGGCGGTGGTGGCGAAGATCCTCGGCCGGCGCGAAGCGTCCTCGCGCTCGCCGGTGCTCCTGGCCTCCGACGCGCTGGGAACGAGCGACTTCCCGGAGATGACCGCCGACCTCCGGGCCGATCTGCCCGACGCACCGGCGACGGTGCTCGTCCGCGGCACGGAGCCAGACGACGTGCTGCACCAGCAATTCCTCGACGCGGCGGCGAACGGCCCCGCGCTGGTGAACTACACCGGCCACGCGTCCGAGCTGTTCTGGAACGGGAACCTCCACACGGTGGCCGACGCCGAGACCCTCTCCCGAGGGGAGACGAGCCTCTGGGTGCACATGACCTGCCTCACCGGGTTCTTCCAGGATCCGCGGCGCCAGAGCCTGGCCGTCGCCACGCTGCTCAGCCCAGGCGGCGGCGCCTGGGGTGCGTGGGGAAGCACGTCGATGACCTATCCCACCGAGCACCCTGCGCTGAACCGTGCGCTGGTGAAGGCCCTCCTCCTCGAGGGGAAGACCCTGGGTGAGGCCACGAAAGAGGCGCTGGGCGGAATCAGCGACGCGGATCTGGCGAGCACCTTCGTCCTCCTCGGCGACCCGAGCGCCCGGGCGGTGGCCCGGAGCAGCGCGCCGCTCACCAGCACGCCGCGGTCGGGTACCCTCGGCTGCAGCAACGCGCCCGGGGCGACGAGCACCGTGGGAATGCTGGTCACCGTCGCCGCGTGGCTCGCGGCCGTTCGCCGCCGGGCCCGCGCCGTCCAGCGGCGCTGAGCGCGTTCAGTCCTCGAGCCGCTTGAGGAAGGTCGGGTAGCTCAGGCCGAGTACGCGCGCTGCCTCCACGCGCCGCCCGCCGAGCTGGCCGAGCACGTGCCGCACGTACTTCTTCTCGATGTCCTCCAGCGGCCGCGGGTCGCCGCTCACCACGAAGCTCCCCGGAGGCGCCGAGCCCTCCACCGGCTCCCGCATGGCCTGCAAGAGCGACAGCGTCAGCTCAGGTCCGGGCTCCAGCACCAGCGCCCGCTCGAGCACGTTGCGCAGCTCGCGGACGTTTCCCGGGAACGGGTAGTTCTGAAGCCGCGCCCGCCCCTGCTCGCCGAGCCGGAAGCCCTTCCGGCCCAGCTCCTGTCCCAGCTCGTTCAGGATCTGCTCGGCCAGCGGCAGGATGTCCTCGGGCCGGTCCCGGAGCGAGGGCACGTGGATGGCGAAGACGCTCAGCCGGAACCACAGGTCCTCGCGGAAGCGACCCTCGCGGATCTCCAGCTCGAGGTTCCGGTTGGTGGCCGCCACCACCCGGGCGGTGCTGCTCTCCTCGCTGCTGCTCCCCAGCCGGCGGAACCGCCCCGAATCGAGATAGGTGAGGAGCTTCGCCTGCAGCGGCAGTGGCAGCTCGCCCACCTCGTCGAGGAAGAGGGTGCCCCCGCTGGCCACCTCCACCAGCCCGCGGCGGGCCTGCTTCGCATCGGTGAAGGCGCCCTTCTCGTGGCCGAAGAGCTCCGACTCCACCGTGGTCTCCGGCAGCGCGGCGCAGTTCACATGGACGAAGGGAGCGTTGTCGCCCGCCCCGACCGTGTGGACGTGCCGGGCCAGCACCTCCTTGCCGGCGCCGGTGGGCCCGAGGAGGAACACCGGGCTCCGGGGCGAGGTGGCGATCCGCGCCAGCATCTCCAGCACCTGGCGCATCGCCGCGGACCGGGGAGGCACGAGTCGGCGCCGTCCGGACAGCTCGGCCTCCACCCGGCTCAAACGCTCGCGGAGGTTCTGCTCGCCCATCGCGCGCTGGGCGCGCATGACGAGATCCGTGAGGTCCACCGGCTTGGCGACGTAGTCCGCCGCGCCGGCGCGGATCGCGTCCACGGCGCTCTGGATGTCCCCGTGAGCGGTCACCATCACCACCGGGGTGCCGGGCAGCTGGGCCTTCAGCTCGGGCAGGTAGTCCAGCCCGTCGCCGTCGGGGAGGCGCCGGTCCAGCACCACCAGCTCCGGCGCGGCTCGCTCCACTGCCTCGCGCGCCTCGTGAAGCGAGCGGGCGAGCACCACCGGATGACCCTCGCGCGCCAGCGCCGCCTGGGCGAGCGAGGAAAAGCCTCGATCATCATCGACAAGAAGGATGGACCTGCTCATGAGGGAGTCGTTCCCAGCCCGAGCTGCACCGTGAAGCGGCTCCCCGTCGCCGTTCGCTCGAACGCCAGCGACCCGCCCTGCCGTTCCACCGCCTGACGAGCCATGGAGAGCCCGAGTCCGATACCCCTCGGCTTCGTGGTGACGAAGGGCTGGAACAGGCCCGCCTCGAGCCCCGGCGGGGGACCTCCGGCATTATCCTCCACCTCGACCCGGACCACACCATCGACCCGGCGGGCAGTGATCCGGACCCGGGGATGGGCCTGCTTTCCCAGGTCCTTGGCCACCACCGCTGCCTCCATCGCGTTGCGAAGCAGGTTGTCCAGGGCGGTGACCAGGAGCAGCGGATCACACGGGACCTCGAGGGAGGTGTCGAGCTCGGAGGTGACCTCCACCTCGTCTGCCTCGGGAAGCACCCGCAGCGACTCCACCGCCTCGGACACGAGCTGGCCCACCGGAATGAGCGACAGCTGCGCGTTGGCCGGCTTTCCGAAGTTGAGGAGCGAGGTGGCCAGGTGGCTGAGCCGGTCGAGCTGCCCACGCATCGTCTTCACCGG